>Ga0157372_10004326_pt1 | contig 15177 bp, 12 predicted proteins | sample C55metaG_FD_115307 | JGI IMG/M metagenome (GOLD analysis project Ga0157372, IMG submission 115307) | Corn rhizosphere microbial communities from Kellogg Biological Station, Michigan, USA - C5-5 metaG | ecosystem: Host-associated > Plants > Roots > Rhizosphere > Soil | place: USA: Michigan... | reverse complement strand
CAGAGGTCTTTTTAGAAAATACAGGCCCAACGTAAGTGAGAAAACTGCAACGCCAATCAGCAGCCACCATCGCCTGATCGTTTTGATTGCAGTGAGGGATGAAAGCATACAGCTGTCGAAAGAACGCAGACGAAAAATTTATTGCGGCGTCAGCGATTCTTCTATCGCGACCTTCTCGCCCTGTTCAACGTCGATCACCCGGTGCAGGCTACGATAGCCGGACATGGTGATATCGATCTCGTAAGTCCCAGGGTTGAGATAGAAATCGAAGGGCGCGGTTTTATCGAGCACGCGTCCATTGACCATGATTTGCGCGCCTTTGGGCTGGGTCCTCACGCTCACAATTCCCATGCTGGCGGATTCGCCGCGGCCAAAGACTTTTTTGAATTTTCCGCCCGCGCTGCGAATGTCTTCAGTGTCACCCAGACGCTTGAGGGTGACACTCGCGTTCGCCGCCTGCCCGGACTGGACGTTCACCGTGCTGGTCCCTTCCAGGTAGCCGGTGCGTTTCACCACGACGGTGTGTGTGCCGGGCCTGTCGAAAGAAAACAATGTCGGCGTCAGGCGGCCAGTATCGCGGCCATCGATGACAATGGCTCCTCCGGCGGGTGTGCTGGAGACCATTAAAGTTGTAGTCGTAGCGACTGCATTGAGTTGCAGGGACACGGTCGAAGTGCCTGCCTTCAAATGTATTGTCCGGCTCTGGGAAGTGAACCCTGATTTACTCGCAGCGATAATGTGCTGGCCCGGGGCGATATCGGTCAGCGTGCACGGGCTTTGGCAAAGCGGGCTTCCGTCAAACATAATTTGTGCGCCAGCCGGAACGGAGGAAACGTTCAACTGGGCAAGAACCGGAGCAACGGCATGAGTCTTTGCGCGTTCGCGGCGGCTGGGCTCCGGAGTTTGCGGCTGCTCTTCGACTTTCAGAGTCGGCTCCGGCTGCGCTGGCGGCGGAGCAATTTCGGCCTGCGGCTGAGGCGGCGCCGGAGCGGGCGCTACCGGATTTGTGGCTCTTTTCTTGAGAGTCGCACTCTGCTCTGGAGCAACCGCAGCACTTGAATTGTCGCCATCGTGATCTGCCAGGTAGTTGTGCATTGCCATACCGCTGACAATGATCACAATGAGGAGCACCGCCGCGCCAACCCCGTACAGATAAAGCTTGGGTGGAGTCTTGCGAATTTCTGCGACAGCTTTCTGAGCGACTTCGCGGACTGGAATTGAGGGCTTCTCCACAGCCTTTTTGCCAGGCAGTGGAGGCAGCATCGGCGGAAGATCTGTGGCCTCCGGCTCGGGCGATTGTGATATGGATGGAACAAAGACTTCTTTCAGCGGAGGAAGCTCTTCCAGATCCGAGAAACTGGTTTTGGCGACAGCCGCACTCGCCTCATCTGGCTCGGCCATCATCGGATCAACGCTGAAACCCGGCTTGGAAGCAGGCTCTGCGGTGGCTGGCACTGCAGCCGAGGCAGCTATTTTTGGCGTTGGTTTCGCGGATACGGTAGGTTTCGGCGCCGTACCCGGTTGTGCTGCGGCACTGGGGTTAGGGGCAGGCTTGGCGGCGACGCCAGCAGCAGCACCCGCAGCCTGAACTTTGGCCTTCCCGGCAGCAGGCGCGACCTTGGTCGCACTCGCGTTGCACTGCTCGAGTTCGCGAACCAATTCCTGTCCGCTTTGAAAGCGATTGTCCGGCGATTTCGAAATCGCCTTCATGATCAGCGCGCTTAAAGCCGGGTTGAGATTTGCTTTCAACCGATGTGGCAGCGGTGGAACTGTATCCAAAATGGCAGACCGAACCTGGCCGGCACTTTCTCCGGCGAATGCTTTCTGTTCGGTAGCCATTTCATAAAGAATGGCGCCCAGGCTGAAAAGTGCGGAGCGATGATCACAGGCCTCACCGCGCAGTTGTTCCGGCGAAGTGTAGTGGAGAACCTCAGGAACGCTCGTTGACGCCATAGCGAGAGCGCTCATCGACGATATGCCAAAGCCGAGCACCTTGACCATGCCATCCCACTGAACCATGACCTTAGCCGGCTCAAGCGAGTGGTGCACTACTTTGTGTACCTGTGCGTGGTCAAGCGCGTGGCAAACTTGGCGCGCGATGTCCTGCAAGTCCCAGATGGAAAATCCATCTTTGCGGGCGAGCGTGGTAGCGACAGAATTTCCCTGGATGTACTCGGCGCCGGCCAGCAGTTGGCCTTCCTCATCGCCCACACCGAAGAGCACCGCAATGTTGTGGCTGTTTAATGGTTTCGAGCGATCGGCTTCTTCGAAGACTGTTTTGGCCAGAGCATCGCGGTCGGGCAGATTATTCAAGGCCACCGCTTTCAACGCAATAATCTGCTTGGTCTCAGTATCCAGTGCTTTGTACACGGTCGCAAACGCAGACCGCGCTAACTGGCCTTGGATCTCGAAACGTCCAATCTTGGTAGGCATTTTTCGCCTCACACTCCAGTCGAAGTCTTACGACCAGAGCGAGTAACTGAAATAATAAGTTCTAATCGGTTGTAAGCGGGAATTACCGAAGTACCTACGATCGGCCGCGACTCAAGAGAGCACCACTCGGGGACATCAACCTCCGGCTCAACTCGACTGAAACTTAGGCCCTGATCTTTGCGTATCAGAGAGGCTAGGTTTTGGCTGAAGGCTAAGAGCCTAATAGCCAGGAACTGGAAGGTCGTGACAAATGTCAGGCAGCTGCGCTGACGATCTGCACTGGCAGGTTAAGGATCGATAAATCATTCTGGAAATGGTTGTTAGGGCGGCAATTGATCGGATATGCTAGGTGCTCCCAAAAAGGTTCGACCGTCTAGTCGTCACCCAGGAATTCGAATATGACATTGAGCACATTTGTCCGCAAGAATGCGTTCCGCAATAAGCGGCGCACGGTCTTAACGATGTTGAGCATTGCCTTTCCGCTCCTGCTGCTCTCATTCCTGATGTCGATCTGGCGAGCGTTCTATGGCGACGATCTGCGAAGCGAACAGTCCAACCAACGCCTCATAACACGGCACAAGGTATCGCTTACCAATCTGATCCCCAGTTCTTATCGGGACAAAATTCGCCATATCCCCGGCGTCGTCCGGGCTCTGCCAATGAATTGGTTCGGGGGGATGTACAAAGACGCAAAGCCGGAGAACTTCTTTGCTCGCTTTGGCACCGATCCCGACGAGTTCTTCGATGTTTATACCGAGCTGTCCATGCCCAAGGACCAACAAGAGGCATGGAAGAAAGACCGCGCCGGTTGTATTGCAGATGCGGAGTTGGCGAAGAAATACGGCTGGAAGATCGGCGACCGGATCGTCTTAACCGGAGATATCTATCCCATCACCCTTGAGCTGACATTGCGGGGACTTTTTACCGCCCAAGTTCCAAACAATTCACTGTACTTCAACGAAAAGTATGTCGAAGAAGGGGTACCGTTTGCCAAGGGAGTGGCAGGTTTTTACGCGATCCTGGTCGACTCACCGCAGAACGTGAACCGTGTTTCACACGACATAGACGCGGCATTCGCGAATGCGCCTGAACCTACGAGGACGGAAACCGAAAAAGCCTTCGGCCTTAGTTTCCTGGCCATGCTGGGAAATATAAAAGCATTCATCCTGATCATTTCGTCGGCGGCAGTGTTCACCATTTTGCTGGTTACCGGCAATACCATGGCGATGTCGATTCGCGAGCGCACCCGCGAAGTGGCAGTGCTGAAGACGCTGGGCTTCACTCGCGGAATAATACTTGGGTTATTTGTCGGCGAGTCCGTGGCCATTGCCGCAATTGGAGGCATCCTGGGGACACTGATTGCGCTCTTATTTCTTTCCGGCGGGACGCATTCTCCACAGGGCGCTAACCTATTTGTAATCGCATTACATGAGTGGAAATTTACCGCTCCGGCTGCATGGGGAGTGGCCATTCTGGCTGGCTTTTTGAGTTCGGCAATTCCAGCTTATGGTGCCTCGCGCACCGGCATTGTAGAAGGCTTGCGGCATATCGGATAAAAGGTTCTCACAATGGCGATACCTCTGAGCTACAACATTCGCAACATGATTCTCCGCAAGCGTCTCACGCTGATGACGGCACTCGGGATCGCATTGACCGTGACCACCACGGTTTTTCTGATGATGCTTCTCGCGGGAATGCGGAAGGCTTTTGTCTCGAGCGGCGATCCCTTGAATGTGCTGGTTTTACGCAAGGGCTCAACGTCGGAACTTACGGGCGGCTTCACCAAGGACAAGATGCCCATCCTGCGGCAGCTTCCCGGAATTGCCACCGACAGTCACGGTCAGCCGATGGTTTCCGGCGAATGGGTGGTTGTGGTGGTGCTTCCGCGCAGGAATGGAACCGCCGAGGTCAACGTCACATTGCGTGGCATGGAGCAAGACGGACTGGAACTGCGCGCCAAGAAGGTCAAATTGATCGAAGGTAATTGGTTTGCGTCGGGACAGAGGGAAGTCGTGGTCAGCCGCTCCATCCATGACCGTTTTGCACATACGAACGTTGGCGACATGATTGATTTTGGAAAAGGACCATGGAAGGTCACCGGAATTTTCGATGGCTTCGGGTCCGCGTATGATTCCGAAATTTGGACTGACATCAATCAAGTGGCAAGCCAATTCAACCGGCAGAACGCGGTTGGCAACGCTTATCTCAGGGCGACCGATGCCTTGGCCGCGGATTCTTTAAAGCATCGGGTGGCCGATGATCAGCAACTTCAGCTGGATGGCATGCTCGAAACCGAGTACTACGAGAAGCAGACCGCGAATGGCGGCGGGATTCGGCTGATGGGATTTATCGTCGGGCTGACCATGGCCATAGGCTCGATCTTCGCGGCCACGAATACAATGTATGCCGCAGTGGCTTATCGCTCCCGTGAAATTGCCACTCTGCGGGTCATCGGCTTTCGTCGCGGAAGCATAGTGACCTCGTTCATTTTTGAATCTGTGCTGCTTGCATTATTAGGGGCCGTTATTGGAATTGTTTTGATGTTGCCTTTTAACGGCATGAGCACATCTACTTCGAACCAGGTCACGTTCAGCGAGGTCGAATTCAGCATGCGGATCACGCTTCAAGTCGTGATGACAGCGGTCATATTCGCGGTGGCAATGGGGCTCATCGGCGGCGTGGCTCCGGCTTGGGGCGCTGCACGCCGCGAAATTCTGGCGGCATTGAGAGACTAAGGGAAGAAGATGGCAATCGATACTAAACATAAAGAGTTGGAGGGGCTGCGAATAGACCGGTCCGCCGTGCCTGCGGAATCCGAAGGTTCCCCATGGGCAAAGAGCATCATTGTTGGCGGGATCGTCGTAATCGTACTCCTGGGTATAGCTGCACTGGCATATCGGTTCCTCGGAAATACTCCGGAGGTGGAGGTGGTTCGTGCTGCCGCCGAAGGTAGCAACATCGGCGGTGGAGTGGTGCTGACTGCTACCGGCTACATAATTCCCCATCACAAGATTGAAGCTAATTCGAAAGTGACTGGCCGCGTGGCGTGGATCGGGGTCGAGAAGGGTGACAAGGTCAAAGAAGGCCAGGTTCTCGTCCGCTTAGAAGATCAGGAATTCCGGGCGCAATACGATCAGGCACGAGGGGCCGCCGAAAGTGCGAAGGCACAGCTCGAAGAATTGCAGCACGGTTCACGTCCGCAAGAGATTCAGCAAACGGAAAACAATCTGAGTGAAGCGCGAGCGACGGAAGCCAATGACAAGATAACGCTGGACCGAACCAAAAAGCTGGTCGCGCAGGCGGTACTCTCGCAGCAAGCGCTGGATGATGCAACCGCAAAGTACGAAGCGAGCCAGCAGCGGGTGCATTCGTTGGAACAGAGCTATCAGCTCTCGAAGCTCGGGCCGCGCGAGGAGGAAATTGCGCGTGCTCAGGGCGCACTGACCCAGGCTGAAGGGCAGGCTGCTTATGCGAAGTCGCAACTCGATGCTACTGTAATTCGAGCACCCATCAGCGGCACAATTTTGGATCGCAGTGTGGAGAAAGGCGAGTTGCTGACCGGTCAGTTTGCCAGCGCGGCGCGCCCGGTATTCTCCCTGGCCAATCTTGAAGACATCCAGGCAGATTTGGACATTGCGCAGGACGATTTCGCAAAACTGACTCCTCACCAGAAAGCCATCGTGACCGTGGACGCGTTCCCTGACCTCAAGTGGGATGGGGTGATTGCGGAGGTATCGCCGGAAGCCAATCGGCAAAAGGCGACGATTGAGGTGAAGGTCCAAATTCTGAATCCGGATTCGCACCTGCGGCCGGAGATGAACACCACCGTTCATTTCATTGCGGACGAGAACAGAATGCCAACCCACAATCTGCCGGCGCCTATGTTCCCACCGCCGCGCTACGTGACGCAGACGGAAAGAAGTACGTGTTGATTGCATTCAATGACAAGGCCATGAAGCGCGAGGTGAAGATTCTTTCGCAACGCAGCGGGGGCGCGCTGGTGAGTGGATTGAACGGCGGCGAATCGCTAATTACGACCGCGCCTGAAGGTTTGAAAGACGGGGACAAAATCAAGATCAAGGGACAATCATGAGCACTGCTATTGCAAACAATGTCGCTACCGCAACCAAAGTAGTCCAGGCGCGGAATGTCAGCAAGATTTTCAAGCGCGATGCCTTTCAAGTGAAAGCGCTCGACAATGTTTCCATCGAGATCGCGGGCGGAGAATTTCTGGCGCTGATGGGGCCTTCGGGTTCGGGCAAGACCACGCTGCTGAATATGATTGCGGCTATCGATCGTCCGACGGCGGGCGAGCTTCTGGTGTTGGGCCAGAATATTTTTACCTTCAGCGATGGGCAGTCGGCGAAGTGGCGGAACGAGCACATCGGCTATGTATTTCAGACGTTCAACCTGATTCCAGTGCTCACTGCATTCGAGAATGTCGAATTGCCGTTGCTGCTAACTAAGCTAAATTCGCAGCAGAGAAAAGATCACGTAATGACTGCACTTAAGCTGGTGGGACTGCAGGACCGTGTGCATCACCTTCCCAAGCAGCTTTCCGGCGGGCAGGAACAACGCGTGGCTATAGCGCGCGCCATCGTCAGCGATCCGACGTTACTGCTGGCTGACGAACCGACAGGAGACCTGGACAGCCAATCAGCAACCGAAGTCCTGGAAATCCTGAAGCGGCTGAATGAAGACTTTCATAAGACCGTGGTTATGGTGACCCACGATCCGCATGCTGCCTCTTACGCGCACGTTACGCGGCATCTGGAAAAAGGCATGCTGCTTCCGGCTTAGCTGAAAGGGACGGGCGAGCCCGTCCCCTCTTTTTAAATTCCCTTCCTAAAGCGAGCGTGCAATCCCGCCGATGTAACGCTCTATGCAGCACTATTTTGCCCGCGGTGCGCCAAGTTGGGTATCGAGCTTATACCCGCATAGGGTGTCACAGTGACCGCCGCTTCATCCGCCATGCGCGCTGTCAGCGGAAGCGCGAGCGCCAAATTCGATCCGCTCATTCAGATTCGTGACCTGATCTATTCAACTGCCGGAATTTTCCAGGCGGACAACAAACTGAAGTTGCTCGAGGACCGCTGTCGCAGACGCATGAAGGCTTTAGGCGTACCAACATTGCGCGCCTATTACGGTTGCCTCACCGTGAACTCCATGCGGCAAGCGGAGATGGTGGGCCTGTTGAATGAAATCACTATTGGAGAAACTTATTTTTTCCGCAATCGCCCCCAGCTGGAGGCCATCCGCAAAATCGTGTTGCCCGCAATCATCGAAGCCAAATCCAAAATCGGCCAGACGCGGCTTCGAATCTGGAGCGCCGGTTGCTCGACGGGAGAAGAGCCGTTCACGTTGTCGATGATGCTGCTAGAGGAATCTTTGGGCCAACTGAAAGGCTGGACTGCAGAAATCCTGGCTACCGATTTGAACGAGCGCTCCATCGCTCATGCCAAGGCCGGCTGCTACGGTGAGTACAGCACCCGAAATCTTGAGCCGGATTTTCGAAACAAGTATTTCCTAGTCAGCGACGATAAATTGCAAATCAAGCCCGAAGTCAAAGCCAATGTGATCTTCAGCCGAATGAATTTGCTGGACGATTCGCGCATGATATTCGCCCAGAACATCGATCTCATACTTTGCTGCAATGTACTGATCTACTTCGATACAACCTCTAAGAAACGCGTAATCCAACATTTCTATCGCACCCTGCCGCCGCACGGGTATCTGTTTCTGGGACACTCCGAATCGCTGTACGGGATCAACGAAGACTTTCGGCTGGTGCACATGCCGTCGGCCACGGCTTACGTCAAATCGGAGAGTCCTGGAATCAATGCGCTGAGGTGAGTCATGAGCGTTACCACTGCCAACCATATCGTCGAAAAACTGGAATCAACCCGTGACTTGCCCACCATTCCGGCAGTCCTGCTGCCACTGTTGCGGTACATGGAGAAGCCGGTGGAGCAGGTCGATGTACACCACGTGGTAAGCCTGATTTCGCAGGACAAATCGCTGGCCGGGCGTTGCCTGCAGGTGGCCAACTCTCCTTTATTCGGCAGCGCCCACGAGGTGGAAACCATTCAAGCGGCGGTGGTGGCGCTGGGGCTCGACCGAATTCAGCAAATCGCCGTCTCCTGTTCCCTGCTGAAGTTAATGCCGGCGGTTTCGTTTGGCGTCAATCCGGCGGTGTTCTGGTCGCATTCGCTGGGATGCGCGTTGGTGTGTCACGAATTCGCATCCCGCATCGGCTTTCCCGCTGTTGCCAACGCATACGCCGCGGGACTTCTGCACGATATCGGCATCGTCGCCCTGCTTTGGGTCGCGCCGGATGAATTTCGTCGCTGCTTTGAAGAAGCCAGCCGGCGGCGCATTCCGTTACATGAGGCTGAGCAACTGGTTATGGGACTCACGCATTGTGAGAGCGGAAGAATTATCGCCCGTAATTGGCACTTGCCGGAGGAACTCACACAGGTAATCACCAGCCATCATTCGCCGTCGGATCTGCACGCTAACCCAGTACTCACCAGCATCGTTTGTGTCAGTGACCTGCTATGCCGGATGGGGGGCCTCGGCTATGGCTATAGCGAAAACAAACAAACCAACTTCGCGGAGGAGCCTGCGTTTGCGATTCTGGCTGCCAAATATCCTGCGCTCCGGCCTTTCGACCTTGCCCGTTTCACCTTTGAGATGGAGTGCATGCTCGACGAAATTCGCACCATGGTCGACCGGATATATGTGACTCACTGATGGATCGCGCAGCCACACATTCGTCCCACATTCGCCTGCTGCATTTCCGAACTGTGCCCGAAATTGTCGCGCTCGGAACTTCTACCGGAGGCCCTCAGGCACTGCAAGATCTCTTGCCGCAATTACCCGCGGATTTACCGGTGGGCATGATTATTGTTCAGCACATGCCACATGGATTTACCGCTCCCCTGGCAAAGCGATTGAATACGATATCCGCGATCGACGTGCATGAGGCGGAATCCGGCGAGATCGTTGAGCCGGGCAAAGTTTATATCGCGCCCGCCGGTCAACACATCACCGTCGAACGCCACGGCACAAACAGCGAATTGAAAACCAAGATCTGTCTTTCGGATTATCCCCGTGCAACTCTGCACAAGCCTTCAGCCGACGTGATGATGGCCTCAGTTGCGGAAGTATTCGGACGCTACTGCTGTGGCATTATTCTGACCGGCATGGGAGCGGACGGACTGCAGGGGATGACAGCAATCCACGAGGCAGGCGGAATCACCATTGGTCAGGACGAAGCCAGCAGCACTGTATATGGAATGCCCCGGATTTGCGCCGAGCATGGAATTCTGCAAGCCATCATTCCCTTGTCGCAGATGACTTCACAAATTCTGCAAGCGCTTCGCTACACAGCAACGGCTGACCGGAGTGGCGGGAAATTACTTGGCCCGCGATAACAGCGTCTGCTCTGGATCGATGACCAGTTTGCGGGTCCCGGCTGGCGCCGAGATATGGAACTGAGTTTCTTTGCCCTCGGCGAATATTCGCTTCAGGAAAATATTCTTCCCGCCTAGCGAAGCATAAACAGGGACTGCAGTAACCAGCGTGTCCGGCGCCTGATCCTGGATCAAGGTGCCGCTGACCAAAGTAGCTTTGCTTTTTTCCTTGTCACTGAACTTCAGATCCCGAAGATCAAACGCCGGGACGGCACTGCCGTTGATCCAGCCCTCATAAAACCAGTCGAGCGACTTATGCCCCTCATACCAAAGTGACGGGGGCAATTCGGATTCAAAGATGTGCATCAGGTCGGCGGTGCTCAATGCTTTGTCTTCATACTCTTTCCTAAGCTTGCGAAGAGCGCGGAAGAACGGTTCATCTTCCATTTTTCGTGAGGTGATCGCGCCCGACGGACCCCTGCTTTGGGCGTCTCGCATCATGGTCCGCAACATGTGTAGCATCCATGTGCCGCGTCCATAGCAGATCGGTTGGTAGGCTGCAGGAAATTGCGAAGAGGCAAGCCGGAACCCGAGCGTCACCGGTCCAGCGTTCATCACTGGCATCCCCTTTGGACCTTTGGCCAGCAAATCATCGCGGTAACTCGCCATTACACGCCGGAACTTCACCGGATCTTGCGACTCCAGCAGCATCATGGAACTGTAGTTGGCCAAGGCCTCCATCATCCACTGATCGCGATAGCCGCTCCAATTCACCAGGTCGCCCCACCACTGATGCGCCGTCTCGTGCGCGATCACCTGGTCGGAAAGAATTTTGCGGACTGGGTCCGGTTGTAACTTAGTTTTTTCCTGCGAAGTCAAAAATGAATAAGTAGAAAGAAAAATCAGGCCAGGCCAGCCCTGGCTCACCGCTCCCGGCATTTGGGTGATATTCAGTTCGTCGTATGGATACGGGCCGAAGTAGTGCTCATAAAACTCGATCGCCTTGGCCGACGCGGCCCCTACAGCTTGCGTATTCACCGCCGGCGATGGAGCTGCCGGAACAGAAATCATGGGAAACGAACGCAGGCCACCGCTTGGCACCGCGCTTCCCGGACGAGGCGTGGATGGAACAATTGAGTCGGCAAGGTTCGCGGTTCCCGGAAATCCTCGTTCCACATTGACCGTGGCATAGGTCGATACAGTAACTGCGCCGGTATGATTGACGTTCTGTGAATACTTACCCAGATTAAAACCTGCGACCGGCACTGGTCGGTCTGTTACCCACTTTGACGTCTGCTCGCCGCCGGCAGCGTTATTTTGGGTTCGATGCCCAGTGGCCACGAGAGTCCATGCCACCGGGTAATGAAATTCCAAGTCGAACGAAGCCATGGCAAAACCGCGATTGGGATACCACGTGCCATGCTCTCCAACAAATAGCAAACCGTTGGCCGCTTCCGAAACCACCGAACCGGAATATTTGAATGTCAACTCGACTTTGTGGCCCTTTTCAAGGGGCGCCGGGAGGATCACTGCGACAGCATCATTGCCCTGTTTAGCCAGGTGAGAACCTTCGACTGCCTGGTTGTGGATAAATTCCACCGGCTTGCCGTCGGCCAGCACCTCGCTGACCCGCAGAAAACGCGATAACTCGAAGAACATGACTCGCCTGGTCTTCTGGCGCGCTACCACGCTGAGAGTGGCCTTCGCTTCAAGCTCCTTCACCGGTTTAATGCGCGCATCGATTTTGAAATTGGTGATATCGAAATCAACCGCGGAAGGTTCGTCATCTTTGCTGCGCTCCGAAATCGGAGCCGAACCAGCTGGTGCCGGGACGGCAAATGAGGCCCACACATCGTAATAATCTTCATTGTCCAGGCGCCGATGTTGACCAGCCTCAACCTGCTCCTGCAGCAAAGAGTCGTAACGAACATCGAAGGCGCCGAGTTTGTTGCCCTGCACATAAGCGTGCAGCATCCGGTCCGTAGGTTTTGTTGGTGGTTCTTTGGCCCCGGGTAAGCACTCGCTGTAGCTCAACAGCAGGCGGAGCGCGTCTTCCTCCGCAAGATTGCGCGTGGTGCTGCCCCACAATGTGAGGAACCCATCGGGATCATCGGCGGGGCGCAAGTAGGGCTGCAACTCGACCAACACATCGTCATTGAAGCGAAGATATGCGTCAGAAAACGTCTCTTCCAGAATCGCGCTTCCGGTAAAAAGCGACATCGAGGCGCGTTCCGCCTGATTGGGCGGCATCAACAATACCTCGCCGTATCCCTGGTAAAAGGCGCCCGTAATGTGCCCGTCCACGGATTCGGTAAAGGCGATGGTTCCGTCATCAAGCGAAATGTGGAGCTGGGCGCGGTCAAGCGAAGCTTCGCGAATCTTATAAACCTTTGTCTTATCCAAGCCCACGGATCGAAGCTTTAGATAGAAAGCCTGCCCTGGGTTTTTGGCTTCAGCATCTGCGGCGGTTGTTGTGGCGGGTGATTGCGCGCGCCCGAGGACGACAATGGCGGAGAGAAAGATTGCAGCCGAGAATACTTTGACAGCCCTACACATGGTCTTGCGGGACTTTCGTTAACCGAGAGGCCAGTATTTCTGCGTGACCTTGGTCACCTTCGTACAAGGCTCCCGCACCCATAGAATGCGCCTAAATGCGCATATTTGTCACGCCATACTATTGCCTCGTCCTGCTGGCCATCTGGCTTCTCCGGCCTGCTGTGGCGGATATCATCCATTTGAAAAATGGAGAGGCGATCTATGCCGATCAGACGAAACAAACCGCGACCGGCATTGAATACGAGAAGGGCGATGATTCTTTCACCATCCCAAATTCGGTGGTTCAGAGCGTCGAAAAAACTGCCGCCCCGCTACCCAGCGCCCCCTTGGCTGTGCAGCAGCTTCCGGCATACACCCCTGAGGCGTCGGCGCATGGCGAAGAACATTTGCTGGATGAGATACTTCACGGCGGCAAAGTAGACCGAAGCGCCCTCCTGAAGATTGATTCGCACGGTAATCGGGACGAAACCGCGATTGCCTACTACATTGCAGGCAAGCAGGAATTTGAGGCTGGAGATTACGGTTCGGCCCGGCGTGACTTTGAGAATGCGCTGCGCAACAATCCCCAGAATCCCGCGATCCTCAATTTTTATGCGTCATTGCTGGTGAAAACGGGAAACGCGCAGCAGGCGATTATCTACGCGCAACAAGCCGTGGCTCAGGCGCCGGATTCAGCCGACGCGTATGCGGTACTTGGCTACGCTCAATATTCCGCCGACCGTCCGAAAGAGGCAATTCAAAGCTGGAAGAAATCGCTTGCTCTGCGGCCCGACGCTTCCATCCAGCAGATTTTGGCGCGCGCCCAACGCGAAAAATTTGTGGAGAGTAATTATTCGGAGCGCGAAACCGGACACTTTGTGCTGCGCTACGAAGGCGCGCAGAGTTCCGAAGCGCTTCGCGCCCAGATACTGGAAGCGCTGGAATCGGCCTATCGGGACTTGTCTTCTGAATTTGCGAGAGAAACAAGGGCGACTATTCCCGTCGTTCTTTACACCAGCCAGGATTTTTTTGATGTGACGCGCGCGCCGGGTTGGGTAGGCGCGTTGAATGACGGACAAATTCGAATTCCGTTGCGTGGCATGAATTCGGTAACGCCGACTTTAGCCCGCATACTCAGGCATGAACTTGCGCACTCCTTCATAAATCAGGTGACACAAGGCCGTTGCCCGCAATGGCTGAACGAAGGAATTGCGCAAATGCTCGAGCCGAGATCGCTGAGCGGAGGCGCAGCGCTGGCACAATTATTCAAAGCCGACCGCGAGGTCCCGCTGAACGTACTCGAAGGTGGGTTTTCCTCATTTTCACGCGAGCAAGTGCAGCTCGCATATGTGGAATCGCTGGCGACGGTGTCTTACATTCGGGACCGTTATGGCATGAGCGACGTCCTGCGAATATTGGACCGACTGGGTCAGGGCGAGTCGGTTGAATCAGCGCTGCGCTCGACTATTCATTGCGACTACCGGCAGCTGGAGGAAGAGACCGGGGCCTCGCTGATTCATCAATTCGGCAGTTGATTGTTCCATTTTGGGTCCAATCCCGTACTTCTGTGCGCAAATTAACCGATTCAAGGCTACGAGGCAACTTCACCCGGTGCTACAGTTCGACGTGAATTGTGACTACCGCACCGAACCGGCGCAGTGCGCTCATGCCATGGAATGACCCTCTCCAGGCAACGATCCCTGAAATCCGTAACAGTTCTCTAAGCGCGGTTTACTATGGCCAGCGCCGACGCGGCGACTTCTACGACTTTGTTTCAATGGCGCCGGACAGGGTGCTCTTCGGACTGTTTGACGTCGCTGGAGAGATCCAACAGACGCGCGGCACATTATGGTGGACTTACAACGTAACTTTCGAAATTGGGGAACAAAGCTGCTCAGGGAACAATCCAGAAACGAAACCGACGCCTTGGTCAAGCTTTGGGTCCTCATGAATCGGACGACAATTAAATCTGCCGGCGGGTTGCATGTTTGCACGGCATTCTTCGGTTGTTACGATGATGAGACGGGTCTTGCGTACTACGTGAACGCAGGTCACACGCCGGGGGTGGTGCGGCATAAACAAAAGATTCGCCCACTCGAAGCCACCGCTCTGCCCTTCGGGCTTTTCGCCGAAGCACCTCCCGAAGCTTCGATGGTGGCATTAAATCCGGGGGACGCATTACTGCTGGTTTCAAAGGGCGTCGTCGAAGCAGGCTACTGTGGAGACGAGTACGGATTGAAGCGGACGGGAGAGTACCTCGATCACTCGCGGACCGAGAGCGCGCATGAGATTTGTGTCGGGCTGTTGGAGCGGCTACGACAGTTCATGCGCGCGGCTCCAACCCATGATGATGTGACGGCGCTGGCGTTGGTGCGATCAACGTAACTTTTGCATTGGCCACGAGCGTCAACCTGACTCGCTTACGAGTGTCATCCCGAACTCGTTCGCCGAAGGCGGACGAGAGAGGGACCTTAGGATGCCCGGACATTGGCAGCGACGTGAACGGGATTCAGCTCTGTCTAGAATCCTAAGTACTTCATCGGCACTTCAACCCTACGTAAGTCCCTCTCCCGCCCGCTTTCAGAGGGCGCGTTCGGGATGACACGTTCAAGGAACTGATCCAAACTCTCCCGCGGCGGTTTGTCTTTTAAACATCACGGGCGTATATTAAGTACTGGAACTGCTGTGTAGTACCAGGATTGGCGAAACACACCAGTGGGCGCAAGCCCACTTTTTACTTGCGGGTGGTTTCTTGCGGCTTGGGAGGCATCTAAGCCGCTGTTTTTATGGCAGT
>Ga0157372_10004325_pt1 | contig 15181 bp, 6 predicted proteins | sample C55metaG_FD_115307 | JGI IMG/M metagenome (GOLD analysis project Ga0157372, IMG submission 115307) | Corn rhizosphere microbial communities from Kellogg Biological Station, Michigan, USA - C5-5 metaG | ecosystem: Host-associated > Plants > Roots > Rhizosphere > Soil | place: USA: Michigan... | reverse complement strand
TGCTGCGCTTGCCGAGGCACTGCAGAACAGCAGCGTTGCCAACAGTGCGGATATAAGTACCCCTACCCGTAGGGGTCGATGCGAGAGTGACATTACATTCTCCTCGATTGTCGGGACCGGGCGACGGAGTGCGCGCGCACGCGACCGCGCAGGTCAGCTATTCCCGACCATCGTTGCCGGGGCGAGCAGTCATACGCTCCTCCTATCTGGTTATCCGAGGATGATGCGGTTGGCCATCCTGTCGAAGCGGCGGTGCTCCGGCAGCGGCGGTGTGTTTTCCAGCGGGGGTGGTGTCGGATGACCCGCTTCCGCCTCAGGATCTGATGTGTTGGAGGCGATGGGGTCGTCGGCGGCGTCGAGACGGTGATGCCGGATTCGGCGGACTGCAACAGCGGTTCGGATTCGGCCGCGTCGGCGGGGACGGATTCGTACGGTCCGTAGAGATAGGCGTTCGCCAGTTCGCCGTTGCCGTCGGTGACTAGAAGGTCCCCCTCGGCGGTGACGGCGATCCCCGAGGGCTGGCCGAAGATCGGTGCACCGGCGAGGATGCCGAGGAGATCGAAGTCTTCAGCCGGAGCACCGAACTCGAGCACCGCGGATCTCGGATGCTCGTAGCCCGGTTGCAGGTCGTCGACCACCAGCAGATGGCCGTTGGTGGGATCGACGGCCAGGGCGGCGTCGGTGAGAGAGTTGAAGGCACCGGCGATCGTCGCTGCGGGGGTGGTGAGGCTGGTCGCGGGCTCGAAGGCCTTGACGGTTTGATCCGCTGCATCGGCGACGTAGACGTATCCTTCCGCGGCGGCGAGGCCGTAGGCTTTGCCGAGGCTGCCGAGTCCGATTTTTGCCAGCGGTTCCTCGCCAGAGATGTAGGGGAGGTCGTATTCGGCGACGTAGGTGCGGTCATCGACGTACAGGCGGTTGGTCGAGGAATCGACCGCCACGCCGGTCGATTCGCCACTGTCGATCGTCGCTTCCCCCCCGGTCAGCTGCACCACGCCTTGGTGCCATTCGTTCCCGTAGAGGTTGCCGGCGGCGTCGAAGGCCAACCCGCAGACCGAATCGAGCGTGTTGACCCCGAGGCGCGGGTTGGCGCCGGGGGGGACGAGTTGGCCGCTGTAGGCGCCGGGGAGGCCACCGACGGGCTGGTCGAAGACATCGATAACCCGGTGGAAGTAGTCGGCCAGGTAAACCTCGCCGGCGGCGGATGTCGCCAGCCCGCAGGGCCCTTCGATCTGACCTTCGGGGGGTGGCACGACTTTGGCGATCGACCCCGTGCATTTGGCGCATTCCTTGGTTTCCAGCGCCGCTTCGGACAACAGGTCACGTTCGGCATTTGCGGCCGGCGCGAGAGCCACCTCCATGAGCAGCCCGAGCAATGCGAGCAATGCCACCCTGCGAATCGACGACTTCATCGTTTCACTCCCTTGTTTCCGCGTTTGCCCCGATTGCAGGCGGCCCGCAGCGCCGGCCTGCTCAGTCGGCCACGGTTCGAGTGGGCGAGGAAGCGGGTGACGACGACCTGCGGAGCGGCGCAGAGGTTGGCCCCGTTTTCGAGGATGCCCCGGCGCCCGCCGAACATCCGCACGACGAACTTGCTCACCGGAGCGTCGGGCACGGTCGCATAGGTGGCACGCAGGCGTCCGCCGCGGGCGGAATCGATCCGCCCGGCGAGGTTGACCGCGAAGCCCTGCCCGCGCAGGGCGAAGACCAGGTCGGGCAGCAGGTGGTCCGAAGAGACCAGGTAGGCCTTGCCGCGCAGCGGTTGGTCAAGCAACGGCGTGTAGGCCGCGGCTTCGCCGTAGGCGGAGTTCGCCGGACAGCGTTCGGCCGCGAGCTGGGGTCGGGTGCAGGTCCCCCGGATGTTCGCCTGGTTGAGGAAGATCGAGGGCGGCAGGGTGACGCCGGCGGAGCCGATGTTCGCATCGCCCGGGCGCGGCCTGACCACGACCCGCAGCGAGGGACGCTTGGCGCGGTGGAAGGAGCCATGCATCCGCAGCGAGATACGTGGACGGAAGCCGAGCGCCGCGCAGTTGAAGACCTGATAGTGGGCGCTGGAGGTGCCGAGCATCTCGCCGCCGCCGAGGCCGAGTGCCGCCGCCGAGCCGCTCAGGGTCGACCTCATCGTCTCCGGGTCGCAACTGGTCGGATTGACCGTGAATCCGGGGCGGTCGATGTAGATGCGAACGTCGCGGAGGTGAACCGGGATGCCCTTGACTATGTGCGGGATCGGGTCGGAGCCGCTGCTGTCGATCGAAGCCTGGGCGGTTGTGGCGTCGATCCGGATTGCCGAGCGGACGACGATCGTGCCGAGGTCGAAAGGTCCGACCACCGCCGAGTCGATCGCCACCACCGAGACCTGGGCGCCGTGGTAGGGACCGGCGAGGTAGAGGTTGCCCGGGGCGTAGCTCGGCACCGGGCCGACGCCGTACCCCGAGTAGGTCCGCCCGATCCGGCTCGCCTCCGGGCAGGACGGGCTTTCGCGCTCCTCGACGCCGCTGCGGGCCGCCGCGGCGGCGATCGCCGCATCGGAGCAGAGCGGGATCCCGGCGAGCTTGCCGAGCAGGCCGGGTGGAAAGGAGGCCGAGTAGGAGGTGATCTCGGCTTCGCCGTCGGCGCGCGTGAGGTGCAGGTAGAAGGGCGAGTAGGCGCCGGCCTGCGAGTTGAGCGAGCCGCCCCCCACTCCCGGCTGGAAGGGCGGCGGGCCCTGCGGGCAGGGCCCGCCGCCGATGCCCGCCGCGATCTGCAGTGGCAGCGAGAAGCTAAGCACCTGGCTTGGGTCGGCCCAGGGGCTGAGGGCGGCCTCGGTCGAGTAGCGCCCGCAGGCGGGCGGGGTGGCCAGCGGGCTGCGCTGGCCTTCGCGGAAGAAGAAGACGAGCTGCGAGTAGGGCAGCTGTGGAAGACCGTCGAAGCTGGCGGTGAGGCGACCGGTTACAGGGTCGGGGCTGAGAGACCCGGCGACCTTGACCAGGAAGCCGCGCTGGGCGTTCTTGGCGACGAGATAAACCTCGAGCAGGCCGCCCGACGGGTTCCGGTACGGCGCGGCGAGGAAGATCGAGCCTTCGAAGGCCCCCGCGACGAGCGGGCTCGAGATCGTGAAGTCGCCGATCTTCGATTCGTTCGGGCAGCCGGCGCCGGGGGGCGAAGTCGGGGTCTCCGCCGCGTACTGGTCGGGGTTGCAGACGCCGAGGCCCGAACCCACGGAGGGATTGATCGTCACCCCTTCGGGCAACTGAACCACGGCCTTGCGAACCGGCGCCGGCGCCCGCTGGGCGGGCAGCATCACGCCAGAGGTGTCGATGTTGATTTCGAAGCGGTACCCCGAGGGCGAGGAGGCCCGGGGGTTGCTCATCGCGGCCCGGGCCTCGGGCGCGAAGGAAAGGGAGTCGCAGCCTTCCAGCGCCGGCGAGCTCGAAATCCTTTCCCCGGTTTCGCCCTGCCAGGAGTCGGCTCGAGCGACGAACCGCAGCGGCCCCTCACAGGAGGTCGGCAGGGTCAGATAGGCGCGTGCGGGGTTTTTCGCCGGCCGGCCGACCGAGCATTTAGCCCAGCCGAAGTCGGGTTCGAGCTCGTTGAGGCAGTTGCCGCGCTGTTCGTTGTGTAACAGCGACCACGGGGTGCCCCAGATGCTCAACCGCAGCGAGCTGAGGCTGAGCAGCTGAGAGATGTTCTCCGCCTCCAGAGTGACGCCGTAATCCCCCTCGGACTGGCGGATCCGGGGGACGAAGATCAGCGGCGCCCCGTAGGCGTTGGCGGCCAACTCGGACGGTCGTCCCGGCGGCGGCGAGAGGTTGAAAAGGCCGAACGTCCGGGTTTCGCCACCGCCGTGGGAGGAGGTGAGGGCGATCGTGCCGACCTGGGTGGCGTCGGGGCAGCTCTCACCGGATCGGCTTTCTTCCCACGGCGAGGTGCGGGGGGTGAGCAGGTCTGCCTGGGAGCAAACCGGCATCGCGGTCGGGTTTTCCAGCAGGCCGGGCGGGAGTTCGAGGCTGAGATCTCGAGGACCGCCGGCATTTGCCGAGGCTTCGAGCCCGACGTCGAGGTTCAGAGCGACTGGATGAGAGCCGGCCTGCGTCGCCGTGGCGCCGCCCTCGATGAGCACCCGGGCGCTGAATTCGGTGACGGCGAAGTCGGCCCGGGCGGTGGCGGGGAGCAGCGCCGCGCAGGCCAACAGAAGGACAAGCGTGCGGAGGGTCTTCAACGCCCCCCCTTCCGGTGACGGTGATGACGGTGCTTGTGCCGGTGGCCAGGGTGTTTGTGGTCCTGCCTTTCCTTCGCGTAGTGCGGCGGCCGGTTGCCCGGACCCTCTACCGAGGTGCCAGCGTTCGGGTCGTCGGGCGCGGACGGGAGCGGCTGGCAGGCGTCGCCGTTGCAGGGAATCGGCGCTTCGGGTTCGAGCAGCCCGCCGCCGATGCGGGCGTCGTAGGCGTCGATCGAGCCGGGGTCGGAGGCGACCAGCGAGTCACCGGTGAGGAAGAAGACGTCGGAGCCGTCGGCGGAGGCGTCGAGGAAGCTCCCCCCTTCGTCGCGGCCGGCGGAGACGAGACCGACGCATCCTGGCGCTTCGGCGCAGCTTCCCTCCCCCGGCGCCTCCCACTCGTAGACGTCGTTGGCGGAATCGGTGTCGGAACTGACCAGGGCGTCGGTGGTGTCGAAGAAGAGGCGGCGCCCGTCGGCGCTGAGGACGCGGGGGCGGTAGGCGGTCGTGGTGCCGTTGACGAGAGCGCCAGGCATCGAGGCCGATCCGGCAGGCCGTTCGCCGGTCGGGTCGCAGGAGGCGCAGAGGAGCGATCCGGCGACGGCGTCGTAGAGGTAGAGCTCCGTGTCCGGTTCTCCTGTCTCCGCGTCGACGTTGTCGAAATCGCCGATCGGGGCGGCAGAGAGGAAGGCGAGAACGGTTCCGCCGGCGTTGAGCCTGGCGGTGCCGGTCGCAGGTGGGTAATCGCTGGGCAGGGTGACTGCCGCTCCTGGGACGATCTGCTTCACCGTCCCTTCCTGCCAGAGCTCGAGCCCGCTCGAGTCCTGGTAATAGACGCGGGAGCCGTCCCCCGACACCGCGAGGGCCCCGGCGACGCCGGCGGCGATCGGGATGCTGGTTCCGGCGGCGGCGCTGAAGCGGTAGAGATGCCCGGCGCGGGTGAAGTAGGCGAGCGAGCCGTCGTCCGAGGCCCCCTGGAAGGCGGCGTTCCCACCGACGGTTTCGGGCACCGGCTGTGCTCCGACACCGGCATGGTAGAGGTACGTCGGCCCGTCTTCGAGCAACGTGTAGTAGACGCGTGAACCGTCACCCGAGACGGCACCGATCGGCGCGGCAAGCGTCGCCGGCACGGCGCTGACCTGTTCCAGCGCCCCCCCGCTCCACTCGTAGAGGCCGTCGTCGGTTCCAAAGACCGCGTGGCGAAGGTCGGCGGTCGCCCCCTCGAAGCGCAGCCCCGGCGCGCTGGGGAGAGTCTGGAAGGAGCCACCGCTCCACAGCGAGTAGCTGGGAGGGCAGGTTCCTTTCACCGCGCACAGCCGGCCGTTCAGCACCATCCCCCGCCCGGGATCGGTGGAGAAGAGCTTGAAGGGGGCACCATCGGATTGGTCGCCGTAGCCGCCAGCTTCCATCGGCGGCGAGATGTTGACGGTCGACCAGCCACCGGAGCCGCGGACCGAAAGGTACTGGGAGATCGGCGGTGCCGCCACCGGGTCGGCGAACGCGGTGGCCGAGCCGTAGGTGAGGGCCCCTCCCCCGGCCGCGGCCTGGATCGTGCCGCCGCCGAACAGCCCCCCCGGCCGGGCGATGGCGCCGCCGCCTTTGTCGACCGGCGAGACCGGCTCCCAGCCGCGGTCGTCGGGCAAACGAGGAGGCGATCCGGTCGACCGGGTCCGCAGTGAGCGGACCGGGCCCGCCTTGGTTCCGGCTTCATTGGCCGCAACCGTTCGATAGCGGTAAGCAGTGCCCGACGCAAGCGGATTGACGGGTGCGCTCAAGGTGAAGGACACCGGGACCGGTGCCGTGCCGCTGCCGACACCGGCGTCCGACACCGGCGCCTTGGCGGCGCCGAAGAACGCTTCGTGACCTCCCTCCAGATTCGCTTCGTAAGCCGCCAGGGTCAGGTACTCGAAGTGGTATCGGGCACTGAGGCCCTCCGGGTTGATTTCAGCCCTTAGGACCGCCGAGCTCGCGGTCACCCCGGTCACCCAGGCGGCGGGAACCGCCGGCGGTCCGGCGGCCTCCGCGCTTCCTGGTGCGACCATGCCGGCGACGATCAGGAGACCGGCCAAGAGGGGACGCCGACAGCCCACGCGATCAGCGGCCGGAGGGACGGTGGTGAACCGCGCGGTGGCCACCGCGCTTCCCGCCGCCCTTGCCCTGCCGCCGCTTCGGGCACGTCGCCGCCACCATCGGCCGGGTGTCATAGGTCTTGCCGTTCTGACCCGTGAGCTGCACGGCGGCCCGGCGGTGGGAGCAGAAGCCCTGCGACATTTCCACCAGGCCGCGCTTGCCGCCGAACAGTTCGAGGCGGAAACTCGAGACCGGGGCGTCGGGCACGGCTTCGAAGGTATTGCGGAGCGCGGCCTTGACGGCGTCGGTCTTACCGACCAGGTCGATTTCGATCGGCTGCGAGTCCGGTCCTTTCAGTTTCGCCACCAGGTCGGGCAGCGGGTGGGAGGAGGAGCGCAGATAAACCGAGCCCGAGAGCGGGTGATCGAGCAGCAGCGTGACGGCTTCCGCCCTGCCGTAGACGGAGCCAGCCGGGCAGCTGTCGGCAGCAAACTGCACGCGGGTGCAGATCGTGCGGATGTGAGCCTGATCGAGAAAGACCGGGTGGGGCAGCTTCACCCGGGCAGCAGCGATGTTTGCTTCGCCGGCCTGGGCCCTGAGGGTGGCGATCAGCCGCGGATTCGAGCTGCGCTTGACCGAACCCATCAGTCGCAGCGAGAGCTTCGGCTTGAAGGCAAGCGAGCTGCAACCGCCGACCTGGAAGCGCTGGTTGAGGGCCGCGCTCTGGCCCAAGGCCGAGGTCACACCTCCGGTGATCGCCAGAGGATCGCATGAGGTCGGGTTGAGGATGAAGTTGGGCCGGTCCATCGTCAGTGCTACCGAGCGGACGTCCAGCGGGATGCCGTCGAGGATCTGCGGCAGTGGATCGGAGACGGCGTGGATCTGGGCCGTTTCGGGTTCGACGTACAGGGCCACCCGCGTGACCACGGTGCCAAGGTCGAAGGGCCCGGCCACCGCGGGGGTGATGATCGCGAGGCTCAGCGGGGCGCCTTTGTAGGGGCCGGCCAGGTAGGCGTGGCCCTGGGTGTAGAAGGGGGTGGGGCCGGACCCGGCGGCGACGTTGACGACGCCGACCTCCGAGGCGATCGGGCAGCTGGGCGACTCGCGCTCGAGGCGGCCTTCTTCCGGGTTGTCCCTGGATGCAGCCTGGGCGATCTGGCCCTCAGGACATGCGGCGATGCCGGCGAGCTTGCCGGTCAGCCCCGGGGGCAGGACGGTGTCGATCCCCGTGATCCGCTGGGAGCCGTCTTCGCGGGAGAGCTTCAGCGCGAAGGGCGAGTAAGCGCCCGCCCTGGGGGCGACGGTGCCGGCGCTGAAGCTCGGCGCGTTGGCGGCGGCCCCTTCGCTCGTCGGGCAGTTGCCGCCGCCGGGCTCGGCGGTGGTCTGGAAGGAGCTTTCCGGATGGGCGTCTCCGCCTTCGGGGGCACTCCAGGGCGTCAGGTCGCTGGTGGTGGTGTGGCTGCCGCAGACGAGCGGGGTGGTGAGTGAGGCGCGGGGGCCGCGGAAAAGGCGCAGGTGCACGTCTTCGAGCGGGAGCTGCGGGTTTTCCTCGAAGGTCGTCGTCAACTGGCCGGTTGCCGGGTCCGGCGTCACCTTTCCGGCGAGCTTGGCGATCGTGCCGCTCTGGGGGTCTTCGACGACGAGGTAGAGGGCCAGCAGCGAGTCGAACTGGTTTTCGAACGGCTTGGCGAGGTAGATCGAGCCCGACAGCGGCCGCGGTATGGGCCGGCCGGTTTCGGGGTCGGTGACAAGTTTGGTCCCCTGGTCGGTGTACTGGGCCAGCAGCGGCGTCTTCACTTCCACGGTGCCGAGCTTGGCGGCATCGGGACAACTCTGCGGCGCCTTCGAGTAGTGCCCTTTGCCCAGATAGCCAACCTGTTCCTGCGAGCAGGCGGCAAGGCCATCGGCCTGGGCGGGGTTGGCGACCAGGCCAGGTGGGAGAGTGACGGTAGCGTTCCTGAGTTGGGCGGTCGACCGCTGTTCTTTGTGGGAGTTTTGGGGCTGGTGCAGGTCGACTTCGAGGCCCGTGGGCGAATCGGCGAGGTTGGTGGTGGGCTGCACCGCGAGGGTGGGCTCGAATTCGAGCTGCCCGCAGCCTGCGACGCTGACCGGGATGCCTGCGAGGTCCGAGCTCAGGTACTCACGCTGGTGGAAAAGGCCCGGTTCTTCCCAGGAGTCGGCATGGGCGACGGTAGCGTTCGGCTGGCCGGAGCAGGCGGTCGGAAGGGTGATGAAGGATGCGTCGCGGGGTTCGGTCGGACAGGAAGCGCCCTGGAAGAGCGCGCAGAGCCCACCCACCGCGTTGTGGCTCGGCGAGCTGGGATCGCCCCAGAGTTCGAGATGGATGCCGAATATCGGGTTCAGGGGAAGGGCGTCGATGGTCGTCGAGCCGCCGGTGATCCCGAAGTCGCCGTCGGAGCGCACGCCGCCTTCGATGTAGGCGAAGACGCCGACTCCGAGCGCGTCGAAGCCGAGCAGCGCCGGGGCGCCCGGGGGCGTGACCATGTTGTAGACAGCCGAGGTGGCGGCTTCAGGGAGGACCGCGACGGTGGTGATGGTGATCGTGCCAACCTGAGAGGCCCTCGGACAGCTGGGGAACTGGGTGGCGAGCTGGGCCTGGGTGCAGCGCACCGGCGTGGCGGAGGGATCGAATACGAGGCCGGGAGGCAATTCGGTGAAGGCGTCGCGGAGGTAGCCGGCGCCGCTGAGCGCTTCGCCCGGCTTGCGGGTGGGAAAAGCGAGCTGGACACCGAGCTGGTGAGGATGGGAGCCGGCAAGGTTGTCAGGAGCGCCGTCGTCGGCGGTCATGGGAGCCGAGAATCCGGTCGGACCGGGAAGGAAGTCGAAGCCCGGCGAACCGGAGTCGACCGTCTCGGTGGTATCTACCGAGACGGAGGGGGAGCCACCGCCGGAGACCGTCGCCTGGTCCGGGAGGATTGAGCCATCCGCCAGTGGGCCGACATCGACAGTGATGAACTCTTCGATATGGCGACCGGGTCGAACCGCCTGCCCGAGGCTGCAGGTGACCGCCTGGAGTTCGATCGAGCAATTGCCACCGGGTTTTCCTCCGTCACCATTCTTCACTTCCACCGTGGCTTTGATGGGGGAAACGCCGGACGGGAGGGTGTCGGTGATGGTAACGGGGGCGGTGGTCGGTTCGGAGCCGACGTTGTTCACGATCAAGAAAATTTCTCCTGAGCCTTCTGGTGCGAAATGAGAAGGAAGATTCGTCGCGTAGCCTTCCAGGGCCGGACCGCCCGCGGCCAGGGCCGAGGCGGGCGCGAGCAGCGAGAGCGCAAGGACCCCAAGAAGGGTGATTCGGGACCTCATCGGCTGCCTCCTCGGTTGCGGTGTGATCCTCGATGCTGGCGCCCGTGGCGATGCCTCCTCGGATGCTTGGGAACACATTTGCCCCCGCGCCGCTTCTTGCCTTTGGGACAGGGCTTCGGGGGCTTCGGGTTGCCGGGGCCGGCGAAGCAGGCACTCCCGCAGGCCCCAGGGTCGGGCTTGGCGGTTGCAGCCGGCTTGCAGGCTTCCGTTTCTACGCAAGGTTCGGCCGGCAAAGGGCTCTGATAGGCGAGGCCGCCGTCGACGCGGGCGTCGTAGGCGTCATAGAGCTGATCGCCATCCTGGCCGACGAACTCGGTGGGGGTGACGATGAAGGCATCGTCACCCGATTCGGAGGCATCGAGGAAGAAGGAAGGGCGTTCTTCCCTACCCCCGGAGAGCAGGTAGAGGCAGCCACCGTTTTGCGCGGTATAGGGCGGAGACCCTTGCTGACAGGTACCGCCCGGGGTCCCGGGCGCCTCCCACTCGTAGACGTCGAAACAGACCGGCTGCGAGGCATTGTTGGAGCCGCTGGTCGTAAGGACGGGACACCCACCACCGCCGTTGGTGTCGGCGCCGACCAGAGCTTCGGTCGTTTCGAAGAAGACCCGCTTGCCGTCGGCCGAGAGGTTGCGGGTGAGGGTGTGGGAGAGAAAGTCGGCCGGCCCTAGGAATGGAAAGCCGAAATTCTGCACGACCAGTCGCGAGCCGGCTTTCGTCTGTCCCGTCGGGTTACAGGACACACAGATGATGGGCTGCGGATCTCCGACGTGGTAGCGGTATAGCTCGGTGGAACCGCGATTGTCATAAGAAGTGAGCTGCTGCGTCGAAGTGAACAAAAGGGTCCTGCCATCGGCGCTGACCCGCGCGGAACGGTCGGAGGAGGCGCCACCGCTGCGAGGCTGCCAGTCTTGGAAATCGAGTTTCCCTTTGAGTCGGGCGACGTAGTCGACCTGCCCGCCGTGGCTCAGATAGAGGTTGCATTCACCTTGGAATTCGTTCCCGGTGTTCCCCGCGACTTCGCCTTGACAGTCGCCGGGACTTGCCTCCCCGCCGGAGCCGTCGAGATCGCCGTTGGCGACGAAGTAGACGTAGGACAGGTCCCTGGAGGCACCGAGGACGCCCTTGACTTCGGCCCCAGCAGGATGCGTGAGGTCCGGGTCCACAGTCAGGTCGGTGAGGTGATCGCCTTCAGAGTCGGGTTCGGTGTCGTAGCGGTAAAGATCGTTGCCGGGGTTCGGCTGCGTTTCCCCGTTGACCGACCAGTAGAGGTGGGATCCGTCGGCCGCGAGGCCAAACGGATGTCCCGCCCCCTTGATGAATTCCCTGTCGCAACTCGCCGCTTCAAGATTGAGATCGCAGCGGCCGATCGTGTCATTGCCCTGCCTGGCCCAGTAGACGTGGGAACCGTCGAGCGCAATACCGCGGACACCGGAAACCTGTTCGTTCGTCTCATCAAAGCGGAAGAATTCGCTCGTCGGGTTGCCGTCGATGTCGTAGCGGTCAATGAATCGGTGCTCGCGACGGAAGCCGGCGTCGATCGTTACGTAGATATGACTGGAGTCGACGGCGATCCCCTGCGGTCTATTGTTTTGAGGCCCTTTGCCGATGTCGATGAACGCAATGTTCACTTCTTCCCCGCCGAGCTTGGCCCGTCCGATCGACCGCAACGCCTCCGTCCCTGCGTTCGACCAGTAGATGCAGCTGCCGCCCTCGGCACATGGCCCGAGAGCTATTCCCTGCGGGTCGGTCGCCCCTTTGATGAATTGATCTTCAACGCTACCGGGCACCAGTTCCCCCGAGCCGTCGAGAGCAGCGCGACCGATCGTGCCGGCCCCTTCGAGCGGTTCGTTATTGCTCGCTATCCCCCCTTCGCTGGTTTCGGACTCGCCTCCCAGCGGGCCAACGTCCGTCCAGTAGACGTGTCCTTCGTCGACGGCTACGTAGAGAGGTGCCGCTGCGGCAGAGTGAAGGACGCCGGGTTCGGACAGCGGCTTGGTTTCGAATTCAGCCGTTTCCCCGGGAAGGATGAAGTGCGGTTCGACTTCCTCGGGTGCTCCGGTTTCGGGATTGAGCCTGGCGCGGCCGATCGCGTGGTCGGCGGGGTCGGCCCAGTAGATGTGGTCGCCGAAGACCGTGACGCCGGCGGCAACGGCGCCCGGCAGGAAGGAGGTATCCGCATCGTTGCCGGCAAAGCTCGAGCGCCCAATCGCCGGCGGAGGTGGTTCGGTACCCGTGGTGGCATCGTTGGTGAGCTTCTCGGAGGAGCTTAAAAGCACTCTGGAGCCGTCTTCGGAGGCTGCAAGGAAGGCGGCGGGGCGGGTCCCGGCGGCGTCATGACCGCCGGGCCCCTTGCCTTCGGTCATCTCCGAGGCCGAGATGTGCGTCGTGCAGGCCTTGGCGGGCTCGGTGCAACGGCCCTGACCGTCGATGGCGCTCTGTTCGGCGCTCGGGTTGCGGCGCAGATAGAGCTGGCCGTCGCCGGCGGAGGTGAAGTAGAGGGAGCCGTCGGCCGAGACCGCATTCAGAGGCTGGGTGTAGTAGCCGCCCGAAACGCCACCCTGTAGGACCAACCCGGGATCACTCGGGTTGGAGCTGCCGATCCAGGCGTATGGCCCGCCAAAGGAGCCGTGCAGGGGGGGCAAGGCGTCGTTCATCACCGCGGCGAGGAACAGTCTGCCCGTAACGGCATCCCAGCCGTAAACGTTCGGTTTGCCTGCCAACCCGGCGGTGCCCGGCAGGGCGGCGCGGGATTCGAAATAGGTGAGAGTGCCATCCTCGCTGGAACCGACGTAGAAGGGTTCGACAGTGTTGTTACCAAGACCCGAGCCGTAGGGGACGAGAGTTTCGGCAGATCCAGCCGCCGGGACCGAGACGAGCATCGAATCCGGATCGCCGATGTGGCGAAGCGAGGAGAAGACCTGCGAGAAGTCGGGGGTCCAACCGCGAATGAACATCGATTCACCGAAGGAGGCAGGCGGTAGGATGCTGCGCGTCGACCAGCCCGATGCGGTACGGCTGGCCACATAGGCTGGGAAATTATGTCCGCCTGCGCCCAGGCCCGGAAGGCCCGAGCTGGAGAGGAAGCTGGCCGAGGCACCGTCGGGCGAGGCGCGCAACCAGGGCTGGGTTCCCAGTATGTCCTGGCCGCCCTTCTGGACGGGGCTGATCTGCTCGTAGGCGCGGCAGTCGGGCAGCAGGGCCGAGGGGTGGGAGGTCGGTGCCGAGGCACCGGTGCGGAAGGAGTCGTTGGGACAGGCACCAAAGGCCTGCGGCGAGACGTAGGTGGCGAAGCTCAGTTCAGGCCCGAGCGTGCCGCCTTTGGGGCTATCGGCGTTCTGAGCGACGGCGCGGAAGTAGTAGGTGGTGCCCTGCGCGAGGCCGGCAAGCGGGGCGCTGATCGCTTCCGGGTTGGAGGAGACGGAGAGTTTGCCTTCCGGGGCCTGAGTGCAGGGATCAGGAACTTCGTCGCAGGGGGCGGTGCCGTACTCGAAGTGGTATTTGGTCGCCTTGCCTTGTGGATTTACTTCGGCCTGCAGAGTCGCCGAGGTGGTGGTGATACCCGAGACCGAGGTGTTGGTGATCGTGGGCTGGGCGGCTCGGGCGGCAGGAACGAGCGCCAGCGCCAGCACTGCAGTTGCCAGCGGGATGACCAGGCGTTTCATTTGCGTTCGCTCCTCGGTTCTGGTCGGGGTACGGGTCGAGTGCACCCGGGCGGCACTTGCCGCCCGGGTACAAGGTGTACTTCCTATGGTGCGGGCGCCGTTACCGCCCAGCTGCCGAAGCCGTGGGCCCGTTCACCCGATTCGCCGTCGAAGGCGAAGCGGAGGATCGCGCCGGTCCGCCCGGCGGCTTGTTCTTCGTCGGTGCCGACGATCTGGACGGACCGCCACACTCCTTTGAATTCCGCATTGAAGAGGGCGTTCACTTCGCCGCTCAAATTACTGTAGACGCAGAACTCACCGGGGTTGGCTTTCGGGTTGGCTTCGGTCCCTTCGCAGAAGCTCCCGAAATCGGCGTCTTCCTGAAAGTGGACGTGTTCGAAGTCCAAGATTGCGCCGAGCGGAATCGGAAACGAAACCGGCGCCAGCATGAATTCGCCGTCGGCTTCGGTGCCAAAGAAGCTCCAGGTGCCTTTCTCGGTCTGTTCGGGTGGCAGTACCCCGAGTTCGGTCCAGGGATTACCTTCCGGGCCTTCTGGCCCAGGTTCGCCTTCTTCGCCGTTGCAGACTTCTTCGCCTTCGCCGCCTTCGCCTTCGACCTTGACGATGGTGCCGCCGAGTTCGTTGCAGTGGAATTCGTCGGCGGGTTCGAGCTCGACCGACTTGCCGTCTTTGCCGTTGGTCCCACTCGTCCCGTTGGTCCCGTCTTTACCGTTGGCACCATTGGAACCGTTGGTCCCGTCTTTGCCGTTGGCACCGGGTGCGCCCGGCTTCCCTGCATACTTCTTCGCAATCTTTTCGACTTCCTTCTTCTGCTTGCCGGTCAGCGCGCCCTTGGCGGCAAGAGCGGTGCCGCCGAGGGCGGCGATCAGGGCGACGCAGGCGACGACGAGCCCTGCGGTGCCGAACGGTTCGCGGATCGCGCGAACCGGGTGGCGTAGGCGTTTCATCGGTTCTCCTCCTTGAGGCCGGCTTTCCCTACCGGCGGGGTTTGGGTGGATAGGGAGCCGACCGGGCCGGCTCGATGACGCCGGGGCTCCCCGGCGGACGAGGCGAAGTTCGTTGGGACAGCGGCAAGCCGTATGACGGTGCGGTGGCGACTCTCGTTCCTCACATCCTCTCCTTCCGTCGTGGCCTCTGCCGACCGCCGCTGCGGTCCCCGTGAGGCAATCCGTTAGAAGCTCTCGTCCCTATATGTCCCGGGTCCCGTAGCCCGCGGCCCCTGTCCCATGGGATCGCCGTTGATGGTGCCGGAACGTCACGCAAGATATACGGATCTACCTATCAATGCAAGACTAGAAACGGATCTTGTCAGTCCCGTTAACGCCTGAAGCATCGATCTTGTCGCTTCAGATCAAGTGAAGCACCTGACTGCGCCAAAAGGGACAAACAAGATCTTCTACCCATTCAGGTCTTATAAACTGTCGCTCATCGGTCGCTCGAGCGTCGCACGAGGATGGTCGGAACCGGCACCGCGCTATGACGAAGGCGGGTCCGCGGCGCCGGCTCGCCCTAAGCGGCGGAGACCCACCGCGCCGCTCGGCCCGCGGAGGACGCCGGAGAGGACCCGGCGGCGCCGGGTCCTCTCCAAGTCGCCGAGCAACAGCCGCGACTAGCCATCTCGCCTTCGACGATTTCCTATTCTTCTTCGTGCTTCCAGCGGAAGGCCTTTCCGACGTTAGCGCCGGTCAGTTGCCACGTCGACGACCCTTTGATGTTGCCGACCCAGGCTCCATACTGAAAACCACCGGCGAACGTGTAGCTCGGCGCGACTTCGGCGGTGCCATGGTACGAGTTGGTGAGCGTCGGAGTCAACCCGATTTTCCAACCTCCCAAGCCGCATTCTGCGCCGGTGATATTGAGGAAGGTCAGCGCAGCAGTGAGTCCACCATTCAGTTTCATCGTGAACGGTTCCACTTTGCAGGCA
>Ga0157372_10004323_pt1 | contig 15186 bp, 12 predicted proteins | sample C55metaG_FD_115307 | JGI IMG/M metagenome (GOLD analysis project Ga0157372, IMG submission 115307) | Corn rhizosphere microbial communities from Kellogg Biological Station, Michigan, USA - C5-5 metaG | ecosystem: Host-associated > Plants > Roots > Rhizosphere > Soil | place: USA: Michigan... | reverse complement strand
GACGCCGGCAACGGTTACGACTATGAGCACAGTGTGCACTCTGTCATTCCAATGCACTGGTCGGAGTCAAACCGAACTTTGACGATTGATCAGCGACAAGGGGAATACCCCGGAATGCCCGACAGCATGGAGATGAAGGTGGTATGGGTATCTGCCGGACACGGAACAGGACTCGAACCGACCGCGAACCCGGACAAGCTGGTTGTTTACAAGGGACAATCCATTTCGGTTCAAGCGCGGTAAGAACCTGCGCGAAACAGCTAAGGATGTATCGAGCGTCCAGGAGTACAGATGAAACATTGCAAGATTTTCTCGCGAGCTGCAGTCATCGTGGTCATTCTCGCCGCCACATCGATCGCACAGGATACTGCCAGCCTGCCATACATGAATCCGAAGCTCACTCCTGAAGAGCGCGCGGCCGATCTCGTCCACCGCATGACACTTGAAGAGAAGGCTTCACAACTTGTGAATCAGGCGCGGGCCGTTCCGCGCTTGAACATTCCTTCTTACGATTGGTGGAGCGAAGCCCTGCACGGTGTTATTTCTGATGGTGTTACCGAATTTCCCGAACCCATCGGTCTTGCCGCGACGTTCGATGCGCCCCGCATTCATGAGATGGCAACCTCCATCGGCATTGAAGGGCGAATCAAACACGCTCAGCACGAGCGCGCTGGACATTCCAATATTTTCGAGGGCCTCGATTTCTGGGCGCCGAACGTCAACATCTTTCGCGATCCGCGCTGGGGACGCGGCCAGGAAACCTACGGCGAAGATCCCTTCGTGAGCGCTCGCTTAGCCGTCGCGTTCGTCACAGGCATGCAAGGCGACGATCCCCAATATTACCGCGTCATCTCCACCCCCAAGCACTATGCCGTTCATAGCGGTCCCGAGCCCACTCGCCATTTCACCGATGTGGATGTCAGCAAACACGACGAAGAAGACACCTACTTACCTGCATTTCGCGCGGCCGTCGTAGAGGGCAAGGCGGGGTCAGTTATGTGTGCTTACAACGCGATCAACGGCGAGCCAGCGTGCGCGAGTCAATTCCTACTGCAGCATACCCTTCGCGGCGCTTGGAATTTTCAGGGTTATGTCGTTTCTGACTGCGACGCCGTTCGCAACATCTTTAACGGCCACCACTACCGCCCGACACAGCCGCAGGCCTCGGCTATCTCAGTGATCCGCGGCATGGATAACGAGTGCATCGACTTCGCAAAAGTCACTGACGATCACGATTACAAACCGTACATCGAGGCCGTGCAGCAGGGATATCTTCCGGAAAGCTCGGTCGACACTGCTCTCATTCGTCTATTCACGGCTCGCATCCGTCTCGGTATGTTCGATCCGCCCGCGACGGTGCCCTACATGAACATCGACGAGAAACAGCTTGATAGTGCAGCACACCGCGAGCTTGCGCGGCGCGTCGCCAACGAATCGATGGTTCTGCTCAAGAACGATGGCGTCCTCCCGCTGAAATCTGCCAAGCGCATCGCTATCGTCGGTCCCCTCGCCGAACAAACCGCCGTCCTGCTCGGCAACTACAACGGCAGCACCTCGCACACAGTCACTGTACTGGAAGGAATGAAAGCCGAGTTCCCGGAGGCGAAGATCACGTACGTGCCCGGCACTCAATTTCTTTCCAATCAGGCAGATCTCGTGCCCGCATCCGTTTTGACGACACCTGACGGCAAGCCCGGCCTCAAAGCCGAATACAGTTCGCGGCCCTCCTTCGATGCCAAGGCGACTCCTCTCGCCTCGCGGGTCGAGTCCTCTGTAAATCTGGACGAGAGCAATGTCCCGGAACAGGCGAAAGGAATCTCTGGTCTTTCGGTGCAGTGGACTGGCTCTCTCAATCCCACGGCAACCGGCGACTATCGGTTGGGCCTCAGCGTTGATGGCTTCGGTCGTCTGTCAGTCGATGGCAGGGAGATTACGACGCTCTGGGGTAAGAACATTAATCTGAGCCTGGTTCACCTCGAAAAGGGTCACCCCTTAAAGCTTGAGGTCCGCTACGACCGCACCGGAGAGGGCAAGCGAGAAGCGAGACTGCTCTGGACACGAGTAAACAATGTGCCCGATCCCGCAGCAGTGGCGGCTGCAAAGAATGCCGATGTCGTCGTCGCCGTCGTCGGCATTACCAGTCGCCTCGAGGGCGAGGAGATGCCTGTGAGTCAGCCCGGCTTTTCCGGCGGCGACCGCACCAGCCTCGATTTGCCGATGCCTGAAGAGGATCTGATCGAGGCGCTTGGCGCAAGTGGCAAGCCGCTGGTCATCGTGCTGATGAACGGCAGCGCGCTCAGCGTGAACTGGGCGAAGGAACACGCCAACGCCATCCTCGAATCCTGGTACTCCGGCGAAGAAGGAGGAGCCGCTATCGCTGAAACCCTCAGCGGCAAGAACAACCCCGCTGGACGCCTTCCTGTCACCTTCTACAAAGATGTTCGTCAACTTCCACATTTCGAAGATTACTCAATGAAAGGACGCACCTATCGTTACTTCGAGGGAGAACCGCTCTGGCCGTTCGGATTCGGCCTTAGCTTCACAACATTCACTTATAGCAATCTCACCCTTCCAGACAGCCCAGTCAACGCCGGTGATCCACTGCACACCTCCGTCACGGTCGCTAACACTGGAAAGGTTGCCGGAGACGAAGTCGTCGAGCTGTACCTGCAGTTTCCCGACGTGTCCGGTGCGCCGCGGCGCGCTCTCCGCGGATTTCAACGGATACATCTGGAGCCCGGAGCGAGCCAGAAGGTCGACTTTCAGTTGAACTCGCGCGATCTCAGTATGGTCACCGATCTGGGCGACATCATCGTGGCGCCAGGCAAGTACACACTCTCAATCGGAAGCGGCCAACCCGGAATAGGAATTCCTTCAGTAGACGGGAATTTTGAAGTCAAAGGACAAATCATTCTGCCGGAATAATTGTCGCGCTCGCCCTGATCGCGAAGGGCTGCGCAAATGTTTCACGCAAGCTTTGACGAGCGGTTCAGAGATTGAGGCAATATGCATACCAAGCTCCTTCGAAACATGCTTTTGGTATTTGTTTCGACTAGTTGTGCGTGGGCGCAAGAACCGAACTCCTGCGCAAAGCTGACAAACTTCAAAGCCGAGAATGTTGAAATCACCAAAGCGGCGGCCATTGCTGCTGGAACCACCGAGGCCATTCCCTGGAACCAGACTCACACTGCGCCCCTGCCGGCATATTGTCGAGTCGAGGGTGTCATGAACCGACGCACCGGAATCGACAGAGAAGAGTTTAGAATCACCTTCGCATTGGCTATGCCCGACCAATGGAACGGCGATTTTCTCATGCAAGGCGGAGCTGGCAGCAACGGTATCGTAATGCCTCCCCTTGGCTTGAATGCCGCGGGAGACACACCCGCTCTCATACGCGGATTCGCCGTTGTAAGCACGGATACAGGTCATAAGAGCCGCCACCCGGGATTTGATTTCGGTTTCATGCGCGATCAGCAGGCGTATCTGGACTTTGCTTACCTCGCGAATGCTGAAGTCGCTGCATTGGCCAAACAACTCATCGCCCAACACTACGGCAAAGCGGCAGCCTTTTCATATTTCTCTGGATGCTCCACCGGCGGGCGCGAAGGCATGATTCTTTCACAGCGTTATCCAACGGTCTTCAATGGCATCATCTCCGGCGACCCCGCGATGCGCACTGGGTTTTCCAATCTCGCAATCGGCCGATGGATTCCGATCGCCTTCAATCAAGCTGCTCCGAAAGACGCAAACGGGAAACCAATCATCGAGCAATCGATTACAGATAATGACCGCAAGCTTGTCAGGGATGCTCTCATTAAGCAGTGCGACGCCAAAGATGGCATCGCCGATGGCTTGATTTCCGATCCGCTCGCGTGCGACTTCGACCCTGAGAATTTGGCGTGCAGGGGCGAAACGAATAACTCCTGTCTGGCTCCGGAAAAAGCGGCTGCAATCAAGAAGGCCCTGGGAGGGCCGAAGACGTCGAGTGGAGCCCAAGTCTATGCTGGATTCCTTTACGACACGGGCATCACCAATGGGCCGCCGTTGCGAGGATTGCTTTCACCCGGACCCGGCATTTTCGGGCCTGCGACGACGGATATGACAATGGACGTTGATAAGGAAGCTCTGTCGGCCAGTCAACCGCTCGTGGATTCGATGTCCACAAATTTGACAACATTCTCCGCTCACGGAGGAAAATTGATTTTCTACCACGGCGATAGCGATCCATGGTTCTCGCCCCTCGACACCTTCGATTACTACAAAACTATGGCGGCTGCAAACGGGAGCCTCGACGCCGTATCGAAGTGGAGTCAGTTCTACTTCGTTCCAGGGATGAGCCATTGTGGAGGAGGGCAGGCACTCGATCAGTTTGATTTTTTGGGCGCAATGGTTAATTGGGTCGAAAAGGGAACAACGCCTGCATCAGTGATCGCTACCGGCAAGGCTTTCCCTGGGCGCAGCCGACCGCTGTGCCCTTATCCGAAGCACGCAGAGTACAAGGGGCAAGGAGACACGGAAAACGCAGCCAACTTCGAGTGCCGTTGAATTATTACTTCTATTTCAAAGGACATTATTTCTATGCGTTCACCTCTTACCGCCTTCGCGCTGATCGTTCTGGTTATCACGGCGCCGATGATGGCTGCCCAGAAAGTCGAATTAACGATTGACACATCCAGAACCGGCGCGAAGATCGACCGCAACATTTTCGGGCAATTCGCCGAGCATCTTGGCCACGGCATATACGAAGGTATTTGGGTCGGCCGCGATTCCAAGATCCCGAACACTCGTGGCATTCGCAACGATGTCGTCGGCGCCCTGAAAGCGATCAAGGTTCCGAACGTTCGTTGGCCTGGTGGCTGTTTCGCCGATGAGTATCACTGGCGTAAGGGCATCGGCCCTCAACGATCGGTAACTCTCAACCCCAACTGGGGCGGAGTTACTGAGGCAAACACGTTTGGAACGCATGAGTTCATGGACTTCATCGATCAGATCGGGGCGGAAGCGTATATCTCGGTCAATGTCGGTTCCGGCACTCCCCAGGAGGCGGCCGAGTGGCTGGAATATATGACCGCCGCCGCACCGACCACGCTGGTAAAGGAACGTGTCGCCAACGGCCATCCAGCTCCATACAAAGTGGCGTTACTCGGTATCGGTAACGAAAGCTGGGACTGTGGCGGCAACATGACGCCCGACTACTACGTCAGCCAGATGAAGATCTACAGCCGCTTCGTAAGGAACTTCAATCCCGCGCAACAGGACAAGCAGCAAATGCTGAAGATCGCCGTGGGTCCGGGCGGCGACGGCCCGCGATGGACCGATTGGACGGAAACCGTCATGAAGGCCTATCAGCAACACACGTGGAGCTGGGACATCAACGGCCTTTCCATGCACAACTACACGGTGCCGCACTGGCCGCCTTCCTATACGTCGGTTGGGTTTGGTGAAACCGAGTACAGCCAGATCCTTAAATCCACCTTGGAGATGGATGGTCTCATCAGCAAGCACTCGGCAATAATGGACAAGTATGACCCTGACAAAAAGGTAGCGCTCATTGTTGACGAATGGGGAGGCTGGTACGCACCGTTGCCGGGCAGCAATCCGGGTTTTCTGGTCCAGCAGAATAGCCTGCGTGACGCGATCCTCGCAGCCCTGAACCTTAATATCTTCGCTCGTCATGCCGACCGGGTACGCGGCGCCAACATAGCGCAGATGATCAATGTGCTGCAGGCGATGATCATCACAGATAAAGAAAAAATGGTCCTGACTCCAACCTATTACGTCTTCAAAATGTATGTGCCATTCCAGAACGCAAAATTAATACCGATCACTTTTGACGCCGGTCGGTACGCACATGGAGCTGTGGCCATACCACGCTTGGACGCGATCGCTGCGAAAGACACGAACGGTAAGTTGTGGCTGGAGATTACCAATCTCGATCCCAACGAACCGGTCGAAGTCGAGGCGGGTCTGGCGGGCATCACGGGAAAATCCGCGAGCGGAGAAACTCTGACCGCACCGAAGGTGGACAGTGTCAACACCTTCGACGCAGCTAACACAGTCATACCGAAGCCGATCTCAGCGAAGGTTCACGATGGCAAGGTGACTCTGAAATTGGAGCCTAAGTCTGTAACCGTCGTATCTGTTGAGCAGTGATGTTCGTAGGTTGGTCAGGCGATTGCAAGTCTGAAACTGCAAAATCATTGCTGTGGTTCACAGTCGATAGCAACTAAGGAGGAAAAAAAATGTCGCGATTCGCAATACTGGTCTTCCTGTCTTTGAGTTTTTGTTGGGCGCAGGAACCAGGCAATTTTCAACCCTCTACGACGAATGTCTGGGCAGCGGAGTATCCACGGGTTGACAGCGCCGGGAGAGTACAGATTCGCGTGAAAGCTCCGGATGCCACGAAGGTAAGACTGAACTTCTGGAGCGGCCCGAAAGTGGACATGGAGAAACAGCAGGACGGATTCTGGACGGTCACGACCGCGCCGCTGGTTCCTGGTTTTCACTATTACACGCTGATCATCGACGGCGCCGAGGTCAGCGACCCCAACACTCACGCCTTCTTCGGAGGAGGAAAGCCGGCAAGCGGCGTAGAAGTTCCCGAGGTGGGCTCGACATATTATTCGGTTCAGGATGTGCCCCACGGCCAAGTCCGGGAGGTTTGGTACAGCTCAAAAGTGACGGGAACCTGGCGGCATGCGCTGGTGTATCTGCCGCCGAACTACGATACGCAAACAAAAGAGCGCTATCCGGTGCTCTATTTACAACACGGCGCCGGCGAGGACGAGACCGGCTGGGTGCGTCAGGGCAACGCGAACTTCATCATGGACAATTTGATCGCGGCCAAGAGTTGCAAGCCGATGATCGTGGTGATGGCCTATGGTTACGCGCACCGTGCGGGCGAGGCGCCTGTCGATCTGTTCGCAAAGGGGTTTGGATCACCAGAAATGCTGAAGGCCATGCAGGATATGGCAGCGGCGTTTGAAGATGATGTGACGCAAGCTCTCATCCCCTACATTGATTCCACCTTCCGCACGTTACCCGACCGCGAGCATCGGGCGATGGCAGGCCTCTCGATGGGCGGCATGCAGACCTTCCAGATTACTCTGGATCATCTCGATCTCTTTTCTTACATCGGCGGCTTCAGTGGAGCGGGCGGGATGCTCGTTCTCGGGAATCGCAAACTGGATCCCAAGACCGACTACAACGGAGTGTTCGCTGATCCGTCAGCATTCGGCAAGAAAGTGCACTTGCTCTGGATTGGCGTGGGGACAAATGAACCGGAGAGAATGCGCACAGGACTCCAGAGACTGCATACATCGCTACTGGATGCAAACATCCAGCACGTCTTCTACGAATCACCGGGCACGGACCATGAGTGGCAGACCTGGCGCCGCGACCTGAAGGATTTTGCGCCGCGACTCTTCTGATCCCAGCCCAGGCTCAAGGGTCGAGGCTCGGGCGATCCTGGACGGTGGGGCATGGCGTCAACGATCTTCGTCTACCTGAAAAATCCTAAGAAGATTGCGGCCACGGCGAGAAAGGCAAACATCGCAATCTGTACCCTCAGACGCCAAGTTTCGATCTTCCCGGTAGGGTAGAGACGCTTGTACTCGGCCTTGATCTCCTGCATTTTGCCGGGGTACATAAACGAATACGAAATATGCTCTGCATCCGGTACTCTTCGATTGACTGCAGCAATCTCCCGGTGCACCAGAAAGATCCCTGTTGCCGCACAACTAGCGCCCAAGCAAACAAAGGCTATACCTGCAATGATCGCCATAGCGGCTCCGCGGTCGATTATCACACGACCGGACTTTTCCGGCGTCAGCGAAGGCCGATGATTGGCGTAGTATCTCCATTACACTCAAAATCCCATTTCGGAAGTCAATGAGTGTCAACTCCTGATTTCAGAAGTAGTGAATTCCTGCCTGATGTTTGGGATTAAAATGGGCGCATAACGGAACAACGCCGATGATGAAAACGGTAGTTCTGGTCTCTTTCTTGTGCTTGACGGTTACGCTTGTCTCGCAAGAAGTAGGCAAGCGTCAGACACAAACGCAATGCAAATTCTCTGATGGAAGCACGATTGAGGTCACGCACATCTTCAACGCTAAGACCTACGAATCGGTGACGGATGAAGATCTTTTGACCGTGAGGGGAATGAGTGTGCCTGTTGGTCATTATGCTGTCCTTTCGGCGAAAAACTCGGGCAATACCAGGTGGGTTCTAACGATGCGGAACGAACCCGCAGAAGGCGAATCTCGGGAATTGCCGCCCGTGCCAATGTCAGTTGTTCAGAGCGTCCAAATCAAGAGACCTGAAAAGTTGCCGCCAGGGAGTAGTTTCACAGTTTCATTCGAGCAAACAGGCGGAAGCTGCATGATCCATTGGCGGCCGGAAAAACCCAACGTGGTTCTCTCGTTAGAGTTTACGGAGAAGAACACTGACCTGCCTGCTCAATAGAGCTAATTGCTAGTTGTCGATAAATCGCTATTTCACTCATCGACGCCGAAAAAAGCGCCTGATCGCTCACCCGATGGGCGACAGCAAATGACCCACGGCGGATAAGCGCGATAAAAAGGCACAAGGAAATGCAGACATATCACTTCGCCAGCCGAATCTCCACTCGCCGGTTCAGAGCCCTCCCTGAGGCGCTTGCGTTGTCAGCGACAGGACGTGTTGCCCCAAAGCCTTCCGGTGAAAGTCGGCTCTGCTCGACCCCATGTGCCTTCAACCAGGTGATGACCGAAGCGGAACGCCTTTCAGATAGCGGCTGGTTCTTGTTTTCGTTTCCCTGATTGTCTGTATGCCCGGCGATAATCCATCGCGAGCCTGAATGATTATTGATCAACCCCAAAACCGCGTTTAGCGCAGGCATACTGTCGGCCCTGAGCTTCGCGGAATCGGTATCGAAATGTATTCCGTAAATAGTTGCGGATCCAGTTTTCTCAATGGAACTTTCCAATCCCGCGATGCCTTCTTCATGGCGATGCAATGGAATCTCAGCTGAGCCCGTCTGACCTGCGATGAGATCCACAGGCACGGAATTCTCGTCGTAACCAGGGGCCGCACCGATTGCAGTTACTAGCCCGGCCGGCAATCCGCTTAGCTGACATTTCCCCCGAGTGTCAGTACTCGCGGATTGCAGGCCGGCAGTGACACTCGCGCCCGATATCGGTGTGTGCTTATCTGCATCGACAACCGTGACGGCAAGTGAAACTTCATATTTGAATTTGTGGGGATTAACCAAAATGCGCGCGAAGTCTACAGCGTAGCCGTCCCTTATTTTCGTTGTTGGATCGTCTATCAGCAATTTCACTTCGCCGGATGCGAGCACTGGCCAATATTCCGGCAGCAACTTCACGCTGACCAGCTTGCCAATCGGCCCGGTCTGGTTCAACGAGTTGATCGAGTATTCGAGTGACGGAATTCTCGTGCCATTCAGGCTGACTTGAAAGTGCGATCTAAAAATTGCCGCTTGAAAATCATCGGCAAATAATTGAATCAGGACCGCGTTAATTTTGGGAGGCAGGTTGCCCACAATCAGACTGAGAGGCTGGGGCATAGAGTCCTGCCGCGGCTTGCAGATTTGAGTGGGGGCTAGTATTTCGCAATCGGACAAGATTCCGCTGTAGCCGTCGCTGGAGTAACTGTTGTAGCGCCTGATATCACGCAAGGCCTCGGTCGGATCGACGGCGGAACCAAGCATAATGCGATCGGTGCCGTCAGGTTCGTCGGGTCGCGGGTCCCACGGATATTTGTGAAACGGAGTGGAGTTTCCGGAGAACGGATCGAATCCTTGCGGCCAGCCGAAGCCGAGATTATTGATATCGCCGGTGCGCACGACCAAATCTGCTTCTGGTCCATTCTCGGTACGCTCGTATTTGAGCGCCCAGTCGCGTGCGGGATCTCCGGTCGCGACCCCAGGAACAATGGGAGCTGGCGCTTGTCCTGGCGTTGAAGCTGTAGAGGCTGCGGGGGAAGATGCAGGCGCGATATTTCCATTTTCGGTAGTTATGGATTGACTGGGCAAGATCGGCGTCGAAGGAGTCGAAGGTAAACTGGAATTGGAAGACGATGAGTGTTCTGTTTTCTGCAGACTCGCTTCGATGTCGGCCGCTTTCTGACTGGTGCGATGTGCAAAGTGAACGATGCCGGCGACGACCAAAATTCCGACGAGGAAAACGACAACGATTCCAGCTAATAGCACCTTCGGTGGGCGCGTTCCAGACGTGCTCGGAGTAGCTTGCATCGACGGCATCTTTATTGCACCTGATCGCGAGAATGTGGTCGACCCCGACGCCTGTGATGCTGATGCCATTCCTGCCGACCCGGTGGGCGCGCCGCACTTAATACAAAACTCAGTGTCATCAATAAGAGGAGAGCCACACTTGGTGCAGAAACGTGAGCGGGCGACACCAGTTCGCGCAGACTCTCGCCGCGCCCCGCATCTCGTACAGAACGGGCTAGCCCCTACTGTCGCGGCGCCGCATTTTTCGCAAACCGTGCTGACTTCGCTGCTCATTTCTTCACCATGGCCTCTTCATAGTGAAGTTTCTCGATGAAACTGCCGTCTCTCTTGTGCAGCTCGGAATCGAGTTCTAGTTTCACCGGGCATCCCGCAGATGTAACCCAGGCGTCACCTTTTTCGAACTCGCCCGGCGACAAAAGCATCTGGCGCTCGGTTGCACTGAAGCGAGCGGTATCGATGGAATAGTGGATCGTGTCATATCCGTTGACTTGCCCGCCATCGGTCTCGCGCTGCATGGCGGAGTTGTGGTTGATGATTGCAACCGTGCTCGACATGCCGGAGATTCCGGTCAAGCCTGCGAGCGCGCTTTGCCAGCTCTGTTGATCGGAGCGGGTTGCCTGCAGCGGCTGTTGAGAGCCGTCGAACTGTAGTCGAAATCCGCTGATGGCTTGCGGTGAGACGTCCGCTTCCTGATGTACGTGATTCGATCCGGTTTTGTCGTACAGGTAATGGAAAGATTCTGGCGGGTTCTGCAGGTGGTCGTACACGCAATTGAGGTCGATCCCGGGATCGGTGCTGGCGCCGACAGCCGCGACATTCTTGACAGCTTTCGTCGATCCCTGCTCGGTGACTTTTTCGACCGAGCCCTTCGGATTCGAACTGGAGTTGCATGCGGGAGCCAATAGCAAAGCTGCATTTACAGTTGCGACTGCGAGCAGTCGAGTAGGCGTCGTGAAACGGGGGAACGTCTGCTTTCGTGGCATAGTTACGCTCATTTCTGAATCAGTCATCTGAATTTCCTAGCCCACCTGTTTTGCCGCAATCGCGCCAATCACGGGAATACGAAACTCGCGCTGGCTGTATGCCTGATACATCAGGAAGAGCCAGAAGAAGAAAAAGCCCAACGAGATCACCAAACCGATCGGCACCAATGCCATGGCTGTCCATCCGCTGATGCTCATCATGATGCTGACCAGAATGTGCCAGAGAATGCTGAATGCGATCGCCGCCACGCAGAACAGGATGGATTGCATTGCATGGAAGCGCACGAAGCGATCGTGCTTATACGGCTCGAGCACAAGAAAAACGACGCCAGTTATAAGCCCGAGAACATACGCGAGCGCGCCAGCCAGATTCGGCGCCAGGCCAGAATTCGCAACCGAGCCATTCATGGCAATAACTTGTGTGCCGCCGGTTGCAGCTTGAGCCGCGCCCGCCGGAGCGCCGCAACTCCCGCAGAAGCCCGCGCCTTCAACTAATGTCCCACCGCACTTTGCACAGAACGCCATAGTGATCACTCCTCTCCGGGAAGATGTTTACTTGTCCCCGCAAGCCTTAACATCAGGTTCGCGAACAACAAATTCTTTTTTTGCAATCATGAGGTGTTTGTCGGCCGCCTTTTGTCCTAACAGATAGGCGTCTGCTCCGCCCTCAAACTGCAACAGCAGCCGTGTGAGTTTGCAGGGCAGTAAGCCCAGAGATCCCTCCGAGGCCATCGTGCCGACCGCGACTGTCTGCACGTAGGCTGAGGCTTCAGTTTTGAAAGTCGAGTTCATCTTCTTCTTGGCCCATTTGCCGGCACTGCTATTGGCAAGGAAATCGCCGAGCGAATCCGCGAGACTGGATGGAAACGCTTGTTGAAGCACGTCCATTGCCGACTGCATGCCTAGGCTCAAAATGATCTTGGGAGCGGCTACTCCAATGAGGATGGCGTGGGGCGCAAGCGACGCACTTTGACCTCGACCGATGCTTCCATTCCCCTCAATCTTGCTGCTCGACTGCGGATTACCGCCTTTCACCTGGAAGCCTTCATCGCCGTTATAAGTAATCTGAAAGGAGCCGCTGGCGGCTTCTTTTTTTGCTCCAAATCCCGGCTTCAAAATTAAAGCGGCATTGATGGTAAGCATGAATGGAATGCCGTCGATTGGCATGGGGATCTTGGCGAGTGGGGGCAACTTAATATTCGGCTTGTCAATTCCCGCAGCCTCGCCGTCGCGAGTGGCCGCATACTGTACATTCACCTCGCCATTGAGGTTGGTGGCGTTGTAGGAAAAATTGCTTAAATCACCCTGGTCCACTTGAATGTCGGCTGAGCTGAGAAAGTCTTTCAAAAATCCCTTCGCGGAAGTCATCACGCTCATACCCTGATTACTCCGGGAGACTTTGAAGGCGACATCCAGCCGGTTGGAACTTGGAGTAACGCTCATGCTCGTGTCCCAGTCGTCGACTTTTCCGGAGTAAGAAAGTTCCGTTCCGGCTGCGTAAACCGTGCCATTCGGTATGAGCCACATAATCGGAGCAGGCCGCGCAGGAGCGGATGAGTCCTTTGCCGAAAATAGGGACCCGAACTTGATCGGAGCAGTCCATTTCAGCTGCCCTTGCTGAATGAAGTCAGTCAGCGAGGCGTAATCCGTGCCAACAATAATCAGGTTGTCTTTCTTTGCCACCGCAAGAACCTTGCGTACTGCCACATTGTCCAGAAGAAATATTTGACCCTCATGAAGGTTTTGAACTCGCGAATCCGAGTTATCGAAGACGAAGATGTCGCCATCGGAGCTAATGCTCTTCAGGATTTGATGTGTGGTCGATTCATCGATCCGGACCGTGTTGCTGGTTAACGTGACATTGGCAATGGTTCCCGGCAAATCCCGGAGATCTTTAAAAGGGCGCGCCACAGGCATGCCGGATGATTCGGGAACAGCGCTTTTTTTCGAACAGCCGGATAGCAGCACGAATGCGGCCATGCACACTACGCACAATCTGGTCCGCAATTTCATTGCTAAAACCTCCGTTACGCTTCCTTGCTCGTTGCAGCTCACTTGCGAATCCTGGCCAGTTCGTAGTGGGCGTCCTTCAGGTTGCCGCCAAATGACATCCGCTCGTCAAGCACCAGCTTCACTGCGCAACCATCCGCCGGGATCCAAACCGTCCCCTTCTCGAACGCGCCCGCTCCGAAGAGCGCCGCGAACTTCCGTTGGTCCGAATCACCTGCCGTCGTGGTGTTAATCGCATACCGGGTCGTGTCGTAGCCGTTCATAGATTCGTTTGCCTGGCGGCTGATGGCGGAAGTCCCGTTGAGGGCATCGAAACGGCTCATCATTGCTGTCAAACCGAGACCGGAAAGGTCCAGGACCGCGCTGTTCCAACTGACCTCATCCGAGCGCACGCCGTGGAAAGAATGAGACCCGGACTGGTCTTTGATTGCGATCTCCATTGCCTGAGGCGTAATATCCGCCTCTTTGCTGACCGAGGTGGATGCGTCGTTGTATTTGTAGGAATAGTGAAATGCCTCGGGTGGATTGTTGATGCGTTCCCCGATGCACATCAAATCGATGTGAGAATTTGCGCTGTCAGAGGATGCGGTCGCGCCTTGCTCTCTGGTTCTTGATTCTGACTTCGAAGTACACGCGGACGACGAAACCAGCAGGAAGCATATCGCCGAAAATAACAAGCGCTGCGTTAATCGTTCACGAGCTGAATTCATGGCTCTCTCCTTAGCGGATTCTTGTACACACGCTAATTGCGTGCATTGCTATTGCGCGTCTTCTGAAATCTGGAATGTCCAGACCGCATCAAACATCAGGCCATCACCTTGACCGCGCGCCACATCGCCACCAGAAAAAGGCTTCGTCTTCGAAACTGGGCGAAGCACGATTCCGTATTCGCCAGCAGCCATCTCGGACGCCGGAGCGATCTTGTATTTTCCGGGAGCGAGCTTCTGGACTTGCGAATTCACGCGCTCCTCGAGGAAATTCGAATAGATCTGCCAGTCGGCAGCGGGACTGGATCGCGCATCCGCCTTGCCCTGCGTGGCGCCGATGATGCGGCACGTATTCTGCGCCGGGGTCAGCTTCACAATGGCTGGCGCATAGTCATCGGGAGTCACGCCCACGACCCGAGAAAAATCGATGGTGAAACCTGGCGACGCACTTTGCAGCACGTTCGCTGAAGCAGGCCCAGGCACGCCCCAGACGTAGGTCGTCTTCGGTTGGCGGTGCGCCATGACGCTGGAGAAAACGCTTCCCGCCTGCTGGACCGATTGGCCTCCGACGCCGTAGTTCATGTGCATGGCGGCAGTCGAGGCGGCTTCGTTGACGCCACTTTGCATTGCTTGCGTGACGACAGAATCCGAAGCGAGGCTCTTCATCGAAGATGGTTTAGTCTTGGTTTCCGCCAGCTGCGTTTTTTCGAGGTGCAGTTCCTGCGTACTTCCGCCGGCGGTAACGGTGAGTGTCGGCATTCGAGTCTTTGGAACCGAGGGGGTGGCGGTTTGCGTTGGTCCCGATGCCCCAGAACTGCCTGAACTGACTTTGCTCGAGGCCGCAATCATCGCGTTCAGTTCGTTTTCGGTGAGGCCAGCCTTGTGCAAAGAAATGAGAGCGTTCGTCGAGGTGTCATATTTTCCAGGATTTGACTGAATTGCCTGCACTACGACCGATTCCGGCAACTTAGTTTTGACCATGTTGATGATGTCCGCATTGTTGAGCGCCCGTTGCTGCTGAGCAGCCGCGCCGCACAGAAGAACAAACATCACGAAAAAACATTTCCAGAATGGTTTGTGATCCGTCATATGATTCCTTTTCATCCAGCTGACTTACTGCAATCCATCTGGCCAGGGACTTAATTTGTCACCTTTCGGACCAGTGACCGAAAGCACCAGGCCGTAGTAGGCGTAAATAAATTTTCCGGAGTCGTCGCATTCGGCGGGCTGG
>Ga0157372_10004319_pt1 | contig 15191 bp, 13 predicted proteins | sample C55metaG_FD_115307 | JGI IMG/M metagenome (GOLD analysis project Ga0157372, IMG submission 115307) | Corn rhizosphere microbial communities from Kellogg Biological Station, Michigan, USA - C5-5 metaG | ecosystem: Host-associated > Plants > Roots > Rhizosphere > Soil | place: USA: Michigan... | reverse complement strand
ATGCCGGCGACCTTGATCATGTGGTCGAAGTGGTCGATGAGCGAGTCAAACGGCGCGCGGCCGATCATGGCGGCGTACTTGCGGTCGACCTGGTCATCGACGAAGAAGGGGACCGGTAGGCCTTTGGCCTTGTACGGCGCTTCGGCCTCGTCGTACTCCTTCTGACGCTCGGGGCGGGAGGCGTTCCAGGCTTCGCGCCAGTGCTCGTCGATGAAGGCAGGGTAGAAGTTAACCATGACGACGCCTCCGTTTTTGGCGACGGCGCGGAGCATGTCGTCAGTCATGTTGCGGGCCGCATGGGTGAGCTCGCGCGAAGAGGAGTGCGAGGCGATGACCGGGGCTTTGGTGGTGGCGATGGTGTCCCAGAAGGTTTTGTCGGAGACGTGGGAGATGTCGACCAACATGCCAAGGCGGTTCATCTCAAGGACGACTTGCTTGCCGAAAGGTGTGAGGCCGTCGTGGTGGTGGACCTTAGGGTCGTTCTGGTCGCCGGAGGAGTCGGCCCAGTCGTTGGTGTTCGACCAGGTGAGGGTCATGTAGCGGACGCCGAGGCGGTAGTAGTCGCGGAGCAGGCCCAGGGAGTTCTCGATGGAGTGGCCGCCTTCGATGCCCATGAGGACGGCGAACTTGCCGTTGCGGTGGGCTTCGATGATGTCGTCGGCGGAGACGCAGAGCTGGAGCTTGTCGGGATGCTTGCGGACCTGTTCTAAAGTTCCGTCAATCAATTCGAGGGTACGAAAGGCGGCGCGGTCGCCGGGGTATTGGTCGGGATCGACCCAGATGGAGAAGAACTGGGCGTCAAGGTTGCCCAGCTTGGCGGAATCGTAGTTCAACATGCCGCCGTCGAGCGGGTCGGTGAAGTCCCAGTGCTGGTCGACGAAGCGCTGGGGCGTATCGGCGTGGGTGTCTACGACGATGGCGGATTGGTGGACTTCTTCTGGTGTCATCTTCTTTCCTGAGGGAGCGGTACTCTGTGCGGTTGCGAGCTGCATCGTGACGGGAACTGCCAGTAAGAAGAGGGAATAGACAAACATGCGCAGCTTTTTCATGAGCACCCGGCTTTCGTTTTTGCAGACAGCAAATTGTAGCAAGTGGCCTGGAGGGCAACCCTACCCTGCGCGTGCCCATCCGTCTTAGGAGAGGTGAACTATGGCACAGGGCCTGAATTCGACAAAATCGGCATCACGACCTTCTCATGAGGCAATTGAGTCGGAAGCGCCGGCGACTGAGGTTGGAAAGAGCAAGCAGAAGAAGATAGACCATGCGGCGATGCAGTCGGCCAAGCGCGCGGAGAACCGTATTCGCTCGAACGAAGACCGGACTCCGGGAAATACTATGTTCACGAAGTGAGTTTTGAAGTCTGGCTGAGAAACCCGCCTGAGTGATACTTGCGCAGGTTGCAGGTTACGCATAGCGCAGCTAAATTAGGTGCGAGAGTTGGAAACTGTACATGAAAGGTCCGTCCCGATGGAATCTGCCTCTGCATTGATCGACGCGAAGATCAATGAGCTTGCGGACTGGCGCGGGAAGACGCTCGCGAAGGTGCGCGAGATTATTCACAAGGCAGACCCTGAGATCGTCGAAGAATGGAAGTGGGTGAAGCCGACAACGCCGGGGACTCCCGTCTGGTCGCACGGCGGCATCGTCTGCACGGGTGAGACGTACAAGCACACCGTCAAGATGACGTTTGCCAAGGGAGCTTCGTTGAAGGACCCTTCAGGTCTATTCAACTCCAGCCTCGACGGGAATGTCAGGCGCGCCATCGATATCCACGAAGGCGAGAAAGTCGATGAGGCAGCCTTGAAGGAGCTCATCCGCGCTGCGGTGGCGCTCAATCTCGATCTCAAGGCCAAGAGCAAAACCAAGCCCAAGCCGAAGCCCCGGCCAACGGGCAGCAAGCGTGCCGATTAGTGGTCTGCGTTATGCGGATGAGCAGTTATGCGGCATCCATCCATCCCACATCTCCCCGCAAAAGACGCGGGGTAGATGTGGAGCGTCCAGATTCATTTTCAATGTCGTGATTTGTGATGCACTACACTAGCTTCCTCGCGCGTCCCGGCCATTCGAGTTGAAGATGTATGATTTTTCTGATGGTCTAAATCAGAAGGAGATAATGATGCGCGTTGGAATGTTGACTGGAGGCGGGGATTGTCCCGGCCTGAACGCTGTGATTCGTGCGGCGGTAAGAAAGGGAATCCAGCACTACGGGGACGAGTTTGTCGGGTTCATGGAAGGCTGGCGTGGCGTGATTGAGAACGTGACGATGCCGCTGAACCTGGAGACGACCTCGGGGATTTTGCAGCGGGGAGGAACGATCCTGCGGTCTTCGCGGACCAATGTGAAGAAGGTCCCGGGCGGTTTTGAGAAGTGCCTGGAGTCGATCAAGGCGAACAATCTGGACGCGCTGATTGCGTTGGGCGGCGACGATACGCAGTCGATTACGCTGGCCCTGGGCGAGAAGGGTGTGAAGTGCGTCGGCGTGCCGAAGACGATCGACAACGACCTGAGCGGGACGGATGTGTGCTTCGGGTTCGACACGGCGGTGAGCATTGCGACGGAGGCCGTTGACCGGCTGCACTCGACCGCTGAGTCGCACAACCGCATTCTGGTGTGCGAGGTGATGGGACGCGATGCGGGTTGGATTGCGATTACGTCAGGGATTGCGGGCGGCGCGGATGCGATTCTGGTGCCGGAGGTGCCCATCGACATTGAAGAGGTCTGCCGGCTGGTGAAGTATCGCTGGGACCATGGGAAGAAGTTCTCGATTGTGGTGGTGGCTGAGGGCGCGAAGTTCCCTGAAGGGACGGTAGCCACCCATGACACATCGCTGGACTCTTTTGGCCATCCCCGGTTGGCCGGGATTGGGCAGGCTGTCGCCGAGGAGATTGAGAAGCGGACGGGCTATGAGACGCGGAGCGTCAACCTGGGGCATACGCAGCGGGGCGGGACTCCGACGGCCTATGACCGGATGCTGGCGACGCGGTATGGTTCGGCGGCGATCGATCTGGTCCATGCCGGAAAGTTCGGCCGGCTTGTGGTGCTGAAGGGGACCCAGATCTCCGACATTCCCCTGGCGGATGCGATTGCCAAGACGCGGACGGTTAGCGACGACCTGCTGAATGTAATGAAGGGGTTGCAGCCTATGAAGAGTAGTGTCTAATGACTGGCTGGCTTATGCCGGAGCCAATTGGATAAGCTGCGCAGCGCCAGTCCAGTCAATGTGCCGAGCGCGGCGGGGGCCAGCCCATAGAACACGTCGAAGCGATCTATGGAGTATGGCCCCCAGTTGTTCGTGACCACTACGACGATGGGTAAACTCAGTCCAAGGGGAAAAATCCAGCGCCATGCCCACCTGGGCTGCCAGGACGCGAGAGTCAGGGCGGACGTGCATAACAAGAGGATATACGGCCACCGCGTTGAACTGTGCAGATCGACAAGAGCCGATACTATGCCGAACGCGAGACCCGCGGCCCATGTTAGCCGGTCGTTGAATATGCGGTGTATCAATTCATTGAAGCTCATGATTAGCCCTCCCGCAGCCCAGGTGAGACGCTCCCGGCGGTTCGTTATTATGTACTGCTCGGCAATGAGGGCGTGGCCCCAGTCATGCCGATGTGGCGGCAGCACAGCTAACATGCAGCGATTCAGGCATCTTGCGAAGGCATCGGCGAGAAAATCCTGGATGTCAAGTCTCATAGGCAAGCCGCCGGGCGCGTATCTTCGCTGCAGCTGTTTTCAGTTCTTCGCTAGCCGCCGACGAGCCTGCGGCTGTAAGCCGATAGAGATGCCGAGGCGGGCGACCCTGCTCGGATGATTGTTCCCATTTGTTCTCCAGCCAGCCTTCGTCGTGAAGACGTGTGAGGATGGGGTACAGGGTGCCAGACTTTAGACCCGTCACCTTACTCAGATGGTACCCATAACTCCAGATACAATCGTTCCTTTTGAGAGCGAGCAAGACGGCAACGGTCTGCGCTGAAGTACGCACAGACGTAATTCTATATATGTAGACTTTGCTTGTCAAGTGTGAAGGCCAAAACCATAGATCGGCATCAGTTAGTTAGTGGTTAATATTCGAGATTTTTGTTGTGCGGGCGGTGAAAAGGGATTACAAAGAGGTGTGCCGGGTTGATGGGGTTCAGTTCGGCTTTTCACCGATTTCTTTCGGGGATTGAGAGAGTTCTCTGATGGCTGGCATGGCGCAGGTGGCGGTACGCGAGGTGATGGATATCCGGCAGGCGTCGGAGTATCTGGGCATCAGCGGGGACACGCTCTACCGGTATGCGTCTGAAGGGTTCATCCCGGCGTTCAAGCTGGGGAACCGGTGGCGTTTCAGGAAGTCGCTGCTGGATGCGTGGATGGACGAGAAGTCGGGCGTGCGTCCGGCGGCCCCGGTGGCCGTGATGCCGAAGCAGAAGAAGCCGGTTGCGCGGGCCAGGTAGAGCGGCTTGATTGCGCGGCTGGCGTCGCACTTCGATTACTCCGTCTTGTCGCGCTTGGATTTCTCTGTCTTTCTGTATGGGCTGTTTGCGGTGGCGGCGTTCTGGCTGGCGATTCGGCTTTGCTGGTCGGTGCGGGGGAAGCGGTGGTATAGCGTGGCGGCGGGTGTGGTGGGGGCGGTGGCCCTGCTTGGATTCGGGACGTTGATGATCTTCTATGCGGCGTTTGGGGCACGTGGCAATTGAGCCTCATGCGGGCTGGAGTGTGAGCAGGGTGATCTCGGGCGGGCAGTTGAGGCGGAAGGGCAGGCCGACCGTGCCGATGCCGCGGTTGACGTAGAGCTGCATCCGGTCGAAGCGGAAGTAGCCCTCGACGTATTTTTCGCCGAGCGGCGGCAGGATGAGCGCGCCGACGAAGGGCAGGCGGACCTGGCCGCCGTGAGAGTGGCCGGCGAGCACGAGATCGATGAGCGGGAAACGGGGGTGCTTGACGACAGTGTCGGCGTAGTCGGGCTCGTGGGACAGGAGGATGACGGGCGCTCTGGGGTCAGCGGGGATGGTGACGTTAAGGTCGGGGTCGCTGGTGGCGGGATCTGCGAGGCCGCAGAGCCAGAGACGGTCTCCGCCACGTTCGATGGAGACGTATTTGTTGACGAGGACCGGGGTGCCATAGCTGGTGAGAGCCTGGATGACCATCGGGGCTCCGACGGCAACGTCGTGGTTGCCGAGGATGGCGTAGCGAATGGGCGCGGTGAGCGTGCTGAGTATTTCGGCGCAGCGATAGGCGGCGTTCCGGGTGGCGAGGAAAGAAAAAGCGCCGTGGGTAACGAAGTCTCCAGTGAGCAGAGCGAGATCGGGGTTGAGGGAGTTGACCTGGCGGACGACGCGCTCAAGAAAATAGGGCTCGGTGTATTCGTCGAGGTGGATGTCGCTGAGTTGGGCGATGGTGTAGCCGTGGAAGGGCGTGGGGAGGTTGTCGATGGCAATGGTTCGGCGGACGATGTCAATCTCATGGCGGGCGACTTCGCCTGAGTAAAGAGCAAACCCAGCGGCGGCGGCACCTGAGCCTATGAGAAAGTGGCGCCGGGTAAAGCGCGACGTTGGACCGGGCCGGGAAGCAGACATAGGCCATGATAACGGGTTGTGGGCCGCTGTTGCCAGACGAGCGGACGCTCCGGTTGGGTAGAATCAAAAGCGATGGATTTTCTTACACGTAAGAAAAGAGCGGCCGCCGCTGCGAAGGCCGCCGGTGCGGATGCGCTGCTGGTGACTCACCTGCCGGATGTGCGCTATCTGTGCGGATTTACAGGGTCGAATGCGGCGCTGGCGCTCCGCGATGGGCGTGCTGTGCTGTTTACCGACGGGCGCTACACCGCTCAGGCGAGGGCCGAGGCACGCGGTACGCGAGTAGTGATCGCAAAGAAGCCCGCCGCGACCGCGGCTTGCGAGTGGCTGGAGACGGCGAAGGCGCGGCGGTGCGGGTTCGATGCCACGCAGACGACCGTGGCGGCGTTGGGTTCGATGCGGAAGGCGGTGTCGGGTAAAGTGCGGCGGGGGATGTTCGTGGCGGTGGACCCGCTGATTGCCAGGCTGCGCGAGGTGAAGGACGCAGAGGAGATCGTGCGCATCAGGAAGGCTGCGGCGCTTGGGTGCAGGTTATTCGATGGAATGCTGTCGTATATCGAGCCGGGGCTGACCGAGATGGCGGTTGCGGCGGAGCTGGAACATCGTGCGCGGCTGGCCGGGGCGGAGGCAATGTCGTTCGAGACGATTGTTGCGAGCGGGGAGCGGTCGGCGCTGCCGCACGGACGCGCGACGCGGGCAAAGCTGCCGAGGCAGGGGTTTGTTACGCTGGACTTCGGCGTGGTGCTCGACGGGTACATGAGCGATATGACGCGCACGGTTCATCTGGGCAAGGCGCGGGCCGATGAGCGGGAAGTGTATGATTCGGTTCTGGAAGCGCAGGAGGCGGCTGTTGCGGCAGTGGCTCCCGGCGTGACGGCGAGCGAGATGGATGAGGTGGCGCGAAGTGTGCTGCGGCGGGCTGGGCTGGGCAAGTACTTCAGCCACTCGACCGGGCACGGAGTCGGGCTGGAGATTCATGAAGGGCCAAGGCTTGCGGCGAAGCAGAAGCAGGTTTTGGAAGAGGGAATGGTGATCACGATCGAGCCCGGTGTCTACATGCCGGGGAAGTTCGGGTTGCGGATTGAGGACATGGTTTTGGTAACGTCAAAGGGCGGCGAGGTGTTGACGCCGAGCGTGAAGGCCTGGATTGAGTTGTAACAACAAAGTGCCGCAGACAGGCACGGGAGAGATGATGGACGCGAAAAAACTGGAAGAGCTGCGCGATCTGGTCGAATTTTTAAAGGCGAATGAGATCGCCGAGTTCGACATGGAGCAGGACGATCTGAAGGTCAGGATCAAGTTTGCGGGCGCGCCTACAGCCGGCGGGTTGGACATGGCGCAATGGAGCAGGCTGATGGCTTCGGCCCCCGCGATCGCTCATGTTGCGCCTGCTCATGCGATGCCTGCGGCTGTTGCCACTTCGGCTGCGGAGCCGGAAGAAGTGCTGCACGAGGTGAAGTCGCCCATTGTGGGGACGTTCTATGAGTCGCCTTCGCCGGGCGCGCCGCCGTTTGTAAAGATCGGCGACCAGGTAGAGGTGGGCCAGGTGCTTTGCATCGTCGAAGCGATGAAGCTGATGAATGAGATTGAGGCCGATGTCGCCGGCGAGGTTATGAAGCGGATCGCCACCAGCGGGCAGCCTGTCGAGTATGGGCAGGCTTTGTTTGCGATTAAGCCGCGATAGCCGGTTCTCCGTTGTCCGTTCTCCGTTTTCCGTTGGCCTTTCTTTGGGAGATACATGTTTCGTAAGGTATTGATTGCAAATCGTGGGGAGATTGCGCTGCGCGTCATCTCGGCGTGCAAGGAGATGGGCATCCGCACGGTTGCGGTGTACAGCGAGGCGGACCGGAACTCGCTGCATGTGCGGTTTGCCGACGAGGCGATCTGCATTGGGCCGCCAAAGTCGGCGGACAGCTATCTGAATGTGCCGGCGGTGATCTCGGCGGCGGAGATTGCGGATGTGGATGCGATCCATCCGGGCTATGGGCTGCTGAGCGAGAACGCAAACTTCGCCGAGGTGTGCCGCGCGTCGAATATTAAATTTATCGGGCCGCCGCCCGAAGTGACGCGGATGATGGGGGAGAAGTCCACGGCGCGGCAGACGATGAAGAAGGCGAAGGTGCCGATTCTGCCCGGCTCTGACGGAGTCATCGCCGACGAGAAGGAAGCGCTGGAGTGGGCGAAGAGCGTCGGGTATCCGGTGATTCTGAAGGCCGTCGCGGGCGGAGGCGGACGTGGGATGCGCATCGTTCGAAGCGCCGACGAGTTGCCGGCGATGTACCAGCAGGCCTCAACCGAGGCGGCGAATGCGTTCGGCAATGGCGATATGTACATGGAGAAGTTCATCGAGCGACCCCGGCATATCGAGTTTCAGGTGCTGGCCGACGAGCACGGGAATGTGATGAGCCTGGGCGAGCGCGAGTGCTCGATCCAGCGCAGGCACCAGAAGCTGATTGAAGAGGCGCCGAGCCTGATGGTAACTCCGAAGCTGCGCGAGGAACTGGGCCGGACGATCAAGAAGGCGCTTGAAAATATCGGCTACTGGAACGCCGGGACGATTGAGTTCCTGATGGATGAAGACGGAAAGATTTACTTCATCGAGATGAATACCCGAATTCAGGTGGAACATTGTGTAACCGAGATGGTTACAGGTATCGATCTGGTGAAAGCGCAGTTGCGGATTGCTGCTGGGGAAAAGCTGCCATCGATCATCACGAAGCCAGTGGAGATTCACGGCCACGCGATTGAGTGCCGCATTAACGCTGAGCATCCGGAGAAGTTCACGCCGAGCGCGGGGAAGATTACAGCGTTCAATGTGCCGGGAGGCAACGGCGTGCGCGTGGATACGGCGCAGTATGCGGAGGGCGTCGTGCCTCCGTATTACGACTCGATGATTGCGAAGCTGATCTGCCACGGGGCCGACCGCGTGGAGGCGATGAACAAGATGCAGCGGGCGCTCTCGCAGTTTGTGGTGCAGGGTATTCATACTTCGATTCCGCTGCACCAGCGGATCTTTGCGGATGAGGAGTTCCGCGCGGGGCAGTTCGACACGAAGTTCATGGAGCGCTTTTTAGAGCGGCAGAAGGACAGCTAGCGGCCGTTTGTTGGAAGGCCGCATCGCCGTGATGCAGTATAGCCAAGGTGGAGCGCAACCCGAAGCGGTTGATGGATTGCAGAGCGAAAAGCAGATTCCTCCGCTTCGCTACGGAATGGAAATGCCGGGAGGCGATCAGAGGATTTCGAATGTGCTGAAGCTGCCGAGGTTGTACGCGATTGCGGATGCGGGAATGCTGGCGCGGCGCGGCCTGGCGGCGGCGGAGTTTGCGCGGGCGCTGCGGGCGGCTGGGGTGACGCTCGTTCAGTACCGGGACAAGGCGGGTTCTCCGCAGGACATGCTGAGCGCGGCGGCTGTCGTACGTGAGGCGTTTGCCGGGATAGATTGCCGGTTGATCTTGAATGACCGAGCGGATTTAGCTGTACTTGCTGGGTGGGACGGCGTGCATGTGGGGCAGGATGATCTTTCGCCGGAGGACGCGCGGCGGGTAGTTGGGGCGGGGCGCTGGGTTGGGATCTCGACGCATAAAGATGAACAGGTGCAGCAGGCTGAGCTGAGCTCGGCGGACTATGTGGCTGTGGGACCGGTCTTTGCCACGGGGACGAAGCTGGACGCGGAGCCGGTGATTGGCCTGGAGGGTGTGCGGCGGGCGCGTGCGCTGACCGCGAAACCGATTGTGGCGATTGGCGGGATTACGCGTGAGAATGCGCGGAGTGTGGTTGAGGCTGGGGCGGATTCGGTGGCGGTGATTGGCGGGCTGCTTGGCGTGGGTGAGTCCGTTGAGAAGGTGGCTGGAGACTTTCTTGATATTTTGAGGTAGAACTGACGAGGCGCAATTTTGTGGCTGGTCGGCCTTTGCTGCGAGAGTGCGCAAACAGCAGATTCCTCCGCAGCGCTACGGAATGGAAAATGCAATAATGCGGCTTTCGCGGCGGTCGTCGCGAGGGTCGTGATTTGAGATGTGTGAGGTTTTCCTGGATGTCGAGACTGCTGGCAACGAAGCCGATCGAATCAATTTTGAACGAAGCGTCGGAGACGGGCACGCATACACTGAAGCGCTCACTGGGCGCGACCAACCTGATTGCACTGGGCATCGGAGCGATCATCGGCACGGGAATTTTCGTGCTGACCGGACCGGCAGCGGCAAGGTATGCGGGGCCGGGTGTGGTGTACTGCTTCATTCTCGCGGCGGTTGGCTGTGTGTTTGCGGGGCTCTGCTATGCGGAATTCGCGGCGATGATCCCGATTGCCGGGTCGGCCTATACCTACGGGTACGCGACACTGGGCGAAATATTCGCCTGGATCATCGGCTGGGACCTGGTGCTGGAGTATGCGTTCGGCGCGGCGACGGTGTGCTCCGGGTGGAGCGGGTATGTGCTGAGCCTGGGACAGGACTTCGGGCTGCGGCTGCCGCCGGAGCTGGCCGGAACGCCGGGATCGACGTTTGTGTTGTGGCAGGGACATTGGGAGTTTCTGGGGCGCGTCTCGGGCAAGCTGATGGAACTGCACATCGACCCCGCAACGTTGCCGCAGCGGCATGGAATCTTCAACCTGGTGGCGTTTATCGGGATCATGGCGGTGACGGCGATCCTGATCGTCGGCATCAGGGAGTCGGCGAACTTCAACAGCTTCATCGTCGTGGTCAAGGTTATCGTGCTGTTGATCTTTCTCTATATCGGCGGCCGGATGCTGCTTCACCATCCGGAGCTTCCGCGCATCAACTGGCATCCGTTTCTGCCGGCGAATACGGGAACGTTCGGCTTCTTCGGGTGGTCGGGCGTGCTGCGCGGAGCCGGAGTGATCTTCTTCGCTTACATCGGGTTCGACGCGGTATCGACGGCGGCCCAGGAGGCGAAGAACCCGAAGCGCGACATGCCGATGGGGATTCTTGGGTCTTTAGTTATCTGCACGATTCTGTACATTCTGGTGGCGCTGGTCCTGACAGGGCTGGTGAACTATCGCAACCTGAATGTGCCTGACTCGCTGGCGGTGGGCATCGACGTGACGGGTGTGCGGTGGGGCAGCCTGCTGGTGAAACTGGGCGCTCTGGGCGGGCTGACCAGCACGATGATCGTGATGTTGCTGGGGCAGAGCCGTGTGTTCTTCTCGATGTCGAAGGATGGGCTGCTGCCGAAGTTTTTCTCGACGGTGCATCCGAAGTTTCAGACGCCGTGGATTTCGTCGCTGACGGTGGGTCTGGTGGTCGCAGTGTTTGCGTCGACGATTCCGCTGGATGCGCTGGGCGAGATGACGTCGATTGGCACGCTGCTGGCGTTCATTATCGTCTGCGCGGGTGTATGGACGCTGCGGCGCAGGCGGCCGGATTTGCCGCGTCCGTTCCGCGCGCCATTCTCGCCAGTTACGCCAATTCTGGGTATCGTGATCTCGCTGGCGATGATGGTTGGTCTGCCCTGGGAGACGTGGCTGCGGCTGATTGTGTGGCTGGTTGCCGGACTATTTATCTATGTGTTCTACAGCAGGCACCACAGCAAGGTGCAGATACAGCTCGGTGAAGAAGTGGCAGGGGACTGACGGTTATTTCTGCGTGGCGGTTGGGCAGGTTGGCTGCGGGCATGGCGGCTGCTGCGCGGGTTGCGCAGGTGTTGCGGCGGGTGCTGCTGCCGCTGCCGCCGGGCCGGTCAGGCTGGTCTGACTTTTCTTGGCGAGGTGACTTGTCGAGGCAGTAGGATGTGTCGCCTCGACAGGCTCGTCGGCATCCGGCTTTGGCGGCGTGGGCTGCGCCTTCTGGATGGGCTTTTCGCGCGGGACGATGACGGGCAGGACGACGGTGTTGGCGGCGGCGGGGTCGTCGCGCAGACGCAGGTAGAAGCCGGTCTTGGCGGGACGCTGGAGCGACAGAGACGTGCCGATGAAGCCGTCAGGCACCGTGGTAGTGTTCGTGAAGGTCGGGTCGGAGGCGATGGAATCGACGAGGTAGAGTTTGTCTCCGTCGAGGGTGCAGGGTGCGGTTGCGTCGGCTGTGCAGTGGATGTCCTTGAGGTCGGGCAGGCGGACGAGCGTGACCAGCGGGAGCCAGTCTCCGGTAGTGCCGTCCGGCGCAATGGCGCGGAGACGCAGCGGGCCGAAGGCCGAGGTGCCGAAGCTCTTGAGCGGATCGAGCGTTCCCAGCAGTGTGTGGGGGTTCTGAAGCACCAGTGTTCCGGCGGCGACGCTGAGGGTGGCGTGCAGCGATCCGTCGGCGTTGGCGATCTCAATCTGGCCGGTGCGTGGGAATGGCTCGTCCGACTTGAGCGAGAAGGTCAGTTGCTGGTTGATGGGCAGGTCATTGGGATCGGCGAGATGGATGGGCGAATCGTCCGCGGACTGGATCTTTTTGTTGAGCAGAACGACGGAGGGCCGCGGCGTTGCGACCGTGACCGGGAGGGTAAGCGTGCGTCCGTCGTTGAGGGTAAAGCGCGCGGTGAGTCGTTCGCCTGCGTGGAACTTGGGCGTGGGGCTGTCGGGCGGAAGCGAGAAGCGAAGAGAGTTGGAGCCGGCTGGCTCCGTGGCGGCAACAGCAGCAGCTTGGGCTGGGCCAGGTAGCGGGGCGGGCGTGAAGACGAGTCCGCCGAAGGCGAGCTGCTTGACCTGACCGAGGCTGGAGCCGGTGAGCATGGCGGTGGTGTCTCCAGCGTGGAGTTCGAGCGAATCGAGCCGCGCCGGTTCGGAGAAGGTCTGGGCCGAGACGGTATTGGGCTTCGATTCACCGTACTGCCGGATGGCCAGGTGCATGGCCCCGGGGTCGAGCGACTTGAGCGAGATGGAGACATCGACGGAGTTGGGCTTGTCCGCTGGTTTCCACTCGGTCTCGGCGTAGGTGCCCGCGGCGGTCTGGAGCGCGATGGTGTCAATGCAGGCGGTCCCGGTGGAGGTAAGGGTAAGGTGGTTCTCGCGCCCGGCGATCAGGACGCTGTCGGGCGCGAGTTTCCATCCCTTGCCAGGGACGTCCTGGAGCTTCAGGGTGGGGCCGGTGAATTTGTCGAAGCCCCAGTAGCCGCGAATGGTGCCTGTGACCTCATCGGCACTGGTTGAGGCAGCCTTTGTCGATGGCGTGGCTGACGGGAGAGTAGTTGCCTGCAGCGAAGATCTGTCGCCGTCATCGTCGGGGACAGGCAGCACTCTGCGCATGGGGACAGGCGCGAGAACGAGACCGCCCTGATAGGCGTTTGGCGTGACCTGAATGTCGGTGCCCGCTCCGGGGCCATTGATGTGAAGGACGAGGTCATGGGCGAAGGACGTGGAGAAGACCAGAGGCGCGCCTTCGACCGGCAGGACGACGGAGGGCTTCAGGAGGCAACTGATGTGGCTCGGGTTGCGCGCGCGAAGGGGCGGCGGCGTGGCGGCCTGGACGGCGGGCAGGCCGATGACGATGACCGATTTGGGATTGGTGAACGAAGGCGGAGTGTTGAGGCGCAGGTTGAGGCTGTCGCCCTCGGGAAAGGCGATGGCGGGGATGTACTGGTAGTGTGCCGTATGCAGGCCGCCCATAATGCGGACGAGATCTACCACCGTGCCTACATACGCGCTGTAGGCCCCGCCGCCGGCCAGCCGGGTGTAACTGGCTGTGCGGATCAGGTCCGTCCCGCCGCCGTTAGTCAGGCTGGCCACCACGCTTTCTCCGTGGCCATCGTCGAGCAAGGTTTGATTCCCGCTTTGCGTGAGGCAGGTGTACTGCAGATCGATCGGCTCCTTGAAGCAGCCTTCGTTGGGTTTGAGGCTCAGGGTGCTGGCGAGGAGGTTGGAGTGGGTCAGCAGCGCCTTGGGGTCGCCGGGCGGAACGAAGCGCATGGAGGCGAGGTATTTCTCGATGCGGGCCTGCTCGAAGCCAGCCTCGGTAAGGTCCTGCGAGGCGCGGACGAAGACGCCGGGGCGTCCGCGGACGGCGGAGCGGAGAGTGCTGAAGTCGCCGCCGGTCTCCGGCGCGAGAAAGAGCAGGGCCTGCTGGGCCTCATTGGGCACGGTGACAGTGACGCCCTCTTCCTGGACCTTCTTGTCCCACGTTTCAATGCGATAAAACCATTTGTCGGGAGGAGGATTCGTAGTGCCGCGCAGGAAGGCGACCACAAGAAGGTAGTTGACCGACTGGGTAGGGGGCAGGTCGGGGTGAAGCCACAGTTTGTCTCCCGGCTGGAGATTGGGCACCTGGGCGATGGGCAGCGTCCTGCCGGACCGGGTAACGTGGACATCCAGCTTCGGTCCGGCGAGGTCAAAACGGCCGGATTCGGCGAAGACCGGGACGGAGACCAAAGAGGCCAGGAGAAGAAAAAGGAAAGGTCCGCTGATACGGCGGGGAGACATTGCCATCATTCCATTTTAGACGCCCGGAGACGCCTATTGATGGCATGAGTCTTCGGGGAAACGGCGTCGTTACTGCTCGCCGCCGTTGCGGGCCGAGAGATGGTCGCCTGCAATAATACCGTCGCGGATGGTGACGATGCGGTTGGCGTACTCGGCGATGTCCGGCTCGTGGGTGACGAGGATGATGGTGTTGCCCTTGGCGTGGAGTTCTTCAAAGAGCGCCATGATCTCTTCGCCGGTCTTGGAGTCGAGATTTCCCGTGGGTTCGTCGGCCAGGAGGATGGAGGGCTGGTTGACCAAGGCGCGGGCGATGGCGACACGCTGACGCTGGCCTCCGGAGAGCTCGTTGGGCTTGTGCATCATGCGTGTGCCGAGGCCGACAGACTCCAGCGCTTCCTTGGCGCGCTCGATGCGATCGCCCGCCGGAGTGCCGTTGTAGATCAGGGGCAGCTCGACGTTGTGCAGCGAGGTGGCGCGGGCCAGAAGATTGAAGGTCTGGAAGACGAAGCCGATCTCCTTGTTGCGAATGCGGGCGAGTTCGTCGTCGTCGAGCTCGGAGACATCGTGCCCATTGAGCCAATACTTTCCCTGCGAGGGCGAGTCGAGGCAGCCGATCAGGTTCATCAGTGTCGATTTGCCTGACCCGGACGGTCCCATGATCGAGACATATTCGTTGTGGCGGATGCGCAGGTTGACGCCACGGAGAGCGTGCACCTGCTGGTCGCCCATCTCGTAGGTCTTCCACAGGTTGTCGGTGACGATCACGTCTCCATCGTGAGGGCCGGAGGCGTTGCTCGTACTCAGGATTGGAGAATCAACTGCGGTTTCGATAGCCATCCGGTTCTCCGGTTTTTGCATGTCTCAGGATAGTACGTTTGTTGCTCTCCGGCGGTTCCGTTCCGAGGGGGTTGAATCATGCTGACCAACGCCCGGCACGCCGGCCAACGGATGATTTACGAGTTGTCGGTTGCGCTGGCCACTTCGGGAGTGTTGTCTCTTTTGACGACGGTCCCGCTCTTAAGGGTGCGCAGAACTTTGTATCTGCCAGTGACAATCTCGTCTCCGGCCTTGAGGCCGTTGAGCACCTGAATGTCTGTCGCTCCGGAGATGCCGGTAGTGACGGGAACAAAGACGACGCGGAGCCGCTTATGCTCTTCGCGCAACACATAGACGCCCTGGACGAACTTGGGCTTGCTGGGGTCGCCGCTTGAGGCGTTGACGACGCTGGTGGGCGGCTTGCCGTTGTTCTTCTCGAGGGCCTTCTCGGTGGCCGCCGT
>Ga0157372_10004318_pt1 | contig 15192 bp, 15 predicted proteins | sample C55metaG_FD_115307 | JGI IMG/M metagenome (GOLD analysis project Ga0157372, IMG submission 115307) | Corn rhizosphere microbial communities from Kellogg Biological Station, Michigan, USA - C5-5 metaG | ecosystem: Host-associated > Plants > Roots > Rhizosphere > Soil | place: USA: Michigan... | reverse complement strand
GATGATCTCGATGGCCCGACTAAAATCTTCCTGATGGATATATACATCAATATTGCCAAAGTTGCGGTGTGATGAATCCTGTTTATTCAATAAAACGCTGGTAATTTGGTTTTCGGCGAGCATTTGCTTCACAATCTCTGATTGATAGTAGTTTGTAGAAGTAAATATCCTTACCCAATTCTTTTCCATCACATCGGCCGCGGTTTTTTGGACTCTGCAATATTACGATAAACATTCAGTAAAAGTACGGTTAATATCAAGCTAAGCAGATATCCGAGCCAATTAAACACGTGTTGATCATCGGGGTTTACTTTGATGATCTTTTGCTGAAACAGGTATGTAATAACTACTGCCGAGCCATTATTGATAAAATGTCCCCAAACGGATGTCCAGATGCTGCCGCTCCAGGCTACAAAGTAACCAAAAAACACGCCAAGCAACAGGCGCGGCAAAAAACCGAAAAACTGCATGTGAAACGCGCTGAACAGGATAGCTGCTATCCAGATACCCCAGTGTTTACTCTTCGTCCAGCGGGTAAAGATGGTTTGCACACAGCCGCGAAATAAAAACTCCTCGGCAATGGCGGTTAAAAGGCCAATAACCAATAAGTCGAACAGCATAGCGCCCAGGCTATTCATTTGCAGCAGCAATTGTGTTTCTTTAAGGGCTTCGTCCTCGCTATGGCGCATCCAATTGTAAAGCCCTTGTAAAAAATGCGGAAACTTCATGGCCTGGTTGATGTTTGCCAACCACTCCATAAACGCTGATGAACAGAACATTACAGCCAAAACCATAAAAAACAATGCGGGCTTAAATGGCGTATTGGCTTTCAGGTAATCAGCAGGGTCTTTAACAATAAAACGGGCAAAAATAACAGATGCGGCAAAAAGCGGTACGGTAGTGCTGCTGATCTGTAATATCCATAAAGAATTTATAACACCCGGATAAGAGGTATCAAAAGCGCTGATCTTTGAAATGATATTTATGCCGTAAACGGGTATAACAACGGCCATGCCTATTAACCCGCCAGCTACAAAAAGCACCACAAAAAGCACGATCACGATCAAAAATTGTAGACTGGGATGGATGGTACCGGCTTGATTTTCTTTCATGTGAGTTAATATTTGTACTTTTGCAGCGTTTAAAGATAGTCATGTCTGTTCAAATTGGAAATATTGATTTAGGGAATTTTCCGCTGTTATTGGCGCCGATGGAGGACGTGAGCGACCCGCCGTTCCGTTATGTGTGCAAAAAAAATGGCGCCGACATGATGTATACCGAGTTTATTTCGTCGGAAGGATTGATACGCGATGCGGCTAAAAGCCGGCAGAAACTCGATATTTTTGAGTACGAACGCCCGATAGGTATCCAGATCTTCGGCAGCGATATAGAAAGTATGCGTACCGCTACCGAAATTGCTACCCTGGCCGGCCCCGACCTGATGGATATTAATTACGGCTGCCCTGTAAAAAACGTGGCCTGCCGTGGCGCCGGCGCCAGCTTGCTACAGGATATCGACAAAATGGTAGCCATGACCAAAGCCGTTGTTGAAGCTACTCATTTACCTGTAACCGTTAAAACACGCCTGGGGTGGGATGATAACACCAAAAATGTTTACGAGGTTGCCGAACGCCTGCAGGATGTGGGCATCAAGGCTTTAACTATACATGGCCGCACCCGTGCACAGATGTACAAAGGTGTTGCCGATTGGGCGCTGATACGCGACATCAAGAAAAATCCGAGGATAAAAATCCCCATTTTTGGCAATGGCGACATCGATTCTCCCGAGAAGGCCGCCGCATGGCGCATGGAATATGAGGTTGATGGCATGATGATCGGCCGGGCATCGATAGGTAACCCCTGGATATTCCGCGAAATCAAACATTATTTCGCTACCGGCGAGCACCTCGACCCACCTACCATTGCCGAAAGAGTTGAAAATTGCCACATACACCTACAAAAATCAATAGAATGGAAAGGCCCGAAAACAGGCGTTTTTGAAATGCGCAGGCATTATTCCAATTATTTTAAGGGTTTGGATAACTTCAAAGAATTCAGGATGAAACTGGTATCGACAGACAACATCGATGAATTGTACGACCTGCTGCAAGGCATTAGCGACAGGTATTCGTTAGAAATGGCTTAATTATTGAATGCCATTATCCGTGCTTAATTAACGAGAAAAAAAATTTTACCGATTTATAACCGTTTTTATTAGATGGTTTATAGATAAATAGAATTTTTTTTATTTATGTTTGATTTGAAAGTTTTACCACTATGGTTAATACAATTACAGATGGAGTTAAGGTTTCGGTAGAAACTGTTTACCAACCGGAATACTCAAACCCGGCGAACGATCATTTCATGTTTGCCTATAAGATCAATATAGAGAATGTAGGCAATAATACCGTGCAGCTGCTGCGCCGCCACTGGACGATCTTCGACTCGAACGGTACCAAGCGCGAGGTGGAAGGCGAAGGCGTAGTTGGCCAGCAGCCGATTATCGAGCCGGGCCACTCGCACGAGTATGTTTCGGGCTGTAATTTAAAAACCGATACCGGCAGCATGAAGGGCGAATACCAGATGTTGCGCCTGGTTGATAACAATGTGTTTAACGTGAAGATACCCGAGTTTTATCTGATAGCGCCCTATAAATTGAATTGATTAATCAGCACTATCTTCTTCAAAAAACTTAACGGCCCGCATTTAGCGGGTTTTTTGTTGAATAATCCTTAAATAAATAGTACTATGTATTGCATAATACCATGTTTAATCGTAGCTTTGATTTATCAAACTTAAAAGAACATGAAAAAAGTACATTTATTAATAGCAATAATAGTTTTTGCCCTAACTGCATGCCATCCTGGCCGCCGTACCAGCTTTACTACCAATATCAATGGCCAATACACTAAAGTTGAATATGCAGGCGATATCTCGTTAACCGGCGACCTGAGCGCGATCCAGAATATTTCGCCTGGTGGATACGTGCGATATGAAACCAATGATGAAAAGATTGTTGTAGAGCGCGATTTAACCGGCGACCTGTATTACAGGTATAACGGCGAAAAATTGAATACGTTAAATGCCGATGGCAAAAGGCTGATTGCCTTAGCAGCTAAAGAAATTGCTAAACACAATCATTGATTCAATAAAAAAGCCGCTCCTGATCAGGAGCGGCTTTTTTGCAATTCGTTATTAAGTTTTTTAGATAGTTCCGGTTCCGCTGTCTTTCTCTACTCTAAGCGCGGCGCGTACCGAAGATGGTAAGGCCGAGAAGAAGGTATAGCCAGTAGCTGCTTCAATAGCGGCTGGAGTGGTTAAATACTGTGTCCAATCACTGCTAACAGTATTTAGGTTTGGTACATCAATAGTAATAACACGCGTGGTGGCGGTAATACGGTTTAAGTCGCCGTTACCATTAGGTATCACCACGTAAATTTTCCAGATGTGTGCAGGCACACGTACATGGCCACCATCGATGGTGGTAGCCGAAGCGCCAGATCCGGTACCGCCGGTACCGTAAGTACCCATAATTACGTAAACTTCATCGCCGCTGCCAGTAACAAGCGAGCGCCCGTAATCTTCAAAATTAGCCCAGGTATGTTGGTTGTTGTTTGGCGCCTGTGGTATCATGTTGTCCATCAGGAAGGTAGCTGAGTTTGCTGCAACGGTCGAAGTACGGTCGGCTGAAGGGCAATTATGGCCACGATCAAAACCGGTGCCCGAATAGTCGCTGGCACCTACTTCAAACCAGCCTGAAGGCAGGTTGGTATCCGCGCGGAAATCATCCTGGCGTGCAGTTGAGCCTAATGAAGTTGGGCCCACGTACCAGCTGGTCCAGTTAGGTACACCGGCATCGCGGTTGTACGAGTCGATATAATAAGTATGATCGTACAGATAGTTATTAGGGCTGGTAGTAATGTTGGTTACTGCGCTGCTTGGGTTACCTAACAACATGTTGGTATTGTCGCCAACGGTACCACCGCTGCCACCGCCACTGCCGCTGTCAAAGCCGTTCACGGTAAATTCGTCGATATTGATACGTCCGCTACCACTCAATTTGGCAATTTTGAAGCGTATCGAACCACTATTGTTAACGGTAAAGGTTGCTGTTGATAGTGTTGTTGATGATGTGGTGATGGTTGAACCAACCTGGGTGTATGTTGAACCCGAGTTTGTTGAAACTAAAAGCTCCCAGGTTGAGCTTGCATCACTGCCGAATACCGCGTGTTTTACGGTCACTGTCGAACAACCGGTCACGTTAAAATTCATAGCAATACTACCAGTAGTTTCGATGCGTACCGAATGAGAGCCAACCATCGCATCCGATGTGCTGGTACCAACCAGGGCCAGGTTTAAATCCCAGCTACCGCTGGTAAAAGTTACATTTCCGTCTGCATAAGCGGTTTTGGTACCGGCTTCAAAACCTTCATCAAACGTTTGAGTAACGGTTGAAACATGGTTTTGAAAAGTCGGCGTGGTGGTGAACGGGCTCAACGTTTGATCTGCAACCGGAGCCGAGTTGTCCTTAGAGCAAGAAGCCAGCATGGCCACTGCTACCGGGAGAATAAGTAGTCTTTTTAATTTCATGCGAGGTTTTAGTTTTGATGTTAAATTATACGAAAGTGCAAAGTCAAAAGTTAACTAATTTTTAACAAATTGTTGCTAATATGTTCGCTCAAGTTGTTCTAAGAAAGAATATAGTTATGCACATTTGTTAATTTGAAGAATAATAAAAGGCTGGTGATACTATATTTATATGTAGCTTGGTATTAATTTAATGTAAGCTTATGAGTGCTAACCAACAGACCATCGAGCGGTTTTATATGGCTTTTCAAAAAAAGGATTACGTTACCATGCAGCAATGTTATGCGCAAGATGCGGTGTTTAACGATGCGGTTTTTGTAAACCTCAATGCGAGGCAGGTAAAAGCCATGTGGCAGATGTTATGTAAAAGCAGTGGCGACGACTTTACCGTGGAATACCGGATATTATCCGCAGATGGTGACAAAATAGCCGCCGAATGGACGGCCTGGTACACCTTTTCGGCAACGGGAAATAAGGTGGTTAATCATATTACAGCAAATTTTACCCTGCAAAACGGGGAAATAGTTACGCATACTGATAATTTTAGTTTTTACAAATGGGCCAAACAGGCATTGGGTATACCCGGGATGTTTTTGGGGTGGGCGCCGTTTTTCAGACGAAAAGTGCAAAAATCAGCAGCCAATAGGCTGAGGGTTTATATGGAAAAGAATGGCTTGTAAAGCAAGAAGTCATGCCGAATTTATTTCGGCATCCCACCTACAATTCCTGTATGCTTGTTCTGTGAGTTCCTGAAACAAGTTCAGGATGACTTTTTAGAAAAACTTACGCTCAATCAACTGCACCTGTTGCCTTATCCATTTAGGCGGATAGGTTTGGGCCTCGCTTTTTAGCAGCAATTGCTTTTGCTGGGCAGTAAAGTAAACATCGCGCATCTCATTGTATTTTAAGGTTTGCGCAGCAGCGCATTGTGCTTCCAAAAGCTCATATTCATGTTGTAAGCGCCTGCTTTCCAAGTGTATCGCCTCCATTTCGAGAATGATGTGCAAACCGGCTAGCAGTACTGCACAAAATGAACAGGATATGGCTATGATGGTGTTTTGTGTAGTCAGATAATCAAGCGGGCGCATTAGCATGTTAAATACAGCCGCACCTACCAGTAGTATTGCGCCGCCTATCATAGCAAAGCGGATCAGCGTGATCAGGTCGACCCAGCGCTGATAGGCTTCCTTTTCAATCCTACAGGCCAGCTCCTTCTGCTTCAGCAGTTCAACCATCTTATTAAAATCCTCTTGTGTGGCCATATTGCTTTTCTGTTTCCTAAATTAAGTATTTTAAACCTATCTATACGTTTAAACCTTCATCAGGTTTCCAAAAATTATGCCTGTTCTTCCCATATCTGGCATAAGTTGAGGATGGTAAGCACGGCTTTCTGCATGTCCTGAACCGATACCCACTCGTGCTTGCCATGAAAAGCATGTTCGCCGGCAAAAATATTAGGACAGGGCAACCCCATAAACGATAACCGCGAACCATCCGTTCCGCCGCGTATGCTACGTAGCCTGGGTTCCATGCCGGCACGCTTAATGGCTTCCATACCGTTTTCAACAATTTGCGGGTGCTGATCCAAAACCTTTTTCATGTTGCGGTACTGGGCTTTGATATCCAAACGATAAGTAGCGCCCGGATATTGTTGTAATACTTCCTCGGTTATGCTTCTGATCGCATCGGTGTGCTGCTGCAGTTTGTCATCGTCAAAATCACGGATAATGAACTCGATCTTCGCTTCCTCAACGAGCCCGCTGATGCCAACCGGGTGCACAAAGCCCTCTTTACCCGATGTACCTTCGGGCGAAAGATCGAAAGGTAGTTTAGCAGCGATATTTCCTGCAATTTTAATGGCGCTTTGCATTTTGCCCTTAGCGAAGCCCGGGTGAGCGCTGATGCCGTGAATGGTTAGCTCGGCCCCATCGGCACTGAAGGTTTCATTTTCGATGGTTCCGGCGCTTTCGCCATCGATAGTATAGCAAACATCAGCGTCTAATTTTTTCAGGTCGGCTTTATCAACGCCACGGCCTATCTCTTCATCCGGCGTAAACAATATCCTGATTTTGCCATGTTTAATTTCGGGATGATTGATCAGTTGATAACATGCATCCACAATTTCGGCCAGGCCTGCTTTATTATCAGCTCCGAGCAAAGTAGTTCCGCTTGCTGTTATCACATCGTTGCCTATCTGATTTTCCAGGTCCGGGTGTTCGCTCATGCGGATAACCTGGCTGTTGTCATCGGGCAATATGATATCATGGCCCTGATAATCTTTATGCACGATGGGTTTTACGCCAAAGCCGCTGCAATCGGGCGAGGTATCCATGTGCGAGCAAAAACAAACTACCGGCACATTTTTTTTGTTGGTATTGGTATCAATTGTAGCATAAACGTAACCAAATTCGTCTAAATGCGTATCACGGATACCTATGGCTTTTAATTCATCAACCAAAATTTTACCCAGATTTTTTTGTTTATCAGTTGACGGACAGGTAGAAGATGCCGGATCTGACTGTGTGTCCACAATAACGTACCGTAAAAATCGTTCTGCTACTGTATAGTTAAAATCAGAATTTTTTAAAGAAGACATGATAATATCAAATGAAACTTTATTTTTGGTAAACTTAGCAAAAAATATAAGTGATGTTTTTTAAAACATTGTTTACAATATAAAAACCCATATTTTGAAAAGATTTATACTCCTTGTCCTATTTATACAAGCCGCCGTTTTTACCGCTAAAGCGCAGCTTGGGTTCAATTATTCGCAGTACACCATGGGTTTAGGCATCGATTATATCAAGGCCTCAACCAGTGTTCCGAACCAATTATCGTATCCGGCTTTCCATTTTAGCGCGGGGTATAACGTTAGCCCATACACTACGTTTAGTCTCGAGTTTCAGTTTGGTACTTTATCGGGTGGGTTTGATAAATACTATTCGGATGCTGTTGCCGCGCTCGACCCAACAAAATCTTCATACGATTCCTTGTATCATGCGATAACTACCAATTATTTAAAAACAGATCCATACACACTGAATTATACCAATCACTTCCAGATGGTGAATCTGCATGCCGATATGGGCCTTGGCGAGATATTTGATTTTGACGACGATAGCTGGAAAAGCTATTTGAAAGATATTTACATTGGTACCGGTGTTGGTATGATATTCAACAACATTTCGGACAATCACTCACGCCTTAGCTACGACTCTACTTACTACATAGGCGGCAGCGATAAAAGCCAGAATATAGTGATACCGGCACGTATAGGTTATCAATATAAAATTTATAACTCATACGATATTCCATCAATCATCCTGGAAGTAGGCTATCAACGAAACTTTGTACTTGGTTACGGTTTGGATGGCTTTGCCGATCCGGTTGTGATAAAACAGCAGGAAAGTTACAGCGGGTTCCATTTTAGCCTTAAATTTAACTTCGGTAATATAACGTCCTGGCGAAAGTCGTTCCATTAACGCTGTTTCCGCAAATTTGTTTCTTGTTTTTTCCCACGCGCAATGTGGGATTGTTTAAAACTATTGCATCAGTTTACAGTGGAAATTGATAATTTTCGCCCTGTTAATTTTGATATTGCCACCGTATGCGTTTTCTCTCAAAAAACATTTTTCTCTTTACCGTCTTACTGATCTCAATACAAGCCTGCTCTTCTAACAACAGCAATAAAACCGCCGAAACAGCTGCTGCCAATGCCACTTCTTCGACACCTATGGACACCTCGATATTGAAGTATGACCCTGTACATGCCGATAAGCGTATTGATGATTACATGCAAAACCTGCACCTGCACTCGGGTTTTAATGGCAACGTATTGGTGGCCAAACAAGGGAAGATAGTTTACGAAAATGCTTTTGGCTGGGCTGACTATCCCAATCAAAGTAAGCTTACCCTTAATTCGCAGTTTGAACTGGCTTCCATCAGCAAAACAATGACGGCTACTGCCATATTGCAGTTAATGGAACGTGGCAAACTGAAGCTTTCCGATTCGGTGCAGCGCTTCTTTCCTAATTTTCCCTACCATGGGGTTACCATCCGCATGCTGCTCACACACCGGTCGGGTTTACCTAACTACGTATACTCTATCGATGATGTTTTCCGTAAAGAGCACCGCGATCAGAAAAAAGGGATTACCAACCAGCAGATGATGGATTTGCTGGCCCAATACAAACCAGCACGTTATAACGTTCCCGATAAGGGATATCACTATAACAACTCTAATTTTATGGTGCTTGGTTCCATTATAGAAAAAGCCGCGCAAATGCCCTACGCACAATATATGATGAAAAATGTTTTCTTGTCTGCGGGCATGTATCATACCAATGTATACTCAAAGGCCAGTTATGACAAAATCCCTACTAAGGTGCTGGGGCACGACCGTAATAGCTGGCGGTATTCGGTAGCACAAAACTACCTGGACGGCCCCGTAGGCGACAAAGGCATTTACAGCACCGTTGGCGACCTTTTTATGTTTGACCGCGCCCTGCGCGCCGGTAAACTAATTAAACAATCAACACAAGACTCGGCTTATACCAATCGTGTTCCGCTAAAAAACGGGCATTTTGGTTATGGTTACGGCTGGCATTTATTTGAAGGGCCCAACCAAAAAGTGGTTTACCATACCGGCTGGTGGCATGGCTACCGCCATAACTTTTTGCGCGATATGAAGGAGGATGTAGTGATCATATTGCTGGATAACATGGCAAACGGCAGTTTGCTGCATTTGGATGACCTGTTTAAAATGACAGGCATGCCCGTAGTACGCGCCGGGGCCTATGGCCGGGATGGCGAGGAAGAAGATGAACAGACCCGGGCACCCGCAGCAACCAAGGAGAAGAAAAAGGCGGCCACAGCGAAACACACTAACTCGAAAAAACATAAATCCGCTAAACATTAACCGTTTAAAAAATGTTCTGTTAAATAAGCGGGATCAATACTATAACCATCTTGGATAAACGATATGTTCGATAAACTATTAGAAGCACAGCAAAAAGCAGGCGAAGTAAAAAAACGTTTGGATGCTATTACGGTAACAGGTTCGGCCGGCGGCGGTGTGGTTGTGGTTACAGCTAATGGTAACAAGCAGATACAATCGGTAAAAATAGACCCTATAGTTTTAAAAGAGGGCGATATCGAAATGCTGGAAGATGTGATATTGACGGCCATTAACCAGGCTTTGGAGCAGGCTGAGAATATCGCCCAAAGTGAAACCGCCGCCATGACCAAGGAAATGCTGGGCGGAATGGGTGGCTTGGGCGCATTATTCGGCAAGTAAGATTAACCGTTTGTTAATACGGCAGCCTTATCTTTATATCGAATAACAAATACATATCTATTAACAACTGACCATCTATGAAATTAACCTATTATGGCCAATCGTGCTTTCAGCTCGATATCAATGGTATCAAGGTTCTGTTCGATCCATTCATCACTCATAATCCACTGGCTAAGGATATCGACATTAACAGCCTTAAACCCGGCTATATTTTACTGAGCCACGGCCACGGCGACCATATTGCCGACCTGGTAACTATCCAGAAAAACAGCGGCGCGCAGGTTGTTTGCATTGCCGATATTGTGAGCTGGTTAAGTAAGCAAGGTGTGGAAAAAGCTACCGGTATGAACATTGGTGGTAACTTTAAAATGGAGTTTGGCAATGTAAAAATGGTAGTGGCTATACACTCAAGTAGCCTGCCTGATGGATCATACGGTGGCAATCCGGCTGGTTTTGTAATCACTACTGCCGATAAAAAAATCTATTTTGCCGGTGACACCGCTTTAACCTACGATATGAAGTTGCTGGCCGATGATAACCTCGACTGGGCCATATTACCAATAGGCGATTATTACACCATGGGTGTTGATGATGCCATTAAAGCCGCCGGTTTTGTAAACTGCAAAAACGTAGTGGGCGTACATTACGATTCATTCCCGGCTATTAAGATCGATAAGGAAGAAGCGAAGGCCAAATTCAATAAGACAGGGCTAAAACTCAGCCTGCCGGCCATTGGCGAAACGATAGAACTATAAAATAGAAGAGCCCCGAATTTCGGGGCTCTTCTATTTATGTAATACATCAATGTTGAACGATGACCTGCTTAACGATCTTTTCTTTACCTGCTGTAATGTGTAAATAGTAAGTTTTGTTCGGCAGCCCGCGTACATCCACATCCAAATCATCTCCTTTATCTGATGCACCCTGGATCCATATTTTGCCTTTATCATCATAAATTTTGTAGATAAATGATGTTTTAGCGGGAACTGGTGTGCCGTTGCTCCTGTTTTTTTTGCCGGTCGAGGTAATGGTCATAGTGCTACCTGCTGGATTAGGGAAAGCTACGAAGAAATCTCCGAGACCTCCTCCGGAGTCTCCAACCTGACCGTTAACAACCACCCCGGCTCCGGGACCGCAATTATTAACTGGTTGTACCCCAAACGATATTGAACTGCCCGGATTGCCCGTGACGGTAACGTGCACGGTGCTCCCGCCCTGCGGATCATCAAGAGTAGCGTTATTACCTATCGACCATAAATAAGACGTTGCACCTACTACAGGGTTGACACTCAGGGTATATTGTGTAAATCTTTGCAGTTGTACGTTATCTGTGGCTGAATATGGTGCGCCATCTATTTGTATTTGCGATAAGCTGCCCATGGTGCCCATCGTAATTTGTTTGACCACAGGCTTGCTGCCGCAGATATTGTTGCCGGCAGTGCAGGTAATATTGCCCGAATTAATAGCACCGTTAACGTACGATACCTGCACACTATTGGTGCCCTGCCCGCTGTTTATTTGTAACCCGTTTGAAACTACCCAAGTATAATTTACTCCGGTAAGGTTAGCAACCGAATACTGAACAGGAGTACCAAAACACATAAAATCGCTACCGGTAATTTGCGAGATCTGGCACAAGGCAGAACAATCGGCCACCGGGTAAGGATTTGTGGTACCATTTGCTGATAACTCGGCTGCAAGCCAGTTGCCGTTGCGGGTTTCATAGCTAATATGATCTTCATTATTAGGTCCGGCTGAGGCGCCTGCGGTAGTGTATGCTGTAATGAAATTAGCAAAAGGTGCGTTTTTAGGTGAAGCCGGTGGGCTGCCCTCCGAATAAGAAGCGGTGTAATCTGCTTCTGATAAACTTGTTGATCCGCTGCCGATATCCAAAGCGCTCGGCACCGGTATTGCACAAAAAGTGTTAGGGCCGACAAATGTTATACCGTTGTTATAAAACCAATTTGAAGTGCCCGAATTGTTTGAGCTCGCTGATTTTAACTTACTATAGCCGCCTGCGAAATAATCATAGGATAGTGTAGAAGGTGCGTTATTAGAACGGTTTGTAAGATTAACCGTAAATGAAGCTATCCAGAATAGTTTTTTTGTTAAAGAAATACTGCCTGCGTAAACCTGGTTGCCCCCGTTTGTATTAGCTGCATTAACCTGAAAATGCATATTCATCCTGCTGCTTCCGGGCAGAACGCCGAGCAACAGAGCCGGTTCGCCAGATAGGACCGAGGCAATAGGAAAGCCTAATGTTCCTGCTATATCGCCCAATAATTTTGTAGTGAAGATACCGTCTATAGATAGCAATTTCCCGCTGTTAGGAATGGTTTGCAATTGGCCGCATTCGGAGCCGTTACTAATGGCAACATTGCGTATTCCGCCTTGTGTTGGATACCCCAGGTTTGTTAACTCGGTTTGCCAGGCATTGTGTACGCTATTATTTAACGCGCCATTATCATCATAATAATTAATAGCTATTTGCTTAACAACCGGCCGGTTCTTTAAGTTTACTATGCCGCCTAAGTGATTTGTTGGCGCGCCAAATAAAAAGCTGATCACATCATACGTTAATGCCCCAACCCCCGCACGCATATATAAGTTTTTAGCGTGGTTAAACATATATTGATAACCCGATGGTATATTAGCGCCCTGCTGTGGGCCATCATGACTTATAAACAACCGGGTATCGTGGGTTTGGCCACGGTTTTCCATGTCTTTTAGGGCATAGCGGGCAACAACCCCGCCGATACTTAAGCCAAGTACCACATTCTTTTCGGTGGTGGTATGGCCACTTAAGGGCACCTTATTGGCATTAACCCAACGGATAACCTCCTCTAGCATCAGCGCATTAAGGTGCATATCTTCAGTGCCATCGTAATAATCCACAAAAACGATATCGTATTCTCGCGACGAGCTAAAAAGTAGATTGTTTAGGTTGGCGCCGTTAAATACGCTTGATTTAAATTCCTTTAGTGAATATGCTCCCGTATATACTTCCGGGGTCGTATATCGGCCAGCGTCAAAGCCTTCCATCACTATAAGGGGCTTTTGTATTTGCGAATGGCCCGGGGCAAGCGCAACGGTAATAGAGCCGGACCCGTGCCTGCCCATGTAAGTATCGGTGCTGCTTACATAGTAAAAGTGCGGTGTGCCGCCCGGACGGCCGGGCGTTACCCCCATAGTAGATAAGCCGCCGCCTATGGTTGGTGGCGGGTTTTGGCCATAGGCATCTTCGGTAATCTGCAGTCGGGTATGGCTTTGCAAAACCGTGCTGTTGGTTAAAAATAATTTGAAGTTCCATATCTTAAGGCCGGTATCAGCATAACTTACTGATAAAGGTATATTGGGCGTAAGCGTACGGTAACCTGAGCCGTCGGCAACGTCGACCTCGATATGATCGACCAGCGTTTTACTATTGCTTAGCCATAAGCTATCCGTTATTAAAATATTAAAACTTTGCCCCATATAAACCTGGGTAGCGGGGGCAAAGCCAACCGCCATCCCTGTTAAATAAGGGTTTTGATATACGCCGCTAATAAAATTATCGAAATACTGCCCACCGCTAACCGTAATCTGGTTATTAGCCAGTGCGTTGGCATCCAGGTAGCCGTATTGATAAAATAACCCGGCTATTGCTACCGTACCCGGTGTGCGTTTGGTATACCAAATACTATCGGTAACGGCAGGGTTGGGTAAGGTGGCGTATGCCGCCGGGGTTACGCGGGCCATTACCAGGGTTTTATAAATTTCGTAAAACAGGCCCCTGTCCAGCAAGGTGCTATCAGCCATGTTGGTGCCATCGTAGGCCTTTAAATCGGTAAACTCAAAGGCATAATCCTTTAACAGGCCAAAGGGTACACGGCTTTTATCCAGGTTGCCAAATATAAAATTCATTTGGCTGTTAAAAGAAGTATCTACCTCCTGCGCCATTACATAGCTACGGCAAAGGCAAAACACAGCCATTAACAATAGTCTAACTTTTGTTTTCATTGTTTGTAATTAAGGTTTTCGGTATTATTTATCTCGTATATCTCATATCAAACCGCCCATCAGTCACGTGCACAGTATCTTTAGTAGATAGTTTAATTGCATTAAAAAAAAACGTTCCAGAAATAATTTGATTGATTTGATCAAACTTATTTATGTGCATCTGACCTGATACCACAGAAGTTGTTTGATATTCAGGCAACAACGATGTATTGGTTATTAAATTATATGTAGCATTCGCCTTACCCGAAGTATTATAATCTTCTAATTTTAATGTTTGCCCTTCAGTAACGGATAATAATGTTGTACTAAGCATAAGATCAACTATATAGTCTTTATTATTGTCATTCGTGCCAGTTATCGTGAGATAGTACCCACCGTTAGTATAAATATAATTGCATTGATAATTATTGGATACAAACGCCTGCCCGTTTACCAAAGCACCCATAGTATTTGCACCAGTTTGAGTAGCGGGTGGTAGTTTGTCAATTTCAGCAACGGTATCCGGCTGTTTTTTGCATGAGCTGAAGCACACACATGTACTTACCAAGAGCAATATAAACAGTTGTTTGTTTTTCATGGTTAATATCAGCAGTTAGCTAAAACTAAATATATTTTTGATAAATATCTACCGTGTTTTAACGGTATTTTATATTTTATTATCTTGTATATTTCATATCAAATCGCCCGTCGGTAACGTGTACAGTATCTCCAGTTGTTAATCTGATAGCGTTAAAAAAGAACGTTCCGGAAACTATTTGATTGGTTTGATCGAATTTAGTAATATGCATTTGCCCGGATACAATAGATGTGGTTTTATAAACAGGATATTGTGTTGTGTTATTGACCATTGCGTATGTCGCCGCTGCCTTCCCTGACGTGTTATAATCTTCCAGTTTTAGTGTCTGCCCCTCATTAATCGGCAAAAAAGTTGTGGCGAGATTCATATCTAAAATAAGGTTATAGCCAACCTTATTTGAGCCATCAACTAAAAAGTAATAGCCACCATTTGTATAAATATAATTACATTGATAGTCATCCGATATAAAGGCTTGTCCATTTACCAGGGCCCCCATAGTATTTGCCCCGGTTTGTGTAGCAGGTGGCAGTTTGTCAATTTCGGCAACGGTATCCGGCTGTTTTTTGCATGACGAGCCGAAGCACACACATGCGCTTATCAAAAGCAGTAAAAAAAGGTATTTGTTTTTCACGATCAATGTAGGTAGATAGTAAAGTTAAAGATATTTTTGATACCGTGTTTTAACGGTATTTTATATCGGCTCGGCAGGCGTTTATGTCAATAAAAATACGCT
>Ga0157372_10004317_pt1 | contig 15193 bp, 14 predicted proteins | sample C55metaG_FD_115307 | JGI IMG/M metagenome (GOLD analysis project Ga0157372, IMG submission 115307) | Corn rhizosphere microbial communities from Kellogg Biological Station, Michigan, USA - C5-5 metaG | ecosystem: Host-associated > Plants > Roots > Rhizosphere > Soil | place: USA: Michigan... | reverse complement strand
TCCCTAAGTTATTGGAAAAGCTATCTCGCCGACAGTGTGTTGCTGTCGAGGGCTACGATGTATGCTGTGGACCGCCCGGGGTATGGGTACAGCGGGCTGGCTGATCCGATGCCGTCGATCGCCGACCAGGCAGCCGTCATTCACCCGATCCTGGACAGTCTTCGTAAGGCGAGCCATCCGATCATCCTCGTCGGGGTCTCGTACGGCGGGCCGATCGCCTGCCGGCTGGCGATGGACTATCCCCAGCTGGTGGACGGTCTTGTGCTGGTGGCGCCGCCGATCGGGCCGGGGCTGGAGAAGATCTTCTGGTTTACCTACCCGGTCGAGAGTCCCGCGGTCCATTGGTTTGTCCCGCGGATGCTGCAAACCGCCAACCAGGAGAAGATACATCACAGGGAAGAGCTGACGAAGATGCTGCCACTCTGGGACCGGATCCATGTTCCGGTTATCTATTTACAGGGCGACAAGGACGGGCTTGTGGATACGACGAATGCCGGCTTTGCCCGGCAACATTTGAAAAATGCCCCCTCCCTGGATATCCGGATGATCCCGGGAAGAGGGCATTTGATTGCTTTTGCGGAAAAGGACCGCATCGAAAAGGCGATCCTTGATCTATTGGATACGACGGAGGCGCGCAAGGCTGCGTTGCCCGCGACGGCTGGTCATCCTTAGCCATCCATCCGGACGATCTTCGGGGTGAATCGTCCCACGATGTCGACCAGGTCCTGCTGCGACTGCATGACTTCCCCGATGTTCTTGTACGCCTGGGGCGCCTCATCGAGTCCGCCGCCTATCAGCTTCACACTGTGTTTTTCGAGCGTCTCTTTCAGCAGCTCGTGCGTGATCGAATTCATCGCCGCTGTACGGCTCATCTTTCGACCCGCGCCATGGGCCGCCGAAGAAAGCGAGGCAGTCTCGCCCCGGCCTTTGACGATATATCCCGGCGCGGTCATCGATCCGGGGATGATCCCCAGCACATCTTTTCCGGCGGGTGTCGCGCCTTTCCGGTGAACGATCCGTTCCACGCCTTCCACTTGCTCCTTCCACGCGAAGTTATGGTGGTTCTCCACGCGGCCGATGGGCTTCCGGCCCAACTGGGTCGCGAGTTTAGCATGGATGATATGATGGCAGGCGGATGCATAGTCACCGGCCAGGTTCATCGCCGTCCAGTATTCGATCCCTTCGGATTCGTCGAGTCCCAGCCATGCCAGGTTGTTCGCTTCACCCGGAAGACGCCGCTTTTGCTTTGCGACGCGCGTATAGTGGTTGGCAATAGCCGCGCCAAGGGCCCTCGATCCGGAGTGCGACAGCAGGCCCAGGTAGATACCGGGTTCGAGACCCAATACCGGGTCGGCTTCATCGATCTCCACGGTTCCCCATTCGACAAAATGATTTCCCGAACCCGAAGAGCCCAGCTGCCGGGCAGCCCGGCCCTGCAGGCCTTTCAGGAGTGGGATCTCGCCGAACTCGGCACGGTCGAGGACCTCGTGTTCGCTGCTCTGCTGGAACTGGCGTCCACCACCGAACAGGGTAGCCTCTTTCAGCTCCCTTGTGAAGTATTGCTCCTTTTGGATTAGCTCCTTCGGGTCGATATCGAACACCGACAGACACATCCGGCAGCCGATGTCTACTCCAACCCCATAGGGGATGACGGCATTCTCCGTCGCCAGCACCCCGCCGATCGGCAGGCCATAGCCGGCATGTGCATCGGGCATCAGCGCCCCGGCGACGGCCACGGGCAGCTTCGCCGCCTGGTACATCTGGTTCATGGCCGACTGCTCGATATTCTGGCCGCCGAAGACACTAAAGGCGACTCCCGTTTTATTCATGGAGATCTCCGCGCCTTCCGGACTTTGTTTCGGCAACAGCTGTTGCGCGATGAGTCCCAATACCGCATCGTTTGCATATTCCACGGGGGCCGCGAGGATCTCTCTCAGCAAATTCATAACTACCTCCTCCTTTTCGAACTTATATTCTTTTTCCATGATATTCATCGCGATGCTGATCACCGGTCCTTCCGGGTAGCCCAGCGCGCGGATATCCTTTCCTCTTAATTTTAATTTTGCCATTGGTTTGTTATTTTCCGCCGACGAAGATCTGCTTCAGCTGATCGATCAATACTCCATTACCGTTCACGCTGATAGCGGTGATCTTTTCGGCGATCTTTTCAACATATTCCAGCTCCTTCAATTTAAGCAAGGTTGGGTTGTCTTCCAACAGCTTTGCCGTATTCAGCAGGCTCCGGGTGCTGGCAGTCTCTTCCCGCCGCAGGATGAGATTGGCCTGCGCCTTTTTCTCCGCGACAAGGACCTGGTTCATGATCTCCTTGACATCGCCCGGCAGGACGATATCCCGGATACCAAAACCGGCGACCTTTACCCCGAGGGTGTCGGCCGCGGCCGCGACCTTTTCCAGCACGTAATTTACAACGGCCTCTTTCTTCTCGAGCAACTCGTCGAAGTCGAGCCCCGTGACATATTCCCTCAACGCGAGCTGAAAGGCGACATATAGCTGCCGTTCGTATTCCTTGTTCTTCAACAGCGCCTTTTCAATATCTACCACCTGGTAGCGCGCCCATGCGTTGATCCGAAGGGATGCCTTATCCCGCGTCAGGATTTCCTGCCCGTTGAGCTCTGCCTGCTGCAACCGCGTATCGACCTTGCCCACGAAGATCGCGATGTTATTCTTCCACCAGCAGTAGAAACCGCTTTCGAGGATCCTTTCGTATTTACCATCCACGAACAGCACGGCCTTTTCATAAGGCTCTATGCTGGCGGTCCGGACATAGCCCGCGACCAGCTTACCCGTCAGGGTCGCCCGGTCGATGTTCTCGGTGATCGCGATCTTGCCGGTATCGGCTTTGACGAACCCATAGTCGACGACCCCTTTCCAGAAAGTGTACCATCCGGTGGTAAGCACTTCTTTCAACAGGCCGTTCTCGTAGTGCAGAGCGATCTCATTTTCCTTTACCTCCACGACGTGGAGCTCGTTCCGGAGCCTTTCATCCTTTAACAGGATATTGAGTACGACGGGCGGATTAAAAGGCCTGGTCCGATCGTAGATCTTTACGAACTCGGTAAGGCCGATCCAGTGCGTGCCTTCGGTCAGCGTCCGCCGGTAGACGCCATTCTTAAACACCAATCCGATGTGATAGGTGTTGATCACTACCCTTTTCATATTTTCTTCTTTTTTCTGTTTTTTCAATAAAGCCGGTTGCACCGGCCCATCGATGGTTGCGGAGACGGTTGGGGAGGGCCCTTCCCGTTTGCGTCTGCAAAGCAGCCATCGAAGTGCCGTCGGAGACCGCGTACTATATGGCCGTACGGGCTTCCCCGGCCGGCCGGTGGTCCCGGCTTTTGTCTTTTCGCCTTTTTTTGGGAAGCGGCGGACTTCCTTTCCTCTGCGTTATCAGTGCAGTGCTCTACCGTTGAGCTAACCGATACGAGTCGGTATGGGATTCGAACCCACAACCCCTTGGTTGGTGGAATATGTTCCGGGCTGCAGGATACAGAAGGCTACTTCCCCTGCACTGCCGGGCTTTATGAAACCCTGGCCGAAACGATATACCTCGTTTTTCCCTTGCGGGAATATCTTTTTTATCGATCGGTCGTCATTACGCCAATATCGGCGGCGTCTCCACATGATGGCGCCTGAACCCGACCACCTCCATCCGGGGCGCAGCATGCTGCTTCTCATGCTGGTTGGCGACCTCGGCGACGGTCATCGGTTTATTGATAATCGTCTTGAACCCCAGGTGATCGCTCAGGCGTTGGGACCTGCCGACGGACAACTTGCCGAATTCATACTTCGCGATCAGCCGCCCCTTTCTCATCAGGGCCTCATCGATCAGCGTCAGCGAGTTGTTGAACGTACAGACCAGCTGGATATTCAGGAAGTCCGCCAGCAGGCCGTCCGAGATATTCAGCAGGTTGGAGACCGAAGAGCCGGCGTTGCGCTTTCTGTCCATGATGACGTTCTCGGCGTCTTCGATGACCAGCACGGTGTCCGGGTTGTCGACCAACAGCTCGATGAAATCCGGGTTCATCAGATCGCCTGCGAGGGAAGGCGAAAGGAAAAGCACCCGCTTCTTGATCTTGCTGATCAGGTACCGCAGGTAGGTCGTCTTTCCCGTGCCCGGCAGACCATGCAGCAGGACGATGCCCTTGTCCTTTTTCTTCCCGAGACGCTTGCGGATCAGCTGGTCGACCTCGAGGAAATCTTCGTTGTAGAAAAGTTCCAGGTCCAGCTTGGTGCGCTTGATCTCCATAGGTTTCAGGTCAAGCCTGCTGTTGACGGAAACGATGAGATTGATCTCCAGCGGTTCGCGTCTGTTCCTCTCCTTGAACCGGTAAACGGTCTCCGTCACCTCGTCGATGAAGGCCTGCTGCGTCCCGTTATGCCAGATTTCGCAGTAGGTCCGATCAAACTCGACAACCGACTCATTGTCCATAACGGCCAGCGTCCTGTTGAATTGATACTCCTTCTTTTTGTCTTTGTACCATTGGTATTGATGGACCCGAACGATCCGATTGGCAAACTTCTCTTTGAATCCGGCGAATGCTTTTTCGGCATTGATCGCGCTGATATAATTCACGCTTGGCAACTGGTTGAAGCAATACAGGTAGAGCATCTTTGCATCCAGAAAGTGATTGCTGAACAAGTTGTTGGCGTTGATCACCCGCTGAGTGTATAAATTGTCCATTGTTGTTTTTTTTATTGAACCATTTTATTTGCGCAGCTCGAGCTGGCGAAGGCATGGGGCTTGGCCCGGAAGGAGAATCCCATTCCGTGGATATACCCCATTGCCTCCCGTAGTGCGTCGTTGCTTTTGAACTGTGGGTTGGTGTTGATGTCGGCATGGATCTCCATGTCGACATCGTACAAGGTGAAAAGCCGGCTGAGGGAGTACGCAACTTCGATACTTTTCGCGACTTCCATCAACATCCTCTCCTTGATGCTCAGCTTCCTGCGAGTCGTTTCCGGGAGGACGTACATAAATCCACCCTTGCCCTTCCGCAGGAACACGATCACCGTGGCGAACTGCGTGCAAGCGCCTTTCACCTGGCTATCGGTACCAATGCATACCTTGAGCGTGTTGCCCTGCCTTTTTTCCTTGACCAGTACGGCGCGGATCTCCTCTTCGATGGGGACCCTGATCCGGGTGCCGTCGGGTCTCTGCCAGTGCTGTTTCTGTTCCATGACTTTCGGTTTTTATTTTTCTTTCCTGTATGGACATGAATCTTCCTTGCGGGAGTTCCGCCAGAATTTTAGTGCCAATACTTGCAAAGGGGAGACACAAAAAAGCCCCGCAAGTGCTTGCGGGGCTTGTATTTATAAGATTTGACTATTCATTACTCAATAGCAAAACATGCCCCGCGAACGGTATAATCCCTTATGGGACTAAACCCTTTCAGTGATTCAATATGTTTGCGCATGTTTTGCATTTTTAGATTTCTTTAACACTGCAAAGATGGTAATAATTTCCGGTTCGCGCCAAATTTTCGCGAAACTATTTTTTTTATTTAGTAATTTCAGAGAGCCCCTTGAGCAAATGCCAAAGGACAGCATGGGAAAGCTTTCATTACTCCATCTTTAAACTTGAAAGCTATGAAGCTGGCTCTATTCCTTTCGCTGTTGCTGCCCGGTCTCCTGTCCACCGACAACAACCAAACATTTATCAACCCAACGGGTACCTATACCCTAAAAGGAGAAGTGCACGACAACAAGGTCACCACACACTCCGGTGAGATCAGGGTCAAGCTGTTGCACCACGAACTGCTGACCCTTTGCTTTTTTATCGACAAGGGATATCCCGGTTATGAATCCGGATCCCTGCTCGACACGCTACGCTACGAAGACGATGCGGCCATCTACGTCTCGAAAGACTCCAGCTGTATGCTCCGCTTCCATTTCAAACAAAACGGAGTGGAGCTCATGCATGTCTTCACGCAGAACAAGGGTGGCGATTGCGGCTTTCCACCCGGGGTCCTTACGGGAGCCTTCTTCCGCAAGACCTCTTCAGGCGTACCCGTGATCCAGGACCTTTCGGCATTGCGACCCACGCCCCGCGATTAGGGTCGCCGCCCGCGCTACCCGGCCAGCCCGTCGCCGCCGGAAGACCCGGCCACGCGAGGTTATCGCTAAATAACCGAAATTTGTCTTATGGCCACAACAGAAGGAACATTGGCAAAAGGCGCTTATCTATTCTATTCCTGCTATTCTGCGGCCAGCCGCGTACAGGAACAGTTCGTCCATGACCACGCACTGACCATTATCCTCCAGGGCAGCCTCGACTTTTTCCTGGGCAACCGGCATGTGACCTATCACCAGGGCGATATTGTATTGGTGCGCCGGAATCAGCTCGCAAAGGCAACCAAGATCCCGCCGGAGACCGGCGGCGCCTTTAAATCGATCAGCCTCCATCTTTACCAGGACCTGCTGCGGAAGTTCAGCCTGGAAGACGGACTCCAGGCTTCAGAACCCTGGCAAGGCGAAGGCATCGTCCAGCTGCGACCCGATGCCTTTGCCAAAAGCTTCGTGGATTCATTGACCCCTTATATGTCGATGGATGAGGGCGCATGCGACAATACCCTGGTTCAGCTGAAAGCAAAAGAAGCCGTGCTCCTGATCCTTCGTCTTAACCCCGCCGCAAAAAACCTGCTCTTCGACTTCAACGAACCGGGCAAGATCGATCTCGAAGAGTTCATGAGTCAACACTACACGTTTAATGTCGAGATGAAACGGTTTGCCTATCTCACGGGCCGAAGCCTCGCCACGTTCAAGCGCGACTTCGAGAAGATCTTTCATACCTCTCCCGGCAAGTGGTTGCAACAAAAGCGCCTGGCCCAGGCGTATTATCTCATCAAGGAAAAGAAACGGAAGCCTTCGGATGTCTATCTCGAGGTAGGATTCGAAGACCTCTCGCATTTCTCCTTCGCCTTCAAAAAAGAATTTGGTAAGGCGCCGTCGCTGTTAAATTAGCATCCGCAATTTGAAAAGCTTCATCCCAAAGATATCCTATAATCTCGGTTTCCGCTCGTGGCCGAACAGAACATAACCAACCGTGAAATTCCAGTCCTCGTTACCCATGTTCACATAAGTGGTGTGATACTGCCGGATGAATCCACGCGTCCAGTTTGCCGAGATCTGCAACTTTTTCCATTGAACGCCCATCATGATATCCATTCCGGCGTCAAGGGAGGAGACGTTGCTTTTTCCCAACGTGTTATAAGAGAAGGCGTCCGAAATGTGGACCTTGTTGTTGATGGGATACCGACCCGGAACATAATTATTGGTCGAGTTATCGTAGCCTTTGTAGTAGCCTTTTTCCGTACCCGAGAGGTTCTTGGCGATAAAGGGGCCGAGACCTGCGAAGACCTTCCATTTGGTATTGATGCGGTAGGTATAAAGCAGATTGACAGGAAGGCGGATGGTGTTTATGTCCAATTTTGTATCGGAATAGCCGGTTACGAAAGTACCCTGATTGACGAAGCCTTTTGACTGGCCGAGATGTGCGCCGGTTGTCGCATACATCAGCGCCGGTTGGAGTACGAGTCCGGAATAACCCAGGTCATATTCAGCAAAAACGCCGGCCTGCCAGCCATTCTTTGCCATGGTGAACTCTGCCGCGTCGAGACCTTCATAGCGATTGTTCTGCCAATAGGTGAGCGCGCTGAAAGAGCCCTGGACGCCAATACGAAGCTGAGAAAAACCCTCAAGAGATGCAAGACATAAAATACAGATCAATAATTTCTTCATACGTATCTGTTGTGTGTGATCTTTAGGACCGGCAAACTAGTTCTTTTGCTGCAATGTGCTGAAACATTAACATTCTAATAACCGGGCAATATACTGATAATCAAGAGCAAACCATGACCATTTCTGGATGATTGGGTCAATGGCGAGGCCGAAGGTAGGGCAAAATCACTAAATTGCTTTACACATCATTATGAAAGTTAGATACCTGCCCCTTCTCCTACTCGCGGCTTGCGGCAGCCGCCAGGAAAGCCGGACGACAGAACCTACCCCAGTGACCGCCCCGGTGCCCACTCTCGATTTCAGCGTCGGCTCGGTGTTTAGGCATGATACGACATCTTACACGGAAGGGTTGCTATTCCACGACCACCAATTGTTCGAAAGCAGCGGCGCAAACCCCAACGATCCCGAGACGCAGCGCAGTATGGTGGGCATCCTGAATATGAACACAGGCAAGATCGACAAGAAGGTAGAGCTGGATAAGAAAAGGTATTTTGGTGAGGGCATCGCCTTTTTCCGGAACAGGCTCTACCAGCTGACCTATAAGAACCAGACCGGCTTTATTTACGATGCACTCACTTATCAACGGGTGGACAGTTTCCGGTATCAGAACACCGAGGGATGGGCGTTGACGACGGATTCGAATTCGCTGATCATGAGCGACGGCACGAGTACGCTGACCTGGCTGGATCCAACCACCTATCAGCCCGTCAAAACCCTGGCAGTGACACAGAATGGCGCGGCCCTCGATAGTCTGAACGAGCTGGAATATATCAACGGCTATCTTTACGCCAATCGATATCTCCAGAATTATATCGTCAAGATCGATCCGGCCACGGGGAAAGTGGTGGCAAAGATCGATCTGACCTCCCTCGTCGACGCAGAACATGTAAAAAATCCCGGCGGAGACGTCCTCAACGGAATCGCCTACGACCGGGACAACGATAAGATTTATGTCACGGGAAAGTTGTGGTCGGGTATTTATCAGCTAAATTTTCCCCACTAATCTTCCGGCTCCCTATGGCCAGCTTCAAGACCTTCCAAACGTTCAATGATCCGGGGCTCGCGTCGGCTATCGCCGACAAGCTCAAGGCGCAGCATATCGTTTGTCATGTCGAAAAAGTGGAGCCGCTGCTGGAACCCGGCTTTTTTAAGAATACCGTCGAACCGAATATTCATTTGAAAGTACGGGCGACCGATCTCGACCGGGCCCATGAGGTGTTGGAAGAGTATTATGAACACCGGCTGCAGGACGTGGACCCTAATTATTACCTGCTCTCATTTACGGATATCGAACTGCTGGACATTGTTGCGAAACCGGATGAATGGGGACATTTCGACTATGTCCTAGCCCGGCAGCTGCTGGCGGAGAGAGGTCTGCCTATTCCGGACGAAACGATCCGGCAAATGAAGCAACAACGTCACCGCCAGCTGGCTCAGCAAAGCCGGGCGGAAAGCTTCCGGGAATTTGTACGCCGGATCTTTCGCCTTCGGTCGCCCGACAATTCCCGTTAATTTCTCACCTCCGAGTAGATCCCCCGATCCATCGAGATATTCAGCCGCTGGAACATCTCCGCCGGGTTAAAGCCTTCCTTTTTGTATTCGGCCTGTACGGCTTCTTTTGCCTTATTGAGTGCATCCATACTCGCCCATTCGGCGACGGTGATGCAGATCAGGTTGCCTTTGTCATCGGGATGCTCATAGGCCGCGTCCTTTATAAAGCCCGGCAGGGTGCGCAGGAAGTCGCGGTTGATCTTCATTCGCTGGTGGAACTCAGCGATGCCCGCGGCAGGAATGAAGAACTTATCGATGAATCTCGGGGCCTCGGTGGAAGCTACGGCGCCGGGGTTAATGGGTACTACTCCCAGTTGTTGTAAGAAGCCCAGTTGATCGGTTTGAATATGCACCCCTTTGACCTTTCCATCCCGGCAGTCATAGATGGCCATTCCTTCGTTCGTGATCGACTTCCCGGTTGCCGGGTAGTTCCTGAATGGGCCCATATGCGTTCCTTTCCAGGTCCAGCGCACGGTTACCTTATCATCTGCGCTAACGAGATCCTCGAGCTGATAGTGGATATCCGGGAAGGCCGTGCGCAGCCCCTTGATCTGTTCCAGCAACGGGCCGATGCCTTTCTCGCCGCGTGCGCCCGTATAGTCTTCGGCGACAAGATCCTTCAATAGTTCCATCCTTCCTTTGTTGAATACTTCTTCGAACAGCAGGCGGACTGCTTCTTTGTTTTTTTCATTGTTTGACATAGTTACCTCCATTGTATTATTTGGATTGTTTTTTTGTGCCCGGAAAAGGCCGGGCATGAGGCCCAGGGCCAGCGTCAGGCAAATGGCAGACGGTTTCATTTGTTTTTTTGTAAAGGTATTTTGCCCTTACCCCGGGAAATTGTAAAAAAGCATTGATCTACCAGAAGCGGGAGGACTGGAAGAACTCTTTGGGCGAGCGGCCGGTGAAGAGCCGGAAGTCTTTGATGAAGTGAGATTGATCAAAATAACCTGCCTCATAGGAGGCTTCGGTCAGTGAGGAGTAAGAGGGGAAGTTCTGGATCAGCCCCCGAAGCCGGATGATGGAGGCGTAGTGTTTGGGCGTCGAGCCGACAAGCCCCCGAAACCGCTTTTCGAACGGGTCCTTGCTCAGGTAAAGCGAGGAGGCCAGCTTGTCGATACGGATGATCCCATTGTGCTGACGGATCAGCCGGACGGCGTTACTGATGAGGGCATCCTGCTTTGGATTTACGAGGTGATCCAGCAGAAAGGCTTCGACCCGGCGCACTCGTTCAGCGTCGGTGCCCGCTTCCGCAATTTGTTCCTGTAGCCCTTCGAGGTCCCGGCGTAGAAAGAGGTTCTCCGCGGAAACGGACTGGTCGAAATATTCGTTCGCGGGCATCCGGGTAAAGCCGGAGATGCCGCCTTCTTTGAAGATGATGAGGAAATTGGCGGTTTGCGGCGCGTAGGCGAACTGGCGTACCGATCTGCGGAGACCGGAGATGACGATACCCGGCAGGGTCTCTTCCGCCCTCATTATCAGACCGCGGTATCGCAAGGACATCACCAGGGAAGTGTCGGGGATGACCAAACTATCGGTGGCTTCGTCCGTTTCGATAAGGACGAATTCCCTGATAAAAGGCTGCAGGGCGTTGGCCGGGTGGAATCTTTGCAGGCGCATGGCATCTGATCCAGTCAAAAATAACAATTCTGCCTCTGTTTTACTATACAGGCAAGTCTTTACTTTGTTCTTAAAATTACAGGAATGGAAGCACAGGAGATACAAGCCTTACGCGCGGCAACGGCGGGCACAGCCGAAAGGACCCATTTTAACAACGCGGGGACATCCTTTCCACCGGATGTCGTCGTCGACACCGTCACGGCCTATTTGCGCAAAGAGGCGATCACCGGGGGGTATGAGCTGGAGGCTGCGAGCCAGCAGCAGCTCGATAACGTCTATGTCTCGATCGCGAGACTGATCAACGCATCGATCGAGGAGGTCACCATTGTGGAGAATGCCAGTACGGGCTGGCACCTGGCCTTTAATGGCATCGACTTCAAGCCGGGGGATGAGGTGATCACCTCGGAGATGGAATATGCCAGCAACCTGATCGGCTTTCTCAACCTGAAGAAGAGCCGGGGCATCGATGTAAAAGTGATCCCAAACGATGCAGGGGGGAATTTCCCGCTGGCGGCATTGGAAGCGGCCATTTCACCCGCAACGCGCCTTATAGCGATCACTTTTATCCCGTCTACCGCGGGGAATGTTCTGCCCGTGGCTGCGATCGGGGCGATCGCCCGCCGACACGGTATCCTTTACCTGGTGGACGGCTGCCAGGCCGCCGGTCAGATCCCCATCGACGTAACCGAGATAAAATGTGACTTTTTATCCGCAACCGGCCGGAAATATCTTCGGGGGCCAAGAGGAACAGGTTTTCTGTATGTACGCAAAGAGGTCAGAGAGCAATTGCGGGTACTGTTTATGGATGATCATTCGGCTGCGACAGTTACCGAAACGGATTTTATACTGAGACCGGATGCCCGGCGTTTTGAATTGTTCGAAAAGAGCCGGGCTCTTATGCTGGGTCTTGGAAAGGCGATCGACTATGCCCTCGAAGTCGGCGTGGACCGGATCTGGCAGCGGATCCAATTTCTTTCCGGCCTGTTGCGTCAAAAGCTGGCGGAAATACCCGGAGTCACCGTTCATGATCGCGGAGATGTGCTCTGCGGGATCGTTACCTTTTCGGTGGCAGGCAAGGATAGCGCACAGGTAAAGAAGGAGCTGGCGGAACGCAAGATCAACGTATCCATCGGCCGGGCCGGCTCGACGCTGCTGTATATGAACAAAAAACACCTGGTTTCGGTCCTGCGGGCTTCCGTGCATTATTACAATACCGAAGAGGAGATCGATCTTTTGTGCGCGGCATTGCAGGGGAAGTAGTATCTTTCTCCTATATGACACGAGGCTTGGCCGACTGCATAACGCCATTGAGAAATAATTGACTCGTTATGAAAAAAGTCTTACTCCCTGCCGTCATCGCTTGCCTGGCGGCCGGCAGCGGGTGCAACAACGAGGGTCCGAAGACTCCAACGACCGACACCCTCATCGGGAAGGTCGAACTCTATGACCCTGCCGCGGCCGCACTGATCGACAGCACCGCCACGATCGAGGTTATCGGCAGACATTACAAATGGTCCGAAGGACCTGTCTGGGTCCCGGCCAAACAAATGCTGTTGTTCTCCGCCGTAAGGGAGAACCGCGTCTACCGATGGAAGGGCGCAGACACCCCGACGTTGTTCCTGGAGCCTTCGGGCTATACGGATACTGCTTTCCGGGATGGTGAGAATGGGTCCAACGGGCTTGCGCTGGATCGCGAGGGCAGGCTGTTGCTTTGCCAGTCGGGTAACCGGCAGGTGGTGAGGCTCAACGCCGCTCTCGATTCACCCAAGGCTTCTTTTACGGTTCTTGCACCCAACTACAAGGGTAAGAAATTCAACAGTCCCAACGATCTCATCGCTGACAGCAAGGACAACATTTACTTTACCGATCCTATCTATGGCCTTCCCAAACACGAGAACGACCCTACCCGGGAGATGAATTTCGAGGGGGTCTACCGGATCGGCAATGACGGTAAGCTCACCCTGCTGATCGATAGCATTTCCCGGCCGAATGGCATCGCGCTGTCGCCGGATGAAAAAACCTTATACGTAGGCAGTAGCGATGACCTGCATACGCGCTGGTATGCCTTTCACCTGGACAGCGCGGGGGGCATAAGTAGCGGCGGGGTGTTATTGGATGGGGCCGCATTAAAGGCCCGCGCCACGGTCAAGCAAGGTGCGGACGGGTTCAAGACCGACAAACACGGGAACCTGTTTGCCACCGGCCCGGATGGCGTCAACATCATTTCTCCCCAAGGAAAATTGCTGGGACTGATCCGGGTCTATCGCCGCCCGACCTCGAACTGTGCCTTTAACGAGACAAAGGATGTGCTTTATATCACGGCCGATGATCTTGTCCTGCGCGTGAGGATAAAGTAAAACCTCTATCTTAGAGAAAACTATCTGACTGCATGAAGCCCCACTACCCGATCCTGGATGGGTTACGCGGTACCGCCGCGATCCTTGTTGTTATCTATCATTTGTTCGAAGCGTATTATGGCGGCATCACGGCCAATCATCCCATGCGCCATGGATACCTGGCGGTTGATTTCTTTTATCTCCTTTCCGGATTCGTCGTGGGCTATGCATATGATGATCGTTGGGGCCGGATGACCATCAAGGAATTCTTCAAGATCCGGCTGACGCGACTACACCCGCTTGTTATCCTCGGCGTTATTATCGGAATCATCGGGTTCCTATACGATCCTTATACGGCATCGGCGCAGCACATCAATATTTACAAGCTATTGCTCACGATGGTGATCAGCTTCACCCTTTTGCCTTCGCCGGATATCCGGGGCTGGGGCGAGACCCATTCACTGGATGGTCCCTGCTGGTCGTTGTTGCAGGAATACATCGCCAACTTCGTGTATGCGCTTTTTGGCCGGAAGATGACAAAAGCAGTGCTTTGGGTGATCGTTACGATTGGCGCCATTGCGCTGACGATCACCTCGTGCTGGCATGGCGACCTGGGCACGGGATGGGGTTATGACACTTTTTGGATCGCGGTGGTCCGCATGACCTATCCGTTTTTCGCCGGCCTCCTGCTCTATCGCACCGGAAAGCTGATCCGGGTGCCTTCGGCTTATGCGGTATGTTCCCTCTTATTGATCGTGTTGTTCTTTATGCCCACGGGTAAGTACACCGGCATCTATGAGGCGCTCTGCATCATCTTTGCCTTCCCGGTACTGGTCTCCATGGGCGCGGGTGGTACGGTAAGCGGATGGCTGGGGAAGGTTTGCCAATTCTCCGGGGAGATCTCCTACCCTATCTATATCACCCACTATCCCTTTATCTATATTTATACGGCCTGGATCAGCGAAAAAAAGCCTTCTGCGGCCCAGGTCCTGCCCGTGGCATGCGGCCTGTTCGTCTTATTCATTCTTCTTGCCTGGGCGGCTTACAGACTGTACGATTTGCCGGTCCGGGCGTGGTTGAAAAAAGTTTGGTTGACCAATAAATAAAACATACGCGAATGAGAAAACTTCTGCCCGTCGGGTTGCTCCCGGTATTCCTGATCTTTTATTTTCCCGTACGATCCCAGGATCGTCCCATCGCCTTTAAAGGGGCGCTGATCTACCCCGTGACCGGTGCGGCCATCGAAAAAGGCGTGCTGGTCGTTCAGCATGGTCATATCCTCGCCGTCGGCGACGCATCGACGGCCATCCCCAGCGACGCACAAGTCGTCGATGCAACCAACAAAGTCATCATCCCCGGGATCATCGACACCCATTCGCATATCGGCGGTCCAGAGGGAGGCGATAACTCCAACGCGCTGAATCCCGACGTTCGCGTGCTCGACGCGGTGAACCCGGCCAGCACCGGATTTAAAAAGGCATTGGCGGGTGGCGTCACCACGGCCAACATAATGCCGGGCTCGGGGCACCTGATGAGCGGGCAGACCATCTATCTGAAGCTGCGGGAGACCGACGATATCGAGGAAATGCTGGAGGTGAACGAAAAAGGCGTTTATGGCGGGATGAAGATGGCCAACGGCACCAATCCCATGCGGGGCGCCGGCGGATTTCCGGGCACCCGTTCCAAATCCGCGGCAATGGACCGGGAGCTGTTCCTGAAGGCGGTCGAATACAAGAGAAAGCTCGATTCGGCAAAAAAGGATTCCACAAAACTGCCGGAACGCGACCTGCGGATGGAGTCGCTGGTAGAAGTATTGGAGGGCAAACGCGTGGTTCATTTCCATACGCACAAGATGAACGATATCCTGACGGTGTTGCGGTTGAAGAAGGAGTTCGGGTTCCGGGTGGTGTTACACCACGTGTCAGAGG
>Ga0157372_10004316_pt1 | contig 15198 bp, 16 predicted proteins | sample C55metaG_FD_115307 | JGI IMG/M metagenome (GOLD analysis project Ga0157372, IMG submission 115307) | Corn rhizosphere microbial communities from Kellogg Biological Station, Michigan, USA - C5-5 metaG | ecosystem: Host-associated > Plants > Roots > Rhizosphere > Soil | place: USA: Michigan... | reverse complement strand
GGCATGCCCGTTCTGCATGACGATGATGAGCGACGGTGTGAAGGCGGCCGATTCGAGCGTACCCGTCGTCGACATCGCCGAAGTCGTGGCCGAGCGACTCGCCGCGGGATAGCGTGGTCGACTACGACGGAACTACCATCCCCGAAGGCTACGACCGCGCGCGCGACCACGGCCCCGAGGCGCTCGCGCTGTGGATGTCGACGATCGAATCGCGCGTTCACGGCCGGCCGATCCGCCGCATCCTCGATCTCGGCTGCGGCACCGGACGATTCTCGCAGGCGCTCGCGACTCGATTCGACGTCGAGGTCGTCGGAGTCGACCCGTCGCAGAAGATGCTGTCGGTCGCGCGCGGCAAACCGCACGAGCCGCGCGTGCACTATCAGGAGGGGCGCGCGGAAGCGATTCCGCTCGAGGCGAAGTCGGTGGACATGGTCTTCACGTCGATGACCTTCCACCACTTTTCCGACCGACCGCTCGTCGCGCGCGAATGTCGGCGCGTGTTGAGCGACGGCGGCGTATTGGTCGTAAGGGCGGGGACCCGGGAACAGATCGATTCCTACGCGTACATCCCGTTCATCCCGGTAACGCGCGCGTTGCACGAGGAGGTGCTGCCGAGTGTTTCCGAGATCCGTGACACGTTCGAGGGTGCCGGGTTCCGCCTCGTATCGTCAGAGCTCGTCACGCAAACCATTGCACCGACATGGGCCGTCTACGCGGAGAAGCTTGCGGCCGGCGGCGACTCCGTCCTCGCGCGCGTGAGCGCTGCCGAGCTCGAGGCGGGCTTGGAGCGAGTGAGAAGGCACGCGGCCGCGGTTGATCCGCAGCCCGTGACCGAGCCGATCGACCTGCTGGTGTTCGAGGTCGCGCCTACGGGGTGATCGCGTACGTCGAAGGCTCGATGCGGAACAGCGTAATGGTCTGTCGAATCGCGCCCTCCTCAAAGCCCACATCCTCGCGCCGCGCCGTCGCGAGGCCGAGCGGCCCCAACGCGCGTAGAAAATCGTCGCGCGCGATGCGGCCCGGATCAGCGATCAACGCAAACCCGTCGGGCGCGAGGAGCGTCGCGAGCGTTTGCGCCACGAGCGTCCCGTACGCGCGCTCGTACAGCACGTCCGACGCAACGACGCAGTCGAACCGACCGATGTCGGCCGGGATGTCCCGCCAATCGAAAAGACGCGTCGTGATGTCCCGTCCGGCGTTTCGATTCGCATTCACTCGTGCGAACCGCAGCGCATCGTCGTAATAGTCCGTCGCCGTGACGTCGAAGCCGGCGACCGTCGCCGCCGCGGACGCGAGCCCGGCGCCGCATCCCAGTTCGACGAGCGATCGCCCCGCGCCCTTCTCCTCGAGAAGCCGCGTCGCGAGCACGCGCGCCGAGGGCCAGATGTCGGCCCAGTACGGCAGCCGCTCGTCGCGCTCGAAATCCTCCTCGCTGATCAGCTCCTCGGCGCTCGCGGGATGGCGCATCACGAACGAACGTGCACCGATTTCGACGCGAGTTTCCATTACGCGAAAGCGACGCTCGAGCGACGCCTGAAGCTGGTCCACCTCGCCTGTCAGCGGCGACACGTCGCTCAGAGCGCGAACGACGCCGACGACAGCGCGCCGTCGCCGAGAAGGATCGCCCTTGCCGTTTCACCCGCGCGCACGAGCGGCCGGTCGGGAGGCACGACGAGCAGCGCGTTGGCGAGCGACATCGAAGTCAACAATCCCGACCCCTGAGGTCCGGTCAGTCGAGCCCACGCGACGCCGTCCTCCCACGTCACGACGACTCGCATGAAGTGCGTGAGCGGCGCGCCTATGGCGACGTCGTCCCGCACGCGCACCGCGATCGGGTGAGGAAAGATGTCCTTCTCGCCGTGAAGCCGCCGGATCACTGGTCGCGCGAAGATCTCGAACGTCACCATCGCCGAGACCGGATTGCCGGGGAGTCCGAGCCAGGGCACCCCGCGAAGCGTTCCGAACCCGAGCGGCGCGCCGGGCCGCATCAACACGCGCCACAGCTGAAGGTCCGCGCCGAGCGAGCGAACGACGTCTTTCGTGAAGTCGAACGCGCCGACCGACACGCCGCCGGTCGTGATGACGAGATCGGATTCCAGCGCTCGCGACAGACGCTCGGCGTAGACCGCCGGATCGTCGGGGACGATGCCGAGGTCGACGACCTCGGCTCCGGCGACCATCGCCGCCGCGGTCGTCGTGTATCCGTTCGACGACACGATGCGGTCGCCGCGCCTGACGAGGTCGAACTGGTCGACGTCGACGAGCTCGTCGCCCGAGGTGAGAACCGCGACGCGCGGACGGCGAAACACGTCGACCATCGCGCATCCGATCGACGCCAGCACGCCGAGCTGCGCCGGGCCAACCACGCGGCCCCCCGCCACCGCGACGTCGCCCACTTTCAAGTCTTCGCCGCGCGGACGCACGTTCCGGCCGGCGTCGCGCGCGTCGCGGATCTCGACGCGCGTCTCGCCGCCGTCCGTGTCCTCGACGCGAATCACCGTGTCGGTGCCGTCGGGAACGGGTGCGCCGGTCATCACGCGCACGGCGGTCCCGGCTCGAAGCGGCGCGGAGGGGCGCTGGCCGGCGCGAACCGTTTCGGCGACGGGCAGGACGACGGGCGATGACTTGCTCGCGTTCGCGGCATCCGCCGCGTGAACGGCGTAGCCGTCCATCGACGAATTGTCCCACGGCGGATGTTCGATCGGCGAGCGCGCGTCGTTCGCGAGGACGCGGCCGAGCGCGTCGCGCAGACGAATGGTCTCGGTGCCGAGCGGGTGGATCGCGGCGAGGACTCGCCCGCTCGCCTCCTGAACGCTGAACGCCACGATCGCTAGCGCAGCCGCATGCCGGCGAGCCGCGCGGCGATCGAGTCTTGCACCACCTCGACCGACCTCACCGGCACCGTCCAGTTGTTCGACAAGAAGCTGAAGATCAGCATATGGCGGTCGGCCGTGGTCACGTAACCGGACAGCGATCGTGATTGCGCCACGGAGCCGGTCTTGGCGCGGACGTTGTTTTCGGCCGGTGTGCCCTTCATGCGATTGCGGATCGTGCCGTCCACGCCGCCGATGGGCAGGGCGTCGTAGAAGGCTTGAAAGCTCGGTGCTTTGCGCATGGCGTCGAGAATTCTCACGACAGTGCGCGGGGAGATGTAGTCGTAACGAGCCAAGCCGCTGCCGTCGCGGACGATCGCCTCCGACGGGACGGCAACTCCCCACGACGCGATCTGACGTGCGACGGTCGCGCGCGCGCTGTCGGCCGGCTTCCCGATCGCCACGGTGCGAAACAGCATCTCGGCGATCTGGTTTTGCGACGGCTTCATGAGCGCCTTGAGAATCTCGCTGAGCGGCGGCGATGTGAGTGTCGCGAGGGTGTCGACGCGCGCCGTCGTGTCCGCCCACCCTTGATCGATCGTGATTCCCTTCGACGCGAGCGCTTCGCCGACCGCGGCGACGTACGCCGCGTCGGGATCGTGGTGCGTGACCTCGATCGTCGCCGTGTCGCGGACGCCGATCTGTCCCTGGAGGATGACGTCCCAGGTCGTGCTGTCCTTCACCGCGCGTAGCGTGCGCCGGCGCCGTGCGCGAACGGTGTCGGTGCTCGCGGCGACCGTCACGGCCATGTTTCGCACGCGCGGCACCGAGCGCGCCGGGCTCACGTCGACGCTCACCGGCGCGCCCGGCGCGTCGCCTCCCCGCACGTGCAGCACGCTGAACCCTTCATTGAAGAGCAGTTCGTCGATCGGCGCCGAGTAGGAATCCTCGAAGTCGTCGTACGTCCAGCCGTAGCCGAGCACCTCGCCCGGGAACGCGTCGCCGTACGGGACGACTCGGCCAGTGATGTGACGGATGCCGCGCGCGGCGATCGAATCGGCGATCGTGCGCAGCGGGATCATCGCGTCGTGCATCATGTGGTCGCTCACCGACGGATCGCCCCGGCCGACGACGAGCACGTCGCCGGTCAGCGTGCCGTCGGCGATCGTGCCGCGGGCAAGAAACGATGTGCGGTAGCGATAGTCTGGGCCCAACTGCGTCAACGCAGTCGAGCTCGTGAGAATCTTCATGTTCGACGCAGGCATGAAGAGCTTGCCCGCGTTGCGCGAGTAGAGTGTGTCGCCCGACTCCGGGTCGACGATGAGGATTCCCCAATGCGCGTTCGAGAACTCGGGCGCGTCGGTGAGCGAGTCGATGTACCGGCGAAGTCCGGCGTCTCGGCCGAAGCTGATCGAAGCCGGTGATACCGCGGTCGACGGTCGGCAGGCGAGTGTCGCGGCAACGAGCACGGCGGCGCCGCGCAAGCGGGCAGAGGAGGGCGTCAACGCAAAGGCTCCCGGGGGCGTGTGGTTCCGAGGGGTTGGGGGGCGTCGTTGAACAATACCAGTTCGCGACGCGCGCTGGCGAGCCGACGCGTCACGCCGTCGCCGCCATTCGCTCGGCTTCCTCGAGATCGGCGGGGGTGTTCACGTTGAAGAAGAGCCGCCCCGGGTCGCCGAACCGCCGAACGTCGGTCTCGCCGATCCGCGAGACGTTGGGCAGCGCGGTCACGACGCTCGATAGTCGGAAATCGCCGCGAGCGATCGCCTGCTCGATGTGTGACAGACACGCGCTCGTGTACGCGGCGCAGAACGGCTCGGGGCCGTCCGGGCTCTCCGGGATCGCCGCCGACGCGCCCTCCCGCACGCGAGTCACGAGCAGCGAAAGCAACGCGGCGCTCACGAACGGCATGTCCCAAGCGGCGACGAGTGCGATATCGCCCTCGGGTACCGACGCGATCGCGGTATGGAGCCCGACGACGCTGCCGCGTTCCGAGCGAACGTCGCGACGGACGGGAACGCCGTCCAGCCACGCCTCCGCTTCGCGTGAATTCGCGACGAGAACGATCTGGGGTGTCACAGCGCGAATCGCGGCCGCGACGCGGTCGATGATGCGCACAGCGCCCACCCGCCGCAGCCCCTTCGGTTCACCGCCGAACCGCTCGTTCGCCCCGCCGGCGACGATGGCGCCCGTGACTCCACGACGCGCGTCGGCCGGGCGAGACACGCTAGTCGGGCCGGTAGCTCGCCCGGAGCGTTCGATCTTCGGCGATCGATACTTCGACGACGCGCACCGACCCGAGCGCCGACTGCACCCGATCGTGGATGAATCGCGCCAGCTCCTCCCCGGTCGGGATCCGCTTCCCGTCGGCAAACTCGGGCACGTCCAGATTCACGTTGCGGTGATCGAAACGCGACCGCACTTCGGCGTCGAGCACGCGGTCCAGCAAGCCGAGGTCCATCAGCATTCCGGTTTTCGGATCGACGTCGCCGGTCACAGTGACCTCGCAGACGTAGCTGTGTCCGTGGTAGTTCTCACGCGAGCAGAGACCGAAGACGCGCGCGTTCTCCTCTTCCGACCAATCGGGCCGCCGGTAGCGATGCGCGGCGGCGAAGGTGACGCGACGAGTGAGGAAGGTCGGCACGCGTTGAGCCGGATCAGAACAAGTACGACAGGCCCAGCGTGAAGGCGGGGTTACTCAACCAGTAGGACCGTTCGGCGTGCGTCGTGACCACGGCCGTTCCGCCCGCCGGCGCCGTGAAATAGGTCTGCGGATACGAGATCGTGTAGAAGCGGTCCTTCAGGTCTCCTCGGATCTGCCACTTGCCGCCGGGTACGTAACGGATCCCGACGCTGCCGTTGAACGTGAATCGCGTTCCGAACGCGAAGCCGCCGGAGTCGGGCTGCGAGCGGAGATCCGAAATCAAGCCCACGCCACCGCCAACCATAGGAACGAGATGGTGCCAACTTTTCTCTCCCGTGAGACTGAGGCCAAGTCCGACGTCCGCCGTGTAGAGTGGGCGCGTCGTCGTTCCGAGGTTGCGCGCGAGCCCAGCTTTCAGCGGATTGATCAGGTTACGATCCGACGAGATGTACGCGACCTCGCCGGTGATGTGCGCTGGTCCGCCGGCCCGCCAGGCGTAGCTGACGCCCGCAATCGGACCGCTTTGCGGCCCGACGTCGGCGATGTCGCGATGCGCGTGATACATCCCGCCGAAGAACGTCAGCTCCTGTGAAAACGGGAGGTCGACGTATGGGCTGTTCGACGGCAGAGAGCCAACGCGTCCTCCACCTGGTTGCGCCCTCAGTTGGCCGGCGCCGGCGAGCAGCCCTACGAACACGAGGGCATAGATCGACGTTCGCTTTCCGTTCATTGGTCGTTGGCTCCCTGCCGAAGGTCGACTCCCGTCATCTCGGACGGCTGCTCGAGTCCGAGCAGAGTGAGGAGAGTTGGACCGACGTCGCACAGAGCGCCCCCGGGGCGCAGCGGGGGCGGCGACTTTCGTTCGTGATCGACGATGAGAAATGGCACTGGGCTGGTGGTGTGGGCCGTATGCGGACCGCCGGTTTCAGGATCGATCATGAGCTCACAGTTGCCGTGATCCGCGGTGATGAGCAACCGCGTCCCGCTCGATTCGGCCGCCTTCATCACGCGCGCGAGGCACGCGTCGACCGTTTCGACAGCTCTGATCGTTGCCGGGAGCGAACCCGTGTGTCCGACCATGTCGCCGTTCGCGTAGTTGCAAAGAATGAACTCGTGGTTGCGCTCTTCGATCGCATTGCAGAGCACGTCCGTGACACCCGGCGCGCTCATCTCGGGCATCAAATCGTAGGTCGCGACCTTCTGACTCGGGACGAGCAGCCGATCCTCACACGGAAAAGGGGCCTCGACGCCGCCGTTGAAGAAGTATGTCACGTGGGCGTACTTCTCGGTCTCGGCGGTGCGGAACATCCGCATGCCGGCTTTGGACACCACTTCGCCGACGATGTTCGCCATCGACTGAGGCGGGAACGCCACCGGAACGTCGAACGTCCGATCGTACGACGTCATCGTGGCGACGTGCACCGAGGGGCGTCCGCTCACGTCGAACGCGTCGAACGATGGATCGGTCAGCGCGCGTACGATCTGGCGCATGCGATCCGCGCGAAAGTTGAAGCAGATGACCGAGTCGCCGTCGCGCATCGGCGCGACGGGCTCGCCGTCGTGGACGATCACGGTCGGCGTGATGAACTCGTCCGTCTCGCCGCGCTCATAGGCCTCGCTGATCACGCGAAGTGGATCGGCACCGGTAGGACCGACACCCTGCACGGCGGATCGGTACCATTTCTCCGTACGGTCCCAGCGCTTGTCGCGGTCCATCCCGAAGTAGCGGCCGCCCAGGCTGGCGACGGACGCCCGCCCTGCCACCTTTCCAAGCAACCCTCGCATGAAGCGGAGCGACGAACGAGGCATCGTATCGCGCCCGTCCAACAGCGCGTGGATGGCGACTCGGGCGGGGGGAACACGCCGCCGCGCGCAGAGCTCCACGAGCGCCACGAGATGCGCGTCCAGCGCGTGGACGCCCCCGTTGCCGATCAGACCGACCAGGTGAACGGTGCCGCCGGTTCGGACCGCGTTGTCGCAGGCGCCGAGAAACGCGCGATTCTCGAAGAATGACCCGTCGCGAATCGACTCGCCGATCCGAACCAGATCTTGTGACACGACGCGGCCGGCGCCGAGGTTCAAATGGCCGACCTCGCTATTCCCCATTTGTCCTTCAGGAAGTCCGACCGCGCGACCGGACGCCTCCAGCAGCGTCCATGGGTATTGGTCGATGAGCCGGTCCCATGTCGGCGTCTCGGCCAGGGCGATGGCATTGCCATCGCGCTCGCGGCGGTATCCCCATCCATCGAGCACAATCAAAGCAACGGGCTTACTGCTGGGCACGGTTCGTGGGAACGAGGGTGGAAACGACGAGCCCGAAATCTATTGCGCGCTGTTCGCGCGGTGGAACGGAATGATTACAAATAAGTTGAGCAAGAAGTCCCATCTGTTGCATTTGCAACGGACAGCTTATGATGGGGCCGTCAAGGCGCTGTGAGTTCCCACCACGCCGCCGGTCAGCCAAAAAATTCGCCGATGTCGAACCGAATTCGCTCTGCCGCGACGATCATCGCGCTGGGCGCCACGCTGAGCATTACCTTCGCCGCAGCGGGCCCGGGCCGTTTGGACGCGCGTTCAACCCTCGAAACCCGGCTCGCGGCCAACCGCGCGCGGACGGCCCATGGCCCCGGCGACTCGACGCAGACAGCCGCCTCGGCGATCGCGCGCTTCGCGGACGCCCTCCGCGGGCTCAGCGGGAGCCTTTTCGCCCGTTTCGTCTCCCCGAGTACAAAGACGCCCGCCGTGCCGGCGTTCGCCGCGCTGTTCGGCGATTCGAGCCTCTTGCGCCCCGGGATGTATCCCGTCGCGCCTCTCGCGCGTCCCTTTGCGTTCATCACGATGCACCCGTTCGCCGAGAAGCATGGCATGAAGCTCGGCTCGTATCGCCTCGGTTTCTGGCCCGCGGAGAAACACGCGGTCAAATCGCCTGCGTACGCCAACCCCAACGGGTTCATCGAAGTCACGCAGGCGAACATGGACACGCCGGTCTCGGAGCACTTCAAGCTCGGCGACTTCATTACGCATGACCAGGCGGACGTCTGGCCGAAGTACCTGGTGCTCAACGACAAGTTGATCGACAAGCTGGAGCTGGTGTGGCAGGAGCTTCAGCGTGAAGGCGTGCCCGTGAAGCACATGTCCGTGATGAGCGGCTTCCGGACTCCCTGGTACAATGCGAACGGCGGCTCGACGGCCGGCCGCGCCGCGGAAAGCCGCCATATGTACGGCGACGCCTCCGACGTCTTCGTCGACAACGACGGGCGTGGACGGATGTCGGACCTCAACCACGACGGCCGCGTCGACTGGCGCGACTCGAGGGTGATCGCGCGGGCGGCCGATCGCGTCGGCGAGGAACACCCGGAGCTCGTCGGCGGAGCCGGGGTCTACTCAGGAAATCGGTCTCACGGGCCGTTCACCCACATCGACGTTCGGGGCTCCGCCGCTCATTGGGGTGTCGGGATGCGGATGGGGGTCGGCGAATGATCCTCAGCCGCGGCGCCAAGCTCGCCACGAGAATCGACCGCGCGCGCGTGAGCGCGTTTGCGGCGATCATCGCATCGGCGCTTGGGGTCGCGGCCTTCTACAACCCGGCTCCCGCGCCGACCGCGCCGTTCGCGGCGATCGCGGGCGAGGGGATCGCTGCCGGCGCGTCGCTCAATGCATTCGGTGCGAGCCACGAAGTGCGAGTTCGCGTCGCGCTTCCTGAACAGCGCGTCGAGTTTCCCGTTCAGGTGGGCGGCGACATCGAATCGCTCACGTACGAGTGGATTCGCGAAGGCGACTCCGTCGGCGTCGATCTTCCGCAAGCACTGAACGGCCCGGGGTTCACGGCGCCGCATCGCCCGGGGTTTTATCATCTCGCGATCGAACGCGGGACGTCGCGTCAGGTTCTTCCCGAGCCGACGCTCGTCGTGCTCGTGCCGTTCTCGCGAAAGGTCGGCAGCATGCTCAACGGGTATCGCATCGGTACGTACGTCGCCGAACGATTCGCGCAGCACGACCATCCGCAGGGCTTCGTCGAGGTGCGCCAGGAGGACGTCGATCTCAAGGTCAGCGAGCATCTGCGGCTCGGCGATTTCCTCACGCACGACCAGCAGGACAACGTGTGGCCGAAGTACGTGGCGCTGAATCCGCGTCTGCTCGACAAACTCGAGTTGGTGCTCGCCAAGCTCGGCGAGCGCGCGCGTATGTCGTCGGCGAACACGGACGGCTCCGAAGAGTCCGGGGGCGACGTCGCATTCGACGTCCACAGCGGCTACCGGACCCCGGCGCATAACGACGGCGTGTGGCGCGCCGCGACCGACAGCCGCCACGAGTACGGCGATGCCGCGGATCTTGCAATCGACGCCGACGGCGACGGCCGCGTGACGGTGCGGGACGAAATGCTCGTCGCGCGCGCCGTGGAAGAGGTCGAGGCCGAGCATCCCGACTTGGTGGGCGGGCTCGGCTTGTACACCAGCGGACGGTACAACACGCCGTACGTGCACATCGACGCGCGCGGAACTCGAAGTCGCTGGCGCGGCTGACGGGGTTGACGCGGGTCACGCGCGGCGCCCGATTTCAGAGACCATGAACGAGCACCTGCGCGACCGAATCCTGAGAAAACTCGAAACACTGCCGGACGAGCGCGGCTACCAGGTCCTCGACTACGTCGAGTTCCTGGAGTCGAAGTTCGCCGAGCGCGCCTCGCCAAGCGCCAGCAAGTTCACGCGATTCACGGAAGCGATCGAGGACCAGCTTCGCGCCGGACGGATTTCCGCGTCGACGATCGCCGAAACGGTCGGCTTCATGAACAGGGCGGCGAACGCGTTGAACAGCGCGCTCGAGACGGGAAAGACGATGGCGAGCGAACTGGTGAATTCCGCGCGCTCGACGTCTCCGAACTCCGCTCCAGCGACGCCGACCTCGCCGACGCCGCCGGCGACCGGCGATTCCGCGTCGTCACCCGCGCGAGACATTCAGGACCCCGGCGGTTCGGGAGAAAAGCTATGAAAACACGACGCGGTTCGGCGGCACGCGTACATCGCGCGTTGCACGAGGAAGAAGAGCGCGAAGTCCGGCGTCCGCGAACCGGGGCGAGGCGGACGGTGCTCTACTACGTGCGCCAGTTGCCGTCGTATCTCCGGCTGCTCGGCGGACTCGTCGTCGACAAGCGGGTTGCCACGTTCGACAAGCTGCTCGTCGCGGGCGCGGTCATCTACATCGTTTCGCCGATCGATCTCATCCCCGACTTCATTCCATTTTTCGGCGAGATCGACGACCTGTTTCTTCTCGTGCTCGCGCTGCAGCATCTGATCAACAACGCGGGGCGAAAGGTGGTGCTCGACCATTGGACCGGGGATCCCGCCGATCTCGCGGACCTCAATTTGAAAGGCGCCTTAGCGGCGGCCGCGTTTTTTCTGCCCAAGCGGATTCGCCGCCGTTTACGCGTGATAGGAAGAGTTTAGAGCGCCGGAGAGGGCTGGCCGCGGCCTACCATTCATTTGGGGCCGAGCCTATCTTTCACCATGGCAACCAGAACTCGACCACCAGTGCGGCCCGCGACCTCGGATAGCTCGGGGAGCGGGCTTTCGCGTCTTCAGCATCAAGGTCGCGGCCCAGCCGCGCGGGTGCGCGAAGAATACGCGCTTACGTTCGACGACGTCCTCCTCGTCCCGCGCCATTCGTTGACGCACCCCAAAGACGTTTCCGTGACGTCGCGCTTCACCCGCGGAATCGAGCTCCGCGTGCCGCTCGTTTCGGCGGCGATGGACACGGTCACCGAATCCGACATGGCGATCGCGATGGCGAGGGCCGGCGGCATCGGCGTGCTGCACAAGAACATGTCGATCGACCGCCAGTCCTCCGAAGTCGATCGCGTAAAGCGGTCCGAAAGCGGCATGATCCTCAAGCCGATCACGCTGCGATCGAGCGACACGGTGCGTGAGGCGACTGCCCTCATGCACCGTTTTCGCATCTCGGGTGTTCCGATCGTCGACGACGACGAAAAGCTCGTCGGCATCATCACCAATCGTGATCTGCAGTTCGAGCGCAACCTCGACCGGCCGCTGAGCGAGGCGATGACGAGCGAAGGGCTGATCACCGCGCGCGAAGGCACCACGCTGGATGAAGCCGAACAGATCCTCGGTCGCAACCGGATCGAGAAGCTGCCGGTCGTCGACGAGCGCGGCGTTCTGAAAGGGCTCATCACGATCAAGGACATCCACAAGCGGCGGCAGTATCCGGACGCCAACAAGGACAAGTTCGGCCGGTTGCGCGTCGCCGCCGCGATCGGCGCGGCGGGAGACTTCATCTCGCGAGCGCGCGCGTTGATCGACGCGGGCGTCGACGCGATCGTCGTCGACACGGCGCATGGACACGCCGACGCCGTGCTCGAAGCGACGGCGCGGGTGCGCGAAGCGTTCCCCGACGTTCAGCTCATCGCCGGCAACATCGCGACACGCGAGGCCGCCGAAGCGCTCGTCGAGCGCGGAGTCGATGCGGTGAAAGTCGGCGTCGGGCCTGGATCCATCTGCACGACGCGCGTCGTGACGGGTGTCGACGTACCGCAGCTCACGGCGGTTCTCGATGCCGTGGATGGGGCGGGAGATATCCCCGTCATTGCAGATGGCGGCATCAAGTACTCCGGGGACGCGGTCAAAGCGCTCGCCGCCGGCGCGTCGTGCGTGATGATGGGATCGATGCTCGCCGGGACGGAAGAAAGTCCGGGCGAGTCATTCCTGCTCGAGGGGCGCCGCTTCAAGATGGTGCGCGGCATGGGCAGTCTTTCGGCGATGCAGGACGGAAGCGCGGATCGGTACTTCCAGGAAGGCGAGCTCTCGCCGAGGAAGTTGGTGCCGGAGGGCATCGAGGGCCGCGTGCCGTATCGCGGGCCCGTCGCGGACGTGCTTTTTCAGATGGTCGGCGGTCTGCGCAGCGGAATGGGTTACGTCGGATGCGCCACGGTCGACGAGCTGCGAACGGAAACGGAGTTCGTGCGCATCACGTCGGCGGGGCTGCGGGAGTCGCATCCGCACGACGTGCAGATCACGCGCGAGGCGCCCAACTACTCGGTGTGACGACCGGAAGACCGCTGGACCGGTGGACCGGCGGACCGCTGGACCGGTGACCACACTCGCGGGCTTCCGTCGATTGGCCAAAGCTGTCGCCGGCGCTCTGGCGATCGCGTCGCCGCTCGCGGCGCAGAAGCCCGCGCCGGGCGCCGAGCCGCTCGGGGCGATCGTCGGCGTGTGGCAGAGCGACGCGACGCAAGGCGTTTCGGCGAAGTCGAGCTGCGATTGGACCCCGCAGGGTAACGGCGTGATCTGCGACCAAACGATCACGACCGTCGCCGGCGTGCAGCACGCGATGAACTTCTTCACGCGAAATCCGAGGACCGGAGCGTTCGTATTCTACGTCGTGCCGAATCCGGGCGACACACTCGCGCCGGTTCCGCTGACGATCAACGGCGTGGTGTGGACGTATGGCGGGCTCGCGGCGAGCACGAACGGGCGCTGGTTCCGGACCGTCAACGATTTCACGAAGCGCGACGAGTACACCTGGCGTCTCGAGACGAGCGACGACGGAAAGACGTGGCGCACGGCGAACGGCGGCCGATCTCAGCGGGTTCTTCCGTCGAAACGTTAGTACTGTCGGGCCGCAGGTCAGAGGCGTGTCAGGATCGCGGCCGATTGCTTGACAACGCTTTTAATGTGGCGCAAGTTGCGCGCAGACAAGTGTATACAGTAGTTCGATCCGCGCCACCTCCTACCCGGCGCTGAGCAGGCTCGACGGAACGTTTGTTCGCCGGCGGCGCGATTCATCGGTGCCGCCTCTTTTACGTCAGACCTCGGGAGACCTTCAATGGGCTTGTGGTCCACGAAAAGCATCAGCCTGCTGCAGTCGGAGGCGGCGTCCGAGGGACAAGAGGTCACGCTCAAGCGTGCGCTCGGCGCCCTCAACCTCACGATGCTCGGCATCGGCGCGATCATCGGCGCCGGGATCTTCGTGCTCACCGGCACGGCAGCCGCGCAGACCGCGGGGCCCGCGATCGTACTGTCATTCGTCGTCGCCGGACTCGGGTGCCTCTTCGCGGGCCTCTGCTACGCGGAGTTCGCGTCGATGATTCCGATCGCCGGCAGCGCGTACACGTACGGCTACGCGACGCTCGGCGAGTTCGTCGCGTGGATCATCGGCTGGGACTTGATCCTCGAGTACCTGTTCGGCGCGGCGACGGTCGCGGTGGGATGGTCCGGCTACTTCGTCGCGTTTTTGCGCGACAACCTGGGCATGCACGTCTCGGCGGCGTGGACGCAGGCGCCACTCGGCATCGTGGGCACGCACACGATCGTGAAAAACCTGATGTGCATCGACTCGACCGGCGCGGCGACGGCCGCGGTGAACGGCGCGTGTCCCGCGGGAGCCGTGCTTCAGCCGGGCATCATCAATCTGCCGGCGATCGTCCTCGTCGGGCTGATGTCCGCGCTGCTCGTCATCGGCATCAAGGAATCGGCGAGCTTCAACAACGTCATCGTCTTCGTGAAGGTCGCCATCGTCATCGCGGTGATCGGCTTCGGGTTCATGTACGTCAACTCGGCGAACTGGCATCCGTTCATCCCGCCGAACACGGGCGAGTTCGGACACTATGGGTTCAGCGGGATCATCCGCGGCGCAGCCGTCGTGTTCTTCGCCTACATCGGATTCGACGCCGTTTCGACCGCGGCCCAGGAGGCGAAGAATCCGCAGAAAGACATGCCGATCGGCATTCTCGCGTCGCTCGGCATCTGCACCGTCCTCTACATCTTGATGGCGCTGGTGATGACGGGGCTCACGAACTACAAGAATCTGAACGTGCCGCACCCGGTGTTCGTCGCGATCGAGGCGGCCGGTCCGGCGCTCAGGTGGCTTACCTATTTCATCAACATCGGCGCGATCCTCGGGCTTGCGTCGGTCGTGCTCGTGATGCTCATGGGGCAGCCGCGAATCTTCTTCTCGATGAGCCGCGACGGGCTGCTTCCCGCGGTGTTCGGGAAGGTCCATCCCAAGTTCCAGACCCCGTACGTGACGACGATCGTGACGGGTATCGTGGCCGCGCTCGTCGCCGGTTTCTTCCCGATCGACCTGCTCGGTCAGCTGGTATCGATCGGCACGCTGCTCGCCTTCGTGATCGTGTGCTTCGGCATCATGGTGCTTCGCTATCAGCGGCCCAACATTCCGCGCCCGTTCCGGACCCCGATGGTGCCGCTCGTTCCCATTCTCGGAATCCTGATCTGCGCGTACATGATGTACAGCCTTCCGTCGGACACTTGGCTTCGCTTGATCGTTTGGATGATCATCGGCTTGGTCATCTATTTCACGTACAGCAGGACCCACTCGCACGTCGGGAGTCAGCCCATGGAGGCTGCCGCCGGCGACTGACGGCGCGACTTGGTCGCGTTAGCTTTCGAGACGGCGCCCGGCACCGGGCGCCGTTTCAATTTTTCGGGAGAGCGCTCCGCACGACGTGTCCCACACGGCCGAAGAGTACCTGAAAATTCCGGAGTCGCGGCGCACGGCGATCGAGGCCTTGCGTCGTGAGCTCGTTCCCGGCCGGCGCGTCGCGCTGTCGACGCACATGAACGCCGACGGCGACGGTTGCGGTTCCGAGGCTGCGCTAGCGCGCATGCTCACCCAGCTCGGCCTCGACGTTCGCGTCGTGAATCCCACGCCATGGCCCGAGCTGTTCTCGTTTCTGCTCGGTGTTGTTGTTTGAGACGGCACGCACCG
>Ga0157372_10004314_pt1 | contig 15202 bp, 13 predicted proteins | sample C55metaG_FD_115307 | JGI IMG/M metagenome (GOLD analysis project Ga0157372, IMG submission 115307) | Corn rhizosphere microbial communities from Kellogg Biological Station, Michigan, USA - C5-5 metaG | ecosystem: Host-associated > Plants > Roots > Rhizosphere > Soil | place: USA: Michigan... | reverse complement strand
GTGACACCGACGACGTGGAACGACGCCGGCAGCGCGGTGCCGCTGCAGGCAGCGTGTGTTCGCGGTGCGGCGGGCTGGACATGCTCGTGCCCGGCAAGCGGGCGGCCGACGCTCTCCGCCGTCGACGGCGGCGCGCTCGCGCCGGCGTTCTTCGTCGAGCTCGCCGCTTCGCCACGCCCCGGCGTTGTCGGCGTCGTCGCGATCGGATGCACGAAGGCCGCGGCCGCGACCGGCTGCGCAGCGGCCGACGCGAGCGGGCGCGAGGCGACTGCGCGGGTCGAGACCGCGTGGGCGCTCCTGCCGACGCTGCGATCCGAGCCGGTGGCAGCGCTCACCGTCGGCGGCGACCTCGACGTCGCCGCCGCCGCGCTCGGCGTCGCCAACGTCGACGCGACGAGTGGCGGGCTCGCCGTGCACGCCGGTGGCCGCGTCCTCGCGACCGCGCTGCGGATCGACGCGCCGGCCGGCGCGTCGCTCGCCGGATCGATCGCTTCGGGCGACGAGGAGCTGCGTGAACTCGGCTTCGAACGCCTCTTTGCGCGCCACTTCGGGATGCCGCCTCGCGTCTGGGCAGCGCAACCCGCGGCGCGACACGTGGTCTGCGCCGACAACTGCACGCCCTCGATCGTCGCCGCGGTGGCCGGCGGCGCGCGTCTCGTCTTCGTCGACGGCGACGCCGCGCTCGAAGGCCCGGCGATGCTCGGCAGCGCAGACGACCCAGTCGCGCTCGTCGCGAGCGGCACGCTCGCCATCGCGGGCGACGTCGCCGTGCACGGCATCGTCCACGCCGCAGCGCTCGACTGGCGCAACGGCACGGCAGGCGTCGCCTTCGTGCACGGCGCGCTCGTCGTCGCCGGCGACGCTCGCGGCAACGCCGCGGCCGACGTCGTTCGCGACGCTGCGATCCTCGATCGACTGGCGAACGCTAGCGGCAGCTTCGTCCGCGTCAACGGCAGCTGGAAGGACTTCTGAGATGACGCTCGTCCATCCGCGATCGCGGCAACGCGGCGTCACGCTGCTCGAGGCGGTCGTCGCATTCTTCGTCCTCGCCGCGGGCAGCGTCGCCGTCGCAGCGCTGCAGCGAGAGCTGCACGTCGCTGCCGACGTCTCGCGCGAACGATCGCAGGCGCTGCGGGTCGCCGAAGACGACGTCGAACAGCTGCGCGCGTTCGCGACGATCGAAGGTCCGCCCGGCACGCGCAGCTACGCCGCGATCGCAAGCGCGGTCGTCGAAGCTGCCTCGGCACCCGGCACGACGCCGTATCGAATCGAACGCAGCGTCGACGCCGTCGCGTTCGCAGGCGCCAAGGCGACGCGCGTGGCGGTGCGCTGGTCCGACCGACGCGGCGGCGAGAACGCCATCGTCCTGCACGGCTTCGTCGCTGCCATCGACCCGCAGTACTCGGGATCGCTCGCACTCGACGGCGGCGCGGTCCGGAGCGCGCCGCGCGGCGTGCTCGGCCGCAGCCCCGGCGTGCCTCTGACCGCGAAGCGCCTCGACGACGGCCGCAGCGCGTGGAAGCCGGTCGAGACCGGCACGACGGCGTGGCTGTTCGACGACCGCAGCGGTGCCGTCGTCGGCGTCTGCGACGGCATCGCGGCAGCGACGAGAAGCGCCGACCTCGACGCCACCGCCCTCGCCGCCTGCACCGCAGGCCGGTGGCTCTTCGTCGGCGGGACGGTCCGTGTCTCGGCGACCGCGCCCGCCGCCGCGGCGTCGCTGTCGCCGACGGCGCTCGCCATCCGCATCGAGCTGCAGGACGGCGTCTATCCGGCTCCCGCAGCGTGCGTCGGCGAGGCGATGAAGACGGTCCGCGTCGTCGACGACGGCGGCGTCCACGTCGCCGACGTCGCGCTCGACGCGACCGCGGCCTCGGTCGGCGTCGCCGTTTGGCAGGAGACCGGCGACCGCTTTCTCTCCTGGCACTGCGTCGTCGCGCCGCGCGGCGACGGCCGCTGGTCGGGCCGCATCGCGGTCGTCGCGAATGGCTGGACGATCGGTGCGGGTGGCGGCGACGGCCGCGTCTGTCGCGTCGCCTCGGCCGACGAACAGGCCATGATCGATGCGAACATCGCGGCTGCGCAGGTCGACGCCGACGTCGGCAGCGCGCTGCTCGGCCGTCACTTCGTCGTCGTCCGCGGCAGCGACGCGTGCCCGTCGACGACCGCGCAGCTGGAGCCTTGAAGCAGACGACGAGCGAATGAGCGAAGCCGCCGCGCCCACGACCGCCGCGCCGATGCGCGAAGCGCTCGCGCTCGCCGAGCGCGCGATCGGCGTCTCGGATCCCAATCCGCGCGTCGGCTGCGTCGTCGTCCAGGACGGCGCGATCGTCGGCCGCGGTCACACGCAGCACGCCGGCGGCGCCCACGCCGAGGTGATGGCGCTCGCCGACGCGGCGGCACACGGCGCCGACGTGCGCGGCGCGACCGTCTACGTCACGCTCGAGCCGTGTGCGCACCACGGCCGCACGCCGCCATGCGCCGACGCGCTCGTCGCCGCCGGCGTCGGCCGCGTCGTGATCGCGCTCCGCGATCCGAATCCGCTCGTCTCCGGCAAGGGCGCGGCGTGCCTGGCCTCTGCCGGAATCGCAGTCGAGTGGAGCGACGCTGCTGCGCCCGCTTCGCGCGAGCTCAACGTCGGCTTCGTCGCGCGGATGGAGCGCGGCCGGCCGTGGCTGCGGATGAAAGTCGCGGTCTCGCTCGACGGCCGCAGCGCACTCGCGGACGGCACCAGCCAATGGATCACCGGCGCCGCGGCGCGCGCCGACGGCCACGCCTGGCGCAAGCGCGCCGGTGCGGTGCTGACGGGAGTCGGCACCGTGCGCGACGACGACCCGCGGCTCGACGTGCGCCTCGTCGACACCGCCCGCCAGCCGCTGCGCGTGATCGTCGACTCGCGCCTCGAGACGCCACCTGCCGCACGTGTCGTCGCGCCGCCGGGCGACGTCCTCGTCTACGCGGCGATCGACGACCGCGCGCGGCGCAGCGCGCTTGAAGCGCGCGGCGTCGAGGTCGCGCTCTTGCCGTCGCCGAACGGCAAGGTCGACCTCGTCGCGATGGTCGCCGACCTCGGCCGGCGCGACATCAACGAGCTGCACGTCGAGGCCGGCGAGAAGCTCAACGCGTCGCTGCTCGCCGCCGGACTCGTCGACGAGCTGCTCGTCTACGTCGCGCCGAAGCTCCTCGGCAGCGGCCGCGGCCTCGCCGCGCTGGCGCCGCTCACGCGTCTCGACGACGCTCTCTCCTTCGCGTTCGTCGACGTCGCTCGCGTCGGCGACGATCTCCGCCTGTTGCTGCGCCCGTCGGCGCCGGCAGGCGGCGCGCCATCGCCGGCCCGGCGGTGACGCCTCGGCGACGGCGCGCGCCCTTGCCGCCGACGACAATCGAGGCATGTTCACCGGCATCGTCAGTGCCGTCGGTCGGATCGTCGCCGTCGAACCGCTCGGCGCCTCGCCGGCGTTCGGCAACGCGCTCACGGTCGCCGTTTCGCCCGGCTGGCTCGACGACTCGACGGCGATCGGCGACAGCATCGCGATCGCCGGCGCGTGCATGACCGTCGTCGCGATCGCCGCCGCGCGCGACCGCTTCCGCGTCGAGGTCTCGGCGGCGAGCCTGGCCGCGACGAGCGGCCTCGACTGCACTGGCGACGTCAACCTCGAGAAGGCGCTGCGCGCAGGCGACCGCCTCGACGGCCATCTCGTCGGCGGCCACGTCGATGGCGTCGGCACGGTCACCCGTTTCGAGCGCGTCGGCGAGTCGTGGCTGCTCGCGGTCGCGGCGCCGAAGGCGCTCGCGCGCTTCCTCGCATTCAAGGGCTCGGTCGCGGTCGACGGCGTCAGCCTCACCGTCAACGACGTCGCCGATGCCGCCGACGGCGCCTGCGAGTTCAACGTCAACCTGATTCCGCACACCGTCGCGCACACAACGCTGCGACACAGCGCACCCGGCCGCAACGTCAATCTCGAGGTCGACCTCATCGCCCGCTACGTCGAGCGCATGCTCGGCGGCGAGCGACCACGCGGCTGAGCCGACGAGAACCCCGTCACTACAATCGAGGACTTGCCATGACGATCGCCCCGATCCCCGAGCTCGTCGCCGACCTCGCCGCCGGCAAGATGGTCATCCTCGTCGACGACGAAGAGCGCGAGAACGAGGGCGACCTCATCCTCGCTGCCGACCACGTCACGCCCGAGGCGATCAACTTCATGGCGCGTCACGCGCGCGGCCTGATCTGCCTGACGCTGACACGCGAGCGTTGCGAGCGGCTGCAGCTGCCGCCGATGGCGGCGAAGAACGGCGCCCAACACGGCACCGCATTCACCGTCTCGATCGAGGCGGCGACCGGGGTGACCACCGGCATCTCCGCCGCCGACCGCGCACGCACGGTGCAAGCGGCGGTGCGCCGCGACGCCAAGCCGAGCGATCTCGTCCAGCCCGGCCACATCTTCCCGCTCCAGGCGCAGGACGGCGGCGTCCTCATGCGCGCCGGCCACACCGAGGCAGGCTGCGACCTCGCCGCGATGGCCGGTCTCACGCCTGCGGCGGTGATCTGCGAGGTGATGAACGACGACGGCACGATGGCGAGGCTGCCCGACCTCGTCGCCTTCGGCGAGCGGCACGGGCTTCGCATCGGCACGATCGCAAGCCTCATCGAGCACCGCAGCCGCAACGAATCGCTGATCGAGCGCGCCGGCACGCGAACGATGACGACGCAGCAAGGCGAATTCACATGCAGCGTCTACCGCGACCGCACCGGCGGCGTCCACCTCGCGTTGACGCACGGCCGCTGGACCCCGAGCGACGAAGTGCTCGTGCGCGTTCACGAGCCGTTCTCGGTGCTCGACCTCCTCGACGCGGGTCCCGGCGAGCACTCGTGGCCGCTGCCGCGCGCGCTCGCTGCGCTCCAGCAGAGCGAGCGCGGCGCCGCGGTGCTGCTCAATTGCGGCGAGACGGCCGAAGCGCTGTTGCCGCACGCGCTCGCGCCGCGCGGCCGCAGCGTCCGCAGGCCCGCGCTGCCGCTCGATCTGCGCACCTACGGCATCGGCGCGCAGATCCTGCGCGACCTCGGCGTCGGCCGGATGAAGCTGCTCGGCAGCCCGCGCCGCATGCCGAGCCTGCTCGGCTACGGCCTCGAAGTCACCGGCTTCGTCACCGACGACGCCCTGGCGACGAGCGCCGCCCGCCATGCGCGACGCTGAGCGCGGCGAAGCCGAGCGACTCGACGGCCGCGGGCTGCGCATCGCCGTCGTCCAGGCGCGCTTCAACGTCGAGCTCACCGACCGTATCGCGCGCGCCTGCGTCGACGAGCTCGCCAGGCTCGGCGTCGGCGAAGACGACGTCACGCACGTCCGCGTCCCCGGCGCACTCGAGATCGGCGTCGCGCTCAATGCGATCGCCGACGGCGACGAGCACGACGCGCTGATCGCGGTCGGCTGCGTCCTGCGCGGCGAGACGTACCACTTCGAGCTCGTCGCCAACGAGAGCGGCGCAGCGGTGACGCGCGTCGCCATCGACCACGGCATCGCGGTCGCCAACGCGATCCTGACGTGCGACACGCCCGCGCAGGCCGACGCTCGTGCCGAGCAGAAGGGCCGCGACGCCGCGCGCGCCGCGGTCGAGATGGCCAACCTGCTCGACGAGCTCTCGTGAGCACCGACGAGGAGCACGCCGCGCCGTTGCAGCGTCGGCGCCCTGTCGCTCGCCGCAGCGACGCCAAGTCGGCGCGTCGGCGCGCGCGCGAGTTCGCGCTCCAGGGCCTCTACGAGTGGCTGCTCAACCGCGCCGACGCCGGCGCGATCGACGCGCACGTGCGCGAGCAGGAAGGCTTCGAGAAGTGCGACCGCGAGCACTTCGACCTGCTGCTGCACGGCGCGATCCGCGAAGCCGAGGCGATCGACGCCGCGCTCGCCGCGCACATCGATCGCAAGGTCGAGCTGCTCTCGCCGATCGAGCACGCGGCGCTGATGCTCGGCACGTTCGAGCTCATGCGCTGCATCGAGATTCCGTACAAGGTCACGATCAACGAGGCGGTCGAGCTCGCCAAGAGCTTCGGCGGCACCGACGGCCACAAGTACGTCAACGGCGTGCTCGACAAGGTCGCCGCCGAGGTGCGGCGAATCGAGGTCGACGCAGCGCGCAGCGCGCGCGGCTAGCGCTCCGAACGGCGCATCCGCGGCGCCGACGAGCGGCTTCGCGCGTCGCTCGCCGACGGCCAAAGCGCGGCGCATTTCCGCTCTTTGGTGAGCTTGTGTTACGAACGTTGGCGAGGAAGTGTTTTTCACGCTGCTCGCGCACGCGCGTCACGTAAGCTGGCGACCCGTGAGCGAACAGACCCAGCCGCCGCCTTCTGCTCCCGGCGACACCGAGCCCGGTCCGCCGCCGAGCCTTCCCGTCGCGTTGTGGAGCGACTCCGACCCCCCGCCGACGCCACCGGGCGCCGCCGCCGGGTTCTCGGGCCTCGTCGCGTCCCCGACCGATCGCACGATGCCGACGATCGGCCACATCGGTCGCTATGCGCTCAAGTACCAGCTCGGCGAAGGCGGCCTCGGCACCGTGTACGCGGCGCACGATCCGCTGCTGTCGCGCCTGATCGCGGTCAAGACGCTGAACGTCAAGGTTCCCGAGCACGAGCGCGAATCGTTCAACCGGCTGTTCCTCGACGAAGCGCGCGCCGCCGGCGGCCTGAGCCATCCGCACATCGTCACCGTCTTCGACGCCGGCATCAGCGATGACCGCGCCTACATCGCGATGGAGCTGCTGAAGGGCCGCGACCTCGCGCAGTTGCGCCAGGAAGGCTGGCGCGCGACGCCGGCGCAGGCGGCGGTGATCGTTCGGCGCGTTGCGGATGCGCTCGCGTTCGCGCACTCGAAGGGAGTGATCCACCGCGACATCAAGCCAGCCAACATCTTCATGGTCGGTCGCACGCAGCCGCGCGTTCTCGACTTCGGAATCGCGCGGGTCGCCCACCAGCAGGAAGACGGCGACCCGCACACCGGCGCGGGGTCGCCCTACTACATGGCTCCCGAGCAGGTCCGGCGCGAGACCGTCGACCGCCGCGCCGACGTCTTCTCGCTCGGCGTCGTTCTCTACGAGCTGCTGACCGACCTGAAGCCGTTCCGCGGCGAGTCCCTCGCGGAGATCCGCGAGGCCGTCCTGCACCACGACGCGCTGCTCGCGAGCAAGATCGACCCGACGGTGCCGAAGCCGCTCGCGCTGATCGCGCAACGCGCGATGGCCAAGGACCCCGAGCAGCGTTTCCGCTCGGCGCGCTCGTTCGCGCGCGAGCTTCGCCAGTGGATCGACGACAACCCGGCGACTCCCGAGGGCGAGCGCGCGGCTCCCGCGCCCGAGACGAAGCAGCAACCGCGCGTGCTCGCGACGGTCGCCGCGGCAGCAGCAGCGGTGGTCGTCGTCGGCGGCCTCGCGACGTGGGCGCTGCTGGCGCGCTGGGCGCCCGACAGCGTGCCGATGGCAGAAGCGCGCGCGCACAGCGCGCCAGGGCCGGCGGCAACGTCGGCGCGGCGCGATGCCGCCGCTGCCGCTGCCGTGATCGCTTCGCCTGCGCAGACGCCCGCCGCAGCGGCATCGCCGGGCATCGACGCTCCGCCTGTCGCGATCGCGCCGAGCGACCCCGGGACGCCCGTCAACGCGACGATGGCGCCTGCCAACGCCGCAACTGCCATGCACGCTGCGGCCCCGGCCGCGACTCCGGCCAAGCAAGTCGCTGCGGCGACGAGCGCGGGCACGGCAACGCCGGCACCGAGCCCGCCGAAGGAGACCGCGAAGGACCGTCCCGCCCGCGAAACACGCGAGCGCGAAGGGCGCGGGGCAGACGCACCCGTCGCGGCCCCCAACCGCATCGTCGCGCCGGCGACCGGCACGGTGCGAATCGCGATCAGTCCGTGGGGACTCGTCGAGGTCGACGGTACCTCGTCCGGAGCCGCCCCGCCGATCACCGAGCTCACGCTCGCCGAGGGCAAGCACCAGATCGTCGTCCGCAACGGCGACTACCCGGCGTACACGACGCAGGTCACCGTCACCGCAGGACAGACGGTCACCCTTCGCCACAAGTTCGGCTCCTAGGAATGCTGTTTCGTCGTTCGCGGCCGCCGGCGCTTCGCGTCGCGCTAGCATCGGCCGCCTTGCTCGCCGCGTGCGCGCTGCCGGCGCCGCCTCCGGTCGGCGTCATGGACCTGAGCGCGCGGCCGGCCGAGCGTGCCCTTCTCGCCGGGCTGAAGGCGTACGACGATGCCCAATACGAATCTGCCGAGCGCCTGTTCCGCGAAGCCCTCGCCGCCGGCCTGGCGTCGCCGCGCGACCGCGGCGAGGCGCACAAGCGGCTCGCGTTCCTGCACTGCGCCGCCGGCCGGCTCGCCGACTGCGAGGCCGAGTTCCGCCTCGCGCGCCAGGCCGACCGCAGCTTCGCGCTCGACAAGTCCGAGGCCGGTCATCCGGTCTGGGGACCGGTCTACAAGAAGCTGCAGCCCTGAGCGCGCGCCGGAGCGGCGCCGGTGACGGCGACCGCGGCCGACGCCGCGTTCAGCGTGCCGATTCGCGTCTACTGGGAAGACACCGACGCCGCGGGGATCGTCTTCTACGCGAACTACCTCAAGTACTTCGAGCGCGCGCGCACCGAGTGGCTGCGCGGCTTCGGCTTCGGCCAGGAGGAGCTCCGCCGCGACGGCGTCGCGTTCGTCGTCAGCGAGACGACGCTGCGCTACCTGAAGCCGGCGCGGCTCGACGACATCGTCGACGTCAGCGTCGACGTCGTCCATCTCGGCCAGGCGAGCCTGCAGCTCGCGCAGCAGGCGCGTCGGGCCGGCGAATTGCTCGCCGAAGGAACGATCCGCATCGGCTGCGTCGAGCTCGGAACTTTCCGTCCGTCCCGAATCCCCAACGACATCAGAACGTCCATCCAGCGATGAACCAGGATTTCTCGATCGTCCCGCTCGTGCTGCACGCGAGCACCGTCGTGCAGATCGTCATGGCGGGGCTCTTGATCGCGTCGCTCGCGAGCTGGACCGTCATCTTCGGCAAGCTCTTCGGGTTGCGCCGCGTCAAGGCCGCCAACGACGAGTTCGAGCGCGAGTTCTGGGCCGGCCGCAACCTCAACGACCTCTACTCCGATGCGACGCGGCACAACGGCAAGGCGCCGATGGAGCGGATCTTCGCGTCGGGGATGCGCGAGTTCTTCAAGCTGCGCGAGAAGCGCGTCGTCGACACCGGAGCCCTCCTCGACGGCGCGCGGCGGGCGATGCGCGCGAGCTTCCAGCGCGAGCTCGACGCGATCGAATCGAACCTCTCGTTCCTCGCCTCGGTCGGCTCGGTGGCGCCCTACGTCTGTCAGTTCGAAACGGTGTGGGGGATCATGCACGCGTTCATCGGCCTGTCGAACATGACGCAGGTGACGCTGGCGACCGTCGCCCCCGGAATCGCCGAGGCGCTCGTTGCGACCGCGATCGGCCTCTTCGCGGCGATTCCCGCGGTGATCGCGTACAACCGGTTCGCGCGCGACATCGACCGCACGGCGAGCCAGCTCGAGAGCTTCATCGAGGAGTTCTCCAACATCCTGCACCGCAACGCTTCGGCGATGCCGGCACCGGCGCCGGTGCCGAACGCCGTGACGCGTTGAGACGGAAGCGACGATGCCCGCCCTCCTTCAGCGCGGCCCCCGGCGGCGAACGATCAGCGAGATCAACATGGTCCCGTTCATCGATGTCATGCTGGTGCTGTTGATCATCTTCATGGTGACCGCGCCGCTGATCACCGCCGGCGTCGTCGACCTGCCGAGCGTCGGCAAGGCGCGCCAGAGGAGCGAGCCGCACGTCGTCGAGCTCGTCGTCGCGGCCGACGAAGCGTTGCGCCTGCGCGTCGACGGCAAGGAGAGCGGAACGCTCGCGGTCGCCGACGTCGCCGCGCGCGTGCGCGACGCGCAGCATGGCGTCGAGACGACGCCGGTCGTCATCTCTGCCGACCGCAACGTCCGCTACGAGTCGGTCGTCAAGGTCATGGACGCGCTGCAGCGCGCCGGCATCCAGCGCGTCGGCCTTTCGGTCAAGAGTCAGCGCGGCGGCTGATCCGCGCGTTCATCACTGGCACCCGTCGACATGCCATGACCGCAGCCGCCGAACGCGACATCTTCGCCCCGCGAAAGCTTCCCGGCATGCGGAGCGGCCTCGCGCTCGCGATCGCTGCGCACGTGCTGCTGATCGTCGCGATCGCCTGGAGCGTGCACTGGAAGTCGAGCGAGCCCGAAGGCGTCGTCGCCGAGCTCTGGTCGGCGGTGCCGCAGACGGCAGCCCCGCGCGTCGAGGCGCCGCAACCCCAACCGCAGCCGCAACCGCAGCCGCGGCCGACCCCGCCGCCGCCCGTCGTCCAGCCCGCGCCGCCGACGCCGGCGCGGCCCGACGCGCAGATCGCAATCGAGAAGGAGCGCGCCGCGCGCGAGAAGGCGCGGCAGGAAGAGGCCGAGCGCGCCGAGGCGGCGAAAAAGGCGGCCGAGCTGAAGAAGCGCGAGGACGCGAAGAAGCTCGAGGTGGAACGCGAGCGCCAGCGCCTCGCCGAAGAGGCGGAGAAGAAGAAGCTCGCGGAGCAGGCGAAGAAGGACGAGGCGCGCCAGGCGGCGATCCGCGAGGCGAACCTGAAGCGGATGATGAAGGAAGCCGGCAGCAGCGACGACCCGCTCGCAAGCGGCAATGCGGCGCGGACCGCGGGTCCTTCCTCGGGCTACGCCGGCCGCATCAAGGCGCGCATCAAGCCCAACATCGTGCTCACCGCCTCGATCGACGGCAATCCGCTCGCGACGGTCCGGGTACGCGTCGCTCCCGACGGCACGATCGTCGGCAAGCAGCTGCTGAAGAGCAGCGGCTCGGCGGCATGGGACGACAGCGTCCTGCGCGCGATCGACAAGACCGAGAAGCTGCCGACCGACGTCGACGGCACGGTTCCGCCGGTCATGGACCTCGACTTCAAGCCGCGCGACTAGCCGCTCACTCGAGCGTGATTGCGCTCACGTAGGCGACGCTGTGCGACTGCGTGTTGTCCGAGTCGGCGCCGACCGCGATGCCGACGATCGGCGGCACGGTCTTGCTCTCGTCGCTGAACACCTTGAGGAAGTCGGCGCCGACGTCGCGCTTCTCGGCGACCCACTTGTTGAGTCGATCGGTGCCTGACTCGAGGACGATGTAGCGCATCCGGCGGGTGAAGGCGTTGTCGAGCGTCGTCCCGGCGGCCAGCTTGTTGTCCCAGACGTAGCAGACCGTCGCGGTCGGCACCGGATCGCTCGTCTTGCCGCGTGCGAGGCGCAGCAGCTGGCGATCCGCGAAGGGCACGTTGTCCATCGGCAGGTCGAAGAAGACGCAGACCTTGACCGCGGTGTCGTCGCCCCGCTTCTCGCGCAGGTCGGCGGCCTCGATCGGCTTCTCGATGCGCCACTGCCAGCTGAGCTGCGCCGGCGCAGCGACCTCCTTGACCGGATGAACGAGGTTGCCGTACGAGAGGTCGGCCTCGATCTTGAGCGCGCGCTTGCCGTCGACCTCGACGACCGAGAAGCGCGTGAACGGCTTGCTCTGGTTCGGCAGCCCGATCACCTTCCACGGCGCCTGCGGGGCGCCGCCGCTGGCACCGAACGGCGTCAGCGTCGCGTCAGCGGCGATCGCGGCGCCGCTGGCGGCGAGCGCGCACAGCGCGGCAGTGAACAGGGCAGGCGCGACGACGCGGCGCCGCGACGAAAGAGAGCGGTGAAGGTGCTGCATTCGCGGAGTGTCGCCGCTCTCGCCCGGCTTCGCCATCAGGCCTTGCCGCAACCTCCGCCGCCGGGCGTCTCGATGACGAAGACGTCGCCCGCGGCCATCTCGACGCTCGCGATGTGGTCGAGCGCCTCGACGCTGCCGTCGGCGCGCTCGACGCGATTGACGCCGGGCTTGCCGGCCGAGCCGCCGGCGACGCCGAAGGCGCCGGCGTGGCGGCCGTTCGAGAGGATCGACGCCGTCATCGGCTCGAGGAAGCGGACGCGGCGGACGCCGCCGTCGCCGCCGTGCCAGCGCCCGCCGCCGCCGGAGCCGACGCGGATCTCGTAGCTGTCGAGCCGCACCGGGAAGCGGAACTCGAGCACCTCCGGGTCGGTGAGTCGAGAGTTGGTCATGTGCGTCTGCACGACCGACGTGCCGTCGAAGCCGCCGATCGCGCGACCTTCGCCGTCGTAGACAAGCCCGGCGCCCGAGCCGCCCGAGATCGTTTCGTAGTACTGGTGGCGGGCGTTGCCGAAGGTGAAGTTGTTCATCGTGCACTGCGACGACGCCATCACGCCGAGCGCGCCGTAGAGCGCGTTGGTGATGCACGTCGACGTCTCGACGTTGCCGGCGACGACCGACGCCGGCGGCCGCGGGTTGAGCATCGAGCCTTCGGGGATGACGACCTTGATCGGCTTCAGGCAGCCGGCGTTGAGCGGGATTTCGTCGTCGACGAGGGTGCGGAAGACGTAGAGGATCGCTGCCATCGCGACCGCGGTCGGCGCGTTGAAGTTGTTCTCGAGCTGCGGCGACGTGCCGGTGAAGTCGATCTCGGCCGAGCGCGTCTTCGCGTCGACGCGGATCGCGACGCTGATTCGGGCGCCATTGTCGAGCGGCAGCGTGAACGTGCCGTCCTTCAGCCGCGTGATGACGCGGCGCACCGACTCCTCGGCGTTGTCCTGGACGTGCTGCATGTAGCTCCGGACGACGTCGAGCCCGTATTGGTCGACCATGTGCGCGAGCTCGCGCGTGCCCTTCTCGTTGGCGGCGACCTGCGCCTTCAGGTCGGCGATGTTCTGCGCCGGATTGCGCGCCGGCCAGCGGCCGCTTTCGAGCAGCGCCTGCGTCTCCGCCTCGCGAAAACGACCGTCCTCGACGAGCTTGACGTTGTCGAACTCGACGCCTTCTTCCTCGATCCGCGTCGAGAACGGCGGCATCGATCCGGGCGTCGTGCCGCCGATGTCGGCATGGTGGCCACGCGAGCCGACGTAGAAGGTAGGTGCGGCGCCGGGCCCGCCCAGATACACGGGCGTGACCACGGTGACGTCGGGCAGGTGCGTGCCGCCGTGGTACGGGTCGTTGAGGACGTAGACGTCGCCCGGCCGCATCTTGCCGGCGTTGCGTGCGATCACCGTCTTGATCGACTCGCTCATCGAGCCGAGGTGGACCGGCATGTGCGGCGCGTTGGCGATCAGGTTGCCGTCGCCGTCGAACAGCGCACACGAGAAGTCGAGCCGCTCCTTGATGTTCACCGAGTACGCCGTGTTCTGCAGCTGCAGGCCCATCTGCTCGGCGATGTTCATGAACAGGTTGTTGAAGACCTCGAGCAGGACCGGGTCGACCGTCGTTCCCGCGGCGCGGCGCGCCGGCCGCGGCGTCGTCCGTTCGAGGACGAGGTGGTCGAGCGCGGTGATGCGTGCGGTCCAGCCGGGCTCGACGACGGTCGTCGCGTTGCGCTCGACGACGATCGCCGGCCCTGCGATCGTGTGGCCGGGACGCGCGCTCGTCCGCTCGACGAGCGCGGCGTCCTGCCAGCGACCGTCGAGAAACGTGCGCACGGTCGCGGCGACCGGCGCGTTGCCATCGACCAGCGGCTGCGGCGATTCGAGCGCGGCATCGCCGCGGCCGACCGCCTCGACCGAGACGGCCTCGACGATCAAGCGCCGGTCAGGCATCAGGAACGAGAAGCGCTGCCGGTACGCGGCCTCGAACGCATCCTGCAGGCCAGGCGCGTCGGCGAAGCCGACGACGAGCGCAGTATCGGTGCCTTCGTAGCGCAGGTGCGCGCGGCGATGCACGGTGATCCGGTCGCGGCCGACGCCCTGGCGCTCGAGCTCGCCGGCCGCTCCGGCAGCGAGCGCGTCGAGCCGCGCCGCCGCGGTCACGTGCGCGTCGGCTTCGGCGAGCGGCAGCTCGATCGCTTCCTGACGCAGCACCGCCTGATCGGCGAGCCCCATGCCGTAGGCAGAGAGGACGCCGGCGAGCGGATGGACGAACACGCGCTCCATGCCGAGCGCGTCGGCGACGAGGCATGCGTGCTGGCCGCCGGCGCCGCCGAAGCACTGCAGCGTGTAGCGCGTGACGTCGTAGCCGCGCGCGACCGAGATCTTCTTGATCGCGTTGGCCATGCTGCCGACTGCGATGTCGACGAAGCCGGCGGCGACCGCCTCGGGCGCGAGCCGGGTCGCGGTCGCGCGTGCGATCTCGTCGGCGAGCGCCGCGAACTTCGTCGCGACGACGTCGCCGTCGAGCGGCTCGTCGCCGTGGGCGCCGAACACGCGCGGAAAGTGCGCCGGCTGGATCTTGCCGAGCGCGAGGTTGGCGTCGGTGACGGTGAGCGGGCCGCCGCGGCGATAGCACGCCGGTCCTGGATTGGCGCCGGCGCTTTCGGGCCCGACGCGAAAGCGCGCACCGTCGAAGGCGAGGATCGAACCGCCGCCTGCCGCCACGGTGTGGATCGCCATCATCGGCGCGCGCACGCGAACTCCGGCGACGCGCGTCTCGAACGCGCGCTCGAACTCGCCCGCGTAGTGGCTGACGTCGGTCGACGTGCCGCCCATGTCGAAGCCGATCACGCGCATTGCAGCCTGGCCGCTGTCCTCGCGAAGCCCGAGCTCGGCCGTGCGCACCATGCCGACGATGCCGCCCGCAGGCCCGGACAGGATCGCGTCCTTGCCCTGGAACCCGCTCGCCTCGGCAAGACCGCCCGACGACTGCATGAAGTAGAGCTCGACGCCCGGCATCTCGGCGGCAACCTCGTCGACGTAGCGGCGCAGGATCGGCGAGAGATAGGCGTCGACGACGGTCGTGTCGCCGCGGCCGACGAGCTTCATCATCGGGCTCGTCCGGTGCGAGACGCTGACCTGCGCGAAGCCGACTCGCCGTGCGATCCGCTCGGCGGCGAGCTCGTGCGCGTGGTGCCGCCAGCCGTGCAGGAAGACGATCGCGACCGACTTCAGACCGGCGGCGAACGCTTCGCGCATGTCGGCTTCGAGCTGCGCTTCGTCGAGCGCGCGGACGACGTCGCCGGCCGCGGACATGCGCTCGTCGGCCTCGACGACGCGCTGGTACAGCAGCTCGGGCAGGACGATCCGGCGATCGAAGAGCCGCGGCCGGTCCTGGTACGCGATCCGGAGCGCATCGCGAAAGCCGCGCGTCGTCACGAGCAGCGTCGGCTCGCCCTTGCGCTCGAG
>Ga0157372_10004312_pt1 | contig 15203 bp, 19 predicted proteins | sample C55metaG_FD_115307 | JGI IMG/M metagenome (GOLD analysis project Ga0157372, IMG submission 115307) | Corn rhizosphere microbial communities from Kellogg Biological Station, Michigan, USA - C5-5 metaG | ecosystem: Host-associated > Plants > Roots > Rhizosphere > Soil | place: USA: Michigan... | reverse complement strand
TTCGAGACCTGGCAGATGCCGTTCAACAGCGACTCGGCCTTTTGGAGCGACATCGGCTACGAGTTGGGCGGCGATCCGCTGCGCACGGCCGACGACTACCGCCGCTACCTCGACCGGCTGGCGCAGATCCCGGCCTATTTCGACCAGCAGATCGCCAATATGCGGTTGGGCCTGAAGCGTGGCTTCAGCGTGCCGCGTGCCGTGCTGGACGGGCGTGACCTATCGATCGCCGCCGTGGCCGAAATCAAGGATCCCACTGCCAGCAGCTTCTACAAGCCGTTCGGGGCAATGCCCGATGCGATCCCCGCCGACCAGGCGCAGGCATTGCAGGGCGAGGCGCTGCGGCGCATCCGCGATGAGGTGATCCCCGCCTACGCCCGGCTGCTGACGTTCTTCCGCCAGACCTACGTGCCGCACGCGCGCACCACGCTGGCGGCCGAGGCGCTGCCGGACGGCAAGGCGTTCTACCGCCAGCAGATTCGCGAATACACCACGCTGGACCTGGACCCGGACACCATCCACCGCATCGGCCTGGAACAGGTGGCGAAGATCCACGCGCAGATGCTCCAGACGATGAAGGAGAGCGGCTTCAAGGGCGGCTTCCCGGCCTTTCTCGCGTTTCTGCGCACCGACCCGCAGTTCTACGCCAGGACGCCCGACGAACTGCTGCGCCGCACCGCCTGGGTGGCCAAGCATGTGGACGGCCAGATCAGCCGCTTCTTCGGCCACCTGCCGCGCGCGCGCTTCGCCATCGTGCCGGTGCCGGAAGACATCGCGCCGTACTACACCTCCGGCCGTGGTGGTGCGGACGCGTACCTGGTCAACACCTACGACCTGCCGTCGCGCCCGCTGTTCAACATGCCGGCGCTGACCCTGCACGAATCCTATCCCGGCCACGCGCTGCAGCTGGAACTGGCGGCCGAGCAGAAGGGCCAGCCCGAGTTCCGCCGCCAGGGCTACATCTCCGCCTATGGCGAGGGCTGGGGCCTGTACGCGGAGTACCTGGGCAACGAGATGGGCATCTACCAGACGCCCTACCAGCGCTTCGGCTACCTCACCTACCAGATGTGGCGCGCCTGCCGGCTGGTGGTCGACACCGGCATCCACCACCTGGGCTGGACCCGCCAGCAGGCGATCGACTACCTCACGCAGAACACCGCGCTCTCGGCCCGCGAGATCGCCAACGAAGTGGACCGCTACATCAGCTGGCCGGGGCAGGCGCTGTCCTACGAACTGGGCTACCTGAAGATCCGCGAGCTGCGGGCCAGGGCCGCGCAGGCGCTCGGCGGCAAGTTCGACCTGCGCCACTTCCACGACACCGTGTTGCAGCTGGGCTCGGTGCCGTTGCCGGTGCTGGAGAAGCGCATCGACCGCTTCATTGCCGAGGGTGGCCCGGAACCGGACTACGGCGGCGATAGCAAATGATGGAATGGCCGGCTGGAGGCCCATCTCCAGCAATTTGCGGTGACTGCATATCTGCAGTAGATTAAGCGCGAACTCCAAAAGGAGAGTCCCGCATGCTGGTCCATCCCCGCCCCGAACAGGCCCCCGCAGGCGACCTTGGCGGCCCCGCGCTGCGCTCCTTCTTCCGCCTGGCCGAGCACTGGAAACTGCGCATCGCAGAGCAGCGCCGCCTGCTCGGCGACCCGGCCGAATCGACCTTCTTCAAGTGGAAGCGCGACCAGCACGGCAATCCCGGCCGCGACGTGGTCGAGCGGATCAGCTATCTGCTGGGCATCTGGAAGTCGCTGCAGATCCTGTTTCCCGATCCGGCACAGGCCGACGCCTGGCTTCGCAAGCCCAACCAGGCCCCGCTGTTCGGCGGCCAGTCGGCGCTCGACCGCATGTTGTCGGGCAACGTCGGCGATCTCTACGTGGTGCGCCAGTACCTGGACGCGCAACGCGGCTGGAACTGACCGGCGTCGCAAACGGCGACACCCGCGCTCGTCACCATGTCCGGCAGCCACCACCCGCGCGCGAGCGCGCCGGCGGCCCATGATCCTGGAACGCCGATGTCGCCCGAGCTGCCGCCCCTCAAACGCATCCGCTGGAGCCACGCCTACCGCATCGTGCCCAGCCGTTTCCCGCCGGTGGGCGTGTTCGACCGTATCGCCGATCCGGGCGAACTGGACGCGCTGTTCGCGATCGAGGCGATGACCAACCCACGCCTGCGCGAGGAGGCCGGCGCGCTGAAGCTGGTGCCGCCGGGACGACGCATCAGTGGTCCCGGCAGCACGCCGGTGATGGCCGCCTTCACCCACCTCAACCCGGAAGGCAGCCGCTTCTCCGACGGCAGCTGGGGCGTGTTCTACGCTGCGCACAGCGTGGCCACGGCGGTGGAAGAAACCGTCTACCACCGCGAGCGCTTCCTCGCCGCTACTGCCGAGCCGGCCTGCGAGCTGCAGATGCGCTGCTACCGCACCAGCATCGACTGCAAGCTGCACGACCTGCGCGGCGGCTGGCCGGCCGCACATGATCCGGACGACTACGCAGCGAGCAGGGCATTGGCCCGCACGCTGCGTGAGGCCGGTTCCAACGGCATCGTCTACGACAGTGCACGGCACGCGGACGGCGAATGCGTCGCGGCGTTCTATCCGGATGTGGTGGCGCCCTGCGTCCAGGCGCAGCACCTCATCTACCGCTGGGACGGCACGCGCATCGCGCAAGTGCTTCAGGTGAGCGAGCTCAAGCGGCCGTAGCCGGGACGCTCGCCCCACCGTCGCCACGCGCGGTGGTAGGTTGGGCCGATGAAGACCATCTGGCTGCTGCTCACCCTCGCGTTGCTGCCATCGTGGGCGCAGGCCTGTGCGGACCGGCCCTGGCAATGGAGCACCGACATTGCCGCGTTTGCCGCGGCCGACCGCGCGCATCCGCCGCCTGCGCAACCGGTACTGTTCGTGGGCAGCTCTTCGATCCGCATGTGGAGCTCGCTGGCTGCCGACTTTCCCGGTCGCACGGTGATCAACCGCGGCTTCGGCGGCTCGCGCATCGCCGACGCCACCTACTACGCCGATCGGCTGGTGGCGCCCTATCACCCGCGCGCGATCGTGCTCTACGCCGGCGACAACGACCTGGCCGAAGGCTGCACGCCGGAACAGGTGCGCGATGCCTTCGCCGCCTTCGTGCGGCGCGCGCGGTCGCTGGATGCGCGCGTGCCGATCGCCTTCATCGCGATCAAGCCCAGCATGGCGCGCAAAAGCCTGCTGTCGCAGATCCGCCAGGCCAACGCGCTGGTGCGCGAGTACGCGCACGGCCAGAAGGGTATCGGCTATCTGGACGTCTTTACGCCCATGCTCGGGACGAACGGCCAGCCGCAGCCGAAGTGGTTCGGCCCCGATGGCCTGCACATGAACCGCCAGGGCTATCGCCTGTGGACGGGCCTGGTACGGGCCTGGCTGCACAGGACGCTGGACGCCCCACCCTGAGGCTTTGTCCCGCAGCGCCGAAGCCGAGCGACCGGCATGGGCGTCACCCACGCCGCCTTGATCGCCCATGATCTAGGGTCGGGCCACCAGCGTCCCGTGGAGACGGCATGCTTGACCAGCCATCCCCTTCCGGCGGCGAGGCCGCCGAATTCGTCGAATGGCAGACAGAGATCGCGGCGTTCGCCGCGATCGACAGGCTCGACCCCGCTCCGGCCGGCGCCGTGCTGTTCGCCGGCAGTTCCTCCATCCGGCTGTGGCATACGCTGGCGGCGGATTTTCCCGAACTGCCCACGATCAACCGGGGCTTCGGTGGCTCCGAAATCGCCGATAGCGCCTACTTCGCGGAGCAGTTGATCGGGCCGTACCATCCCAGGGCCATCGTGATGTACGCCGGCGGCAACGATCTTGCCGACGGCAAATCGCCCGGACAGGTGCGCGACGCGTTCGGCGCATTCGTCAACCAGGCACACCATTGGGCGGGGCGGGTGCCGATGGCCTACCTCTCCATCAAGCCCAATCTCGCACGGCGCAGGCAGCTGCCGCGGATCCGCGCGGCCAACGCGCTGATCCGGGTCTGCGCGCAGGAGCGTGGCGTGGACTTCCTGGACGTCCATGCGCCGATGCTTGGCGCCGATGGCGAGGCGGACCCACGCTGGTTCGACGTCGACGGGCTGCACCTCAATGCCGAGGGTTACGCGCTATGGACCGGCGTGGTACGCGACTGGCTGGCGCGGCGCGGCTTGCTCTGAAAGCAGAGCGGCCAGTCCAACGCGCGAACGTTGTCAGGCATCACCCATGCTGGCGAAGCCCTCATGGCTGCCATAGTGGAAGACGCGATCGGTCGCTTCCTGCACATCGGCGGCGGCATGCGCGTTGCTCTGGCGCAGGCGCGCGTAGATCGGAGTGAAGTCCGGCGTGGTGGCCTCGAACAGCTGCTCGAAGCTGTCGATCACGAAATAGGTCTGCTGGTAGGTATCGATGCGGTAGCGCGTGTTCATCACGCGCTCGAGGTCGAAGCCGATCCGGTTGGGCGCGTCCGAATCCAGGCTGTAGATCGACTCGCCCTTGGAGCTGACGATGCCGGCGCCATAGATGCGCAGCCCTTCGGGCGTATCGATCAGGCCGAACTCCACCGTGTACCAGTACAGGCGGGTGAGGTTCATCAGCGCCTCGGGGCCGATCGCGTGCGCCTTCATGCCGCCGCGGCCGTAGGCCTGCATGTAGTCGGCGAAGACCGGGTTGAGCAGCAGCGGCACGTGGCCGAACAGGTCGTGGAACAGATCCGGCTCGGACAGGTAATCGAGCTGCTCCGGCTTGCGGATCCACCAGCTCACCGGGAAGCGGCGATGGGCCAGGTGGTCGAAAAACACCTCGTCGGGCAGCAGGCCTTCGACCGCCACCAGCTCCCAGCCGGTCGCCTTGCCCAGCACCTGGTTCAGGTCGGAAAACTTCGGAATGCCGCCGTCGCCCAGGCCAAACTTGGCCACGCCGTCAAGGAATTCCTGGCAGGCGCGCCCCGGCAGCATCTCGCACTGGCGCGCGAACAGCGTGTCCCACACCTCGTGGTCGGTACGGGTGTAGCTCGACCAGGGCTGCTCGACCACGCCAGTGGCGTAGACCGGCACGTAGCCGCGGTCGGTCTGCTGGTGTTCGATCTTGCGCGGCGTGGCGGTCTGCATGGCGGCTCCGTGGCGGAGTGGTGGCGCGACGCGCCTTCACGTCTCAAGAATACGCCGTCCATCCCGCACGAAGGTTGCGTTTGTTGTGAACCACCCGTGAGGCGGCGCAGTATTCTTGCGTCGGACGCACGAACCGCGGAGCAAGCTGCCATGCCCAAGCTCGATCGCATCGACCTGCGCCTGCTCGCCGTGCTCCAGGGCGAGGGGCGCATCACCAACGCCGAGCTGGCCGAGCGGGTCAGCCTGTCGCCCTCGGCCTGCCTGCGGCGGCTGCAGCGGCTGGAGGCCGAGGGCGTGCTGACCGGTTACGCAGCGCAGGTCGACCCGCAGGCGGTGGGGCTGGGATTGCAGGCGTTCGTGCGTGTGCAGTTGGCGCGGCACGAGGCCGGCGCGATCGAGCGCTTCGTGGAAAAGGTCAACGGCTGGGAGGAGGTGGTCGCCTGCCATGCGCTGACCGGCGACATGGACTACCTGCTGCACGTGTACGTGGCGGACCTGCCGCACTTCTCGCGTTTCCTGCTCGACCGGCTGCTCAATGACGCCGGGGTGGCCGACGCCAATTCGAGCTTCGTGCTGCGCACCGTCAAGCGTTCGCCGTCGTTGCCGCTGGGGCAACTGGAGGGCTGATCGGGCGGATGCGCTGGAGCCCGGGCGAAGCAAGGGCGGCGACCGCGGGACCGCAGCTGCTCAGACCGGCTGTGGCGCGGTCTGCGGCAGCGGCATGTCAATCTCGCACACGACGCCATCGCTGGCGTAGTCCAGTCGCACCCGGCCATCCAGTTCATGCGCCAGGCCACGCTCGATCAGACGCGAGCCGAAACCCCGGCGTGGAGGCGGTTGCACCGGCGGGCCGCCGCGCTCGCGCCAGGCGAGCCGCAACCGGCCGGCGTCGACGGTCCAGGCCAGCTGGACCTGGCCGTGGTCGTTGGCGGCCAGGCTGGCCCAGCGCCCAAGGGTGCTTGCCGCCGGGGATCGGACTCCAGGCGTCGTTGTAGAGCAGCGCCAGCTCCTCGCCCCAGTACAGCGCGATCGGAAAGCGCGAGTTGAGCATGATGCTGGTGGCCGACCGCAGCGCCTCCGGCCAGCCGGCGACCGGCCCCAGCGGCGTGGCGGACCAGTCCAGCGCGCGCATGCGCTCGCCCATGCCACCGCCGCCGGACAGGAACGTGGGCTGGCTGGGATGCGGTTCCGCGGGCGGGTTTCCCGGCATGGGCATGGGTCCTGCGAGGAGAGGGCCCGACACGGCCGTCGCCGACGGCCGCGAAGGCGAAAGGCCCGATGATACATACCGGTCGGCGCAGCCCGTGTGCACGCCTTGCAGGGCCCCGCAGACGCTAAACTACCCAGCTCATGGATACCGCCCCCACCCCCGAACGCGATCCCTGGCGACCCTTGCGCTACCTTTGGCGGGTACCGCTGCTGCTGTTGCACATCGTGCTCGGCATCCTGTTGTGTTCGCTGATCCTGAGCTGGAACAGGCATCGCGTGATGGTCGACGGCCGCGAGCCATTCGTGCACCGCATGATCCGCTGGTGGTCGACCGTGTTGATGCGCATCTTCGGCCTGCGCTCGGTGCGCGTCGGCACGCCGTTGCCCGACCCGGTGCTGTTCGTCGCCAACCACACCTCCTGGATTGACATCGAACTGTTGCACAGCCAGCGCGCCGCCTGCTTCGTGGCCAAGGCCGAAATCGCGCGCTGGCCGCTGGTCGGCTGGATGGCCGCCACCGGCGGCACGATCTTCCATCGGCGCGGCAGCAACCATTCGCTGGCGGCGGTGATGCAGGCGATGGTCGAGCGGCTGCGCGGCGGCCGCTCGGTGGCGGTGTTCCCCGAGGGCGGCACCGGCCACAACGGCGTGCTCAAGGTGTTCCACGCGCGCATCTTCCAGGCCGCGCTGGACGCGCGGGTGCCGGTGCAGCCGGTGGCGCTGCGCTTCGCGCGCAACGGCAAGCGGGTGGTCGACGCCGGCTTCCGTGAAGGCGAGAACTTCATGGGCAACCTGCTGCGCATGCTCGGCGAGGCGCCGCTGGATGCCGAGGTGCATTTCCTCGCGCCGGTGCCGGCGATGCCCGACGCGCGCCGGCGCATGGCCGACCTCTCGCGCGAGCGCATCGGCGCCGCCCTGGAAGACGCCCACGCATGAGCGAGTTGCCGCGCGGAAAGGATTTCCGTCCCCCCTGGCCGCTGACCAGCGGCCATGTGCAGACCATGCTTTCCTCCAGCGGCGTGCGCCGTTTGCTGTTGCCCAAAAGCGCGCGCGAAGTGGCGGACCATGCCGAGGACGTAGTGGTCGACGGCGGCAACGGCGTGCGCCTGACCGGCGCCTTCACCGCACAGCGGACCGGCCGTGCGTCACGCGGCCTGGCCGTGCTGTTCCATGGCTGGGAGGGCAGCGTCGATTCGACCTACGTGTTGCAGACCGGCAGCCGCCTGCTGCGCGATGGGTGGGACGTTTTCCGGCTCAATTTCCGCGACCACGGCGCCAGCCACCACTTGAACGAAGCGCTGTTCCATTCCTGCCGCATCGACGAAGTCGTGCATGCGCTGGGCGACATCGTGCGGCGCTGGCCGCGACCGGTGACCGTGCTGGCCGGCTTCTCGCTCGGCGGCAACTTCGCGCTACGTGCCGCACTGCGCGCGCCGGCGGAGTCCATTCCGCTGGACTATGCGCTGGCGGTGTGCCCGATCATCGACCCAAGCGAAGGGCTGTTCTCGCTCGAGCAGAGCGCGCCGTGGTTCTACCAGGCCTACTTCATGCGCAAGTGGCGCCAGTCGCTGAAGGCCAAGCAGCAGGCATTTCCGCACCGGCAGTACTTCGAACTGGCCGAGCTGAAGCAGAGCCTGCGCGGGCTGACCGAGGCGCTGGTGCTGCGGCACACCGACTTCGGTTCGCTGGAAGCCTATCTGGACGGCTATTCGGTGGCGCGCGATGCGCTTGCCGGCATGGCCATCCCCGCCACCATCCTGACCGCGCGCGACGATCCGGTGATCCCGGTGGGCGCCTTCGAGCAACTCGAGCTGCCGCCCAGCGTCGAGCTGGACATCGCCGAATACGGCGGGCACTGCGGCTTCATACGCGGTGCGGACATGACCAGTTTCACCGACGAATACATCGCCGCGCGCTTCAACTCGATCCGCAGCTGATCGTCCAGGCGAGCTACTTCGCGAACAGCCTGGCCGGATCGGCGAACGCCTTGAACTCCAGCGCGTTGCCGCAGGGATCGAGCAGGAACATGGTCGCCTGCTCGCCTGGCTGGCCCTGGAAGCGGACGTGCGGCTCGATGACGAAGCGCGTGCCCGCCGAGCGCAGGCGCGCGGCCAGCGCCTCCCATTCGGGCATCGGCAGCACCAGGCCGAAATGACGCACCGGCACGGCGTCGCCGTCCACGTCATGGGCGCTGGCCGGGCGGGCTTGCTCCGGTGCCAGGTGGGCCACGATCTGGTGGCCATGGAAATCGAAGTCGACCCAGTCCTCGCTGGAGCGTCCCTCGGGGCAGCCGAGCAGGCCGCCGTAGAACGCGCGCGCGCTGGCCAGCGAGGTGACCGGGAAGGCGAGGTGGAAGGGCGGCAGCGTGCTCATGCAGGTCTCTGAAGATGGAGCGGCTGTCCAGCATCGGTGGCCCGGCGCGGAGGGTCAACGGCGTTCACGCCACCGGCGCCGGCGGGGCGCCATGCTGTCGGCCCGACCAGGCGCAGGACCGCATGCCCGCCACGCCCCCAGCCACGCGCAGGACCCGTCGATGGCGCTGACGCCGGTCCTTGCCGCGTTCCTGGGCGGCTGCGCGGGAGCCGCTGCCACTGCGCTGGGCACCCTGCCGGCGCTGTTCGCGCGCAACATCGACCAGCGCACGCAGGACACCATGTTCGGCTTCGGCGCCGGCGTCATGCTGGCGGCCAGCGCGTTCTCGCTGGCGCTGCCTGGCATCCACGAGGCGCAGCGCCAGGGGCAGGGGCCGTGGGCGGCCGGTGCATGGGTCGGTGTGGCGATCCTGTTCGGGGCTGGCGCGCTGGTGCTGCTCGAACGCGTGCTGCCGCACGAGCACTTCATCAAGGGACCCGAAGGGCACTCCTCGCTGCGACTCAAGCGGGCCTGGCTGTTCGTGTTTGCCATCTGCCTGCACAACCTGCCCGAAGGCCTCGCGACCGGCGTCGGCTTCGGGCCCGGCCTGGCGCACGGTATCGCGCTGGCCACCGGCATTGCGATCCAGGATCTGCCGGAAGGGCTGGTGGTGGCGATCGCGCTGATGGCGGCCGGCTACGGGCGGCGCTGGGCGGTGTCGGTGGGCATGGCGTCCGGCCTGATCGAGCCGGTCGGCGCGCTGGTCGGGGCCGGGGTGGTGATCGACTATCCGATGCTGCTGCCCGTCGGCCTCGGCTTTGCCGCCGGCGCCATGCTGTTCGTGGTCAGCCACGAGATCATCCCGGAGTCGCACCGGCAGGGGCACGAGCATTTTGCCACCGGTGGGCTGATGGTCGGCTTCGTGCTGATGATGATGCTGGACACCGCGTTCAGCTGACGCCCGCCCGTCGGACTCAACCCACCGGGTTCGTCGCGAACCCGGCGGTTGAAGTCCACGGTCTCGGTCTAGTGGCGGGTGCCCTCCGTCTGGCCGCCCGTGCGGCCCAGCTCGGCCCCGGTCTCCGGGTTGATCGAGGGATTGGAGCGCGTGCGCTCGGCCATCTGCATCAACACCGCACGCTGCCGGTCGTCCATCGAAACTTCCGGCATGCCGCTGCCACCGCCCATCGCCAGCATCTGCTCACGGTCGCTGACGAACTGGAAATTCTCGTCGCTGTTCCACGGGCCGCGCATGTCGCCCTCGCCCTGCGAGGTGTTGACGTACATGTTGGCGAACTCCGGCTTGCCCGGCAGCTTGCCCGGCGGGAAGTTCGGCTGGATTGCGTACAGCGCCTTCTCGAACGATTGCTGGTGGGCGATCTCGCGCGTCATCAGGAAGCCCAGCGCGTCGCGCACGCCGGCGTCGGCGGTGAGGTTGATCAGACGTTCGTAGATGATCTTGGCGCGGGCCTCGGCGGCGATGTTCGAGCGCAGGTCGGCGGTCGGCTCGCCGATCGAGTCGACGTAGCCGGCCGTCCACAGCTGGCCGCCGGAGTTGGTCAGCGCCGGACCGCCGCCATAGAGCACCTGGGTCACGTGCGAATCGTTGCCGGCGCCCTGCAGTTCGCGGAACGCCTGCGCCTGCTCCTCGGCGCCTTCGGCGAGCTTGCCCTTGGCGCCCTTGTTGAGCATGCCGACGATGGTGCCGATCACCTCCAGGTGGCTGAGCTCCTCGGTGGCGATGTCCAGCAGCATGTCCTTGCGGCCGGCATCGTCCTCGGCCAGCGCCTGGGTGAAGTAGCGCATCGCCGCGGCGAGCTCGCCCTGTGGGCCACCGAACTGTTCGAGCATGAGGTTGGCGAGCGCCGGATTGCATTCGGAAACTCGCACCGTGTACTGCAGGCGTTTGTTGTGAGCGAACATGGTTGGTTCCTTGTGTCGTCTTCGGGGAGGGAGACGACCGGCACGGAGCACCGGCCGCGAGGTTTCCCGAAGGCGGCAAGATCCATGCCCCTGCTGGCGGCGCGGTTTGTGCGGGTCGCGCCATGACCGCAGACGCAAGATTTGCGCTTTCGCTGAAACATTTGCAGTGCGCAGGCCGCTTTGCTTGTTCCCCTCCCGGGGGAGAAGACCGGGATGAGGGGCGGGACTGGCGGGAGAGGCGGTTCGAGCCTGCGCTTCGTCGCTGCCGTGTCGCCAGAGCGCCCCACCCCAAACCTCTGCGCGCGGGGGAGAGGGAGTCAGATCGTCGCTCAGTCGGCGGGAACGCAGCGCTCGCGCGCCCAGTCGCGCAGCGCCTGCACCGGCTCGCGCATCAGCACCGACAGCGGCCGGGTCTGCTCCAGCGCCCGGCACAGCGCCGCCTGGTCCGGTGGCGCGCCGCTGCCGGAGACGTCGTACAGCGCACTGACGATGGCCTGCTCGATCTCGGCCCCGGAGAAACCGTCGCTGGCCGTGGCAAGGGCAGCCAGGTCGAAGGTCGCCGGGTCGAGCTCGCGGCGCTTCAGGTGCAACTCGAATACCGCCGCGCGCGCCGCCGCGGAGGGCAGGTCGACGAAGAAGATCTCGTCGAAGCGTCCCTTACGCAGCAGCTCGGCCGGCAGCTGGTCGACCGCATTGGCGGTGGCGACCACGAACACCTTGGACTTGCGTTCGGCCATCCAGGTGAGCAGGTAACCGAGCACGCGGCGCGACACGCCACCGTCCTCGCCGCCGCCGCTGGCCAGGCCCTTTTCGATCTCGTCGATCCACAGCACGCAGGGACTGAGCAGTTCGATACTGGCCAGCGCCTCGCGCAGGTTTTTCTCGGTCTCGCCCTGGTACTTGTCGTACAGCGTGCCGAAATCCAGCCGCACCAGCGGGACGCCAAAGCCGCCGGCGGTGGCCTTGGCCGCCAGGCTCTTGCCGCAGCCCTGCACGCCCAGCAACAGCACACCCCTGGGCGGATCGAGCGCCGGCTGCGGCTCGAGGAACACCGCGCGCCGCCGCTGCACCCAGGCATTGAGCCGCGCCACCCCGGCCACGTCGGCGAAGCTCGCGGTCGCGTACTCGTAGTGCAGCAGGCCGGAGCGGTTGAGCAGGTCGAACTTCGCGCGCATCAGCTCGGGCAGGTCGTTCTCGCCCAGCGCGCCATCGTTGTAGATCAGCTTGCGTACGATCCGCCGCGCATCCGGCGCCGACAGCCCGACCAGGTTGCGCACCAGCGTGCGCGCCGCCTCGCCGTCGACTTCCAGCCGGCGGCCCTGTTCGCGCTGCCACGCGGCCGCCTCGCCGCGCAGGATGCCGGCCAGTTCCTTCAGGTCCGGCAGCGCCAGCGGCACGCGCATGGCGAGCGCTTCCAGTTCCTCAGGCAACTCGATCCTCGCGCCGACCAGCACGATCGTGTGCGCGGCGCTTTTCTGCCGCTGCACGATCTCGCGCAACTGGCGCAGGCTCATCGCATAGCGCAGGAACGGATGGAAATCGAACAGCAGGTAGACGCCGCGCTCGTCCGCGGCGCGGATGGCGTCCAGCGTGGCGCTGGCGTCCGGGGCGACCGGATCGCCGGACTGGGCGAAATCCAGCCGTGCCAGGCCATCGGTGAGTGTCCAGCGCCACAGCGGCCGCAGCGATTGCGCGATCACGTGGCGGAAGCACTCGATCACGCGCTGCTCATCCACGGTTTCGATCACCAGCAACGGCGTGGCCGCGCGGACCAGGGTGGCCAGGTCGTCCAGTTCGCTCATGCGTCCCCCTCGTGAGGCGCGTACGGTAGCAGGAGCGGCCTCGTCCTTTCCGGCTTCACGGCCTCGGCGCTACGCTGGGGGTTCCGCCGCAAGGGCGCACCGTCATGCGTCTGCTGTTCGTGCTGCTGCTTGTCCTGTCCACCGCGCCCGCCCTGGCCCGCGTCGCCGCTGGACAGGCTGACCCTGCCCAAGGGTTTCCACATCGCCGTGTATACCGACCAGGTGCCGTGCGGCTGGATGGCGCCAGGGGCGCGTCTTACGAACCCGTTCATCACCGGATTCGAGCAGGACGAGTAGTCCTGGGGCCGTCCGGTGGAAGTGCAGCCGCTCCCCGACGGCAGCCTGCTGGTGGGCGATGACCAGGCGGGTGCGGTGTACCGCGTGACGTACGGGCGTCGACGCGTTTTGCTCCCTCTCCCCGTCTCGATCCGTGATGGGGGAAAGGGCCAGGGTGCGGGCCGGGGCCCGCGGGAGGCTTTCTCGTACGAGCTGAAAAAAACACGCGCTTGCGAGGCAGCGTCGCCAGAGCGACCCCTCACCCCAACCCTCTCCCGGCAGGGGAGAGGGAGCCGAATCCGATCAGAGGAGAGTTCCATGCAACTGCGCAGCAACGACTTTGAAGAAGGCCAGCCGATCCCACGCGAATGCGCCTTCGGCCAGCCGGGCGACCCGGTCGCCTTGTCCGACAACCGCAACCCGCACCTGGCCTGGCGCGACGCGCCGCCGGGCACACGCTCGTTCGTGCTCACCTGCATCGATGGCGATGCGCCCAGCCGCGGCGACGACGTCAACCAGCCGGGGCGCACCGTCAGCGCCGACCTCCCGCGCACCGACTTCGTGCACTGGCTGATGGCCGGCATCCCGGCCGACTGCGGCGAGCTTGGCAACGGCTCGTGCAGCGACGGCATCACGCCGCATGGCAAGCGAGCGCCGACCGGTCCGGCCGGCAGCCACCAGGGCGAGAACGACTACAGCGGCTGGTTCGCCTCCGATCCGCAGATGGCGGGCACCTATCTCGGCTACGACGGGCCCTGCCCGCCCTGGAACGACGCACGCGTGCATCGCTACCGCTTCGAACTGCATGCACTGGACGTCCCGAGCCTGGGCCTGTCAACCGGCTTCGGCCTCGACCAGCTGCGCGCGGCGATGGATGGCCACGTGCTGGCGAGCGCTGCGCTGACCGGCACCTATGCGATCAACCCGGATGCGAAGTGAACGGGAGGGCGCACTGGCACGCGCCTCTTCACGTGCAGATGGCAGCCCCTGTGGATGAATGACTCGCGTCTGGCCGTGCAGGCCGGCCCGGGGGATCGTCAACTACCCATGAGGAAGCCGTCATGCTGCATTACGCCATTGTCTTTTTGGTCATCGCCATCATCGCTGCCATCCTCGGGTTCGGCGGCATCGCTGGTGCCGCCGCCGGCATTGCGAAAATCCTGTTCGTCATTTTCCTGATCCTTGCGATCATCGCCTTCTTCCGCCGCGCCAGTTGAGCGGCATCGTCGTCACCTCCACCGGGAGCGAAGCCATGACCAACCCGATCCACAGCTCATCGACCCCGCGCGACTCCGGCCTGAACCCGCCCGTGCCCAATCCGGCCATGGCCGATCAGCACATGACCGACTCGCTGGAGACGGACACGGGCACCTCGTCGAAGGCGCACACCCGCATCGACCAGGGCGCCGACCGGGTCAAGCAGGCCACCTCCGATGCGGTGGCGCGCACCAAGCAGGCGGTCAACAGCACGGCCGACAAGGTCGAGGCGGGCGTGTACCGTGCCACCGAACGCACCGCCGACGTCGCGCATCGCGCGAACGACAAGGCGGCGGAGCTGGCCGACCGCAGCCGCGAACTGCGCGACGAGACGATGGACAAGGCCGAAGCCTGGATGGCGCAGGCGCGCGAATACGTGCGCGAGAAGCCGATGCAGTCGATCGCCATCGCGGCGGGCGCCGGCTGGTTGCTGGGCCGTATCCTTCGCCGCTGACCCTTCATCGACGAGTGCCAGGGATGCCTGAGGCCGACCAAGTCAGTACCGACGGCACCGCCGACGCAGCGCCGTCCCCGGGCGTGCTCGATGAGCTCGGCCGGCTCGGCCATGGCATCAAGGACCTGTTCGGCGCGCAGCTGGAGCTGCTCTCCGCCGAAGTGGGCCTGGCGCGCAGCGCGCTCTCGTGGATGCTGCTGGCGGGCCTGGCCGCTACCGTGGCCGGCGTCGGCCTTGGCCTGACCCTGCTGGCGTTGGTGGGCGTGCTGCTGGCCAAGTGGTTCGCCTCCTGGGTGTGGGCGCTGGTCGCGCTGGCCGTGCTGCAGCTGCTGTTCATGCTGGCCGCCATCGTGTTCTTCCGCCGCTGCATGCACTGGATGAGCCTGCCCGCCACGCGCAACGAGTGGGGTGCGATGATGCGCGACACCAAGGCGCGAGCCCGGCGGCGGGCGGAAGGGGAGAATGCGGCATGAGCATGTTCGGCGAGCACGCGCGGGTCCGCGCCGCGCAACAGCGGATGCATGACGCCCGCAGGGCGGTGGCGATACCCGCTTCGGCCCTGCTCGCGCGGGGCGAACGTCATCCCTGGGTGATCCTGGGCGTGGCCGCCGGCGCCGGCTTCGTGATGGGACGCATGAAGATGCAGCCGCTGCGGCTGCCCGGCATGGGCAGCCTGGTCGGCGCGCTGGTGAGCGAGGCGACCACCATCGGCGCCAGCTTCCTGGCCGCGCACGCGGCCAACCCTTCGGCCGTCGAGGACGCATGAACCGACCCGACCCCGACGCCACGCCGGCCGCGGTCGACGTGGCGCCGGCGACCGTGCCGC
>Ga0157372_10004309_pt1 | contig 15209 bp, 16 predicted proteins | sample C55metaG_FD_115307 | JGI IMG/M metagenome (GOLD analysis project Ga0157372, IMG submission 115307) | Corn rhizosphere microbial communities from Kellogg Biological Station, Michigan, USA - C5-5 metaG | ecosystem: Host-associated > Plants > Roots > Rhizosphere > Soil | place: USA: Michigan... | reverse complement strand
TTTGGCGCTGCCGACAAGCACGTCATAGGTGGTGAGCTTGCGTTCGGACCGGCCAATGCCCAGACCGGTGGAGGCGTTGCCCTGTGGGTCGATGTCGACGACCAGTGTCGGTTGGCCGATGGCCGCGAGCGCCGTGCCGAGATTGATGGCCGTGGTGGTCTTCCCCACCCCGCCCTTCTGGTTGGCGACAACGAGAACGCGCGGCGCGCTATCGGACACGGGCAAGCTCGCGAACTTCCAAAATGGTGCCGAACGAATCTGTCCGGCTGGGGTGGTAGATGACTTGCATATTCCAATATTTAGTAGCTTCAGTCAATTCTGCGTCTACAGATCGGCCTTTCAGGAACAGATTCGTTGTGCTTGGTCCCTGAAATCGCTTTGCGTAGGTGAGCAGCTTGGGCAAGGGCGCGCAAGCCCGCGCGGTCACCACATCGAAAATTTCGGGGGGTGCATCTTCGATGCGGCCACAGCGAATTTCGACAGATACCCCGGCCGCCGAGGCGGCCGCTTCCAGGAACTGGCACTTCTTGGCCGTCGTCTCGCAGAGCACCACTTCGAACGGCGTGCGCTCGCGCAACAGGATGGCGAGGACCAGGCCGGGAAACCCGGCGCCGCTGCCCAGATCAATCAGGCGGCGGGCAGGCTGAGGTACGAGGGCCGCGAGCTGCGCCGAATCCCACACGTGCCGTTGCCAGACGTCAGCAAGAGAGCTGCGCGAAACGAGGTTGTGCCGCGCGTTCCAACCGGAGAGAGCGCCGACGAAGGTTTTGAGCCGCGACAGTGTTTCACGTGAAACACCCGACGCGCCGGCAAACTCCTCCGGCCCGAAATCAGGAGGCAAGGCGCTCGCGGGCCGCCGCTTTCGCCCGAATGTGCGCCAGCACCAGGGTCAGTGCGGCCGGAGTGACTCCATCGATTCGGGACGCCTGCCCCAAGGTCGAGGGACGGATCGAATCCAGTTTCTGCCGGGCTTCTGTCGAAAGCCCCACTACGGCGGCATAGTCCAGATCGTCAGGAATTGTGAGCCCCTCCTCTCTTCGAAAGGCGATGATGTCCGCCTCCTGCCGGTCCAGGTAGCCGGCGTATTGGGCATCGATCTCCAGCTGCTCAATCACATCCGGCGGGAGCCGCGCCAGCTCCGGCCAAACCAGAGTCAGTTTGCCGAAGGTCACGTCGGGAAAGCTGAGCAGCGCGGCAGCCGATCGCCTGACACCGTCCAGGTTGATAGCGATCCCGTGATGCCGGGCCTGATTGGGGGTGAGGCTGGAGGCGCGCATCTGGGCCCGCGCCGCTTCCAGCCTTTCTTGTTTATTGGCGAATACCCCCGCCCGCTCTGCCCCCACACAGCCGGCTTGCTTGCCCACTGGCGTAAGGCGCTGGTCGGCGTTGTCGGCCCGCAAGCTGAGCCGGTATTCGGCCCGCGAGGTGAACATCCGATAGGGCTCGGTCACGCCCTTCGTCACCAGGTCATCGATGAGGACGCCGATATAGGCCGATGCCCGGTCCAGCACGACGGGATCGCCGCCGGCAACAGCACGCGCGGCGTTCAGGCCGGCCATCAGCCCCTGAGCCGCGGCTTCTTCATAGCCGGTCGTTCCGTTGATCTGGCCAGCCAAATAGAGGCCCTTCAGGGCCTTGGTCTCCAGGGAGGGTTTCAGCTCACGGGGGTCCACATAGTCGTATTCAATGGCATAGCCGGGCCGACGCATGGCAGTATTTTCCAAGCCCGGAATGGTGCGAAGCAGGTCCAGCTGAACGTCTTCCGGTAGCGAGGTGGAGATGCCGTTCGGATAAACCGAGTCGTCGTCCAGCCCTTCGGGCTCGAGGAAGATTTGATGGTTCTCGCGTCCGGCGAAGCGCACCACTTTGTCTTCGATCGAGGGGCAGTAGCGGGGGCCGCTGCTCTCGATCTGGCCGGAGTACATCGGCGCACGGTGCAAATTCGCCCGGATCACGGCATGCGTCGCGGCTGTCGTATGGGTGATGTGGCAGACGACCTGCGGGGTCTTTATCCGGTTGGTGAGGAAGGAAAAGGGGTAGGGCGGTTGGTCGCCGGGCTGCACCTGCAATGCGGCATAATCGATGGTGCGGCCGTCCAGCCGAGGCGGTGTGCCGGTTTTCAGCCGGCCCATTCGAAGCCCGAGGCTGTAGAGCGTCTGCGACAGTCCGGTGGAAGGCGCCTCGCCCACCCGCCCGGCCGGGATTTTCTTCTCGCCGAGATGTATGAGGCCCCGCAGAAAGGTGCCGGTGGTGAGCACGGCCGCGCCACACCCGAGCCGCTCGCCCGCGGCGGTTAGCACGGCCACCACGCGGCCGTTCTCGATCTCCAGATCCTCTGCGGCGGCTTCGAGGATCGTCAGATTCGGTATTGCTGCCAGCGCCGCCTGCATGCCCCGCCTGTAGAGCTTGCGATCCGCTTGGGCGCGGGGGCCGCGGACCGCCGGCCCCTTGCGCCGGTTCAGCAGCCGAAACTGGATGCCAGCTGCGTCGGCGACACGTCCCATCACACCGTCGAGCGCGTCGATCTCCCGAACCAGATGCCCCTTCCCCAAGCCGCCGATCGCCGGGTTGCAGGACATTTCGCCAATGGTGTCGCGCCGATGCGTCAGCAGCAGGGTGGAAGCGCCGAAACGCGCCGCCGCAGCGGCGGCTTCACAGCCGGCGTGGCCCCCGCCAATCACGATCACATCGAAAGAATCCATCAGTCGCCAGATACGCGCCGGCACATCGCGCAGCAAGACTGTTTCACGTGAAACACTCACTTGCCGATGCAGAAATCGCGGAACACGACGTCGAGCAGCTCCTCGACATCCACGGCGCCGGTTAGACGACCCAACTCCCGCATGATCAGGCGCAACTCCTCGGCAATGATTTCCGATTCCTGCGCGATGAGGCCCCGGTGAAGAGCGGCCGCTGCCCGGCCTAGAGCGTTGCGGTGGCGCTCCCGCGTCAGCGCAGGGATGTCCCGACTGCTCAGGCGATCTCGGACAATATTCCCAAGTCTTTGAAGCAGCAGATCCATCCCAGCGCCCGTCTCCACCGATACGGCGAAAGAGCCGGCGGGCGGAGGCGCCAGATCGACCTTGTTCCACGCGGTCAGCGCCGGCACGTGCGGCATTTCCGGAAGACGGGCGTCCGGCGCCGTGGCATCCAGCAGAAGCAATACCGCATCCGCCGATTCCGCTCTCGCCAGGGCCCGGCGAACACCCTCCACTTCAATGCGGTCGGCGGTTTCGCGCACCCCCGCGGTGTCCGCTACGATTACCGGGTAGCCGCCGAGGTCGAGATGCACCTCGACCACGTCGCGCGTGGTGCCCGCGATGTCCGACACAATCGCCACGTCGCGGCGCGCCAAAGCGTTGACCAGGGAACTCTTGCCACTGTTCGGCGGACCGATCACCGTTAAGCGAAACCCCTCCCGCAGAATTTCACCGCGCCGGGCGTCGGTTAAATGGGAGCGGATTTCGGCAGCAATTTCAGCCATCTGTGCCTTTGCTTCGGCCATTGCCCCGGCTGGTATTTCCTCATCAGAGAAGTCGATAGTGGCTTCGACCCACGCCGCGGCGCGGATCAGGCGGGCCCGCCAGCCCTCGTACAAGTCGTAGAGCGCACCCTCATACTGCTGCAGCGCCTGGCGGCGCTGCGCCTCGGTTTCGGCGTTGATGAGGTCGGCCAGCGCCTCGGCCTCGGTCAGATCGAATTTGCCGTTTTCCACCGCCCGCCGGGTGAATTCCCCAGCTTCCGCCGGCCGCAACCCCGCAATGCTGCTCATTGCGCCGAGCAACGCGTCGACCACGGCTCGGCCGCCGTGAAGGTGGAATTCCGCGACATCCTCGCCGGTAAAGCTGGCGGGCGCCGGAAACCACAGCACCAACCCGTTGTCGATGGGCTCGCCGTTCAGGTCGGAGATCTTGCGCAAGCTGGCAAAACGCGGCGCCGGCAATTCCGGCCCTGCCAGCTGCCGAAGCGCAGCGGCCGCCGCCGGTCCCGAAGCCCGCACCACGGCGACGCCCGCGCGCCCTCTCCCGCTGGAGAGTGCAAAGACCGTATCGCTGTGCAGCCCCATCCGGCGCGCGCGCTATCCCTTTTTGCCGCCTTGCGCAGCGGCACCGGCGGCGCTGTCCCAGAGAAACCTCTGGAATTCCTCAAAGCTCTTGGCGCCGGCTGGCATCCAGGCGCGCAGCAGCGCCTGCGGATCGAAGGCCTCCACCCCGGACTTCATCCGCCGCCGCATTTCTTCCAGCATCTCCGCCTGCAACCCCGATACATCCGGCAGACCCATCAGCCGCCGCGCCTCCTCCGGCGTCATGTCCAGTTCCAGATTGATCTTCATCGCTTGTGAGCGCCGCTTGAGCCGCGCTAGGAACCTATCAGGTCTTCACCCCACCAAGAAGGCGGCACGCGCCCGCCAGGATTCTCGATGAGCCGCAATCAGCTGGACCGCGAAACCAGTCCCTATCTGCTCCTGCACAAGGACAACCCGGTTCATTGGCGGCCCTGGGGGCCAGAGGCGCTGGAAGAGGCGCAGGAGCAGAACAAGCCCATTCTTCTCTCCGTCGGCTACACCGCCTGTCACTGGTGCCACGTGATGAACGAGGAGAGCTTCACCGATCCGGAAACCGCCGCGGTGATGAACGAACTGTTCGTCAACATCAAAGTAGACCGCGAGGAACGCCCCGATCTCGATCAGATCTACCAGACCGCGGCGCAAGCTGTCGGCAGCGGCGGTGGATGGCCACTGACGATCTTTCTGACGCCGCAAGCGGAGCCATTCTTCGCCGGCACCTATTATCCGAAGGACGCGCGCTTCGGGCAGACGCCATTCAGGACTGTGCTGCAGGAAGTTTCGCGCATCTGGCGCGAGCAGCCGGAGCCGGTGCGCAACACCACTGCACGGATTCAGGAGGTTTACGCGAATCTCTGGAGCCGCGATCTTCGTGGCCAACTCGACGCAACAGTGCTGGACAATACCGCTCTCGCCATCGGTCGCCGCTTCGACGTGTTTTCGGGCGGGCTGAGCGGCGCACCGAAGTTTCCCCAGTTCGGCCTGACGGAGTTGCTGTGGCGCGCTTATCTGCGCACCGGCGTCGAGCAGTTCAATCAGCTGGTGCAGACGACACTCGTGAACATCTGCCTGGGGGGCATTTACGATCACGTCGGCGGGGGCTTGCATCGCTATGCCGTCGACGAGCGCTGGCTCGTGCCGCATTTCGAAAAAATGCTGTACGACAACGCGGAGTTCATCGATGCGCTCACGCTGGTCTGGCAGCACAATCGCTCCGACCTCTATCGCGCGCGGATCGAGGAGACGATCGATTGGCTGTTCCGCGACATGATGGTGGAGCAGGGGTTCGCCGCCGCGCTCGACGCCGATTCGGAAGGCCAGGAGGGGAAGTTCTACGTCTGGCGCGAAACCGAAATAGACGCCGCGCTGGCCGGCACCTACGCCCCCACCTTCAAGAAGGTCTACGGCGTTTCGCGTGAGGGCAACTGGGAAGGCCGAAACATTCTCAATCGGCTCGGGGGCGCGGCGAGCTATCCGCTGTCCGAAGCCGATGAAACGCTGCTTGCGAAACAGCGCATGCGCCTGCTGGCGGCGCGCCAGAAGCGAGTGCCCCCTTTGCGCGACGACAAGGTGCTGGCCGACTGGAACGGCATGATGATTTCTGCGCTCGCCAATGCCGGCGCGGTGTTCCGAAAAACAGCGTGGACCACCGCCGCCATTCGCGCCTTCGATTTTGTCGAACAGGTTCTCGCCGATGGCAACCGGCTCTACCACTCCTGGCGCAACGGCAAGCGCCAGCACACCGGCTTTGCCGACGACTACGCGCAAATGGCGCGCGCGGCGTTGACCTTATGGGAAACCACGGCGGATCGGCGCTATCTGCAGCGCGCCCAGGCCTGGGTGCATGTGCTGAACGATCACTTTTGGGACAGCCAGAACGGCGGCTATTTCTATACCGGCGACGATTCCGATCCGCTTATCGTCCGTTCACGGATGATCTACGATCAGGCGACCCCTTCGGCGAACGGTGTGATGGTGTCGCTGCTGGCGCGGCTGCACATGGCGACGTGGGAAAATGTCTATCGCGACCGCTGCAATGCCTTGGTGGAAGCCTTCTCGGGCGAGCCCGCGCGGGCTTTCATGTCCATGGGCTCGTATCTGTCCGGCCTCGAAACGGTCTTGAACGGATTGCAAATCGTAATCGTGGGGCCGCTTACCAGTCCGAAGACGCACGAGCTGCTGAATGCCGTGCTTGGCCGCAGCCTGCCGCACCGCAGTCTGGTGCTCGCCGATCCAGCGCAACAAATGCCGCCTGGTCATCCCGCCTTCGGCAAGGCAATGGAGAACGGCCAGCCCACGGCTTACATCTGCCAGCGGCAGACCTGCTCGACGCCCATCACCAATCCGGTGACGTTGAGCCAGGCGTTGCTGCTGCCGCAGCGGCCAGCCGGGCAGGCCTAAGAAAAACAGGAGGGAGGAATGGCGGGAACGGATATCAGGGTCGACGGCCCGGACGGCAGCTTCGGCGCCTATCTGGCGCGGCCGAGCAGCGGCAGCGGGCCTGGCGTCGTGGTCATCCAGGAGATTTTCGGCGTCAACAAGGTGGTGCGGGACGTTGCCGACGGCTTCGCCGCGCGCGGTTATTTTGCCATCGCTCCGGATCTGTTTTGGCGGCTCGAACCTGGCGTGCAGCTCACCGACAAAACCGATGCGGAGTGGCAGCGCGCCTTTGGCCTGATGCAGAAATTCGACATCGACGCCGGCGTGAAAGACATCCAGGCCTGCATCTCCTATTTGCGCGGGCTCGACGGCTGCAGCGGAAAAGTCGGTGCGGTGGGCTACTGTCTGGGCGGCCTGCTCTCGTACCTTGCGGCAACGCGCACCGATGTCGACGCGAGCGTCGGCTATTATGGCGTCAACATCGACCAGAAGCTGGACGAGGCAAAGAACATCAGGAAGCCGCTGCTGCTTCACATCGCAGAGAAGGATCAGTACGTGAAGCCGGAAGCGCAGAAGAAGATTGCCGAGGCGCTGAAGGGCAATTCACACGTTACGCTACACTTCTATCCGCAGATGGACCATGCTTTCGCGCGCGAAGGGGGGGCGCATTACGACAAAGCCTGCGCCGAGCTCGCCAACGGCCGCACCTCAACCTTTTTCAAGCAGCACCTGAGCTGAGCGCGGGCAACGAGAGCGGGCATCTTGAGCCGGTCACGCTCACCGGCCGCTTCGTGCGGCTGGAGCCGCTCAGCCTCGCGCATCTCGATGATCTCTGCGCCGCAGGGCTCGATCCGGAGCTGTGGCGGTGGATTCCCAATCAGGTGGTTACGCGCGAAGACATGCGCCGCTACATCGAAACGGCGTTGCGCGAGCAGGACGCGGGAGTGTCGTTGCCGTTTGCCGTGATCCATCGTGAAAGCGGCCGCGCCACCGGCAGCACGCGCTACGGCAATATCAGCCTGCCGAACAGGCGGGTGGAAATCGGCTGGACCTGGTACGCTCAGGCCTGTCAGCGCACGCCGGTCAACACCGAATGCAAGCTTCTGTTGCTCGCCCATGCTTTCGAGCGGCTCGGCATGATCCGGGTGGAGTTCAAGACCGATGCCCTGAACGAGAAATCGCGCAGTGCGCTATCGCGAATCGGTGCCATCCGGGAAGGCATCTTCCGCAAACATCTGATCTGCGAGTCCGGCCGCATTCGCGACACGGTCTGTTTCTCGATCCTCGAGTCAGAGTGGCCGGAGAAGAAGCGCGCGCTGCAGAACCGCCTGGGCTGCAAACAATGAGCTCGCATTTTTACCGGTCGTCGTCATCATCCTCGTCATCGTTATCGTGATGCGAGCGGACCGCTTTCGCGGCCGCTTTGGCGGCAGCGGCGCTCGCCTTGGCCGCTGCCCTTGCGGCCACGGCATCGGCTTGAGCCTCGGCTCTCGCTGCGGCCGCAGTGGCGCGGGCTTCGGCGGCAGAAATATTCGGCGAGCCGACTTCCACGCTCGCCATCCCGTCGCTCGACATCTTGCCCTTGTACGCCTTGATCTTCACCGAACCGGAGCCGAACGAACTGACATGCGGATCCACGGCAAGGCCACCGAAAGCAAAATTGCCGGAGCCCATGATGTCGACGTGCAGAGGATTGGCGACACCGTCCGCGATGTTGACCGACCCTGAGCCTGCAATGTCCACCCGAACCGGGCCGTTCACCCGCGGCGTGGAGATGTCGCCGGAACCGGCGATGTCAACGCTCAATCCACCGGCGATGGGGCCAAGCGCCGTGTCGCCAGCGCCGGCGATGTCCGCTTTCACCATCTGCGTCGGACCAACATTCACTTTGCCGGAACCCGCAATATCCAGATCGAGAGGTCCTGCCACTGCCGCCACGTCGATGCGGCCTGTCCCGGCAAGCGAAATCTTGGCGCTTGAGACTTTGCCAATTTTGGATTGCGTGGCCGATGCCTCGAACTTCAACGGCCCCATTGTGTCGCCGATCGTCGCCTTGCCAACCATGTCATCGACATTGACAGCACTACCTCGGGGCACGCTGACTTTGACGATCAGCTGATCGGGCTTGGATCTTCCGTAGTCGGAGAAATTGAACCACTTGCTCCAGTCCCATACGGACTCGGTATTCTGGCCTTCCACGACAAGAACACCGCCGGCCGACCGGACTTCCACCTGTTTGATTCGCTCCTTGGTGCCCGAGACGCTCACCGTCATCGGGCCGCCGTTGCTGACGCTGACGATCAGGGTGCCGACAAGATCGTCGACCTTGAGGGCGCTGGCGCTGTAGGTCTTTTGCGGCCAGCTGACCCAGTCTTCAGCCGCCGCGGCCGGCAGGATCAGAAGGCCGGCGACGCCGGCCCCCATCAGAAGGGATTTTGTCTGCTCGTTCATGCTGGTCTCCCGACCGCGATAATACCAATCAGGGCACATATAGGGTGTTCATACTAGTCTGTGTAGCCCGCCCATTTCGCAGGCGTGCCCGGCGTCTTCAAACGGAGAACAAAATAGCGCCGCCCGCAGAAGATCAGGGAAGAAGGCGGTAGCCGCCAGCCTCGGTCACCAGGAACTGCGCATGGCCCGGATTGCTCTCGATTTTCTGCCGCAACCGGTAAATGTGGGTTTCGAGCGTGTGGGTGGTGACAGCCGGATTGTAGCCCCAGACCTCGTGCAGAAGCTTGTCACGCGGTACGGTCTCCCCCGAGCGATAGAGGAATTTGAGGATGTTGGTTTCTTTTTCGGTCAGCCGAATCTTCTTGCCGCGTGGGTCGACCAGAAGTTTGGCGCTTGGACGGAAGGTGTAGGGCCCGATGCGATAAACCGCCTCCTCACTCTGTTCGTGGCTGCGCAAATGGGCGTGCACCCGGGCCATCAGCACCGCAAAGCGGAAGGGTTTCGTCACATAGTCATTGGCACCGGCGCCCAACCCTTCAATGGTGTCGGCATCGCTGTCGGCTGCGGTGAGCAGCACGATTGGGCAGGTGATGCCCCGTTCCCGGAACTCGCAGCAGAGCTTTCGGCCGTCGCCATCCGGCAGGCCGACGTCGAGGATCATGAATTCGTAAAGCCCATCGGAAGCCCTTTCGCGGCCTTCGGCGCAGGTGCCGGCCTGTACCGGGTCGAAGCCTTCGGCGACCAGCTGCTCCGCCAGGGAATCGCGCAGCATGGCGTCATCATCAACGAGGAGAACCCGTTTGGCGCTCGGCATATCCGTTCTCCGCTCCATTTTTGGTCCCTTCCGTGACGCTACCGGGAAGGAAGCCTCCGGTGTATTTGGGATCATGGCCGCGCCGCCACAACCATCCCCCTCGACCCCTGCTGCGCCTTCCCTCATCGGGCGGGTGACCCAGGCCGCAATTGCTTTCCGCCAGGGCCTGCCCGTCACCATTACCAATGACGAAACTACATTGCGTGTATTCGCGGTTGAAACGCTGACGCGGGAGGCTCTCGCGGATGTGATGGGGGGCGTTCTCCTGCTGACCCATGCCCGCGCCCGCACCCTAAAGATTCGGCTGTATACGCCGGAGGTGGCTGCCCTCCCCCTGGAAGGGAACGCTACGCCGGAGGCGCTCCTCGCTCTGGCCGACCCGACCTTCGATCTGGCGGAACCGATGAAAGGGCCATTCGCGGCATTGCGCGAACCGTTGCCGGATGGCTTTGGCGCCTCCATCAGACTTGCCAAACTCGCCGGCCTGCTGCCCGCGACCGTCGCAGCGCGCGCAACCGCGGCGGCACCCGCAGTCACGGTCTCGGTTAACGATATCCGATGCTTTGAAGCGGAAACGGTGGAGACGCTGACGGGCGTGACGCGCGCGCATGTGCCACTCGAAGGCGCGGAGCGCACGGAGGTCGTTGCCTTTCGCGCGCGCGACGGCGGCCCGGAGCATTATGCCGTCATCATCAATGCCCCGCCGCCGCATGACCCGGTGCTGACACGGCTGCATTCCGAATGCTTCACGGGCGATCTGCTGGGTTCGCTCAAATGCGATTGCGGCCCGCAGCTGCGCGGCGCCATCGAAAGCATCGCGAAAGCTGGCGGCGGCATCCTGCTCTACCTTTCGCAGGAGGGACGCGGAATTGGCCTCATCAACAAACTCCGCGCCTACCGTTTGCAGGACCAAGGCTTCGATACGCATGAGGCGAACGAGCGTCTCGGCTTCGAGGCCGACGAGCGGCTGTACCAGGTCGCTGCGAAGATGCTGGCGCTGCTCGGTTATTCATCGGTGCGGCTGCTGACCAACAATCCGGAGAAGGTGAAGGCGCTGGAAGGCGCCGGCATCCGGGTTGTCGAACGCGTGCCGCATCGCTTCGCACCGACCGCTCACAATCGTGTTTACCTTGAGAGCAAGGCAAGAGCTGGCCACTTGCTTTAGAGGTCCCGGGAAGGCGGAACGAAGCTGCCGATCGGGCATTTTGTCATTTGAGGCTTGCACCTGAGGACACGCATGTCCGCCTTTGGCCTGTACGTGATCGGCTTTGTCATCCTGTTGTGTGGCCTGATTTATGCGGCCTATTTGGTTCACGTGCCGCAGACCTGGATTATCGTCGGCGCGCTCGTGATCGTCGGCATTGGCGTGATGTCCGCCGTCTCGCATACCAAGCGGCGTGACCCGCCGGCCGAACCGCCGGCAGCCTGATTCCCTTCAGGGGCGCGATACACTCCGTTACATGATGGCGGCGATTTCACTCGGAGCGGCTGAAGAATCCGCTTAGATGCGCGCGGGCGGGCGGAGAGTCGAAGGAGGCTGCTATGCCTGCCGTCCCGAAGTCCCGCCAGACAGCGATTGCCATTCACGATCCCCTCCGCGCGTGGCTCGTGCCCTTTCGCATCCTCATCCTGAGGCTTGCGCAGCTCGCGGTGTCGGTTTTCATTGAACCTTGGGAAGCCGCCGGAAACATGCTGAAGGCGGCGCTCGCGAAGATGGACGAGATGTCGAGGGACGAAGCTAGGCTTGCCGTGGAGAACAACCCGATGCGCCGGCATCCACATGTGCTGAACGCTGCCACAAACCTGCTCGGCATCTGCTTCATCATTATCGGCGGCCTGAAGCTGACCAACCAGAATTCCAAGACCTATTCCGACGAGATCGCATGGGCGGCAGCCTTCTTTCTCGTGATCAGCATCGCCATGTCGTATTTCGGGGTGCGCGAAGGCATCGAGCGGGAATGGCGGGTGCGCATCGCCGATTGGTCGTTTCTGATCGGGATCGCTGCCTTGATCGTCTCGATGGTGATCGCGGCCTACCAACTCTAGCGCGGGCTCAGCGGATGAGTGTCAACGCCACCGAAAGGCGTAAACGGCGTTATCCGCGCCGACGTACAAGCGGTCCCGCGTCGCCAGGATGGTCTGGAAGTGATGCAGGCCGCTCACCGCGGTGCCGTTGCCGGAGAACACGGCCTTCCCGTTCAACGCATTGAAACCGTGCAGTTCGTTATCCCCCTCTGCGCCGACCGCCCAAACGATCGGCTCCGAAGAGCCGTCCGTGGTCGTCAGGATTGGCGCTCCACCGCCGCTGAATGCTGCACACCATGCGAAACTCACCGGAGATGAGCCGCTGGCAGCGACATTGAGCATGGTGATGTTTCCGCCGGAACAATGGCTGCTGCCCGAACTGGTAAACGCGACCATCGTGGCCTTGTCCGTCTCGTACACGGCCGGAGCCGTGCGGATGGCGCCATTTGCGACTGCCAGAACCTGGATGGCGCCCCCGACACCGCCGAGATCATGCCGGTCCACCAGATAGGCGTTGCCGTCTTTGCCGAAGGCGATCACGCGCCTGGCGGGTTTGCCGCCAGCTACCGCAATGTTGATCGGCAGCGCTTCGGTGCCGCCGAGATCCTGATCGCTGTTGTCCAGCGATTTCCAGTTCGAGGGCGCGAAATAATCTTTGGCATCGTCCGAATGGGCGAGACCGGCCTTGAGCTTGATGATCGCCTCGCCGTCACTCCAGTCGTTGGCACCGAAGGTGTTGCCGGTGGTCACGAACAGGTATGTGCCGTCACCGGCAAGGCCGCCTTGCGCCCATATCCCGCCGCCGTTCGCTCGCGTCTGCCACATCGCTTCCAGGGAAGCGTTGTCGGGTTTGATCTGAACGACGGTGCCGCGATAGGAGCCGCAATCGCCGGCATTCCCAGCGTAGTTGACATAAAGCCGCTGCGCATACAGCAGCAGCGCACTGCGCTCTCCCTGCGTCAGCGAGCTGAACGTTCCGCCCGCCTTCTTGACCGCCGTCTCGATATCGAGCGGCCAGCCGGCAAGCACGGAACCGTCGGTCAGCGATAGCGCGTAAACTTTGTGCCGTGGCCCGTTCTTCGTGTCGACCAGGGCATCGGCGTAGAGCGTGGCGGACGCCGTGTCGATCACTGGTGTTCCGGTGACGCCGATAGGATCGATGTTGCCGCATGGGAGTTCGCTTCTGGATACGGGCGAGCCCAGCGACTGCTTCCAGACCGTTGCGCCGTTGGCGCTATCCAGCGCGTAGATGGTGTTCGACTCGGTGGCCACGATGACCAGCGCCCGCTTCGCGCCATTCGGGCTCCAATAGAGGGGCTGCGCGTAAACGTTGCCTTTGATCTTGGGGGTGAATTTGGTATCGCGCTGCATATTGGCGGCGGCGGACTGCGTCAGCGTCGGCACCACATACGCGCCGTGCCGATGATTGCCGTTGTGATAGGTGGCGACGCTTTCCGCCGAGGCCAGTGCGGGCCAGGCGATCAGGGCTGCCATTGCTGCAAGGCGCCGCGTCATCGGTCCAACTCCCAAGGTTCGCGCCGGCCCGCTCGCATCTTACACGGACTTCGCATGGCTCGGTCGCGCGCCGAAAATGGCGGTGCCGAGGCGCACGTGCGTGGCGCCAAATTTGATGGCGGTTTCGAAATCGCCGCTCATCCCCATGCTGAGGAAGCGCAGATCGTGCTCCCGCGCCAGCGTCTGCAGGAGCGCGAAGTGCGGAGCGGGCGGCTGATCGACAGGCGGAATGCACATCAGTCCCTTCACCGGCAGTTCCAGCTCTCTGCGACAGTACCGGATGAAGGGGGCCGCATCCTGCGGCGGAACCCCCGCCTTCTGGGGCTCTTCGCCTGTGTTGACCTGGATGAAAAGCGTGGGTGCGCGGCCGGAACGATCGATCTCCGCCCTCAGCGCGTCCGCGAGCTTCGGCCGGTCGAGCGTGTGAATCGCGTCGAACAGCTGCACCGCTTCCCGAACCTTGTTCGTCTGCAGCGGACCGACCAGATGCAGCTCGACCCCGGGAAATTCGTCCCGCAGCGCAGGCCACTTGCTCTTTGCTTCCTGGACCCTGCTTTCGCCAAACACGCGGTGGCCAGCCTGGAGAACCGGCCGGATCGCGTCCGCCGCATGAGTCTTCGATACCGCGACGAGCGTGGTAGAAGGGGCTGGCCGAATCGCGGCCGCGCGCGTTTTCTCGATGCGCGATAGAATATCGGCAAGCGCCGCGGCTGGAGTGACTGCGTCGGAGGTCACGTTGAACGAACTTGAAAAGCGCAGGCTAGCAAGGGCGGCCGCCACCCTCAATGCGCGAAGCAGGCCGGACCTGCCGCCGCTGGTGCTGATGACGGACGACGAACGGCTGCCCGACCCCCTGGCTGCGGCGCGCGCCTTGCCGCGCGGCAGCATGGTGGTGGTGCGCGCGCGTCAGGGCGCTCATCGCGCCAAGCTGGCCGAAGCGTTGCAGCCCATTGCGCGGGCACGAAGGCTGACACTGCTCATCGCCAACGATCCGGTCCTGGCGGACCGGGTGCGCGCGGCGGGGGTGCATTTTTCGGAAGCGAATGCGCGTCAGGCTGCCTCGTGGCGTGCGCGCCGGCCGCATTGGCTGATCACCGTGGCCGCGCATTCCCTGCGGGCATGCCTGGCGGGCCGACGGAGGCGCGCCGACGCTGTCTTTCTCGGGCCGGTATTCGCCACCGCCAGTCACCCGAACGGAAATCATTTCGGGCCTTTACGCGGCCGCGCAATTGCGCTGACGGCACCCCTACCCAGCTATGCGCTCGGAGGAATTGCCCTTGCCCCGGCAAATCGTCTGGCAGGGTCTGCCTTCGTTGGGCTGGCCGGCATCGCCGCGCTGGCCGCCTGACGCGCTCGCGTTGCACGAGAGGCGAGCCGCCCGTATAAGCGCCAGCGCGCGGGGAACACGCAACGAAGTGGGTACAATGCGGATTTTGAGCGTCCTTCTGGCCACCCTGCTGCTCGCGGCTTGCGGCGGGTCGGACAATCTCGTCGAGGACGAGACCTCCACCGGGTCGACCGCCATTACGTCCTCCGGCGGCCATATCACGCTCGGGGTGAACTCCTATCTCTGGCACGCCACGCTCGACACGCTGCGCTTCATGCCGCTGCATTCGGCCGATCCATTCGGCGGCGTCATCATTACCGACTGGTATTCGTCTCCGAATGCGCCCAACGAGCGGATGCGGGTGACCGCCTATATTCTGGATCGACGGCTACGGGCGGATGGGCTGAAGATCACCGTCTTCCGCCAGACGCTTGGAACTGGCGGGGGCTGGGTCGATGCCGCGGTCAATCCGGAAACCGCAACCAAAATCGAAGATGCGGTTCTCACCCGCGCCCGCGAGCTGCGCCTTGCGAGCGGTGGAAGTTGACCTAGACGCGCTGTAAGCCTTTCACGCCGGCTGCAGCGCAGAACGGCGGAAGGGAATGGTTCATGGCGCGATACGACGCCAAAGA
>Ga0157372_10004308_pt1 | contig 15212 bp, 9 predicted proteins | sample C55metaG_FD_115307 | JGI IMG/M metagenome (GOLD analysis project Ga0157372, IMG submission 115307) | Corn rhizosphere microbial communities from Kellogg Biological Station, Michigan, USA - C5-5 metaG | ecosystem: Host-associated > Plants > Roots > Rhizosphere > Soil | place: USA: Michigan... | reverse complement strand
TGCATTACACCGTTGATGATGACGCTCACTTCCGCGGGAAATTCTTCTTCCTGGTTCTTTTGCATGGGCCTGAGTTTCAGGAACGTCATCCATAAAACATCGTGCAATCGGCCGCGCCAGTCCTGTCCGGCGTTACTTTGCTCACGGGACCACTTCTGATGTGCTTCCCCTTGTGCAGAGACACAAACGAATTGCGGAAGATGTAATTGACTCACCCAAACGACCGCACTTGGATAACGAGGAATACTGACCTGATGTACGATGCTGTTAGGTACTGAGTCCAGAGCCTGAGCCCGTTATGAAAGCGTACTTATGACCGGGTATTCGCTGCCTACGCCTCTTTCGACACCTTTGGATTTTGACCCGATGTGCCTCGACGCCTTTCTTCGCAGGGCTCTCGGCGGACTCGCGGGGCACATGACTCTCGAGCGAATCGTCGGAGGGCAGTCGAACCCAACATTCTTCGTCAACTATGAAAATAGGTCCCTTGTCTTGCGCAAACAGCCACCACTGGAAATCCTGCCCTCTGCGCATGCCGTCGACCGCGAATACCGTATTCTGTCGGCGCTCGCCGATTCAGACGTGCCGGTGCCACGAGCGATTCTGTTCCACGGCGAGCGCGACATCGTGGGCACACCTTTCTACATCATGGAACGGTTGGAGGGCCGCGTTTTCCCAGATTGCTCTCTGCCCGGAATCTCGCCATCAGAGCGGCATGAGATGTATTTCGCCATGGCCGAAATGATGGCGCGCCTGCATCAGATCGATTGGAAAGCGGTAGGACTGGATGGATATGGGCGGCCCGGGAACTATATCGAGCGTCAGATCGCGAGGTGGACTAAGCAATGGCAACTATCCAAGTCGCGTGAAAATCGCGACCTGGATCACGTGGTCAGCTGGTTGACGAACAATTTATCGGCGACGGACGAAACAACCATTTGCCACGGTGATTTCCGACTGGGAAATCTGATGTTCCACCGGATCGAGCCCCGCATAGTCGGTGTTCTCGACTGGGAGCTCTCCACGCTGGGCCATCCGCTGGCGGATGTTGCGTTCAACTGTCTCGCCTGGCACACGCTCCCGACCGAATACGGAGGGCTGCTCGGTTTGGATTTCGCCGCTTTGGGCATCCCCTCAGAACATGACTATATTGCGCATTACTCTCGTCTGGTAGGTCGCAGCACTGGCGTCCCCGCCTTTTACTACGTCTTTGCTTTGTTCCGGATGGCCGTGATCTTCGAGGGTATTTTCGCGCGGGCGCGTGCGGGGAATGCTGCGGCGAAGAATGCATCCGAAGTTGGAAGCCTGGGCGTCGCATTTTCTAGACGGGCCCTCGAGGTGATCAGTGGTAAGACGCACCGCTGACCGAAGAGGTGTTGCTCACTATTGAGCTATGCGACTCGAACTGAGGGCCTCGATTTGTTCCGGACCGTAACCCAGACCTCTCAGAATCTCCGCCGTGTGGGTTTCTCCCGGAGCAGGGGAGCGGTCGACGGAGAACTCGAAACCGCTCATCTTAAGTGGAATGGCAAACTGCGTTACCCTGCCTGCAGGCCCTTCCAATTCAACTACCATTTTTCGAGTCCTCGTCTGAGGGCTTGCGATAGCTTCGTCGAGCCTCAAGAGGAGCGTTACACAGCAATCGATGTCTCGGAATTTTTCCGTCCAATACTCTGAATTTTGCGCGGAGAAAATGTCCTGGAGCTCTAGCCGGACCTTGCGAGCTTCCTCTCCGCCAACTAGATGTTTGGACTGCAAGTCTGGCCGCTCCAGTACCTCGCAAAACCGGTCCCAGAACTTTCGCTCCAGAGCGCCAACCGCCATGTAACGACCGTCGAGGGTACGGTAGTAGTTGTAGCAGGCCAGCCCCCCGGAGAGAGCGTCCGCTCCGCGGTTCAAGGGTTCGCCAGCTGCGATCATAGTGGAGAGTGCGACGACCGAGTGGGCGAGAATGCTGTCGGACATAGAAACGTCGATATAGCGCCCGCGCCCGCCGGTCCTGGCATCTAGCAGTGCGGCGAGGATGCCCATGACGGCCGTTAAACTGCCTCCTAGGAGATCTCCTATCTGCACATTCGGAATTGCGGGAGGGCCTTCAACTACGCCGATCTGGTCCCCCATACCGGTGCATGCTATGTAGTTGATGTCGTGGCCCGCCCGTAGGCGGTTGGGCCCAGTTTGACCATATCCTGAAATCGAACAATAGACCACGCGAGGGTTCAGCTTGTCGATCGCTTCGTATCCTATCCCCAGGCGATCGACGACCCCAGGCCGGAAGGCTTCCACAATAACATCTGCTCTCTCAGCCAGTCGGCAAAAGATCTCGCGGCCCCTCGCTTGTTTCAAATCAAGATTGATCACGCGCTTGTTGCGATTGAGTGCCAGACAACTCAGCGCGGCCGAGTAAATCGGGTTCTCCCCCCCATCGTGCAGTGTCGCTGACGGCTTTTTCCCGATTGGTTCGATTCTTACGACTTCCGCCCCCAGGTCGGCCAGATGAAGCGTGGCCACCGCACCCGGAAGCAAACGTGAGAGATCCAGGACTTGAACGCTCGCGAGTGGTTTTGGACGAACTGACGTCATTCCTCCTTCTGATGCTCTTGGCGGTTTCTCCATAACTGAGCGGCCTAGTGGCCCAAGCAGGCAATTCCTACAGTCTCCACAGCTTTCAATTCAGACTCCTCCGTGTTGCCGGAGAGCAGATCCCAGACAGAGAGAAACTGCCGGGGTTGTGCGCCGCTCAACGGAGAAACTGTCAACAACCAGAGACGTGGCCTGCATCACCGAAGGAAACTGAGTTGCTGCGCAACCCTGTCTATCGCCGCGGTTAAGGCCTTCATCTGACGAGCCGCCTCTTCGAAGTTATTTTCATTTATGCCTTCCTGCACTCCTGGAAGGGGCATCGCAGCATCGGCAGAATAGATACCGGGAGCGAAGACAGCGTGTTTGTACCAGGGCCTGCCCGATAGACCTTGGGGCAGTAGGAACGCCCGCTCAGCTTTGGCGAGGGTCCGGTTTACGCGTTCTAAATCGGGCGGCTCGGTTCCCTTTGATATTGCGCCCTCATATTTCTCGCGAATGTCTCGGCCGATCTCTGCCATGCGGCGGGCAGCGGCCTCCGCGGGACCACAATCGAGTTGATCAGCGCGACCAAGCAGCACCAGTTCGTGGCGCATATGATCGAGATAGCCTTCAATTTCGCGCGCATACATCTCATAGTCAAAGGGTAAGAGATCAGCATCAGCTAGGCGCAGCGACAGGACCCCATAGTATTGGGCCGCAGCAACCTGGTACTTGAAGCCAGGGTCCCCAAATTCTTTCACGTAACGATGATTGTCAAAGATGGAATGGTAGGCACCGTACTCGTCCCCAAAACCGAAATCGGTCGAGGAAACACCCAGGTGGTCGAGGAAAGCGACATAGTCAGTGCCGCTCCCGAGGTTTTCGATGTCAATCTTCTGCTCATCGATCGCTACCTCTGACAAAGAGTCGGCAAGGGGACTGCCCGAAGCCACCGTCAGCCGCAGTTGCTTGCGCTGCTCGTCTTGGGCGCGTGCCAGTATGGAGCCACCTCTCGGATCAGAAACTTCGGCAGCAACCTCCCGCATGAATTCCTTCAGCGACGGCACAGCGGCGGCGTAGAACTTGTAGTCCGCTCCCGCAACCGCAACGTCCAGGTTCAGGTAAGCCACCGCATGATCGCCCAGCTCCGCGGCATGTTTTTCGGCCCATTCGGTCGATCCGATCATGCCTTGCTCTTCGGCGTCCCAACTGCAAATCCAGATAGAGCGACGCGGTCGCCACCCGCCATGCATGAGCTCGCCAAGGCTACGAGCCATTTCAAGCATTGCAACAGTTCCAGTACCCGGATCGATCCCACCATAGGTCCATGCATCACGATGGTTTCCGAGCACAATGATCTCATTCGGGCTCACCGCACCCGAAATGCGAGCCACCACGACCCAAATCGGCTTGATCCTGTTATCCATGTGGATGCGCAGCCGGACCTTGGAGGGCCCAGGACCTAGGTGATAAGTAATAGGAAGTCCGCCCTGCCAGGGGCGTGGCGCTACCTGGCCTCCAAGGTTTTCCAGAATGTGTTTGGCATCAGCATATGAAAGTGGCAGTACCGGAATTCGAGGAAGCAAATTGGAGCGAGCAGTCTCGATGCGTGGCGTCCCAGGAATGGACGGCCCATCAGGTGTAGTAGGATCTCCCGGGTAAAGAAACTCGTAAAGCAATGTGCCTCGTTGTACACCTAAAGGAGGTTGCCAGGGTCCTTTAGGGTAGGTGTCGCCGGCATGGTAGCCGTTATCATCAGGGTCGGAATAGATAATTAGCCCCGCCGCTCTGTTTTGTTCCGCCACCTTTGCCTTCACCCCCCGAAAAGCCTCGGAATTCCCCCGGCGCACCATCACAATTTTTCCTGCGACCGAGATGCTCATTGCCCGGAGGTGCTCGTAATCGGATGGCAGACCTCGGTTTGCGAATATCACTTCGCCGCTGACATCACCAGACGCGGAATAGGCGTTGAAACCGGTCGCAATCCTCGAATCCTTGGAGGCCGGATCGCCCCGCACGAATTCGGGTGTGGGGCCAGCGAATTTGACGGGAGCCAGCAAATCGAGCTTCACCTCGCGCGGTTCGGACAGCAGGACGTCAAACTGCTCAATTGCCGCCTCCAGGCCATAGCTCCGAAACTGTTGAAGCATGTACTCCGCTGTGCGGCGATCCGCTAGGCTGCCAGCCATGTGCGGCTCAGCCGTGAGGACCTTGTGCTCGGCTTCCGAGCGCGAGGAATTGGGAACAGCGATCAATCGCCGTTCCAGTTCGCGCTCACGCTGGCTGTGCACGGGCTCAAACCCGCGCACCGCAAGCTTCTGACCACCGGCCCCCACGACCATGGCTGGAAAAAACGCAGTCAGCAGCAAAAGGCGGCATTGTTTGTTGTGCATGTGACTCCTCGGAGAGACTCTTGAAACAAGCACAGCTGAAGCATCGACGTTCAGATACCAGAAAGCGCGGTTTCCAGACTCTGGCGAATCGTGCTGACGATGAAATCCAAATGTTGGTCTTCAATCGTGTAGGGAGGCAACAACTCAAAATGATCTCCGACGGCATCATCAACCGGTCCGCTCACACCGCCTAAAATAAGTAAACCATTCTGGAAGGCGATGTCTTCGACGCGGTGGGTCACGTCCCATTCCTTTGGAAACGGGGTTTTATTTTTCTTGTCAGCTACGATTTCAATCCCGATGAAGAGACCCCTACCTCTGATATCTCCGACCCAAGGCAAATCGTCAAGCGCTTCGTGAAGTTTTGCTGATAACTTGTCGCCCATTTCAGCGGCCCGCAAGACAAGGTCATGTTCCTCAATGTACTGCAACACCGCGAGACCGGCGGCGCAGCTGAGTGGATTTCCCCCGAATGTTGTGCTATGCATTGGTTTCTGCGTGCCGTCCGCGATCGTTCGCCAAACCTTTTCAGCCAGAATAGTCGCACCGAGCGACGCATACCCTCCTGCGATGCCTTTGGCTGTGGTGATGATGTCAGGGATGACTCGCCAGTGATCAATGCCCCACTTAAGGCCCGTTCGCCCTATTCCACTCATCACCTCATCCGCGATAAATAAAATGTCGAATTCATCGCAAATCTTTCGAATCGCAGGGTAGTACTCGACCGGCGGGACTACCGCCGACATCGAGGTGCCGATGATGGGTTCAGCGATAAATCCCGCGATGTTCTCAGCGCCCTCCTGGCATATCACTCTTCGTAGCTCTTCCGCGCACAGTAATCCACACTGCGGGCGCGAGAGCCCCCAGGGGCAGCGATAGCAATAGGGTGGCGGAATATGCGGAAACTCAAGAAGAAGTGAATCATGCATTCTTCGCCAGGCTGTTCGCCCGCTCATCGAAAGTGCGCCCGTGGTATTACCGTGGTAGCTCTGCCAACGTCCCACGACTTTGCGCTTAGTGGGATGGCCTCGCTCCCAGTGATACTGATAAGCGAGTTTGAGTGCGGCTTCGTTTGCTTCAGCGCCGCCAGAGCAGAACAGTGTCTTGCTTTGCCCCATTCCGCGTGGTACCCAGGAGTTCAGCTTCGCGGCCAGAGATTGTCTCGGCTTGTTGTCTACAAGACTGGCGTAGCTGAATGCCAAAGTTAGCGCCTGGCTGGCGATCGCATCCACAATCTCCTTTACACCGTGGCCGATGTTGACCACACCCACGCCGCCGATGGCATCTAGGTATCGATTTCCCTGCTCGTCGTACACATAAACGCCTTCCCCCCGAACGATAGTAGTTCGCCGACGCGCGGCGTCAGCGTAGAGCACATGTTCGTTCATAGCGATCAATTTGCTTCCCGATCGGAAATGTCTAGCGAAAAAGGGAAAGGGGGACGAACCCTGCCAGAACCCTCCTGGCGATTCATACTACATCGTTATCAGATATCTGTCTAACGCGCTTAGAGGAGAATTAAATAACGTATTATATTATTTAGATACAGATATATGCATAATTTTATTGACAATCATTAACGCTTGTTGATATAGGGTGTGTCGGTTGTCTGACAACTTGGCAAGTCCGACATTGGGGGCGAGTATGAATCATGCTTTGGAGGGTGCGGGCAGTTCACTAAGCTCCTTAGGTGGCAGGCGGAAGCGAGATACGACCTTCTGGTGGGTCTTCTTGATCGGGCTGCTCTCCCTATTGAACCTGTGCGCTCCTGACGGAGCTGCGCAAACGACTTCCTCGGTCGAAGGAGTCGTATCCGATAAGACGGGATTGCCGATCGTAGGCGCACGAGTCCGGATCAACAATGGGGCAATGGCAATCGAGCGCGTTGCGAGCACAAATTCGCAGGGCTCGTATCACCTAGTGGGCTTACCGGCCGCAACTTATAATATGACAGTTTCTGGTCCTGGCTTCGCAACCGCGTCGCTTAGCAACTTGGACATCACGCTTAACCGTACGCTCACCTTGAATGTCATGTTGGGGGTTGCGACAGTGGAGCAAAAACTTGACGTGACAGCGCAAGCGCCGCTGCTCGAAACCTCCACTTCCTCTTCGGGCAGTACCATTGTTCCGCAGCAAATTGTCGAGATGCCGATTAACGGCCGAAACTATCTGGACCTCATGCAACTAGTTCCGGGGGTAGCCGTTAACCGGCAGGCGGACCAAGGAAGCGATGAGGCTGTTCCGGTACTCGGGGAGCGGGGTGGGAATACCAAGTTCCTGATCGATGGATTCGGGAACACAGACGAGGCCGGAGGTGGGCCGGCATCTCAGTTCAATCAGGAAACAATTGCTGAATTTCAAGTCATCACGAGTGGCTACAAGGCTGAGTTTGGGCACGCTTCCGGTGGCGTCGTTAACGTAATCACTCATAGCGGGAGCAATGACTGGCATGGCGTGGCCTCTGTGTTCCATCGCAACAGCGTCCTGGATTCTTCAAACACCCCCGCCGGCGAAGGGAACCCTGGCGTGCCTTTCCTATTGCGTTGGGACCCAAGTCTTACTCTGGGTGGGCCGATCCGAAAAGATCGGATTTTCTTTTTCGGTTCCATCGAGCGTATTACAGAAACTCGTCATTTGAATTTCATCTTCCCCGCAAATACGCCTGATTTCATCCAGCAGCGTGAAGACAGCTTTGACCAGAACAACACCACACGAGAGACGCGGGGTTTTTTCAAGCTAGATGAACAAGTCGGCCGACATCATTTTGCTGAACAAATCAACCTTTCAAATTCGCACATCGCAAACTTCCTGCCGTTGTCGCAGCAGACGAACCTGCCTTCGACACGCCTGAACTTCGGGAGCCGGCATTTGTTCCTGGGATTCAGCGATACGGTTCTTCTCGGCAACCAAAGCAGCCCATTTTTGTTAACACTGCGCGGCCAATATCGCGGAGAACCATTATCGTCCAGCCCGGCTCATCCCGAGGCGGGCGTAGCGACACAGTTTTTCATTTTCAGCGGCTACACGACAGGAACCACGTTTGGAGACCTGGGAAACGTGACATTCGGCGCAGACGAGACGCCGTGGAGCATCGATCAGAAATACGGCTCCTTTTCGGTGAATCTCGCGAAAGATGTCGGCCGTCACAATCTGAAATTCGGATACGACTACGTCCGCACGAACGTGGACGGCATCGAGGCGAATGGTGTTTTTAATGAGCTTTGGGCCACCATTCCTGACTTTGAGACTTTTGGGCCAGTCAATGGGGGTCTGAACTTAAACGAAAAAATTGGTGGAGCAACACCCGCAGATAACCGAATTCGTTTGCGAAACAATTACAGCGGGTTGTTCTTTGAGGATGATTGGAAACTTTTTCGCACCTTGATCCTCAACTTGGGAGTTAGATGGGATTACGACAGTCAGTTTAGGACGAAGAATGACTTCTCACCTCGAGTGGGTTTTGCATGGCAAGCGCGACCGAAGACGGTGGTTCGCGGCAACTTCGGCCTTTTCTATGACCATTTTCGGCTGGCCATCGCACGAGATATCCCCCAGTTCGGAGGCGCAAATATTACCAGCCAACTGCCAATTGGAGCGCCACGTCTGTTCTACGGGGCTCCGACCAATGTTCTGCCTATAACCGGAATTTGCGCCGATCCAGTGCTGACGGATGCCCAGATCGCGGCCATGGGAGCGACCTGTCCATTTCCTGGTTTGCCGCCTGCATATTATGGAGTGGACCACTTAAACCAGGTGGTAGCTTCAGGCCATGCTCCCATCCCCGACAACGTCCCCGTCAACCTGGCCAATGTCCAGAACCTCAGTGGCCTTACTCCACAACAATTCGCGGATCAAGCCAGTGCCGCGATCGCACAATCTCCTGGGTTTTTCTTTTGGGGACCTGTTGGGACCCTCTCTTACGCAGCATTGGGGCCGGGGGGCGCGTTCCCGGTGACGGTGGATCCCCGCTTTGCTACGCCATACACACAGAGTTACAGCATAGGCGTGCAGCAGCAGCTGGGTGACGATTGGTCGGCAGCGGCTGACTATATTCACAAGGATATTCGCAACATACTCGGTATTCGGCAGACAAACCTGCCGTTCGACGCGCGGCTTCCTGGCATGGCGTTCGGCTTGAGCGCGGCTGTCAATGGGTGGGGGCCCTGGTTCTCCGGAACATATGACGCGGGGATTCTGACCCTCTCAAAACGTATCAGTCATCGTTTCGCTCTAGGCGGAAGTTACACGTACACCAATGAAACCGACAACGCCTTGTGCGAGAATCTGTTCACCAATATCGTTTCGATTACCGCCGGGGGAGCCTGTTATCCAGATGACAGCTTCATAGGGGTTCCCCCGGTTGTGACCGATCCCGTCTCCGGGAAAACCAACGCCCAGGATTCCTTCGTTGCCGCCAATGGCAATCCTGTGCCGAAAGCAGGTGTTTTCTACTATGGACCCAATCTGGACAAGGGGCCTTCCGCTTTCGCTCTCAAGCACACGTTAGAGGCCCATGGGCTGGTGCGGGCGTTCTGGGGAGTCGAGTTCAGCAGCCTATTCCGCATCCAGAGCGGGTTTCACTATAGTCGCTTATTGACCGACCTGCTCGACGTTGACGGCAATCAGAGCTTCCCCGGGATTGATTTCGTGGCGGGGAGAAATCACTTTACCGCGCCACGATTCGAAAATCTCGATTTGCGAATCTCTAAACGGTTCGTAATTCGAGAGCGATTCAAAGCTCAAGTTCTGTTCGAATTCTTCAATCTGCTTAATGCGGCCAACCCGGCTGCCATTCAAGCAAACACAAACATTGTGAATTCACCATTCGGCTCGCCGACTGAAGTGCTGCCCGGACGCGAAGGCCAGGTCGGCATACGCCTCGACTTTTAACAAATCACACTTCGGCAATTGTGAACGAGCGATAGCTACCAATTCATTTACCTCATTGCGTCGTCGCAGGCGGAGAAGCGAGGTGAAGGCAGAGATGTCTAGGATGTTAGATTGCTGCGCTGACGTTAAAGAGGAGGCCCCAGAAAAAGGGAGCACGCTGCTTACACGACTTATGTGCTTACATCACTGCCAGACTTTCTAGGGTGCATCGGAATCAAATGCAGGTGCAACACCGAGATCGGTCCGTCTCCCGGCCCAGTATTGCTGATGGTCAATTTATACTCTTGACTCCATGCCGATTTGTTCTTGCTTTGTAAGGGAAGGCACTCTGTGTGAGGGAAGCGATGTTGAACTGGCGCTGGAATGTCTGTCACTTGTGTATTGGTCTGCTCCCAGTCCTGATATCCAGCCCGAGTCTTGGAAGCTACAACCCCCAGCGGCGGATCAAGATTGAAGTCGATGTTACTGACGCACCCAGAAAGATCCTTCACGCTCGCTTGGAGATTCCCGTACAACCGGGTTCTCTTACCCTCTGCTACCCAAAATGGATTCCGGGCGACCACGCGCCGGATGGAGCCATTGTTGATTTAACCGGCTTGAAGTTTTTCTCAGCTGGGAAACCCCTAAGGTGGCGCAGAGATTCGGTCAACATGTATGCATTCCATCTGGAAGTGCCCCCAGGGGCCGGTGTACTGGAGGTTTTGCTCGATTTCCTGATTTCACCGCCGCGTCAGGGAGCGTCTTCTTCGGGCGCAGCGACTTCCCAGCTTGCGGTTTTGAGCTGGGAAGAGGTGCTGCTCTACCCGGACGGTTGGCCGGCCTCTAACTTGGTTTATGAGCCAACCTTGCACCTGCCAACCGGTTGGAAATTCGGCACCGCCTTGCCCGTCGAGAAGCAAGAGGGTTCAACCATTACCTTTGCTCCCGTCTCACTTGGTGAACTCATGGATTCACCAGTCTTGACTGGTGCCCACTTCCGGGTGGTCCCTCTAAGCCCCGAAGCGAATCCTAGACATGTAATCGACATGGCAGCTGATAGCGATGCGGCTCTGGCTATGACCCCGGAGTTGATTGAGCATTATAGCCAACTCGTGGCGGAGGCGGGTGCGCTTTTCGGCTCGCGGCACTACCGGAACTACCATTTCTTGTTAAGTCTGAGCGACGATGTGGCCCACCTCGGTCTAGAGCATCATGAGTCGAGCGATGACCGTGTTGCCGAACAAACCCTTCAAGCTCCTGATCTGTTTTTGACCCAAGCCAACCTCCTGCCCCACGAATTCACTCACTCTTGGAACGGAAAGTATCGGCGTCCAACAGATTTGACTACGCAAGATTACCAACAGCCGGCAAGGGGTGATCTGCTCTGGGTCTACGAGGGCCTGACCCAATACTTGGGTGATGTACTGACGGTTCGAAGCGGCCTGTGGACGCAAGAGCAATACCGCGAGCAACTGGCGTACGTGGCCGCCACCCTGGATCACCGCGCAGGGCGGATGTGGAGGCCGTTGCAGGATACCGCCGACTCGGTCCAAATCCTTTCGACCGTACCGAACGATCAGGTTCTCTCGTCTGGCCCAAGCGACGGAGCTCCTTGGCGGCGCAGCACTGATTATTACGATGAGGGCACTCTACTGTGGCTGGAGGTAGATACTATGCTGCGTCGCCTGAGCGCTGATAGCCGATCGATCGATGACCTTTGTAAACACTTCTTGGGCGGCACAGGCGGCCTTCCAGAGATTAAAACCTACACCTTCGACAATGTTGTCGACGCGCTTAACGATCTAGCTTCTTTCAACTGGCGAAGCTTCCTACGGAACCGGCTCGATTCAACTGACTCTCACGCGCCATTGGACGGAATTGAGAACGCTGGTTGGCACCTGGTATACACCGAAGCGCCCAACCATATACAGGACGCATCCGAAAGAGCGAATAAGAAGCTCGATCTGAGTTTTAGCATTGGTGTCGTTTTGGACGAGGACGGAACAATCCACGACGTGATCCCCGGGATGGCTGCCGACAAGGCTGGCGTTGGGCCGGAGATGAAAATCCTGGGCGTTAACGGCCAGGTGTGGTCACCAGAGGCTATGCGAAAAGCCATATCAAGCACGCGGGATTCAATCCAGCCGCTCGAACTCTTAATTTTGTACGGCAAATCCTATCAACTATTTCGACTCGACTATCACGGGGGGTCTAGGTATCCCCACCTGAAAATCGAACCAAACCGTCAGGATTTGTTGGGAGACATAATCTCCAGTCGCATAGCCAAACATTGATAAAAGCGAAGAGGAACTGTCCAAGTCGATGGGTGGAGCTGATCTTCAAGACAAGGTAGCGGTGGTGACAGGGGCGGCTCAGGGGATTGGGCGGGCGATCGCCCAGCTACTTGGTAGACGCGCTGCCAAGATCGTCGTTAATGATATTTCAGAACAACAGGCAGCGACTACAGCTGCGGCGATCCGCAAACAAGGCGGCACTGCTATCGAGGTCATCGCCGACGTGACCAATGCCGCGGACGTTGAACGAATGATATCAGTCGTCGTGCGAAAGTTTTCGACGATACATATTCTGGTCAATAACGCAGGCGTGCTGCGGCCGACTCGATTGCCACATATTTCCGAAGCGGAATGGGATCTCGTCCTGAGCTCGAATTTGAAGGGCACGTTTCTCTGCTCGCAGGCGGTTCTTCCGTACTTCGTCGAGCAACGTTGGGGGCGCATCGTGAACGTGTCCTCTACCGCCGGGAAGAGTGTCAGCACTTTGGGAGGCGTCCACTACACCGCAGCCAAAGCAGGCGTCCTCGGATTGACCCGGGCCTTTGCAAAGGAGATGGCGCGATACAACATTAGAGTGAATGCGGTCTGCCCTGGCCTGGTCAATACGGAGATGGTACGAAATAACGTTTCCTCCGAACAGCTGCAATCGTTTGTAGCCGGGTTTCCTATTTCACGCATGTGTGAGCCCGAAGAAGTCGCCGAATTGGTCAGCTTTCTACTCTCAGACGGTTCAAATTACATTACTGGGGCTTCTTTCGATATCAATGGCGGAGATTTGATGATCTAAGGGAACACCGAGAAAAGCCGGAGAACGGCACGATGTACATCTGATCTAACAGAGGCAGCTGGAGCGCGGTAAGACATGGTCATGGGCACCGCCGTCGATAATCTTCGCATGGCTACGCGATTTTGCGCCACAATGGCGTTGGCTTCAGGATAGGGTTTTGCAACATTGCCTGGGCTTGCCCCGAGAAATGCTGTCAATGCACCATCGCTAAGATGTAATCCCAGGCTTGCCGAAGAAATCACCCGCTTGACGACAGGTTGGTCAGCGCTTTTGCTTGACCGTTTATCTTTATAAGACAGAGACAGGGCGGTTCTGCACAAGTGAGACCTCAGCGCAGCCAAACGAAGGGGTTCAAAGAAAATTTGTTGAAGCGCTCCATTCTCATAGAGAATGAGAGAACTCTAGGGTGCATGCAAAACGCGAAGTGCGCATCTTCGGAGTACGCGCATGATAGGACCCAAAGTGGCATGGTTTGCCCGCACTGCTTCGTTCCTAGTTATCTCATTGCTCTGGTGGGCCCACATGGCGCCTGGTTGCTCGGACAGCCGTTGTTTGAGCGTGAGACCGGAATGTCGCCGCTGTGGACAGGAGCCAATTGGGGTTTGCTCTTCTTCTCCAGTTTCTAGGGAGTCGCGTATTTTGGTTGTGCGCTAAGCCTGGCTGGCGACGTGGAATTCTGTTGCTGCTTGCGCTTCGTGGATGTTTGTAACTGTGCAGTGGCTACATCTCTTGGCCATTCCCGCAAGGTTCTTAGAGGAGCCCGACGTCGCCAGCGAAAAGTTTTCTTGGCCATCGGAATAACACCGTCCCCGGTCTTTACCAGACCAGTCTGACGACCCTAGGAACCTTTTCCTCCCGCCTGAACCAGCAACGCCACTTTGCCGCAAGTGCGCCGTGCGGCCAATGCTTCAAGCGCTCGTTTGGCATCGAGGAAGGGGAAGACGTCGCGGACTAGAGGTTTAATGATGCCTTCGCGATAAAGGCGGAAAATGTCGGCGCAGACCTTTTCCCCCACCGCTGGATTGTGACGTCGAAATCCCCCCCAATAGACGCCCAAGGCCGCGGCATTCTTAAGTAACAGCCGGTTCGTCGATAGCTGAGCGATTGAGCCGCCAGCGAAGCCCACGATTACTAACCGGCCTCCCCAGGCAAGACAGCGAAGGCTCTCGATGGCTGTTTGTCCCCCAACGGGATCCACGACTACATCAACGCCACGTCCCCCCGTTGCAGCACGGACAGCCTCGAGGATGGGCTCGATGGAATAGTTAATGGCGACGTCGGCGCCGAGCTCAAGGCAAAGAGCGGTTTTTTCCGCACTGCCCGCCGTGGCAATGACGCGTGCACCCCAGTGACGGGCGAGCTGGATCGCTGCCGATCCTACGCCACCGGCGCCGGCATGGATTAACACGGTTTCGCCGTGCTTTAGCCCAGCGCGCTCGCAAAGTGCGAGGTACGCGGTTGGGTAGGTGATGGGAAGAGCAACGGCTTGCCGAACAGGGATGTCCGGTGGCAGGCGCTCTGACCCGAGCAGTGGTACAATCGCAAATTCCGCAAATCCCCCGTACTCGACCATGGCGCAAAGGCGGTCTCCTACTACGTACGGGCTTTCTCGCCCTATCCCCACGACGGTTCCGGCCACCTCAACGCCCGGCGTAAAAGGCAGAGGCGGACGGACCTGGTATAGCCCACGAATCATGAGGGTATCAAGGAAGTTGACGCCCGCAGCTTCGACTCGCAGCAGGCATTGATCCCCGACAGGCGAGGGTGGCGCCACTTCCGCGAGGCGCATCTCCCCCTCCGGGACAAGACGATCGACAACCCAGGCCTGCAAACCGTACCTCCTAATTCTTATGATGTTGCTACTCTGGCGAGTAATTCGTCTCGCAAAGCTCGTTTGAGAACCTTGCCGTTGGCGTTGCGCGGGAGCGGGCGATCCAGAAGTGTGAAGGTTTCTGGCACCTTATAGTCTGAAAGGCGCTCTGCGCAAAAGGCATGAAGCAGCGGAATAGTGGTCTTCCTATCTTGCAGCGTGACGAAGGCGTGCACACGTTCACCCAAAACCGGGCAGGGCTTGGATACAACCGCACATTCGAGAACGCCCGGAAAGTTCAGCAAAACATGCTCGACTTCGGCGGCATAAACCTTGAAGCCTCCTCGATTGATCAGGTCTTTCTTACGATCAGAAACATAAACGAACCCATCCGCATCAATTGAGCCCAGGTCGCCTGAGTGCCAGAAGGCGCCGGTAAAAGCTGCGCTCGTGGCGGTCGGATTGTTCCAATAACCCTTAACCACCATGGGACCGCC
>Ga0157372_10004307_pt1 | contig 15214 bp, 10 predicted proteins | sample C55metaG_FD_115307 | JGI IMG/M metagenome (GOLD analysis project Ga0157372, IMG submission 115307) | Corn rhizosphere microbial communities from Kellogg Biological Station, Michigan, USA - C5-5 metaG | ecosystem: Host-associated > Plants > Roots > Rhizosphere > Soil | place: USA: Michigan... | reverse complement strand
CGGCGTGCACTTCGTCGGTCTCGTCAACGTGCTGAATCTCAAAGCCGGCGGACTGGGCACGCTCGGCCCCGAGCAGCTCGATTGGCTGAAGAAGGACGTGTCGCGGCTCGCGGCGAGCACGCCGATCGTGCTCTTCGCGCACGTGCCGCTGTGGACCGTGTACCCCGAATGGGGCTGGGGTACCGACGATTCCGAGCAAGCGCTCGCGCTGCTCAAGCGATTCGGGTCGGTGACGGTGCTCAACGGCCACATTCATCAGATCATGCAGAAGGTCGAGGGGCACGTGTCGTTTCACACGGCGATGTCGACCGCTTTCCCGCAACCGGCGCCCGGCACGGCACCCGCACCGGGGCCGATGAAGGTCGATTCGGACAAGCTCAAGAGCGTGTTGGGCATTGCCGACGTGACGTTCGTTCCGGGCCGCGGTTCGCTCGCCATCGTCGACGCGACGCTCTCGGGGCAACCGCCGGCATTCGACGAAGCGTCACACGAAGCGATGATGGAGCGGCAGACCAAGCGTCGGACCATCACGCTCGCCGACAACGAGATCGGCATCGACAACTTCAACTTCACGCCGCCGATGCTGACCGTGAAGCCGGGCACCAAGGTCACATGGATCAACAACGACGACGTGCCGCATCTCATCGTGAGCGTGCAGCGCGCGTGGCGGCAGTCGCCGGTGCTCGACACCGATCAACGCTTCAGCGCGACGCTCGCGTCTCCCGGTACGTACGACTATTTCTGCTCGCTGCATCCCAAGATGCAGGGGAAGATCATCGTGCGCCGCTGAACGCCTTCACGAATTGCTCGAGCTCGGGGCGGTTGAGGTCTGACACCGCCTCGAGCGACATGCCGTTGGACTGCCACGCGATCACGTTGTACCCGTTGCGCGCCGACGCCGTCGTCTCGCCGTTGGCTTCCTTGCGATCGCCCGTGCTCGGCCGGACGTAGACGTCGATCAAGTGTTGACGCCGGCCGTAGACGATGACGGGCACCGCTCTTTCTTGCACGTAGTCGAGCCGCCCGCCGATGAGCGGAAAGCCGATCGAGTCGAGACTCGGAACCGGCGGCGAGAGGTCGACGCGTCCGTTGAACCAGGGCTTCACGTTGTGTTGGTTCGTCGACGCGACGTCGGTGAGATGTCCGGGCATGAGCGCACGGATGTGGCTCGACACGATTTCGTCGGTCACCGAACGGTCCGGCGACACGGCCCGCACGACCGCGAACGTGAGGATGCTGCTCGCGATGGCGATGCCGAGTCCACCAAATGCAAGCCGCCGCGTAGTCACGGATGTTCCCGACGGCGCGGTGGCGGCCAAGGAATCGGGCTGCGCAAGCGCGACGCGAATCCGCGCCTTGAGCACGTCGGGTGCCTGGTATTTCACGAGCGTCTCTCCAATTCGGCGCGCCGTGGCGGCAAGTGCCACGTGTTCACGCGCGCACTCCGCGCACGATGCGATGTGTTCGCGCACGTCCGCGGCATCCGCGGCCGGAAGTTCGCCGTCGACGTACGCGTCGAGCAGTTCTCGGCATTGAGCGCACGTCATGTCAGCCCGCCTCTCGCGCGTCGTAACCCAGCGCCGACGCCAACCGGCGACGGCCTCTCGCCAGCCGCGACATCACGGTGCCGATCGGGACGCCGACGACGTCGCTGATCTCGCGGTAGCTCAGCCCTTGTACCTCTCTCAACACGATCACCTCGCGAAACTCGGGCGGCAGTCCGTCGAGCGCCCGCTGAAGGGCGGCGCGCTCGGACTGTTCGACCGCCCGTGCGTCCGTCGCCCTGCCTTCGTGCGCCACGTCCACATCGTCGACGAATGAAATGTTCGCCCGCTCGGCGCGGGCCCGATTGTGCCGCGTCAGGCAACAGTTGCGGACGATGGCGAGCAGCCAGGCTCGCGCGTCGCCGTCGCGATAGGTCTCGAAATAGCGGAGTGCGCGCAGCGCCGCGTCCTGCACGGCGTCCTGCGCCTCGTGCGGGTCGCGAAGCAGATAACGGGCGAGCGTGTACGCATCGTCCAGATGCGGTAGCACGATTCGCTCGAAGCGGTCGATGTCGTTGGGGGCGGGGGGCATGCAGGGAATACGTGTTCGGTCACCGGTCACCGGTCACCGGGCGTTTTCACGTCCCAACGACCCGAGACCGGTGACCAGTGACCTGACTTTGCCATCCGCCGATTTATTCCCCTATTCTTCCGGCCCCACGATTCGGCGGCGCCGGAAGCCCCGGTGGCCGGCCGGCGACAGGTCGATCATCAGCGCGATCACGATTCCGATGATCGGGACGGCCGACCAGACGCCGTGATACCAGTGGATGACCGCCGTATACCAGAGGAACGTCGTCGGTAGGAAGATGAATCCGAGGATCGGCCAGAGCGGCGTGGTGAACAGTCCGCGGAACCAGAACGTGAACAGCCACAGCAGCACGATGACCAGCCGCGGCGTGAACAGCGCGATGAATACAAGTAGGCACGGCATGTCTTGCTCTTGTCCGGTTGTTCGCCCTCAGAAGTTTCGGTCCACCGGTTTACCCGTCCACCCGACTTCACATTCCCCACCCCGGCTCATACGTCCGCGACCACTGCTTCGCCGCCTCGGAGTCGCCAACGATGTGGCCGCTTGCAGGATCCGTGCGCAGCGCCCGTCCCGTCGCCTGCGCGATGTTGCCGAGGTGACAAAGGAGCACGGTCGTCGCGCCATCCTCGATCGGCGCGCGCAGCTTGGCGCCGGTGCGAATTCCGTCGAGAAAGTTGTCCATGTGAATCGACGTTGCGGCGTCGTCGCCCGTGAGCTCCAACCCGTCGCCCGCCTTGGGCTCGATGTTTCGCGTCGTCTCTTTTCCTTTGAGATCGTAGACGACGTATCCATCGCGGTCGACGACGAGCGTTCCGCTCGTCCCGTACACCGCCGTGCCGCGCGACCGATCGAAGGTCTTGCAGCCGTTGCAGCTCTCGCCCTGCCAGATGATCGTCTTGCCGCCGGCGAACTCGAACGTCGCTTCCTGGGTGTCGGGGAACTGCCAATCGTCGTCGTAGTGCCGGCGGCCGCCGCTCGACAACACACGCGTCGGATGCTCGACGCCGAGCGCGAGACGGGCAATGTCGATCTCGTGCGTGCCGTTGTTGCAGATCTCGCCGGTGCCCCAGTGCGTGAACCAATGCCAGTTGTAATGGATCAGGTTGTCGCGATACGGCATTCGCGGCGCCGGACCCTGCCAGAGGTCGTAGTCGAGATTCTTCGGAACCGGTGCCGTTTTCCCCTTGCCAATACCGACGCGCGTGTTCGCGTACCAGGCGCGCGCGAGATACGGACGGCCGATCACGCCGTCCTTGATGCGCTGGAGCGCCTCGATCGTTCGCGCCGACGAGCGCTGCTGCGTCCCCATCTGGACGACGCGATGTGTGTCGCGCTGCGCCGCGACGAGCAGTTCGCCTTCCCGCGCGTTGTGGCCGCACGGCTTTTCGACGTAGACGTGCTTGCCGGCCTTCATCGCCAGAATCGCCATCGGCGCGTGCCAGTGGTCGGGCGTCGCGATCGACACCGCGTCGACGGTCGGATCCTCGAGCGCCTGGCGGAAATCGCCGATCGACTTCGGGGCGCGCGCGGCCGATTTCATCTCGCCGCCCGCCTTCGCCAGCACGGTCGAGTCGACGTCGGCGATGTACGCCACCGACGAGTTCTTGAGCCGCGAGAAGTTCTGGGCGTGCACCATGCCTCGGCCGTTCAACCCAAACACGGCGACCGAGATGTGGTCGTTCGGCGAGCGGGATCGGAGCAGCCCGGGCGCGTGCGACGTCATCACGAGACCCAGTCCCGTGGCGGACGCCGTCTTGAGAAACTCTCGTCGATCTACGCCGTCGTCGTCGGGCGTCATGGCTTGAGCTCCCGAATCTTGATGTCGCGGTAGTACGTCTCGTCGTTGTGATCCTGCAAAATGATGTGTCCTGTGCGGCGATCGGCAAATCCCGGAATCGTGTGGTACTTGCTCTTTGCGAGCAGCGAATCCATGCGGGGAGTGCCGAGGTAGAACTCGACGATCTTCGCCCCGTTGAGCCAATGCTCGCCGTGTCGTCCCTGAAAGACGATCCGCGATGTGTTCCACTGACCCACCGGCATCAGCCTCTTCGCGCCGTTGGGGGAGATCAGATCGTACAGCGATCCCGCGAGATGCGACGCGATCTTGTTGTCGTCGCTCAGCGAATCGTCGAGCACCTGGTACTCGAATCCGAGCGCCGCGTGATTCGACGCATGCGCGAGGGAAAACTCCTCCGACACGTTGTATTTCACGCCGCTGTTGGCGCCTGGCGCGACCTTCCATTGGAAGGACAACTCGAAGTCGCCGAACGTGTCGACCGTCATGAGGTCACCGCCGTTTGCCGGCTGACCGTCCGCGATCTTCGCGACCTTCCCGCTCGGAATCTTCTCGATCGCCCCGTCCACGACGCGCCAGTGCGCGGTAGGGACCGAGTCGTAGCCGAGCCCACGCCAACCCTTCAGCGTCCTGCCGTCAAAGAGCAGCTGCCACCCCGCGGCTCGCTCGGCGGACGTCAACGTGTTCGGTGCCGTCTGTGCCGCAATTGGCTGTGCGAGCGCGAGGAAGAGGAGAACGCAGTTTCGTCGCATGCAGTGACGATACGACCACCGCGCCCGGGCGCAAGCGCCGGTCTCCCGGGCTGGCACTCTATCGGGCGCCTTCTAAACCGCTCAACGCAGAGACGCGGAGGCGCAGAGAGACACAGAGAACAATCGAAGTCCGTCGCTCAACTAACCGGATTCTTGGAGACTGCCGCTCGGGGAGCTTCGGATTGGAAGGTCAGACGCCGGCGCGTTGGAGCATCCCGAGCGGCTTTCAACAAAAAGGTCCGCTCGTTGCGCGCCGACGCTGATCGCACCCGGGGGCCTCTCAGCATCCTCAGCGTCCTCAGCGTCCTCTGCCTCTCTGCGGTGAGCGGTTGCGGTTTGCGGTTTGCGGTTTGCGGTTTGCGGTTAGTCCGCCGCGTCTCCGCTGGACTTCGCGAGCTGCCCGTCGACGGCGATCAAGTTGGCAGTGGCCGCAACCGGCACCGGAACCGGTGCATGGCCCTCGTCCGCGCGTTTCTTCTTTCCGAACCGCGCGAAGAAGCGGGCGCCGCGCTCACTGAGCGTATCCATGTAGGTGTAGAACACCGGTGTCACGTACAACGTGATCAACTGCGAGAACGCGAGGCCGCCGACCACGGCGATGCCGAGCGGGCGGCGGGACTCGGATCCGGCGCCGGTCGAGACGGCGATCGGCAACGTGCCCATCAGCGCGGCCATCGTCGTCATCATGATCGGGCGGAAGCGGATCAAGCACGCGTGCACGATCGCGTCGGCCGGCGCGCGACCTTCCGAGCGCTCGGCCTCGAGCGCGAAGTCGATCATCATGATCGCGTTCTTCTTTACGAGACCGACGAGCAGGATGATGCCGACGAACGCGTACACGCTGAGATCGATCTTGAAGATCAGCAGCGTGGGCAGAGCGCCGAACGCCGCGAACGGCAGACCCGCCAGAATCGTGATCGGATGGATGAAGCTCTCGTACAACACACCGAGCACGACGTAGATGACGAAGATCGCGATGCCGAGCAGCGCGAGCATGCCGGCCTGCGTCGACTGAAACGCCTGCGCCGTGCCGGAGAACCCCGTATTGATCGACGCCGGCAGCGTTTTGTTGGCGATCCGTTGCACTTCGTCCGTCGCTTGGCCGAGCGCCACGCCCGGCCGGAGGTTGAACGACAACGTCACCGACGGGAGCTGTCCCGAGTGGTTGACGCTGAGCGCGCCCGCGGTCTGCGTGATCCGCGCCACCCCGCCGAGCGGGACGAGGGCGCCGGTCTTCGAGCGAACGTACAGCATGTTCATCGCCGACAGGTCGAGCTGATACTGAGGCAACAGCTCCATCACGACCCAGTACTCGTCGTTCGGCGTGTAGATGGTGGAGACCTGGCGCGAGCCGTAGGCGTCGTACAGCGCGGTCTCGATCTGGTCCGCGGTGACCCCGAGCTGCGCCGCGCGCTCACGATCGATCTCGACGCTCGCCTGCGGTTGGCCGAGCTGGAGGTCGGTCGTCACGTCCTGGAGCAACGGCGACTTGCGCGCCTGCGCGACGAGCGCATCGGCGGCCGGATACAGCGTCGTGATGTCGGAGCTCTGCATCGTGAACTGATACAGGCTCTTCGACACGCGACCGCCGATCTGAATCGGCGGCGGATTCTGCATGTAGACGACGATGCCCGGGATTTTCGCGAGCTTCGGCCGAAGCTCCTTGATCATGTCGTCGACGTTCACGCGTTCATCGCGCGGCCGAAGGCCGATCAAGAGGCGCCCCTGATTCGTTCCGGAGACCGTCGAGCTGCCGCCGATCGCCGAATAGAAACCCGCGATGTTCGTATCCGCCGAAAGGATCGCATTCACCTGCTTCTGGTGCACGACCATGTCGTCGAACGACGTACCCTGCGCCGTTTCCGTCGTCACGAAGAGCTGGCCGTTGTCCTGGCTTGGGATGAACCCTTTCGGGATCAGCACGAAGAGCACGACCGTGCCGACGAGGATCATGAACGAGAACGCCATCGACAGCGGGCGATGGTTCATCACCCACTCGAGGCTCCCCTTGTACTTCGCCAGGAGCCAGTCGTAGCCGGCTTCGGTGATCTGATAGGCGCGCCCGTGCGTCTCGCCGTGCTCGTGCGGCCGCAGGAAGCGGCTCGACAGCATCGGCGTGAGCGTCAGCGACACGAAGCCCGAGACGAGGATCGACACGGCGATCACGACGGCGAACTCGTGGAACAACCGCCCGACGATCCCGCCCAGGAACAGAATCGGGATAAAGACGGCGGTGAGTGAGATCGTCATCGACAGAATCGTGAATCCGACTTCCGCCGCGCCGTCCACCGCCGCTCGCATCGGCGGCTTGCCCATCTCCATGTGGCGGACGATGTTCTCGAGCATCACGATCGCGTCGTCGACCACGAAGCCGACGGCGAGCGTCAGCGCCATCAGCGACAGATTGTCCAGACTGTAGTCGAGCAGATACATCACCGCGAACGTGCCGATCACCGAGATCGGCAGCGCCAGGCTCGGGATCAGCGTCGCCGACACGTTCCGCAGGAACAGGAAGATCACGGCGATGACGAGGAACAGGGTCAGCACCAGCGTGAACTTCACGTCGCGCACCGACTCGCGGATCGTCGCCGCCCGATCGTACATCAGCGTCATGTTGACGCTGGCCGGGATCTGCTTCTGCAGCTTCGTCATCTCGGCCTTCACGGCGTCGGCGACGGCGACGGTGTTGGTGCCGGGCTGTCGCTGAATGGCGAGGATGACGCCGCGGGTGTAGTCGTTCTTCTGCGCGAACCACGCAATCGACTTGTTGTTCTGAATGTCGTCGAGCACCTGGCCGATGTCGCCGAGGTGGATCGGCGCGCCGTTGCGATACGTGACGACGAGCCGGCGGAACGACGACGCGTTGTTCAACTGGCCGTTCGCCTGGACCGTGTACGTCTTCGTCGGGCCGTTGAGCACACCCGTCGGCAAATTCACGTTCTGGTCGTTGATCGCGTCGGCGACTTCATCGATGCCGATCTGCCGGCTCGCCAACGCGTTTGGATCGAGCTGGATGCGCACCGCGTATTTCGCCGACCCGTAGACGTTCACTTGCGCCACGCCCGGGATCATCGAGATGCGCTGCGCCATGAAGGTCTCGGCGTACTCGTCGAGCTTGGAGATCGGCATCAGGTCCGACGTGAAGCCGTAGAACACGATCGGCTGGTCGGCCGGATTCACTTTCTGATATGACGGCGGGATGATGCCCGGCGGCAGGTTCTTGAGCGTCTTGGCGATCATCGCCTGGACGTCCTGCGCCGCGGCGTCGATGCTCCGGTCGAGCGAGAACTGAATCGTGATGTTGCACGCGCCCAGGCTCGACGTCGACGTCATGTTGTCGATGCCGGCGATGGTCGAGAACTGTTTTTCGAGCGGCGTCGCGACCGCGGAGGCCATCGTCTCCGGGCTCGCGCCCGGCAGACTCGCGCTCACCGTCAGCGTCGGATAGTCGACCGTCGGGAGATCGCTCACCGGCAGTCGCTTGTACGCCGTGATGCCGAAGAAAAGAACCCCCAGCATCACGAGCACCGTCGTGACGGGCCGCCGAATGAACAGTTCGGAAAGATTCATGGCGTAGCGCCGCTCCCCGCTTGTACCGCCTCCGCCGACGCCGACGTGCTCGGCGCCGCCTTCACATCGACCCGGGCGTTCGGCGTCAGACGCGACTGCCCGTCGACCACGACCTGCTCGCCGGGCTCGAGTCCTTTGTCGATCGTCGTCATGTCACCCGTGCCCACCGACCGACCGACTGATACCGGCCGCACCTTCGCGACCTTGTCGTTCCCGACGACGAATACATAGTTGCCTTGCTGCCCGGCGAGCACCGCGCGCGTCGGCACCGCGACCACGCCGGCCTGCACCTCGAGCTCCACGCTCACGCGAACCGCTTCGCCCGGCCAGAGCACGTTGTGCTGGTTCTGGAACCGCGCCTTGGCGCTCACGCTCGCCGTGAGAGAATCGACCGCGTTATCGAGAAACGCCAGGGTGCCGGTCTCGTCGATACCGCCGCTGTCGGCCGTGACCACGCGAACTGGAACGTTGCCCCGAACGTTGCGCCGCTGGAGCGCGGGGAAGTCGTGCTGCACGATCGGGAATCGCACCAAAATTGGACGCAATTGATTGATCACGACGAGAGCGTCGTTGTTCGCGCGCACGAGATTGCCGCGGCGAACGAGCAACCGTCCCGTCCGCCCCGCGATCGGCGAGCGAATCGTGGCGAAGTCGAGATTGAGCCGCGCGTTGTCGACCGCCGCCTTGTCGGACTGCACGGTCGCCTGCATCGCTTCGGCCGCCGACTGCGCCTGATCGGCCTGCGATTTCGTCACGTAATCTTTCTCGACGAGCGCCTTGTACCGCTCGGCGTCGCGCTGCAGCGACTGCGCCTGCGCCTGATCGCGCAGGAGCGCCGCTTCGGTCTGACGAAGCGTCGCCGCAAATGGACGCGAGTCGAGCTTGAAGAGAACTTGGCCCGCCTGGACCTCGTCGCCTTCGTTGAACATCACGGTGTCGAGCGTGCCGCCCACTTGCGACAACACCGACACCGTCTGCATCGGCTCGACCACGCCGTTCGACTCGAGCGTGAGCCGCGCGGAAATCTTGCTCACCGACGCGACTTGAACGGGAACCGGCGGCGCCTGTTGCGCGGGCGGTTTCGAGCACGCGGCAACGACGGCCGTCAAGACGGCGCACCCGTCGCGAAGCGAGACCAATCGCATTCTCATCAGCGCGGCCTCACGTTCGGCAGAGGAGTGAACGGCGAGAAGCTCGTATCGCCGCGCGAATTCAACACGCCGACATCGTGCGCGAGCTGCGCGAGCGAAGTCCGCCATTGCCATCGCGTGTCGACGTCTTGCGCGCGCGCGCTGGCCAGCGCCGACTGTGCGACCAGCAGGTCGACGATGCTGCCGACCCCTTCCTTGTAACGCCCGCGCGCGACCGACTCGGACTGGATCGCGCTCGTGAGGAGGTCGTGCGCGGTCCTGACGCGGTCGGCGGCGGTGCGGAGCGTGTAATAGGCGGTGAACACCTGCTGAATGACCTGTTGACGGGTGGCTTCGGTGCGCGCGATCGCCGCCTGGTACTGCTCACTAGCCGCGGCCACGTCGTAACCATTTGCGAATCCGGTGAACACGGGCATCTGCACACCGACAGTGACTGAATAAGAGTTACCGGCGAAACCCGAAACGTTTGAGGCGTTGTTGCCGCCGATCGCGGAAAACGACAGCGCCGGTAAATACCCCGATTTCGCGACCCTGATCTGTGACGACGCCGCGGCCGCCGCGGCACGCGCTTGCGCGAGCTCCGGACGGTTCCGAATCGCTAAATCGATCAGCGAATCGACCGACTGCGCCACAAAGAAAACTGAATCCGTCGCCGGAACGTCGGGAATCTCGAATGGCGTGTTCGCGGGAAGACCCATCGCCACGGCGAGCGCGCCGCGCGCGACCTGCGTGGAACCTTCGAGGGTCTCGAGGTCGAGTTCGGCTTGCGAGCGAGCCGTTTGTGCTTGCAACACGTCCGCGATCGTGGCCAGGCCGACACGATGCCGCTCGCTCGCCGCGTCGAGCGCGGCCGTGGCGAGATCGACTGACGACTTCTCCGCGTCGCGTTGCGCGCGCGCCGACAGGTAGCTGAACGCCGCCCCCTCGACTTGGAGAATCGTGTTCTCGACGGTCGAGTTGTGTGCGAGGTTCGCCGCCACCGCCGTCTGCCGGGCGACGTCGATCGTGCCGGACCGTCCGCCGAAGTCGAGCACCGTGTAGGTGAGCGTGAGCGTCGGACCGGCCTGCGATCGCGTCGACGCCGGACGACCCGTGGTGCCAAGCACGCGCGAGTTGTTCAGCGTCGCGCCGGCGGAGATGTTCGGATAGAGGCGGCTCTCGCTCGATCCGTAGACGTCGGCGCTGGCGCGTGCCTGCAGCCAGGTGTTGCGCGTCGCGGGGCTGTTGCGGAGCGCGACGTCGACGACGTCGGCGACGGTGAGCTTTTTCAGTTCGTCGGCGCTCGGCGCACCGACGATCGGGTGCGACGCAGGCTTCGCGTCACGCGCTGCCGCGTTGACGACGCTCGACGACGGAGTCCAAAGGGTGGCCGCGCTGGTTGGTGAAGACGCCGAGCCGTCGATCGAGGGCGTGGGATGAACGCACGCCGTGCCTGCCGTCAGGAGGTAAGAGAATGCGAATAGGGATCCGGTCTTGGCCTTCACGGCTTCCTGGCTGATCCCGCTTGCGTGGCTTGCGGTTCCCCACTCGGCTTGGCGGCCGCCGGCTTCGGCGCGCTCGCTGCCGCGGGTTTACCTGCTTGCGTCCCGCCGGATCCCGTGGCCGCCCCGACCTCCGACGTCGGTGCGCGACGAATGTTCGCCGCGATTCGAAGCGTCGGCGGAACGGCCGGTTTCCCTATGATGATGGCGCCCAGCATGACCACCTTGTCGCCTTCCTTGACCCCGTCCGTGATCTCTTGCACGCGCAGATCCGTCGGACCCGTCTTTACCAGACGCATCTCGTACGATCCATCGGCGAGTGCGACGACGACGTATCGCCCCGGCACGCCGGTCGTTCCTTCGGTGCCGAGGAGGTCCTTCCGCATCTGCGAGGTGATCGTGTCCACCGAGAGACCGAACATGCGCGCCACCGGCGCGAGCTCGTTCGTCGGCCGAATGGCGTCGATGGGCAACTGCACGACTTGAGACAGATCGGCGGCGCGGATCGTGACTTCGCCGTTCATGCCCGGCATCAGCAGACCGTCCTTGTTGCTGATGCTCACCAACGCCTGGAAAAACGTCACGCCCTGCGTGACCACGGCCTGCGGCTCGACCTTCTCGACGACACCGTCGAAGATGTGGTCCGGGAAAGCGTCGACGGCGACCGACGCCGGTTCGCCGACGCGGACGTTCGCCATTTCCACTTCGTCGATCGTCACGCGCATGCGTACGCGTCCGAGATCGGCGATGGTCATGAGCGTCGTACCGCCGTTCGCCGACGTCGCCGACGTGATGATCGTGCCCTGCGTCGTCGGACGGCTTACCACCGTGCCGCCGAGCGGAGCCTCGACCGTCGCATCCTCGAGCGCCTGGCGGCGCAGGTCGAGCGCGGCGCGGCTGCTGACGAGATCAGCTTGCGCCGCCGTGAGCGTCGCCTTGCTGCTGTCGTGTTCCGAGGCGGTGATGACGTGCGCCGCGAACAGCGAGTCCTGCCGCGCTTGATCGCGCTTGGTCGCCTGAAGACTCGTATACGAGACGACGTCGTCGGCGACGGCCTGGTCGTACTGATTTTTGACGTCGCGCGGGTCGATCTTCGCGATCTCCTGACCCTTCTTCACGACGGACCCGACTTCGACGGGCAGCGCGATGATCTGACCTTGAGCCTTCGATTTGATGTCGACCGGGTTGATCGGCTCGACCGTGCCGGTCGCTTGAACGCGAACGGCGATGTTGCCGCGTGTGACCGCCGTAGTCGGCAGCGGCGCTTGCTCCGCCTTCTTGTTCTCGCAGGCGGCGAGCGCCGCGATGGCGGACGCGACGGCGAGTAATGGTATACGTCGAACTGACATGGGTTTCGGTGGGGAGACGCTCTCGGGCACGGTGAAAACTTACGCGCCGGCGAGCGGATTGGAACAAAACGGCGCCCCCGAACGGAGGCGCCGCCGCGTTCATCTATAAGGTGGTACGTGTGGGAGGGGGTAGGTGTTGACCCGGGGACGGGTAGGCCCGCCGTCAGTGCCCCGCCTCCACCGGCCCGTGTGACCTTGGCTTCCTCAAGATCAGGATCGCCGGGGCGATGAGCACGAACGTCGCCAAAATCAACATCCACGCGTCGTTGTAGCTCAGCATGGTCGCCTGGCGCATCAGCGCCCCGTCGAGGATGGCCAGCGCACCCTGTTTGGCCTGCACTGCCGAGTATCCTTTTGCCACGAGACCGGCCACCGCCGCGTTTTGCCGTGCGACGAGTTGCGGGTTCTCGATGTACGTGTTGGCGGTCAGCATCGCCCGGTGCATCGCGACCTGATGGTCTAGGAAAGTCGTGATAATGGCGATTCCGAAGGACCCGCCCAACTGCCGAGCCAGGTTGATCAAACCGGACGCTTGCTGTGCCTGGCTCGGCTTGAGGTTCGCGTAGGCCACGTTGTTGATCGGCGTGAACAGGAACCCGAGGCCCAGGCCGCGTATGATCAGGGCATACCGGGCTTCCGGTTCGCCGGCATCGACCGTGAGGTGCCCAAGCCGCCACATGGCGACGACGAACAGCGACACGCCGATGTAGATCAGCACGCGCGCGTCGACCATCGGCTTGGCGCCGTTCAGCATGCGGCCGCAAATGATCGCCGCCACGGCGGTCGCGATGCCGCCGGGCATGAGCGTGAGCCCGGTCTCGGTCGGCGTGAAGTGCAGCAGATTCTGCGTGAACAGCGGAAAGAGAAAAACACCGCCGTACAGACCGAACCCAAGAGCGATGAAGAGGAAGATCGACCCCGCGAGGTCGCGGTTCTTGAGGACGTGGAAGTCAATTACCGGGTGTTTGTTCCTCGGTGACAGTTCCCACCAGAGCATTCCCGCCAATGACACTCCGGCGATGACGCTCAGCCGAATGATCAGCGTGTCGTTGAACCAATCCTTCTCGCGCCCTTCCTCGAGCACGTACTGAAGCGACGCGAGACCGATCGTCAGCAGCGAGATGCCCGCCCAGTCGATCGCCTGCGGCTTCTTCCGCATTCCCGGCGGATCGTGCAGAAAGCCCGTCACCAGGAACGTGGCGACGATGCCGATCGGCACGTTGATGAAGAAGCACCAGCCCCAGTTGTAGTTGTCGGTGATCCACCCGCCGAGCGTCGGCCCCAGCGTCGGCGCGACGATGATGCCGAGGATGAAGATCGCCTGCACCATCCCCTGCTCTTCGCGCGGGAAGATCTGTCGCAGCGTCGCCTGCGCGGTCGACAGCAGCGCGGCGCCTCCCGCGCCCTGCACGACGCGCCACAGGATCAGCTCACCGAGAGTATGCGACGTCCCGCAAAGAAATGACGCCGTCACGAAGATGATGATCGACGCCGTCAGATAGTTGCGTCGCCCGAACGTGGCGGTGAAGAACGCGGTCATCGGCAACACGACGACGTTCGACAGGATGTAGCCCGTGCTCACCCACGCGATCTCCTGGATCGTCGCGCCCAGATTTCCCGCCATCTGCGGGAGCGCGACGTTGATGATCGTCGTGTCGAGTACTTCCATGATCGCGGCCGTGATCAGGCCGAGCAGGATGATCCACCGGTAGTGGTCGCCGTGCTCCTTCTCTTGCGTCTCGAGGCGCGCTCCCGCGGTCCGCTTTCCTACAGCCGATGTCGCCATCAGTCCAATCGTTATGGGGTGCCGGAATCGGCGCGGCGGGTCGCTGACCGACCCTCCCGATGCTACAATCATCGCGCCGATACCGCGCGACGGCCGTGACGGCGGTCGCGCGGTTCACCAAATCTCGTTGGGTGGAGAACTCCGTGTCGCCCCTGCCCGCAACGCTCGTGAATCCGACCGCCGCGGCCCATGACTGAGTCGACCGCGGCGGCAGGCGGCGCCGCTACCCCCGCCGCCGGCGCGGTCACGGCCACGCCGGGCCTGGTCGCGACGGGCTCCTGGCTCCGCTCGCTCACCCTCGCGGAGCGCCGAGTCCTCATCGCGGCCGGGCTGGGCTGGATGTTCGACTCGATGGACTTCCTGATTTACGTGCTGGCCATCGGGCACCTCAAATCGTACTTCGGTTTTGGTGACGCCACCGCCGGATTGCTCGGCACGCTGACGCTGGTGAGCGCCGCGGTCGGCGGCCTGTCCTTCGGTGTGATCGCCGACCGCATCGGCCGCGTACGGGCGCTCAACATCACGATTCTCATATACTCGGTTTGCTCGCTCGGCGCGGCGACGTCTCAGAGCGTCGTGCAGCTCGCGGTCTGGCGGGCGTTGCTCGGACTGGGCATGGGCGGCGAGTGGGCGTCGGGCGCGGTCCTCGTCGCCGAATCGATCCGGCCGGAGCTGCGAAACAAAGCGACGAGCGCGATGCAGTCGACGTGGGCCCTCGGCGCGATCCTCGCCGCGGTTCTCGCCGGTCTGGTGCTCGACGTGCTTCCGTTCGGCGATCACGGGTGGCGCGTGCTGTTCGCGCTCGGCGGCCTCCCCGCGTTCTTCACGCTGTGGGCTCAACGACGCGTCGAGGAACCGGAGCTCTGGCGCGCGTCTCGAGCGTCGCCGCACGCTCGGACGAATCCTTACCGCGTCTTGTTCGGCCCCGAGCTTCGCAGGCGGACGCTGCTCGCCTGTCTGCTCGCATCGCTGCTTCAGTTCGCGTATTGGGGGTTGTTTTTCTGTTTTCCTTTTCATGACGCGGCGACCACCGAGAAAGGCGGCGCCGGAATGAGCGTCGTGAAGTCGACCGGTTGGCTGATCCCGATTCAGGCAGGCGCGTTCATCGGCTATCTCTCGTTCGGCCCGCTCGCCGATCGGTTCGGGCGTCGGCGAGTGTTCGTCACGTTCGTGACCGCGTCCGCCCTTCTGGTACCGGTGTACGGTCGGCTCGTGCACCATCCGACGCTGCTTTTGCTTCTGAGCCCGGTCCTG
>Ga0157372_10004306_pt1 | contig 15217 bp, 14 predicted proteins | sample C55metaG_FD_115307 | JGI IMG/M metagenome (GOLD analysis project Ga0157372, IMG submission 115307) | Corn rhizosphere microbial communities from Kellogg Biological Station, Michigan, USA - C5-5 metaG | ecosystem: Host-associated > Plants > Roots > Rhizosphere > Soil | place: USA: Michigan... | reverse complement strand
CGTGATTCGCGATGCCGCGAAGGCCGCTCCGAACCCGTTATCGATGTTGACGACCGTCACGCCCGAGGCGCAACTGTTGAGCATGGAGAGGAGCGCCGCCACGCCGCCGAAGCTGGCGCCGTAGCCGACGCTGGTCGGGACAGCGATCACCGGCACCGGCACCAGACCGCCCACCACAGATGGCAGCGCGCCATCCATACCGGCCACGACGATCACGACCGCGGCATTCTCGAGCGCCCGGCTCTGCGAGAGGAGTCGATGAAGGCCGGCCACGCCTACGTCGGTGAGGCGCTCGACGGTGTTGCCCAGAGCGCGCGCGGTGACCGACGCCTCTTCGGCGACGGGCAGATCGGACGTACCGGCCGTGATGACGAGGATCGTGCCGCGCCCGAGCGGCGCCGCGACGTTGGGCGCAAGGAACGCCGTTCGACCGAGCGCGTTGAGCTCCATCGTCGGAAACCGGTCGAGAAGCGGCCCGTGCATTTCGGTCGCGAGACGCGTCACCAGCACACCTTCGCCGCGTTCGGCGATGCGTTCGGCGATCGCAACGACCTGCGGAGCGGTCTTGCCCGCGGCGAAGATGACCTCGGGATAGCCTTGCCGGAACGCGCGGTGATGGTCTACCGTGGCGAAGCCGAGGGACTCCGTGCTGGGCAGCGTGAGCGCGCCTAACGCGCCGAGGGCCGCCTGGGCGTCGACCTCGCCGGACGCGACCTGGCGCAGCAGCGCCAGACCGCGCTCCCGCCTCACGCCGCGCGAGCCTCTTCGGGCTCCTCCTCGGGCTTGCCGATATCGCCGCGTGCCCGTGCGGCGAGATACTCGGCGAAGATGTCGTCCACCGCTGCGAGCGACTCGACCAGGTGCAGCTTGCGCCGAATGTCCGCCGAGCCCGGCAGCCCCTTCACGTACCAACCGAGGTGCTTACGGAACTCGATGGCTGCACCGCGCGGATCGTTCTCGTATGCCTGCGCCATCCGGGCGTGCTCGGACGCGATGGCGAACCGCTCCTCGACGGGCGGCGTGGGCGGCATGGGCTTTCCTTCCAAGAGCGCTCGCGCCTGCGTGAACACCCACGGTTGACCGAAGGATCCGCGCGCGATCATGACGCCGTGGCATCCTGTCTCGCGGTACATGCGTACGGCGTCCTCGGCGGTCCTGATGTCGCCGTTTCCGATCACTGGAATCTCGAGCGCGCTCCCCACCGCGGCGATCTCGTCCCACCGGGCGTCGCCCGAGTACATCTGCGCGCGCGTGCGCGGATGCAGCGTTAGGACGCGCGCGCCGGCGTCCTGACAGCGCAGCGCGATGGAAACCGGATCGCGCATCTCCTCGTTCCAGCCGCTGCGAATCTTCACGGTCACCGGGAGGTGCGTGCCCTGGATGACGGCGCGGATGACGTCGGTGACGAGCGTGAGATCTTTCAGGCATCCCGAACCACCGTTGCGCTTCACGACTTTCTTCACCGGGCATCCGAAGTTGATATCGATGAACTCCGGTGCGAACACGTCGGTGACGAAGGCCGCGGCCTCGCGCATGGCATCGGCGTCGGCGCCGAAAATCTGAACGCCGATCGGACGCTCATCGGGACCGAAGCGCAGCTTCTCAATGGTGGCCGGATTCTCTCGGCGGATGCCTTCGGCAGAGAGAAACTCGGTGACCACCACGTCCGCGCCAAAGCGTCGGCAGAGTCGCCGGAACGGCGATTCCGAGACGCCGGCCATGGGTGCGAGATACAGCGGCACCGGAAAGGTGGTGGAGTATGGGAATACCATGGAATGAACTTACCGTCGCCGCCAACTCCATGCAACGTCGTTATTTGACACTCTTTTGTACGGTGGGTAAGTTTCGAGGTTTGCCGCGACGACGCGGCCAATTCGAGGTAGGTATTTGCTCCTGGGGAGATAGATGGAATTACGACAATTCTTCACCGAAGACGGGATCAAACTGGGGCTCGAGGGGAGCGCCAAGGACGATATCCTCAAGGAACTGATCTCGCTGCTCAAGTTGGACGAGAAGTCGGAAGGCATGCTGTACAAGATGCTCAAGCGGCGTGAGAATCTGGGGTCAACGGGGATCGGGCGCGGGATTGCGATTCCGCACTGCCGCTCGTTGGTCGTGAACAAGCTTCGCGTGGCGTTTGGGCGAAAGCCGGCTGGCGTCGATTTCAGGGCGATCGACGAGAAGCCGGTTTTCTTTTTCTTTCTCATCGTGGCACCGCCCCTCGAGGTGTCTAACCAGTATCTCCCCGTGTTGGGGAAGATTGCACAGTTCAGCAAGGAGCCGGACGTGCCGCAGCGCCTGTTGTCGTTGACGCAGCCGGCGCAGTTCCTGGCCCTGTTGGAGGAGAAGGGAGTCTGATGTTGCATACCGAGCTGGAAATTCTGCTCGAGATCCAAGATTTGCAGACGTTGCGACGTGACATTTCGGTGGCCGAATACGCCGCCGCGGGGATTCCGGTGAACGTGGAGGAGTTCAGCGCTCGGTTAGGCGAGCGCATCACGGAACGCGAGGAGCAGTTGTCGCCGCGGACGCAATCGGCGTATCGGCGCATTCTCAAGCGCCACGAGCGTGTGGTGGCACCGGTGCTGAACGGTGTGTGCTACGGGTGCTTCGTGCACGTGCCGACGAGCAAGGGGCGCGACCAGGAGCGCAACAGCGAGCTCCGGAATTGCGAGAGCTGCGGGCGGTTTATCTACTATACGGACTAAGAGCGGACACCGCAGGACAATGCCGGACAAGACCGGAGACCCGCGCGGTTATTCCGGCTCCGTCCGGCTTTGTTCGGTTTGTCCGCCTTTGCCGAACATCACGATCGCACCGACCGCGGCCAACAGCATGAGTCCCGCGGCCGCGAAGAACGTCACCTGGGTCGCACCGGTGTAGGCGTCTCGTACCGCCGAGAGGAGCTCGGCTGCTCCAGGGAACTTGCCGCGGAGGCTGGCAGCGTCGCCGATGCCGCGCAATGCCGTTTCCACGACCGATGCCGGGAGTCCCTTCGGCATGGTTGCGCCGAGCGCCGAGCGATAGAGCAGCGTTGCGAGGCTGCCGAGCAGCGCGATGCCCATGGCGCCGCCCAACTCCGACGCGACTTCGCTGAGCGCCGATGCGGCGCCCGACCGCTCGAGCGGCGCGGCGCTGACCACGAGATCGGCGATGATCGCCGTGCACGGCGACACGCCTAACGAGAAAACAACGTTGGCCAGCACCACGCCAAGCAGGCTGTGCGCATCGACAGCCACCGCCATCGCCGCCAGCCCGCCGGCCGCGATCGTTAGGCCGAGTGCGAGGACGAGGGCCGGGCGCATCAGGCGCAAGGCAGCCGAGGTCGACATGGACCCGGCGACGAATCCGAACCCGACCGGCGTGCTCCACAGTCCGGCCGTGAGCGGCGTCAATCCCAGCACCAGCTGGAGGTATTGCGCGACGAGAATCAGGATGCCGAAGCCGACGAAGAAGTCGACGACGTAAATGGCCAACGCGACCGTCACGGCGGGGCGGCGGAAGAGGCTGAGATCGAGCAAGGGGTCGGCGAGCCGGGATTGCCGCCGCACGAAGAGCACGCCGAACACGATGCCTAACACAATCGCCGACACCGTCCAGGTGCCGTTCCCGCCCTGGGCGGCGAGCTTGATGCCGTAGATGACCGGCAGCACCGCGGCCAGCGACATCGCCGCGCTGAGCATGTCGAGGCGGCCCGCGTTCGGGTTCGTGTATTCCGGGAGCAGCGCGGGTCCGACGATCAACAACAGCGCCATGATCGGAACAGGTGCGAGGAACGCGGCGCCCCACCAGAAATGGACCAGGATGATACCGCCGACAGCCGGCCCGATTGCGCCACCGAACGAGAAGCTCGCGATCCACACGCTCACTGCGAAGGTCTTCTCGCGGTCGTCGCGGAACATGCTGCTGATGAGCGAGAGGGTCGACGGCGCCATCGTCGCTGCGGCAATCCCGAGCAGCGCACGCGCGGCGATGAGCATCTCCGCACTGCGGGAAAACGCGGCGACCACCGACATGAGTCCGAAGCACGATGATCCGATCAACAGCAGCTTTCGCCGGCCGATCCGGTCGCCGAGCGTTCCCATGATGAGCAGGGATCCAGCGGCCAGGAAGCCGTACACATCGACGATCCAGAGGAGCTGCGCCGCCGTGGGCTTCAAGGCGGCGCTGATCGACGGCACCGCCAGGTTGAGGACGGTGAGGTCCATCCCATAGACAATGCAGGGCAGCGCGATGATGGCGAGGCCGATCCACTCGCGGCGCGTCGCCTGCCCTGCACCAGCGGCGGCCGTCATTGCGCGTTCGCCATCACGTGGTTGCCGCACGCGACATCGGCGGTCGAGAGGCGGCCGCGTCGCGCGGACTGCGAGGCGGCTTGGAGTGCTTCGCCCGCGGACCAGAGTGCGACGCCAAGCAGCGTCACATCCTTGATGATGAAGCTCGCGAGCGCCGGATCGAGGTGGGGCGTGGTGAACAAGAAGCTGAGGGTCATCATGAGAGAGCCGGAGATACCCAAACTGCCGATGAACGAGAGGCGCGGCGACAACCGGCGCGATGCCATCATCAGGCCCATCGTGATTTCAATGACGCCGATGATCTCGGACGAGAGCTGCTGACCGAACAACGCCGGGAGCCAGAACAGGAAGGGGCTGTGCACGAGCAGCGGATGAATCGTCGCGGCTTCCGCGGCCGTGAACTTCGTGAGTCCGAATGCGACGAAGAACAACGCGACACTGTAGCGAGCCACCACCTGCCCTGCGGTCAGGGTCCACTTCTGCAACGCGGTCATTGGGGAATCCTCCCGGAAAAGGTGCGTGCGACACGTTGATATGTGCGTGCTACACGCACATACTTACCAGAGCAGCCTTACGCTGTCAATCCCCCTTTGTGATTAGGTTTGTCCCATGACCCGCTTACGTACCGCCAACCTGCTGGCTGCCTTCGCCGGCGAAGTCACCGAACGCGCGACCGCGGCGCTCAAGGATCATCCCAACCAGACCGACTCTGCCTTCGCCGCGCTCAACATCATGACCTTCTGGGAAGGCATCACCAACGCGCAGCTCGCGCGCGCGCTCAAACTGTCGCACACGGCGACGGTACGTCTGGTCGACAAGCTCGAGGCGCAGGGCTACGTGGAAGCACGCGAGGGCGACGACAAGCGCGCCACGCACCTCCACCTCACGACGGCCGGACGCAAAGCCGTGCAGCCGGCGCTCGTCGCTCGGTGCACGGCGGTAAAGGGATACCTCAGCGCGCTCACGGCGGCCGAGGAAAAGCAGTTCGCGAGGCTGCTAGAGAAGCTCATGCGGCCGTTGGGTACCGACGCCTACGGCGTGAGTCACTTCTGCCGGCTGTGCGACTTCGCCGCATGTCCGGCGGAGCAATGCCCGATGCACGACAACATGGACTCGTGGCCGGAGCTGTGACGTCGCGACAAGGCTGCGTCCCCGTCCCTTCTCGCGGCCCTAGCGCCGAAGGCGCCGTAAGGCTCCGCCTTTGTGCAGAGCGACATGATCGGTCTTGTCGCTCTTGATCTCGTATTGCGGATCGTTCTCACTCGCGTGATGGACGTAGCCTTTGTACTTCACGTCGACATAGCTGGCGTGTTGCACGTCGTCGCTCATGTCCATGTCTCCGTGTTCCCTGCTACTCCCACTCGATCGTGGCCGGCGGTTTCGAGCTCACGTCGTACACCACGCGGTTCACACCATCCACCTCGTTGATGATGCGGCTCGAGATGTGGGCGAGCACGTCGGGCGGGAATGGAAACCAGTCGGCCGTCATGCCGTCGGAGCTGGTGACGGCGCGGAGTGCGACGACGTTGTCATACGTGCGCGCGTCGCCCATCACGCCGACACTGCGCACGGGGAGCAAGACGGCGAACGCCTGCCAGATGTCGTTGTAGAGGCCGGCTTCGCGGATCCCCTCGAGGTAGATCGCGTCTGCCTTACGGAGCACCTCGAGCTTGTCGCGCGTGACGTCGCTCAGAATGCGAATTGCGAGGCCCGGGCCCGGAAAGGGATGGCGCCCGACCATCTCTTCGGGCAGGCCTAACTCCCTGCCCACCTGGCGGACTTCGTCCTTGAACAGCTCGCGCAGCGGCTCGATCAGCTTGAACGACATGCCCGGCTTGAGGCCACCCACGTTGTGGTGCGTCTTGATCGTCACCGACGGACCGCCGCGCGGCGAGATCGATTCGATCACGTCCGGATAGAGCGTGCCTTGTACCAGGTACTCGACATCCTCGCCGACGTGTGCCGCTGCGTCCTCGAACACGTCGATGAACGTGTGGCCGATCCGGCGACGCTTCTCTTCCGGGTCCTCGACGCCCGCGAGCTCCGTGAGGAATCGGTCGGCGGCGTCCACGGTCACCAGGTCTATCCCCAGGTTCGCGCGGAACGTGCGCTCCACCTGCTCGCGCTCGTGGAGACGCAAGAGGCCGTGATCGACGAAGATGCACGTGAGGCGGTCGCCGATGGCGCGGTGCACGAGTGCAGCGGCGACAGACGAATCGACGCCGCCCGAGAGGCCGCAGATCGCCCGCGCCGAGCCGACACGCTCACGGATCCGCGCGACTTCTTCCTCGATGAAAGCGCCCGTGGTCCAGCCGGGCTCGGCCTTACACTCGTTGAACAGGAAGTTCGCAATGATCTCGCCGCCGCGCGGCGTGTGCTGCACCTCGGGGTGAAACAGCACGCCCGAGATGGGACGCGACCGATGCCGAATGCCCGCGATCGGCGCGTTGGCGCTGCGCCCGATCACCTCGAAGTTAGGCGGCGGCGTCTCCACGTAATCGCCGTGGCTCGCCCAGACTGTGATGCATTCTCCGGGCGTGAATCCCGCAAACACACCCTCCGGCTTTACGATCTCGAGCTCGGCGCGGCCGTACTCGCGGCGGCCGGCGCGCCGCACGGCGCCGCCTTCCAGTTGGGCAATGAGCATCATGCCGTAGCAGATGCCCAACACGGGCGCGATGTCGAGCAGCGCCGGATCGGCTGTGGGCACGTCATCGCCGTACACCGAGTTCGGGCCGCCGCTCAGGATGATGCCCGTCGGGTGCCAGTCTCGGATCCACTGCAGCGTGCGGGTGGGCGGGTGGATCTCGCTGTACACGCGCGCCTCGCGGATGCGGCGGGCGATGAGCTGCGTGAATTGCGACCCGTAGTCGAGGATCAAGATGCGCGAAGCGCCCGACTGCGTCATGGCCTAACGGAAGGGGTTACCACCGCCACTGCTCGCCCTCGAGCGTGATGAACGTCACGTCCTTGGTGTCCAGGTCGAGGAGCGCCGCTCCCGGTGTGCCGTACAACCAGCCGCAGGCCTCGCCGGGGTTCAGTAGCAGCGTGTCGCCGGTGACATCGCGACGGCACTTGTGCGTGTAGCCGTGGATCACCACGGCGTGCCCGCTCACGGAGCGGTCGCCGACGTCGCCGATGTCGTGCACGAGCAGAATGCGCGCGCCGTTTACCTCGACGCTGTGCGGGCCCTCGTAGATCTCGGTGCCCATCCCCTTCGCGGCTTCGGCTCGCAGGCCTTCGCGGTCCCCGTCGTTGCGGCCGTACACACCGGCTAGTGCCAGGTTGGCCGCGATGATGGGACGGAGCGACCACGACGCACAGAAGTCGCCGGCGTGGAGCACGAGGCCCACGCCGGCCTCACGAAACCGCTTGGTGAATTCGGCGATCGCCGGCAGGCGATCGTGCGTGTCCGCCAGCACGCCGACGAGCATCAGACTGTCCTCCACGAAGGGTGGGCCGTCTCGTGCCGAACCAGGTCCTCGTACTGCTCGCGCGCCGTGACCACCGCAAACCGGTCGCCGTCCACCAGCACCTCGGCCGCCCGCGGCCGCGTGTTGTAGTTGGACGACATCGCGAATCCGTATGCGCCGGCGGAGCGGATGGCGAGGAGGTCGCCGGGCCGCACGTCGTCCACCTCGCGGCCCAACGCGAAGAAATCGCCGCTCTCGCACACGGGCCCGACGATGTCGGCCCGGGTCCGGCCGCCGCGCGGCCTAACGGAATCGATGCGATGGTACGCGTTGTAGTGCGACGGACGCAACAGGTCGTTCATGCCCGCGTCCGTGATCACGAACTCGCGTCCCCCGCCCTCCTTGCGATACAACACGCGCGTGAGCAGGACGCCGGCGTTGCCCACCAGGTAGCGGCCCGGCTCGACGAGCAGCTTGAGCCCCGACGCCGCCGCGTGCGGCAGCACGGTGGCAGCGTACGAGTCGAGATCGATCGGATCCTCGCTGTCGTAGGTGACCGCGAGCCCGCCGCCGATGTCGAGATACCGCAGGTCGGGCGCGCCCGCGGCGCGCAGATCGTCGATCAACTCGAGCAGCCGCAGCATGCCATCGCGGTACGGGTCCACGCTCGACACCTGCGACCCGATGTGCATGTCGAGGCCGAGCAGCCGCGTGTGGTGGAGCGAGAAGGCGAGTCGCCCCACGGCGAGCGCATCGCCGTACGGCACGCCGAACTTGTCGCCGCGCTCGCCGGTGCGCGTGTAGTGGTGCGGCGTGTCCACCGAGACCTCGGGGTTCACGCGGAGCGCGACGGGCGCGGTCGCGTGCATTTCGCCCGCGATGCGGTCGAGCAGGCGGAGCTCGCCCTCCGACTCGACGTTGAACAGCAGGATCCCGGCAGCCAGCGCCTCGCGCAGCTCGCGCTCGGTCTTGCCGACGCCGCTGAACACGATGTCCGGTCCCGTTAGGCCGGCCATCCGTGCGCGGTACAGCTCGCCGCCGGACACGATGTCGACGCCCGCGCCTAACGAGTGCAGGAGCGCGAGCACGGCGACGTTCGAGTTGGCCTTGACGCTGTAGTGTATACGGTGCGGCACCGGCGCGAGCGCGCGGTCGAGCCGCGCGTATGCGTCGCGGATCGCGCCCGCGCTGTACACGAACACCGGCGTCCCGACCTCGCGCGCGATGGTCTCGAGCGACACGCCCTCGCAGGCCAGCGCGCCGTCGGCCGGCGCGAACCCCGCAGTCAGTACGCCTTCGCCCACACGGCCTCGCTGGTAGACGGACGCCCGCACTTGAGACACGTGCGCGGCGCTTCGGGTGATCGAAACTCCTCGTCCGGCAGGACGCGGATCGTTGCCTTCGTTTCTTCCTTGATCGACGCTTCGCACGCGCCATCGCCGCACCAGCCGGCGTACACGAACGCGCCCTCACCGTCCATGATCTCGCGGAACGTGTCGTAGGTGATGCCGCCGCGTATCGAGTGCGCCTCGCGGCGCGTGCGCGCGGCGGCGAGCATGTCGTCTTGGATGGTGACCAACAGCGTCTCGAGCTCGGCGGCGACATGGTCTAACGCAACCGGCTGCTTGGCTTTCGTGTCGCGGCGGACGAACACCGCTTGCGATTTCTCCAGGTCGCGGGGCCCGAGCTCGATGCGCACAGGCACGCCGCGCATTTCCCACTCGTAGTACTTGGCGCCGGGCTTCATCGTGTCGCGCGCATCCACGTGGACGCGCACGCGGCCGGCGAGCTCCGTGCGCAATGCGTGCGCGGCGCCGAGGACACGCGATTTTTCCTCGTCCGAGCGCCAGATCGGAACCACCACGGCTTCCGTGGTTGCGAGCTTGGGCGGCACGCGCAGCCCCGCGTCATCGCCGTGCGTCATGACGAGTCCGCCGATGAGCCGTGTCGACGCGCCCCAGCTCGTGTTCCAGGCGAAGTCGGTGCCGCCGCTCTCCGTCTGGAACTTGAGGTCGAACACCCGGGCGAAGTTCTGCCCGAGATTGTGCGACGTGGAGGCTTGCAGCGCCTTGTTGTCCTGCATCATCGCCTCGCACGCGTACGTGCGCAGGGCGCCCGCGAAGCGCTCGGCGTCGGTCTTCTGGCCGGTGACGACCGGCATCGCCATGAACGATTCCATGAACCGCCGGTAGATGCCTAACATCTGGCGTGCTTCGGCTTCCGCCTCATCGTGCGTGGCGTGCGCCGTGTGCCCTTCCTGCCAGAGAAACTCGAGCGTGCGCAGGAAGAGCCGCGTGCGCATCTCCCAGCGCACGACGTTGCACCACTGGTTGATGAGCAGCGGCAGATCGCGATAGCTCTGCACCCACTTGGCGAACATCGCGTAGATGATCGTTTCGGACGTTGGGCGAACGACCAACGGCTCCTCCAGTTCCTTGCCGCCGCCGCGCGTCACCACCGCGGTCTCCGGCGCGAAGCCCTCGACGTGTTGGGCCTCGCGGCGGAGAAAGCTCTCCGGGATGAAGAGCGGGAAGTACGCGTTGCGATGGCCCGTGGCCTTGAACATGTCATCCAGGGCGCGCTGCATGCGCTCCCAGATGCCGTAGCCTTCGGGGCGGATGACCATGCATCCGCGCACCGGCGAGTAGTCGGCGAGCTCGGCCCGCAGCACCACGTCGTTGTACCAGGCGCTGAAGTCTTCGGCGCGGGGTGTGAGCTTCTTGTCGTCGGACATTTACGAGTGTGTTGATGAAGGGCCCCCGCCAGGCGGCCCGGCTTCGTCGATCCAGTCATCGAGGCGCACACGGCGCTCTTCGCCGTCGTCCAGCCGGCGAACCGTCGCCTCGCCCAACCCTGTGTTAGGCGCGCCCAGGATCACGGCTTCGCGCGCGCCGGCCGCACCGGCCGCTCTGAGCTGTCGCGACAGCTGCTGACCGCCTAACGCATACTCGGCGCTGCGGCCGCGCGCACGGAGGCGCGACGTCACGCGCATGGCATCGTCGACCGTCGCTGCGTCGCCGAACGCGACCCACACGTCCACGCCCGTGGCCGCCGCCGGCATGATGGCCCGCGCGCGCAGCAGCTCGCCCAACACCACGTCGCCCATGCCAAAGCCTAACGCAGGCAGGTCGGGTCCGCCGCTCTGCGCGAGCAGGTTGTCGTAGCGCCCGCCGCCGCAGATCGCCCGCAGCTCGCCTGTCGCGTCGAATAACTCGAACACGATCCCCGTGTAGTACGCGAGCCCGCGCACGATCGACAGATCCGGCTGCAGGTACGCGCCGCCGCCCAACGCACCGACATACGATGCAAAACGCGAGAACTCGCCAACGACCTTCTCGCCGCCTTGCACCCGCAGCGACTGGATCGCCTCGAGACTGGTGTGCTCCGGGATCGCCATCACCGCCGACACCGCGTTGCCGTCGAGGCCCAATGCCCTGAGCTTGTCCTCGGACACGTTGCGCGGCTGGCGATCGATCTTGTCGACCACGGTGAGCACACCTGCGAACGCTGCATCGGGCACTCCCGCCGCGAGCAAATACCCGTGCAGGATGCGCCTGTCACTCACACGCGCGCGCACGTCGTCGGGACCCAGACCCAGCAGGCGCATGATGTCGATCGCGGCCGCGAGCAGCTCGGCGTCGGCCGTCACGTCGGACTCGCCCACGATGTCCATGTTGAGCTGAAAGTGCTCGCGCAACCGGCCTCGCTGCTGGCGCTCGTAGCGAAACAGCTGCGGGATCGAATACCAGCGCACGGGCTTCCGCAGGGCGTTCGCGCGCGCCGCTACCATGCGCGCGAGCGTCGGCGTCATCTCGGGACGCAGGGCCACGTCGCGTCCACCTTTGTCGACGAAGTTGTACAATTGGCCGACGATTTCGTCTCCGCTCTTCTTCGTGTACAACTCGAGCGGCTCGAGCGGCGGCCCATCGTACTCGACGAACCCGAACCGGCGCGCGACCTCACGCCATGTGGCAAAGATGTGCGAGCGTTCCGCGAGCTCGGCGGGATAGAAGTCGCGGAATCCGGGTAAGGCGCCCAAGGCCATCCTTGTAATTTATCCGGCGAGCAGAGACACCTGCAAGCGCGACATCGCATCGCCGACTGTGTGGAACGAGCCCGTGATGAGTGTCGTCGCCGCTCCGGAGCGCGCGGTGTCGAGTGCACGATCGAAATCGGCGTCCGCGTCGGCCGACCAACCGTGTGCGCGCGCGAATTCCACTGCCTCGGACAACACCCACGCGCGGTCCGACGGCACACTCCGCGGCGCTGTCAACACGAATCGGTCGACGTGCGCAGCGAGCGTCGTCATCATGGACCGCCAATCCTTGTCGCGCAGCACCGTCAGCAGACACACGACCGGTCGCGGCGGACTGAGCGTCGAGAGCGTCTCGCACAACACCAGGGTGCCGGCGGGATTGTGTGCGACATCGAAGATCACGTCGCCGCACCACTGAAAGCGTCCGGGGATCGCAACGTTTGCGAGGGTCGCGTCGGCTGCAGCCGCGGCTTCCGCGTAGCGACCACCGGCCAACTCGAGCATCGCGATCGCCGTCGCCGTGTTGGACGCCTGATATCGCCCAACGAGCGGCGTGTGCAACCGGCGCTGCCTTCCATGCGCGCCGAGCGTGAACGACGTACCGCCGGCATCCACGTCGATCGCGTCGAGCGTCCACTCATCGTGGATGACCAACACGCGCGGCGAGCCGGCCGCCGTCGCGAGCGACGCGAGCTGCGCGCGAATCACGGGATCCGGTTCGCCGATCACCGACGGCACACCGCGCTTGAAGATGCCCGCTTTCTCGATCGCGATCGCGGCGGTCGTGTCACCCAAGTACTGCTGGTGGTCGAGACCGATCGACGTGACACCGGCCGCATCGGGCATGACGACGTTAGTCGCGTCGAGCCGGCCGCCGAGTCCCACCTCGAGCACGGCGACATCCACTTGCGCACGCGCAAAATGGTCGAGCGCCATGCACGTCGTGGCCTCGAAGAACGTCGCGCCCAACCGTTCGACCTCGGGCGTCCAGCGGGCGATGAAATCCATCACTGCATCTTCGCCGATCGGTACGCCGTCGACGACGATGCGCTCGCGAAAATCGATGAGATGCGGCGAGGTATATCGGCCGACTCTGAGGCCCTGCGCACGCAAGAGCGCGTCGAGGATGGAGACGACACTTCCCTTCCCGTTAGTCCCGGCCACATGCAGCACGGGCAGCCCGTCCTGCGGGTCGCCCAAGGAACCAAGGAGCGCGCGCGTCGTGTCGAGGCCGAGTTTCCACCCGCCGCTTACGCGGGCGAAGAGTGTGTCGAGTGCCTCGCGGTACGTCGCGGGATGGGTCAGGCCGATGTCCACCCTGCCGCCGCGGGCTGACCGCTCATGTGGCGCAGCAATTGGCCGACCGTGCTCTTCAAGTCGCGCCGATGCGCCACTACGTCGAGCATTCCGTGATCGAGCAGGAACTCGGCGGTCTGAAATCCCTCCGGCAGGTCCTGGCCGATCGTCTGCTTGATCACGCGCGGACCGGCGAAGCCGATCACGGCACCGGGCTCCGCAATGATCGCGTCGCCCAACATGGCGAAGCTGGCGCTCACGCCACCCATCGTCGGATTCGTGAGGATGGACACGTACGGAATGCGGCGCTCGGCGAGTTGCGCGAGGAGCGCCGACGTCTTCGCCATCTGCACGAGCGACAGGATGCCTTCCTGCATGCGCGCGCCGCCCGACGCCGACACGAGGACGAGCGGATACTTGCGCTCGAGCGACCGTTGGCCGAGTCGCGCGATTTTCTCGCCGACCACTGAGCCCATGGAGCCGCCCATGAACGCGAAGTCGAGCACACCGAGGCTGATCGGCATATCGCCGAGGGTCCCACCCACGGTGACAATGGCATCGCCATCGCCGGCCTTGGCGAGCGCTTTTTTGAGGCGGGCGGGATAGTCGGGGAACCCCAGCGGGTCGACCGAGCGGAGATCGACGTCCAATTCCTCCCAGGACCCGTCATCCATGAGGATGTTGACGTAGTCGCTGGCGCGAACGCGCCGGTGGTAGTCGCACTGCGGGCACACGTTGAGGTTGCGGACGAACTTCTCCCGCAGGTCGGTGTGACCGCATGCTTCGCACTTTTCCCAAGCGTCCGCCGGGATTTCAAGCTTTTCCCGCCGCGGCTGCCGGGGTTTGCGCTCCTTTCTGAACCAGACCATAGGGGAAATGTGCGCGACTGTGGCGCGGTTTGGAAGACGGGAAGCGGGCGCCCGCGACCGGTTTCCCCTGGAGCGCTACCGCAAGCGAGCGCTTCCCACTTTCCTGAAGTGGCGCCACCTTTTGAGCCGCTCTCGTGTCGCAATAGCGTCCTCGTCATCGAGCCCCTTTATGATCTGGTTCCTTCGCGACCTGCGGTTTGGCGCGCGCGCTTATGTGCGGCGGCCGATCTTCACGCTCATCGTCGTGGCGACGATCGCGCTCGGCGTCGGGGCGAACGCGGCGATTTTCAGCGTGGTGAGCGGGATATTGCTACGGCCGCTGCCGTACCCGCACGCGGAGCAGCTCTTCTCGTTCGGGCACGAGGCGCCGCAGTGGCTCACATCGGAGCCCGATTTTCTGGATTATCGCCGACAGATGCAGTCGCTCGACGGATTGTCGGCCTACACGCGGACGGAGGCCACGCTGACCAACGGAGACAATCCGCAGCGCGTCCGCCTGGTCCGTGCCAGTGAAGGGTTCTTTCGTGTGTTAGGCGTGCATGCCGTGCTGGGCCGGACGTTTCAGGCCGACGAACACGTGCCGCGCCCCGCGCAGGTCGCGGTGATCAGCACTGCACTGTGGCGGCGGAGCTTCGGCGCCGATCCGTCCATTGTCGGCCGCACGATTCGTGTGGAGGGCATCGCGCGAGTCGTCGTGGGCGTCATGCCGGCACAGTTCGACTATCCCGAAGCGCGCACCGACCTCTGGATGCCGTTGCCTAACTTCAATCCGGACAGCCTGGGCGACCGCAGCAACCACTACCTGTTCATGGTCGGGCGGCTCAAGCCCGGGGTGACGCTGGCGCATGCGCGCGCCGAAGCGGCGGCGATCGCACAGCGCATCATGCGCGACAATCCGCAGAACTTCGATCCGTCACGCCCGCTGGTGCCGCACCTCTCGGCGGTGTCCGACGATCTCGTGGGCAAGACGCGACCGTACCTCTTCGCGCTGCTCGGCGCGGTGAGTTTCGTGCTGATGATCGCGTGCGCCAACGTCGTCAACTTGCTCCTCGTGCGTGGCGAGGGGCGGCAGAAGGAAATGGCGCTGCGGAGCGCGATCGGGGCGTCGCGGTCGCGGTTGGCCTGGCAACTACTCGCCGAGAGCAGCCTGCTGGCGACCGGCGGCGCTGCATTAGGACTGGCCCTTGCGTGGGCCGGCGGGCGCGGGCTCCGTGGGCTGGCGCCGTCCTCGATTCCGCGACTCGATGCGATCGGCATCGATTGGCGTGTCGTGGCGTTCACGGCCTTCGTTGCGTGCGTGACCGCGCT
>Ga0157372_10004301_pt1 | contig 15225 bp, 6 predicted proteins | sample C55metaG_FD_115307 | JGI IMG/M metagenome (GOLD analysis project Ga0157372, IMG submission 115307) | Corn rhizosphere microbial communities from Kellogg Biological Station, Michigan, USA - C5-5 metaG | ecosystem: Host-associated > Plants > Roots > Rhizosphere > Soil | place: USA: Michigan... | reverse complement strand
TCCCCACCCTTCATGGCTTGTCCCATTACGGTTCGAGAAATCGTCGAGCCATCCTGGACTTCTTTGCCATTTGCGTCCATGCCCGACGCAAGCTGCAATTCTCCGGCGGCATCCGTCAGAAAAACGAATCCGCGTTCTACCCTGGCGAGGCGAATGGTCGTCTGCAGTAACGAGGCCAGCACCCGATCGACAGCGTCTGCGCTGTTCAGCTCGCGAGCTGCGTCAAGGAACCAGTGCAGCTTCTGAATATCCGACTTTTCAGACTCGAATGCCTTGAGTTGTTCGATCAGGTTGTTCGTGGAGGCCCGGGAGTCAGTCGCACGCAAATCGGCGCCGAAACACAGCTCCGGTCCAGTCAGAGAACCGAACTTGATGAGATCGCCGGGATGAAGCTGATGCAAAGTGATTAGCTGACCGTTCACGTACGTGCCGTGGCGGCTTCCCATGTCGCGAATTACGAACTGATTGTCTTCAATCGTGATCTCTGCGTGCCGACGAGAGATGAAAGGGTGTGTGAGTACAAGGTGTGATTCGGGAGCCCGTCCAATTAGGAATGGCTGAGCATGCAGCGTTACATTACGACAGAGGTCTCCGTCGCGTAGATGCAGCTCCGGCGAGGATGAGGGTCCTACTTGCTCGTTTGTCACAGCCGTATTCCTCTCACCTCGCCGCCTGCTTGTGAAGCGACGCTGTCTGTGTTGCAGGTGAGCCTACTTGCCACTGCTATCAATCGTGATTGTATGTCCCGGATCATTGGCTATACGCGGAGTCGGAGTGCATGTGGATTGGTAAGCGCAGGTACAGTAATCAAGAACGGTGCCCACAGCGATGCCAGAAAAGGAGATATCACTCTGGTTGCCGTTCGAATACGAATAATTACTCTGCCCATTTACAGCTTGAGAAAAGCAGATAGTGCACCCTTCGGAGGGTGGGTTCACCTTCAGGGTTCCGTTGTGTTTAACGTGAAGGTTTCCGTTATGGGGCGAACACTTATAGTCGGGAGATCCGCCAATTGTCAGTTCAGCCATGCACAGCTCCTTTGGATCAAGTTTTAGTAACTCTTACAAGCTGGCCCTTTCACAAACCGCTAAGAGACACCAGCAGCGGCGAGCAGCGATTTTACCTCCGGATCGTTTTTGACGTCAGCCAATGGGTATTTCCGCTCGAGGGCACGCTTGAGATACATGACCGCGTGTTCATGATCGCCCAGGTTCTGGTAGGTGCTGGCTGCTGTCTCCAGAACCGCCGGGTCATCGGGTGAGAGCGCTAGTGCCCTTCTCAGGTGCGGCAAAGCTTCATCGCGAGAGCCAAAACGGGCGAGGAGATTAGCGTAGCTTGCCTCCGCGATTGCATCCTGCGGGTGAGTTTCGATGTAAGACTTCAGAAGTGGAGCTTCGCGATCCGCGGCCGCTTTGGCTCCGGCAGCGTCGTTCATCCATTCCCGCGAGAGCCGCAGATCGTGCCACACGTTATAGTCGGAGCCATTGATCTCGAGTGCTTTATTCAGCGCGTTGGCCGCATCACTAAAACGATGTTGACCGTAGTACAACATTCCCAGATTGGCGTAAGCGGCATAGCTCGGATGTAGCTCGATGGATCGAACCAATGCCTGCTCGGCCTGTTTGAGCGAAGACGGATCACCAGCGTTGATGCACGCTGCGCCAATGTTAAGAAGTAACTGGGCATTGTCCGGCGCAAGCTGAAGAGCCTGTTGATAGCTGCTAATTGCCTCCTTGTAGCGATGCTGGCGATTGTAGAAAGCTCCAAGGTTGTTCAATGCATCCCAGTCATTCGGGCTCAGGTCTACAGCCTTTTTGAAGGCTGCTTCGGCCGCTGGTGTTTGCCCGGCGTTCTCGATAGCGCGAGCGAGCCCCGTTAGTGCCGCCGAGTTCCTGGAATTCAAGGAGAGCGCCCGCTGGAACTCCTGAACCGCAAGATCATGCTGGCCTGCAGTGTTGTGTATCTTGCCCAATGTCACGTAAGGCTCGGCCAAGTGATCGTTGAGTTCGATTGCCTTACGCGAGTTTGCCTCAGCCTCGGCGAGCGCCTGCGCATCCTTTGATACGAGATACTTCATCCTGTACGCTTCACCAAGCTGCGCAAAGCCGACAGCGAACCTGGGATCCGTAATCGTGCTCTTCTTCAGTTCGGCGACAGCCAGATCGAGATTGCCGGGCTTGTCGTAACGCTGCATATAACCGAGCGCGGTCAGATAACTCTCATACGCTGCAGGATTCACCGCACCATCGGTCGTGCGCAGCATCTCTGCCGTTGCAGGGATGTGCATCAGCTGAGCGAGCTTCGCGACGGTCTCGTTCTCTAACAGCGCCAGATCACCGGTCGCATCTGACACCTGGACTGAACCGACCTGCCGGAGATTCTTTGTATCAATCAAGTTCACGTGCAGCTGTACCTGCTGGCCCTCGCGTTCAATCGATCCCTTAACCACGAGGTTCGCTTTCAGCTTTTCGAGCGCGTCCTGCGGGTCTGTCACCTTCAACCGGCGGACTTCACTATTCGGCACAACCCACAACGATTTGTCACCAATCTTCAGATCGGAGAGGTGCCCGGTAAGGGAGTCCATCAAGCCGGCTGAAAGTGTCTCGTTCGCGGGATTGCTACCGATGTTTTCAAACGGAAGTACGGCAACGTGCGGCGGTTCAGTCTCGCTGGCCGCACGATTCTGTCCTCTTCGGTGAATTCCATACGCAATCACAAGCGTGATGAGCAAGACCGCAATCGTGAGCGCAAAAATAAGGACTTTGGCACTTCTCGATTGCGAACCGGGGAGAATGGCGGAACGAGACGCCAGTTCACGCACTCTGCGGGTCTGAGCACGCCCGGGTTGCAAAAGTGACCGGACGCTGCTGGCAGCGCTGGTGTCGGACGAGACCGATTCCCTCACGCCTTTGAGATCGGCGAGGAGTTCATCTGCTGAGGCGTATCGCTGGTTCGGATCTTTAGCGAGGCATCGATACAGAATCGGCTGCAACGCCGAGGGAGCAGTCTCAATGCCCTGCGGAGCGTCGTTGAGAATCGCAAACAAGATTGCGGGAATCGTGTCGCGCGAGAAGGGATTGCGACCTGTCAGCACCTCCGCAAAAGTGACGCCAAGCGACCACAAGTCCGTTCTCTGATCGACGGCTCTGCCGAGTGCCTGCTCGGGAGACATATAGGCGACAGTACCCGTTGTTCCCGTAAATGTGGCAGTGGCGGCGGACGCGGCCTGTGCAAGACCAAAGTCCACGATTTTAACCATGTTGTTGTTGGTTACCATCAGATTCGATGGCTTAATATCGCGATGCACAATGCCTCGATGATGGGCCTCGCGCAAGCCCTCAGCAGCCTGGGTGATCAAGTCCAGTGCCAATGCAGGCGGTAGCGGCCCATCGCGAAGGCGCTCAGCGAGCGATGCACCCTCATAGAAGGCCATCGCGATGAAGTGGGTTCCGGGTCCGGTCGTGCCCACCTCGTAGATGACGCCGATGTTCTGGTGATCGAGCGAGCAGGCCGTGCGGGCTTCGCGCAGCCAGCGCTCCTCATCGCGCAGATCCTGCACCGGGGGCAGCACCTTGATGGCAACCGTGCGTTGAAGATGGATGTCTTGTGCGCGGTAAACAACACCCATTCCGCCGGCGCCTGCGACTCCAAGGATCCGGTATTGGTCGGCAATGACGTCGCCTTCCGAGAACCTTGCCGAAAGCTCCAGCATGGGGTGCCTCAGGCGTAGGTGCGCTAGCGGTTACGCAAGTACACCGATACTAAGGGACGCCGGTCTCCGGTGCAAGATATTGATTTTAGAGTCCGTTCCCCCCCTCGGCAGGAACCGGAGTTTCAATCTTGGACCGCCCTGGTATCTCCGTCGAAGATGACTCCCCGCACTTCAAGGCCGAACCGCATATGGCACCATGTAACGTCCAATTTGAATAATCGAGCGCTCGGAAGGTGGCCAGATATGAAAGCTCTCGACTCGATGAGATCCTGTTATCGGCTTGGCGACCACCGTGATTCGCTCCGCGCCCGTGGCAGCATCGAAAATATGTACCGCAAGTCCCTCCTCCAGGCGTGACCACCCCACGACATAGGTTCCGGCAGGAAGGTTCTGATCCGCCAAGCTAATCGGCGCTTGCACAAGCAGGTAATGCGAATACTTACCATCCGCCGCATATCCAGCAGTGATTAGCACTACAGCAGCAATCACATGCCCGCGATCGTCCACAATCCCCGTCGCGGTGCGCATCTCGGTTTCAATTCGCTCCGTTCCCACGAGAGCGCGCGTGGGTAGCGCCGCCTCCAACTCCACGGCGGTAGCGGCGCGCCATGCGGCACGCGTCTGCGTAAACGCATTTGCCGTGCAGGTTAAAAAGAACGCCATGGTCATCACGAATCTTCGCGAAAACTGCAAGGACGTATGAAGAGATCTCATGGCAGATGAACGATGCCTCGTTGAAGTGCGACCATCGCAGCGTGAGTGCGATCGTCCACGCCCAGCTTGCTCAGCAGACTATTCACGTGTGATTTCACCGTAGCCTCCGAGATATTTAGGTCATTCGCAATCTCTTTATTGGCGCGGCCGGCCAGAATACGTTCCAGAACTTCCACTTCTCTCGCCGTCAGATCCTGCGAAGCCACTCGTTGCGCCAGCTTTTCTGCGATCGAAGATGGAACTCTTGCATGCCCTGCGTGCACGGCTCGAATCGCGGCAAGCAGCTCCTCGACCTCCATTCCCTTCAGCAGATAAGCTTTGGCTCCGGCCTGCATGGCACGGTAAATATCTTCGTCGCCATCAAAGGTGGTGAGCACAATGATGCGCGCATCCGGCCACTGGCTGCGAATACGCTGGATCGCTTCCACACCTCCCAGGCGCGGCATCTGCAGGTCCATCAGGGTGACGTCAGGGCGGACGGACTTAAAAATCTCCATCGCTGCAACGCCATCCGCAGCAGATCCGACGACTTCAATATCTGGTGCGTTAGACAGAAGTGCCACGAGCCCCTGCCGCACCACAGGGTGATCTTCGATGATAAGAACGCGGATAGTCGCCATGATTGATTGTCTTCCTACTCGGCGAGCGGCACGACAAGTGTAACTGCTGTGCCTTCGTCCGGATTACTGACTATCGTAAGCGTTGCGCCGAGAGATGTGGCGCGCTCCTTTATCCCTCGAAGCCCGTAGTGCCCATCCGGGATTTCAGCGACGCTCGGCACAAACCCGCGGCCGTTATCACGGACGTTGAGCCGTAGCACATTTGGGTCGTAGTGCAACTGAACCAGGACCTCACTTGCAGCAGAGTGACGGTAAACGTTGGCCAGGCTTTCCTGAGCAACCCGAAAAACATCATTCTCCAGGGAGGGTGCAAGCTTGCGATAAGCCCCGCCAATCTTGAGACGCGGTGGATGCTCTGTATCGGCATAGCGGTTCATAAGAGAGGTCAACCTCGTTGGGAGACTGCCTTCGGCTGCATTCGCCCGCAGATTCCAAATGCTTTGGCGTGCAGCCTCCAAACCTTCCTTCACAAGTTTGCGGGTCGCTTCCAGTTGCGACGTGGCTTGCTCGACGTTGCTGGTTCGAAGCATCTGGCTCGCGATATCCAACTGCAGAGAAACACTGACGAAATCCTGGGCCAGTGTGTCGTGGATCTCGCGCGCCATCCGGTTCCGTTCGTTCAGCACCAAAGCAAATCGTCGCTGGACTGCTCGCAGGCGAAGCTGAAAGATCGCGGCTGTAAGGCCTGCAATAGTGAAAAGGGCGATGATGTAGAACCACCATCTCTTGTAGATCGGAGGCCGAATCTTGAACATCAGTTCGGCGCCGGTTTTGTTCCAAACCCCGTCGTTGTTCTGTGCCTGCACTCGAAAGCGATACTCCCTGGCCGGCAGGCTGGTATATGACGCTGTGCGAACGCTTCCCGCGTCAATCCAGTCACGATCGAAACCTTCCAGCATGTAGCGATACCGGTTTTTCGAAGGAACTGTGTAGCTGAGAGCGGCGTAATCGAAGGTATAGCGGTTGTGGCCTGCACCGATCTTCGTAGTCCCCGCCCCGAGAGGAACATCGGTGTCATCCACGAGGAACCGTTCAATCACGACCGGTGGTGGAACTGAGTTCACGGAGAGTTGCGCGGGGTCCGCGACAGCAATGCCTTTTGGAGTTGCGAACCACAGTTCTCCGCTGTCCGCCTGCCAAATGGATACCATTCCTTGCGCGGAGGCGGCATCGCTCGGCAGTCCATCCGCGACACCATACTCCGCAACAGCCAGGGAGCACTCTGTTGGCTGCGCCAGGCATGCGTGCAGCGCTCCAACGGAAACGCGATAAATGCCACGCACACTCCGCAACCAGAGATAACCCTGATGGTCGACGAAGAGAGACGTAATCTCCGATGGAAGGGCAGCCGACGCGATGCGAGTAAACTTTCCGTTGGCAAATCGGCTTAGACCTCGTTCATGCAGTCCAACCCATAGACTTCCATCATCCTCCTGCGCAATTGCGCTCACCGCGTCCCCGGCTGGGTTCCAGTGAGGAGAAAAGCTTTCGATATGGTGACCCTGGATATGCGAAAGCCCGCTAGAGGTACCAACCCAAATCTCCGAAGGAGACAAAGCAGTCTTGGTGCCACGGACGGATTTCGTCGCCGTTTCCAGGAGCGGCCCGATCGAGTCACTCCCCAATCCATCGGCGTGCGTAAGCGTCGTGACCTTCCCTCCCTCGATTCTTGCCAGCCCTCGACGGGTGCCCGCCCATACAGTTCCGAGCGAATCTACAAGCACGGACCGTACGAAATCATCCGGTAGGCCATTGGAAGAGTTGTACTGATCCACTCTTTTGCCGACGATATGGTTCAGGCCGTCCGGCGTGCCAATCCAAACGTCACCATGATTGCCCGGCGCCATGGAAAGAATGACAGGGCTAGTGAGCGACGCGAGGGGCACTGGTTGCTCCGCCACGCCATTCCGAATTCGACGGACGCCATCCTCGCGGGTGCCAAACCATAGCGTTCCGTTAGAGGCTTGCGTTCCCACCGTGACGGATTCGCCGGCCGCTGCAGGTTCGCTGCGAAACTTGCGTCGCCGTAGTGCATGCAATCCCGAGGTCTCGGTGCCGATCCACAAATTCCCCTCGCGGTCTTCCATAATCGAGAGGATCGACTCCGTGCGCATCGGTTCCACCGCTTGTGCGGTGGCCTCAGGCTTGGGCTCCAGGGAAAAGAGGCCCCGAGTGGTTCCAATCCATCCTGTGCCTTGCCGATCCACGTATAAAGCCGTGATGCGACTGCTGGGTAGTTCGCGCCCCGCCTGCAGCACGCGTTCAAACCCTGGAAGCCTCAGAGAGACCGACCGTGCTGAGCGAGTCCACACGGCGCCGCCCGGGCCAAACTGAATGCCAAGAAGGCTCTCGTTGCCAGGAGAACTCTGCAAAGCTGAGGAGTGGAGCGTTTGGCGCGTGACCGTTCCATGCTCATATCGCTCTGGACCATCGCTGGTCAGCAACCATACCGCTCCGTCTGCCGCGGTTTGTAAGGAAAGGATTGTGCCGTTGCCAGCCGGCAGCCGATTGAAGTGCACACCATCGAACCGGACGAGTCCGCGCGACGTGAGCACCAGCAGCGATCCGTCCGGTGCCGCGGCCAGGGAATTAATCGTCGAGGACGGCAGCCCATCCCGTTCAGAAAACCGACGAAAGGATGACGTGCGGCTTTCCACCAATCCGTCCGCGGTCCCAAACCAGAGCGCACCCGACGAGTCCTGCGCAATCGCGCTTATGTCATTACTAATGAAAACCGGATCGGTTTCATGGCGCCAGACCCGAAAAGCTGAACCATCGAAACGAACTACGCCACCTTCAGTGGCCAGCCACAAGTAACCGTCAAGCGACTGAAAGACTTGATGAACGCTATTTTCGGGTAGCCCTTCGTCCGTCGACCAGGCTTGATGGCTCCGTGGAACATCGCCTCGTACCACAAAGGGTGTCCATACCAACAGAGACAACAAAACATAGCCCCATGAAGTACCCATACGACGAAAGAGCCGAAATGGCGGGGAGAGAGACAAGGATCGTGCCGGAGTGTTCTGGCTCTGTTGTAGCAGAAACTTCCGGACCGGCGTGTCGTTTGCGAGACCGCAGACGACCGTGCCGCCCACAAAATTGCCCTTCCAGATGGTGGAACGAAGACCTGATGTGAGCTCTCAAACCACAGGATGAGATTCACACTTCCACTCTGACTGACTCGCAAAAACCTGAGCCGGAGCTCCCTCCATTTGGGGGAGCTCCGACCGCTTAGTTAGGAACTTCAGGTGACAAGATTAGAAGACGATGCGTCCTTCGAGTTGGAACCGGCGATTGCCGCTGAAGCTGGAGAGATGACCGAAGGAGGGTGAATCGGTGGCCTTAATCGGCGTTCCGGGGTCCTCCAATGCCTGCGTTGGTGGTTGAGTCGGATTCGGATTTGAGTATGCTACTGCGCCGGCCACACTCTGCTTCTGCCCGATCGAGAACGTCACCTTGTTCGTCACGTCGAAGCAGTCAACGCGCAGAATGAACTTCCAGCGTTCGGGGCTGAGCTTGAAGCTGCGCTGGAGAGAGGCATCCAGGTTGTAGTGGCTGGGACCCCACAGGTTGAGTGAGCTCCGCGGCGAGTCGCCGATCTTGGTGATCGGTGTTACAGGCGTGCCATTCGTCGCTGAGGGTGGCGGAACGTCAAAGTAGTTGAGTGTCTGGAAAGCGCCCGTATCCAAATACGCGGTCTTTGAGAAGTTCGCGTAGGTAATGCCAGGTCCGCCATACCCTCCGTTGATACGGATGCTGTTCTTGCGGTTAGGAACGAGGTCTGGCATGCAGGTGCCCGATGACGGCGTCGTGCATCCAGAGCCGACGACGAGAATCGGCGTTCCCGAAGTGTAGGAGAATATCCCCGAGAGCTGCCACCCTCCGGCGAACGTGCGGACCGCCCAGTTGCTGCCGCCGATCTTGTTCCGTCCGAACGGCGATTCGTAATACCCGAAGATGTTGAGATTCTCCGGAACATCAGTTGCCGTCAGATCGCGGTCAGCGCGATTGTTGCCGGGAATGGCGACTCCGCTGGAGGACGCAGCAGCAGGGACGGGAAAGGCGCTGCGAGTGGTACCGTCGTCACCGATATTTCGGGAATAGGTGTAGTTGACCGTATAGCTCAGTCCCTTCCATTGCCGCTGCTTAAGCGTGAGCTCAAAAGCGTTGTAGCTGAGGTTGGCGATATTGTCCCACGTCACCCCCGGAGGGCCGGAATACTGCGGGAACGGCCGCAGCATGCGACCCACGTTTGCAGTGCCGTACGTTCCACCCGCGGGCTGAACATAGGTCGCGTAAGGAACCTTTACACTCGGGTTCGCCGCCTGAGCCAAGGCGATGTTCGCGGGGGTGGCCGGTGCGCTGAAGATGGATTGCCCCTGCGCCGAGTAAACGGGAGCAAGTGAGGGCAGATAGGCAGGATCTATTTGACCAGACCAGAAACCCGGCACGGTGGCTCCGGCCAGGAAGTGCGATTGGCTGCCCGAGTAACCCGCCGTGATTGTAATCGATGGCGTGATCGACTTCTGCATCGCCAGGTTATAGAAAACAAACTCAGGTGCGCGACCGGAAAGATAAGGATCAGCGTACGCCGGGGCGCCTCCTGAGCTGACATACGATTTCCCGTTGTAGTAGTTTCCCGTCCCGATCACGACACCTGCTGCACTTGGGCCTACCGGTGCGGGGATGGAATAACCGGGTCCGCCAAAGTTGGTGTTGGCCACGCCTGCGGCGGTGAACGCGTCGCTGTTGTTGAGGTAATAGGATGGGCCGGCATTCGCACCCGTGTTGACGGCCGTCGGCAGAATGATGCTCGAACCGAAGCCGGTCTGACCGGTGCCGGTGGAATCGCCCGCACGTCCACCGACCCCGCCGGCGCGCGAATAGGCCACTGCAAAACCGGCGCGCATTACTGTCTTTGAATCCATCGCCCACTCAACGCCCAGGCGCGGACCGAAGTTTTTCCAGTAAGTATGCACCGGAGTGCGGCATTGGCAGCTGATGTCTGCGCCGCGATTGCCGGCGTATTGAAGTTCGCCGGGTGTGCCCGTAAGTGGATTCGTCGCGTTGGGATTGAAGAACGCCCAGCGGTCCTGCACCTCCCGATAGGGCGGCAGGTAATCCCAGCGAAGACCGAGGTTCAGCGTCAGATTGGGCCGGATCTTCCAGTCGTCCTGCACGTACGGCGACCACGGATGGTAGCGGCCGCCGGTCTCGGTGAATAGTGGGACCGAGGTCGATGAGGTGTTGACGGCGCCAAGCAGAAAACTGGCGTATGAGTAGCCCGTTTTTGTGCTGCTCAGCGTTGCTCCAACGTAGTTCGCGGTGGAAGTCGGCGAGTAGTTCTGAACAAAGATACCGGACGGGCTGCTCTGGGACGTTGTGTTGTCCTGCAGCCACTGCGTCTCGATACCGAAGGTGATGTTGTGGTGGCCCTTCGTCCACTGGAAGTTGTCGACAATCGTGTAGGCGTTTGGAACCACATTATGCGTCGCATCGGAACCTCCGTTCTCCGTCCACTGGTACGGCCCGGTCGAAAACTTCGTGCTGGTGGCGAAGCTGGTGCCAGGAAAGTTGCCGGAAGCTTGGCCCACCGGGAGGCCGGTGATGCCCATATCAACCGCGCGATACGGCGAGAGATTATAGGTAGGCGCAAAGACCGGCTGCGGGAAACGCGTGAAGCCATAGGTGAGCTGATTCACCATATGCGGAGTGAGCGTATAGGAGTGCTCAAGAATCAGCATGGTGGGCGAGATCGCCGACGAGTCGCCATTGGTGTACGGCAGCGGAAGCACGGAACCATAGCCGATGGACTTGCGTACGCCGTGGGAGTACACGAAGGAGAAGCGCTGCTTCGAACTCCAGTCATAGTCGATCTTGAAGACGAGCTCGTGGTTGTTGAATCCGCTGTATCCGGTCGTGATGTAGTTGTTCACGAGCGTGCCGGGAATATTGGGGTCCGGCAGATAATGCTGTTCTTTCTGTGATATCGGCGAAATGTAACCGGCGGGAATGACGTTGTTGGTAGGGACGCCGTTCTTGGTGCCTTGAAATGGCTGGCGCGAGCAGTTCTTCGGATCGCTGCAGGCATTGCTCAGTGGATCGTAAAGAAACGCCGAGTTGTTGCTTCCCGTCCCGGTGAGGCCGGTACCAATGCAATTCGACGCGCTGCCGCAGTTCAGTTCAGTGAAATCGCCTTGCCGCATGAGAGGCGTCGGCACCGTGAAGATGCCTGGTTTGCTGGTCGTAGTGCTGTGGAACCTGTCATAGTTTGCGAAGAAGAAGGCTTTGTGATGAGTGAACGGAATCGGGCCGCCCGCGGAAACTGAGAGCTCGTTCTGATGCTCGATTGGTTTGCCTGCCGGGACGTTCTCTATCTTTCCGTTGACTATCGCCGATTTTGTGAGTTGATTCCCGGCAAAGCCCCAGGTATCAAGAGCAGTGTTCCGGAACACATCGACGATCTGTCCGTGATATCGCTGGCCGCCTGACTTGATCGAGAAACCGACAGCGCCCGCGCCCTGGTACTCGGCTGAGGGACCGCTGGAGATGATCTGGAGTTGCTCCACGGATTCGACCGGGACACCATTGGAGACGACGCGGTTGTCCCCCTGCTGATTGGAAGTCGTCGTCGGAATGCCGTCGAGGTAGACCTCGGCGAGATAGTTGCCCGTACCCGAGAAGATAGGTGCGCGGGTGCCGCCCTGCGCGCCCACAGAGAGCGTGGCCAGCGCGGTGGGATCGCGCTGCTGGTTATTCATTAGCAGGGGCAGCGACTCATACGTATGCTGCGTGATCACGGCTTCAACCGAAGGGCTGGTGGTCTGTAGCAGTGGCGGTGCCTCGCTGACTGTCACGGACTCATCGACCGCGCCCGGTGAGAGCTTGGGATTGAGGCCCGTGACTGTGAGGCCGTTCACCTCGACATTCTTCTGCGTAAGCGTGCTGAAGCCGTTGGCCTTGACCGTAATGGTGTACACGCCGGGGATGAGCGGGGTGATCCTGAACAGGCCGGCCGATGTCGACGTCCTCGTTGTGCTGACATTGCTCGCCTGATTGACGGCGGTCACGGTCGCGTTCGGTATCGCCGCGCCGGTAGAGTCCATGACCGTTCCTTCGACTGCTCCTTCACCGCCAGTCTGCGCAAAAGCTGCGGAAACTCCGAAGGTGAGAATGGCTGCCATAAGCAGAATGACGACCGAATAGCTCGGTCGTATAGCGACTAGGTTGAAGACAAAGCTACGCACTGGGGTAGACCTCCAAAACAAAAAGTCGGGAATGCATGCCGCCTACGGCGAACTCCGGTATTCCTCTTTTGGGCAGCGGGGAACATTAGAAAGTGTCTTAACACGATGTGTCAATACAGGAACTATTTTTCATTTGATTAATGCAAAAAAGATTTCAGTAGCTGTTTGTCAAGGCATGAGATTTCAAGGGCTTATCGGCTACTCCACCGCCTTGAGATCAACGGCCGGAAACCGGACGATAAACCTCGGTTTCCACAATGCTGAGGATCGGCGGTTCGGCCTTCCCAATAGGCTCTGCCTGGTCGACGTGGCCATTCAGTTCCACGAGTTCGTGGGCCTCTCCAACGTCAATCGGCGGCTTCGTGAGTCGGATGCGCAGATGCGTCCCTGGATGCTTTGCTGCAAGCGGAAGGGTTATATACCCGAGGCTGGTCGGAGTGTTTCCCTGATAGATCGTTTCTCCATCGAGTGTCACAACAATCGGGTAGCGCCGCACGCGGAACGAAGTAACCTTCATGTCGAGTTCGCGAGGGACGGAGGGCTGTGCCAGCGTGTACTCGATCCAGGCGGTGTCTAGCGAAGCGTGCATCGGCGTACTGTCGGGCGCCGCATGGCGAATGGGAAGACCGTCGGTATCAATATCGCGGCGTTGAGCGGACGCATTCGTCCACGCGGTCGTCTCGTTATCGTCGTAAGACTTGAAGGCTTGATCCGCATTGGCACCTGCGGTCGCAGAAACAATGGTGATCGGTTCGCGGGTGATGTGGAACGAAGGCGTAGATGGCGTCGGGCCGCGATCGAGATGGACAGGCAACGTTGCAGCGGGATCGAAGACAGGAAGTCCATTTCGTTGCGGTACAGAATGCGAAACGATCGTGAGATACGCTGGACGCAGACCTTCGGCGTTTGCCGTCAGGCTGATTACGCCGGGCTTCTCCGTGGATCGGATGGAAACACGATTGATGCCTCCTTCGACGGGAAGATCATGCGAGAGGATGAAGTTGTCGTAATGGAGATACGGCGTTACCGGCGTCGCTGCAAGGCCCTGCGTATCTGAGGCTGCTGTGTTGATGGGTTCGGGCTTTGCGGTTCCTTGGGCGATGCCGCCACGCCACTCTGCAGGCCCCGTAAAACTGAAGTGAATCATGTTGAGCGCAGTGGGAACACGGCGACCGCTTTTATCGACGACTTCGACATCGACGAGTGCGAGATCAGAGCCGTCGGCGTGCAGGCCACCAGGACCCGTGTGCAACGTCAGGCGGATGGCCACTGGTGCCCCGGCAGTTGAGAGAGTAGTCGTCACAACCGGACGATGATTCGCATCGTAGCCAATGGCCGTAAGCGTGCCGGCATGAAAGACAATGTCAGGAAAAGTGAAGAGGAAGTCGTGTGTCGGTCTCACTGTACCCAGCGAACGGCCATCGAGCTTCAACTCGACCAATGCAGTCGTGGCTTCAACGTAGACCGTTCGCTTCGTGCCTGCGGGGTAGTTCCAGTGGCCGTTGATATGAATATGCGGATGCTCAGGGTCGACCCAGCCGTCCCACATGACCTGGTGAGCGAAGAACGCATCCTTCGGGATGCGCATCGCATCCACCTCGCCGGAGCGCCGGTAATTGTTGTCGCCCCGATAGTGTGAGTTCTCGTCGATCCAGCTGATGTTGGCTCCGCCCGCCGAGACACGGCGTCCGGTTCCCGGCCGCGCACGGAAGTAGTCGTCCCAGCGAAGGACGTCTTCCAGCGTGTAGCTGTCCTGGTTCCTGTTGTACGGGGGCGAATCCTTGTGATGGGGCGTTGTTTCGTCATCCCAGAACTTACGCGCTCCCTCATCGCGGTTGTACTCATGCGCCCATAGGGGCTTCTTAGCCGACTTGTCGATGTAAAGCATCTCGCCGCCATATTCGGCGGTATGCGAAGCCAGCATCTCGCGTGCGCCGATCGCACGCCCACCATGGGGATCGAACTCATCGCGCACGGCGAGCATATCGTGCATGTGCTCTTCGCTGATGCCTTTATTCCCAGATTCGTAAAAGAGAATCGACGGATTGTTGCGGTTGTAAATGATGGCGTCACGCATGAGTTCCACGCGTGCCTTCCACTGACGGCCATGAGGATCTCCCTCAGCGTCACCGGCAGGCATGGACTCGATAAGTCCGACACGATCACAGGATTCGATGTCCTGCTTCGAAGGCGTAACGTGCATCCAGCGGACAAGGTCGCCGTTGTCCTTGACAATAAGGCCATTCGAAAAATCCGAGATCCACGGCGGAACATCAGTGCCGAGCGCCGGCCACTCGTTGGTCGAGCGCGCAGCGTAACCGTGCACCTGAAGGACACGTCCGTTGAGGAAAATCATGCCATCGTGGAAAGCGGTCTCTCGGAACCCCGTACGGGTTGTGAGTGCGTCCATGGCTTTGCCGTCAAGCATGAGCGACGTGGTGACGTTGTAGAGATAGCCGTAACCCCAACTCCAGAAGTGGAGATCATGGGCTCGGGTTTGCGTTGTGAGTGTTTGCGTCGCGTGCGGCGCGAGGACGATGCGATCCGAAATCGCGGATGCAATAAGATTTCCGTGCAAATCGAGTATTTGCCCGCGCAGTCGGATGCTCTCTGCGGTGTCACTGTCGTTGCGAACCTCGGACTCGATGTGGATCGTAGCCGCGTGAGTCCGAAGGTCAAAGCGATCCGCCCATATGTACTGCCCTGTCGTACCAAGCGAAGAGTACAGCAGAAGCGTCTGATGTACGGGCGGCAACACATGCAGCCAGACATTCTTGTTGATTCCTCCAAAGTTTGAGTAAAAGTTATTGTTGTTCCATTGGATCGTTACGTCCGTGGCCTGCTCACGGTAGGTCCATCGATTGTCGGTGCGTACGGCGAGCACGTTGTCTCCCGCATGCAGATAAGGTGTGAGATCAAACCCAAAGGCCAT
>Ga0157372_10004299_pt1 | contig 15230 bp, 10 predicted proteins | sample C55metaG_FD_115307 | JGI IMG/M metagenome (GOLD analysis project Ga0157372, IMG submission 115307) | Corn rhizosphere microbial communities from Kellogg Biological Station, Michigan, USA - C5-5 metaG | ecosystem: Host-associated > Plants > Roots > Rhizosphere > Soil | place: USA: Michigan... | reverse complement strand
CGGCCAGATCATTGGCAGCGCCCCGACCTATAACCCGCTGCTGCAGCAGGAACTGGGCGTCAACACCCATGTCGTTCCCTTCGACGCCAAGAATATCCAGCCCCGCGCCAACATCATCTGGGATGTCCACGGCGACGGCCGCGATATCGTCAAGTTTGGCGCCGGTCTCTTCGCTTCCGAGCTGACGACCCAGCCCATCACCTTCGCACATATCGACAACGGCGTGGACTTCCGCCAGATCAATATCCAGAACGGCAACGTGCCGCCGGCACAGTGGGCCCTTTACCAGAAGGACTTTAACCAGGTGCCCGGCGTAGCGTATTACAAATCGCTGACGACCTCGCAACCTGCCACCGTGCTGCTGCTGGACAAACACCTCAAGAACCCGCTTACTTTCAAGACCAGCGCCAGCTATTATCATTATGTCAACAACTGGTTCCGCGTAGGCGCCAACGTCTACTTCGACAATACCTGGGACAACTTCTATCTCTACGATCTCAACCTGAAGCGGACGCCCGAGTTTTTTACCAACGAAGGCCGTGCGGTGTATGTCCCGGCCAGCACGCTCAACAACTCCACCTCGACCAGCTATCTGCCGGTCCTGGCTAACTCGCGCATCGCTGCCGATTTCAACCAGGTGCGTTATTTTACGAATACAAAGTGGGCCTCCAAATACTTCGGCGCCATGGTCGAGGCGGCAGCGCAGATCGGCCGGGACGGCCAGTTCAGCCTCAGCTATGCCAAAGGCAAGGCGACCGGTACGCCGCCCTACGACAATGGCGACCCCCGCAACTCCAACTTCAGCGTAGGTTCCACGTACTGGGATTATCCGACATATGGCAAGAACTGGCATAGCGACGGCGATCAGCCGAACAAGCTGGTGGCGCTGTTCCTCAGCCCGACCTTCTACGGCTTCAGCATCAGCTCCTCCTTTACGGCCTGGCAGGCCAACCGCTTCTCGGCCTATGTCAACAAGGATATCATCGGGGAGACCAACGACGGGACCAACCTGGCCTATGTCTATGACCCGAACAACCCGGCCACGCCGGCTGCCATCGCCAGCGGTCTGAAGACCCTGCTGCAAAAGACCAGCCCGCAATTCCGTCAATACCTGATGGATAATTTCGGGAAGTTCGCGCCCTACCTCGGCGGCCTGATGCCCTGGCGCACGCAGTGGAACCTCAGCGCTGCCTATGACCTCAAGCTCGGCGGCACCCACAAGATCACCTTCCGCGCGGATATCTTCAATGTCTTAAATTTGCTTAATTACAAATGGGGCGGCTATACCCAGATCATCAATACCAACCTGTATAACGTGACTGGATTTAACGCGGCCACCAACTCGTTCAACTATAGCGTCAACCAGAATGCCGGTACGGCCCAGAAGACGGCCAGCTACTACAGCGTACAGTTTGGTGCACGATATTCGTTCTAAGACATATGAGGACCTCTTTCGCACTATTGTTTGCATTCATCACCGCCGCCGGAGCTTCCGCACAGCCTCCGGCGGCGGTAGTCGGAGAACCCCTTCCCGCCTGGCAGGAAGGGGTTCTTGACTTGCATCATATCAATACCGGCCGGGGCAACGCGGCATTCTTTGTCCTGCCCGACGGTACGACGATGCTTTTCGACGCCGGCGAGCTGGACCCTACCGATCCGCGCACCACGTCCCGCCGCAACACTCCCGAACGGCCCGACAGCTCGCGTCATCCTTATGAATGGATCGCCGCCTATATTCGGAAATTCGCGCCCAACCGCGCCGAACAAGGCATCGACTACGCCGTCATCTCCCATTTCCACGACGACCATTTCGGCAGCTGGTATCCATCGGCGCCGCTATCCACCGATGGGAAGTTCGTTCTTTCGGGTATCACGGGCGTCGGCGAGCTGATTCCTATCCACCGCCTCCTTACCCGCGACTGGCATTACCCGGTAGACCCGGCGACCCAGCTCCGTGGACGAACCGGCAACGATCATTTCCTTCGGACCTGGAACAACTACCTCGCCTTCGTCGCAGCCCGCGAGGCCAGGCACCAGTCCACCGAATTCCTCCGCGCCGGCAGCCGTATGCAGATACACCTGCTTCATCACCCCGAAAAATTCCCCGGCTTTTATGTACAGAACGTCAAGTCCAACGGATGGATCTGGACGGGCGTGGACAGTACGGTGAAGCAGCATTTCCCGCCGGTGGATACGGCCAACCGGAAGACCTGGCCCGACGAGAACCCGCTCAGCAACGCCATCGTGATCCACTATGGTCCGTTCAGCTATTATACCGGTGGCGACAACCCCGGCAATGTATTTTTGGGCGACGCGCCATGGCGCGACGTGGAGACGGACATCGCAAAGGCCGTCGGGGAAGTGGACATCGCCACGATGGACCACCATGGCAACCGCGACGCCCTGAACGAGAATTTCATCAGGACCCTGCGTCCCCGCGTATGGATCGAACAGGTATGGACGGCCGATCATCCCGGGCACGAGGTGCTTATCAGGGCAACATCTCAGTTACTTTACCCGGGACCCCGCGATCTCTTTGCCACCAATTTTATGGAGGCGAACGAACTGGTCATCGGCCCGCTTGTGGCCCAATCGTACAAGAGCCGCCAGGGGCATATTGTAGTTCGCGTACTACCTGGCGGTAGTGAATATTACGTGATCATTCTCGAGGACGCGGCGGAGGGCAATACCGTTAAGCAGGTATTTGGCCCTTACAGGGTAAAAGGAAAATAACGTGCGTCTTTTCGCGTTATAGCGTAGCCCTTAAGTAACCGCCACCATGAGAATAGCCCTCAACGCGAGGATCGCATTACAACGTAAAATTGCCTGGCTCCTGCTGTTTTCACTCTTTTCACTGTGCTTCATTGGGTGGTTGATCTATTTCAACAAGAAGAACCTCGTCGAGACTGCCGAGACGATCGGTCATAGCTATGCCGTGCTCGATCATACCGCGAAGATCCGGACCCGGCTTTCCACCTGGGAATCCCTTTCGTGTCCACCGCTGAGTCCTGCCTTTCACCAGGAGATGAAGAAGAACCTCGACAGGATGCGGGTGCATTCCGCGACCGACTCGTCCATGCTGTGCGCTATCGACAGCCTCGAAACAGCCCTTAACGGCATTGGCGCAGATACGGTTCTGCTATCGCAGGCCCGGACGCTGATCGGCAGCATTGCCCAGCGGCAGCAGGACCAGATCACCCGCCGTCGCAGCGCTACCGACAGCACGGAGCGAAAAAGCACCATCCTGCTCATCAGCGGCAGCATGATGGCCTTTCTCTTTATCGTCATTATCCTCGTCCGCCTCAACCGCGATATCGTCCTGCGGAAACGCGCCGAAGAGCAGCTTCGGGAGAACCAGGCCTGGCTCGAATCCATCCTCGACAATGCCAGCTCGCTGATGTACATCAAAGACCTGCAGGGCCGATATATCATGGTCAACCGCAGCTTCAAGGAAATTCTCAACGTCCATGAAGCCATGGTCATCGGGCATACGGACGCCGATATCGCCACACCCGAAGAAGCGGCCCATTACCGGTCGCTGGACGAACAGGTGATCCGGACCGGTCAGTCCCTCGAGATAGAAGAGGTGGTTCCCGTCGCCGGGGGCCAGGGCCACTTCCTCTCGATCAAATTCCCGCTGCGCGACGCTACGGGCCGCCTGATCGGCATCGGCGGCATCGCCACCGATATCACCGAACGGGTGCAGTACCAGCAACAGCTTATCGCCGCCACCCGCGAGGCGCAGACGGCCCGCAATATGCAGGAGCTGTTCCTCGCCAATATGAGCCACGAGATCAGGACCCCCATGAACGGCATCCAGGGGATGACCGACCTGCTGCTCGACACCTCGCTGAACGACCAGCAAAAGGAATTCGCGAAGGTGATCAAACGTAGCGTCAACAATCTCCTCGTCGTCGTCAACGACGTGCTGGACTTCTCCAAGATAAAGGCCGGGAAGCTGGCGATAGAAAGCATCGAGTTTCGTCTCAAGGACGTCCTCGACAATACAAAGGCGATGTTCGCTCACCGCATCGCCAAGAAGGGCCTGGATCTGCAGATCGTGACGGACCCTTCCATCCCCGAGACATTGAAAGGCGATCCTTACCGGCTGAACCAGGTGCTGGTGAACCTGGTCGGCAATGCCATCAAGTTCACCGAACGCGGCTGGATACGGGTGGAGGTCGCGGCCCAGGAGCGGACTGCCGGCCGGGTGAACCTTCTCTTTACCGTCGCCGATTCGGGTATCGGCATCCCCGCGGCCAGCCTGCCCACGCTCTTCGAACATTTCTCGCAGGCGGGCCTGGATATCTCCCGGCGCTATGGCGGCACGGGCCTCGGCCTGGCCATCTGCCAGCAGCTGTTGCAACTGCAGGGTGGAGAGATTACGGTGTTCAGCAAGGAGAACGAAGGCGCCACCTTCCAGTTCCGCCTGGGGTATGACTACAACGGCTACGCCAACGCGGCCCCGACGGTGGCGGCGGTGCTGGCCGACTACAGCCGGTGTCTGGCGGGCAAGCGCTTTCTTGTCGCCGAAGATAACGAGGTGAATCAACAGCTCGTGGATCATGTGTTGAGGAAGGGAGGGGGAGAGGTGCAGCTGGCCAATAACGGCGAAGAGGCCGTCGGCTTTTTGAAGAAAGGCGGCGCGTACGATCTGATCATCATGGATCTCCAGATGCCCGTGATGGACGGCTATGCCGCCACGCGCTGCATCCGGCAGGAGCTGTCGCTGTCGACGCCGATCATTGCCATGACGGCCACGGCACTCGTCGGCGAACAGATGCGCTGCTTCGAATCGGGGATGAACGACTATATGACGAAGCCCTTCGAGTTCGCGGAACTCTATAAACGCATAACGGCGCTGCTCGCGCCCTATCCGGCGGCGTAATCTTATTTCAAAATCCGGGTGATATTCGCTTTGTATGAGACGCTGATGGGGATCTCGGTATTCCCGATGCAGATCAGGTCGCGCTTAACGCTCGTGATCTTCTTCACCGATACCAGATACGACTTATGCGTGCGGACGAAAGCCGGCGGCACGAGCTTTTCCTCCAGCGCCTTCAGGGTCATCCGCGTCAGCACGGGCTTGTTGGTGCTGGCCAGGTAGATCTTTACATAGTCCTTCACGCCCTCGATATAAAGGATGTCCGAAGCGGAGATCTTCACCAGCGCATATTCCACATTGACGAAGAAGTCCTCGACGGGCGCCGCGGGAAGACGGTCGTTTTGTTTGAACCGGTACATTTCATGTGCGCGGGCGCAGGCTTTCAGGAAGCGTTCGAATGAAAAGGGCTTGAGCAGGTAATCCACTACCCGCAGATCGAACCCCTCCAGCGCATATTGCTCGTAGGCCGAGACGAGGATCACCAGCGGCGGATCGGTCAGCGTTTGCAGGAATTGCAGCCCGTTCAGCCGGGGCATCTGGATATCCAGGAAGAGCAGGTCCACCGGCGTCTCCTGCAGGGCTTCCGTAGCCTCCAGCGCATTGCGGCAACTCCGCACCCATTGCAGAAAGGGTACCTGCCGGATATTGTCCTCCAGCAGCTCGCGAACGAGTTGTTCGTCGTCGATGACCATGCAGCGCATCATATCAACTTTAAAGTTAAGACAATTTGGAACCATTGCCCGTCCCCACTGACGGTAAGTGTATGGTCGTTTGGATACAGCAGCCTGAGCCGCGTCCTGACATTGTTGAGACCCAGACCCGTGTTCTCTTCCTTGCCGGCCGATACCGTTTCATCATACGTATTCCGGACTTCGAAGTGCATCCAGCCGTCCTTTACGCTCAGCCGCACGACGATCCGCGGCCGGTCGACGGCGCCCACGCCATGTTTGAAGGCGTTCTCCACGAAGGGGATCAGCAGCATCGGTTCGATGATCCAGGCGCTGCCGGCCGGTCCGGCATCGATGGCTGTTTCGATGGCTACATCGTGGCCGAAACGCATCTTCTGTAGCTCGATATAGCTGTTCAGATACCGGATCTCGGTCGACAACGGCATCTTCTTTCCCTGGGTATCATAAAGCATGTACCGCATCAGCTCGGACAGGGTGATTAGCGCGGATTCCAGCTGATCGGACTTCTTGCGGGCAAGCGAGACCATATTGGTCAGCACGTTGAACAGGAAATGCGGGCTGATCTGGCTCCGCAGGAACTTCAGCTCCGTGGCCAGCTGCGCGGCCTCCAGCTCCTTCCGGCGGCGATCCGCCCGGATGCCGTGCCTGATCCGGCTGTAGACGAGGCTGATGGCAAAGATGTCGATCGATCCGGCGACGATGAGGCCGTAGGTCTCGCGCTTTTTTATCAACGCCTCGGGAAACCAGGTCGACGTGATGGCGAACTTCAGGCATATCGATATGGCGATGACCATCAGCGCGGCGAGAATATAGAGCCACCAGTATCGCCGGTTGAAGAACCGCGGATACAGCCAGAGCGCCTGGATGTAGAACAGGGAGATATGGATCGCCCCCATGATGAGGACGAGGGTGCCGGGGATCGCCCCGATACTGTAGTGATTGGAGGGGTTGGAGAAGAAGATAAAGGGCAGCAGTGTCAGCAGGCTCCAGACAAGCACATGGATGGACGCGTTTTTGTTGATGGGAGATCGCATTATGCTAAAGCTAAGGTGTTTTTTTTCATGTGTCAAAGACGGTTTATCTTGCCAAAACTATCGATTTGCGTCCCCCGGAACCCGGTGTGTAGACAAGGCTATAAATTCTGTAGACAAAGTTGTAACTTGATGATCATGCGCGTGTTCGCTCTTCTTATTCCTGTACTTCTTATCGGTGGGACCGTTTCGGCCCAGGCCGATACGGGCAAGGTCGCGGCCCTGCTGGAAGAAGGACATCGGCTGCTGAAGGCGAACCGGCTCGATTCCGCGGAAGCGGACTTCCAGCAGGCCCTCAAGCTCTACCAGGCGGTGGGATACGCCGCATTGCATCCCGTCTACGACCTGCTGGCCCAGGTGAGCGAAATGCGGGCCGACCTGAAAAAAGAGCTGCTCTATCGCCAGGCGGAAGTCAACGCCATGGAAGCCTCGCATGATACGGTCAATTGCGACTACCACTACGGCAAATTATCGCTGGCCTATTCCGAACAAGGGTTGTACGAGTTCAGCGAGGCCTATGCCCGGAAGGCCTATCAATGGCTGCGAAGCCGGTACAAATTCTGCGATTTCTATGGCTATCTCAGCATCGAGATCTATGGGCTGATCCAGCAACGCAAGGCCGGGGAAGCCCTGCGGGTGTTGCAGGAGATCACCCGCGAGTCGCCGCCGGCCAATATTGCCCAGCGCATCGATCTGAACGCGATGTATGGCAATATCTACGTTGCCAATGGCCAGTACGGAAGGGCCGAAAAGCACTACCTGCAAATGATCGACGCCTTTCGGGTCACCGATTTCAAGCCGCTCTACTATGGGTCCACCGACCAGATGATGCTCGACCACGTCTACTACTATGGGGTCATGGGCGATTTCTATATCCAGACCAAACAATATCGCAAGGCGAAACCGTATGTTCAGAATATCCTGGCCTTTCCGCCGGGAAGGGTAAAACCCATCGAGCTGACCCGCTTCTACCGGATGCAGTTCGTCATCGATTCGGCCTCGGGGAACTATGTGGAAGCGATCCGCTACTTTGAAAAGAGCAAACAACTGAACGACTCCCTCTTCTCCATCACAGCCAAGAGGCAGATTGCCGAGCTGGATATCAAATACCATAGCCAGCAAAAGGAGCAGGATATCGCGTTGCTGAAATTGAAGGAAAAGAACCAGACGCAGGAGTTGAAGGAAGTGCATACTCAAAAGAACATCACCATCGCGGGGATTGCGGCAATGCTGATAATCACCGGCCTGGCGTACAATGGATATCGCAACAAGCAGCGGAGCAACCGGGCCCTGCAGGTGAAGCAGGCGGAGATCAACAAACAGAACTCTTCGCTCCAGCAGCTGGTAAAGGAAAAAGAATGGCTCCTTAAGGAGGTGCATCACCGGGTCAAGAACAATCTGCAGATCGTCATCAGCCTGCTCAATACGCAGACCGATTTCCTCGACAGCCCTTCGGCGCTAAACGCCATCCAGGACAGCCGGGAGCGGATGCAGGCGATCGCGCTGATCCATCAGAAGCTCTATCAGCAGGAGGACAGTACACTGATCGACATGCATTCCTATATCCACGAGCTGGTGTCCTACCTCGTCAGCGGCTTTTCGAACGCGGGCCGCATCTGGTTCGACCTCGATGTCGACACCATCGAGCTGGATATTAGCCAGGCCGTTCCCCTTGGCCTGGTGCTGAACGAAGCCATCACCAATGCCGTGAAATATGCCTTCCCCAAGGGCGCCCACGGCACCGTCCGGGTCCGCCTTTATCGCAAGAAAGGAAGAGATATCGTATTGAAGATCATCGATGATGGGGTCGGCTTCCCGGCTGGGTTCGACCCCGGCACCGGGAATTCCCTGGGCATGCAGCTGATGCGGCTTTTTGCGGCTCAGCTGGACGGGGAGCTGAATTTTGCCGAAAGGGAGGGGGTCGAGATCAGCCTCCGGTTCCGGCAACAATTTTCCTGAAATTTTTTATATTTAAGGAAACAAAAATTGCTGCTTTATGATCGCGGTTTACATCATCGTGGGCATCATCGCCCTTTTCCTCATCGTAGCGGCCTTTGCCGGCACTCGCTGGAGCTACGAGAAGTCGGTTTTGATCAACGCGCCCGTGGAGAAGGTTTGGACCAATGTGAGCACGCTACGCGCCTGCAACCAGTGGAGTCCCTGGATGGAGAAAGACCCCAAAATCAAGTTGCAGTACAGCGGCACCGACGGTACTCCCGGCGCCAGTTTCTCCTGGGACAGTGCCGACAGGAATGTCGGTGCGGGCAGTCAAACCATCACCCGGGTGACTCCTAACAGCGAGGTCGATTCGCGCATCGAGTTCCTTCGCCCCTTCAAGGGGAAGGGCGATGCCTATCTCCTCCTCACCGTGGAGCGGGCCGTCACCCGCGTCAGCTGGGGCATCGAGAGCTCGACGCCCTATCCCATGAATATCCTCAAGCTTTTCGGGGTGATCGAGAAGAACATGAACAAGGATTTTACCCATGGGTTGAACAAGCTGAAGGGCCTTTGTGAGAATTGAGGCGCCTGCGGGCCTGACGCTCCCTTTGCTTCTGCCGGCTTTCACTGCGGGCGGCGGCGTCACTCGGTCCGCAATGCGTCCGCCGGGTTCGCATTCGCCGCGCGGATCGTCTGAAAGCTGATCGTCGCCAGGGCGATCGCCACGGCCGCAAAACCTGCAGCCGCGAAGATCCACCAGCTCATCTCCGTCCGGTAGGCGAATTCCGCCAGCCAGGCATGGAGGGACCAGGCCGCAACCGGCACGGCGATCACCGCGGCGACTGCTACCAGCACGATGAGATCTTTTGACAGCAGCCGCACCAGGCCGAAGGCGCCGGCGCCGAGGACCTTGCGCACGCCCAATTCCTTGGTGCGCCGGTTGACGGTCAGCGTGGCCAGCCCGAACAATCCCATGCAGGCGATAAAGATCGAGAGCCCGGATGCGATCCGCACCACCGTTGCCGTTTTCTGCTCGGCCGCATAGGCCTCGGCGAGCTTGTCATCGAGGAAGTGATATTCGAATTCTTTCTGTGGCGCGATGGTAGCCCATGCCTTTTTCAGCAGCTCGATATTAGCGGCCAGGTCCCCGGCCCGGAGCCGTACCGAGATACGCGGCTTCGGTTCGTTCGCATAGCTGACGTCCCGGGACTGCCGCGCCATTGTATCGAACTGCAGAGACAACACCACCGGCCGCACCTTTGTATGCAATGATTCGGTATTGAAGTCCTTCATCACCCCGGCGATCCGCTGGGAATAGACCCCGAAACGTTGTCCTACCGGGTCCTTCAGCCCATATTCCCTTACCAGCGTCTCGTTGACGAGGATACTGTTGTTGGAGTCGGCCGCGTTGTTCCCCGAAAGATCCCGGCCTTCCAGCATCTGGATCTGCATTGTTTTGACGAATCGGCGATCTATCTCGTTGTATTGGATCGCATGATATTGCTTTTTGTTGTCCGTGAACCCCAGGTCCGCCCAGGGCGTCTCGGCGAAGCTGAAGGCAGATGCAGTGGCGGCGGCTACCTGCGGATATTTATCCAGCTCGCGCAGGTAGAGCCGGGCCAACTCATAGCCCGCCTTGCGATTCAGATTGGTGGGGATGATCACCACCTGCTCTTTGTTGAAACCCAGGTTCCTTCTTTGCAGGTAGTTCATTTGTTTGCCGATCGCCAGCGTACCGATAAGCAGGACGATGGAGGCGGCGAACTGGCCGACGATCAGCGCCTTGCGGAAGAATCCTGCGTTGTTGGCTGTGTTAATTTTTCCTTTCAGCACTTCGACGGGCCGGAAGCCGGAGAGCACAAAGGCGGGATAACTTCCAGCGACGCTTGCGATCACCAGCGCGAGCAGCGCGGCAAAACCGATCGTGAGCCCGTCGGGCTGGAAGTGAAGATGCCGGTCGATCAGGGTGTTGAAGGGCTCCAGCAGGGCCAGCGCGATGGCGAAGCCCAGCGCCATGGCCAGTGTGGTGAGCAGGAGCGACTCGCCCCAGAACTGCGTGATCAGTTGCCGGCGTTGGGCCCCCAGGGCCTTCCGTACGCCTACTTCGATGGCGCGGGTGGTGCTCCGGCCTACCGACAGCGTGATAAAATTGATACAGGCCACCAGCAGGATCAGCGCGCCAATGGTTCCCAGGATATAGGAGTACTTTGGATTGCTCGTGGGCTGAAAACCGGCGGGGATCGAGGTGTCGAGGTGGACGCTGGTCAGCGGCTGCAGGTGCAGCACGACGCCGTCTTTCGTATAGTTTTGTCCCATCTGTTGCTGGAGCAGCGCGGGGAAACCCTTCTCGACATCCGCTGCACGGTGCCCATCCCTCAGCAGCACATAGGTTTCGGTGAGGACGTTGAACCAGCTGGTCAGCAGCCTGGCAGGGAACATCGACTGCTCGTTGGTGTAGGGGATCAGCAGATCGTATTTGATGCTGGATTCTTCCGGCGCTGGTCGCACGACGCCGGCCACCGTGAACAGTTGCAGGCTGTCGCCTACCGACACCTCCATATTTTGGCCGAGCGGGTCGCGGTCGCCGAAATATTTTTTCGCTAACGCCGGCGTCAGCAGCAGGCTATGCGGATCGGGAAAAGGCCGGTCGCGGTTTCCACGTTCGAGCGAAAGATCGAAGATGCGGAACAGGCTCGTATCCACCAACGTGATATTCTCATTGAACGAGGTATTGTTATACTTCACCGCCGAGTTGAATCCATACACCCGGCAACTGGCCTCTACGGCAGGGAAATTGGCGGCTATCTGCGGCCCTGCGGGCAGCGGCAGGATGGCCGTGGAGAATTCCTGGTCCTGGATCTTTACGCGTTGCCAGAGCCGGTAGGTTCTGCTCGCCTTGCTGTTCCAGCGATCGTAGCTGAACTCGCTCCGCACGAACAGCATGATGAGCACGCAGCAGGCGATGCCCACGGCGAGGCCGAGGACGTTGATGGCGGTGTAGGACCTATAGCGCAGCAGGTAGCGTTGGGCGATGAGGAGGTAGTTTCTGAGCATATCCTTTTGCTGCCAACGGTGTGCCGGAGCTATACGTGATTGGTTTACAGTCGATTGTTGGGCTTTTTGCCTTCTGCTGCTCGTTCGGTTCCGATACAGGCCGTTGTCCGGATTCGAACATTAGTTGCTTTTGCCCAATTCCTTTTGTAGCAACCCGGTGATCGTTTTGTCATCGGGGTGCTCGGTTAGCGCCATCCGGTAGACGGCGATGGCTTCCTCTTTCTTGCCGTTGTCGGCGAGCACGATACCATAGTTGCCAAAGGACGCGGCATCATGGGGGAACAGGAAGAGGTTGACGCGAAATGGTGCGAAGCCCAGGTCCTTTCGTCCCGCCTGCAGCAGCTCATAGCCCACCAGCGACACCTCGCGGCGATTGAGATAATAGCGGGCCGTATCCTTCTGCAGCGTCAGCAGCCGCAACAATGCGGCGTCCTCGCCCTTTTCCAGCAGCTCCGCGCCATATTCCCGGGCGATGGAGCGCTTTAGATCGAACGCAAAAGCCCATTGTGCCGGGGGCCGCTTCCCGTCGAGCCAGGCGGCGATGGCCATTGTTTGATAGAAGTGGTCATCATTGGTGTTGTCGAAGAACACGATCGTGCGGCGCCGGGTGAGGTCACGGTAGATCATCGTGGATGCGCCGGGGTTATAGCCGCCGTGATAGACGATCTTGTCGTCTGTGGTGGTCGTCTTGTTGCCGCCGCTGTCCGTCGCGACAAACCAGCCCAGCCCATAGGAGGCTGGAGGATGACCGGGATCACCGGGATGATCATAGTTGAGCGAACCATCCTTGAGGCGCTGCGGGGCAAAGGCCTGCTGGAGCGTTTGGGGCCGGAGCAGCACATCGTCATACAGCGCCTGGTCATAGTTCAGCAGGTCACCCAGCGTGGAAACGACATTGTTATCGCCGACGGTGCCGCCGTAGGCATTCATGGCAAACCGGCCCGACTTCACCGAATCGGCATTCACATAGTCGCGGGAATAGTAATAGGGCCGCACATACCGGGTCACCGCCTGCGCATCGGCGGGTCGCAGATCGGAAATGATGTAGCTGTTGTTCATGTGAGCGGGTGAAAAAATATGCCGGCGGATATATTCCGCAAACGGCTCGCCGGACAGCTTTTCCACCAGCAGGGCCAGCAGTTCGAAATTGGTATTGCAGTAGTGCCAATGCTCACCCGGGGTAAACTCCAGCGGTTTGCCGCTGGATCGTAGGATGCCGATAAGATCTTTGTTGCGTAAGATGGAATCCGGGTATTTGTCCGTGATGGGTGAAAATAGATGGAATTCGTTGGGGACGCCCGATGTATGCGTCAGCATTTGGCGAACGGTCACGGCGGGGTAGGGGAAGGCCGGGAAATAGCGGGCAAAGGGATCGTCCAGCCGGAGCCGCTTCTTCTCCATCAGCTGGAGCACGGCCACCGCCGTAAACGTCTTCGATACCGAGGCGATATCGAAGCGGGAGTCCGGGCCATTGGGGATATTCCGCGCAATATCGGCCATCCCGCAAAATTTGGTATAGATGACCTGTCCTTTCTCGGCGATCATCACACCGCCGTTGAACCTGCCGCCCGCATGCATCTGCGTGAGGAAGGAATCGATCTCGCGAACACCCTGCTGCGCAGGCGCAGCGATGGGCCCTGCCATACTGAGCGCGAAGAGCAGGCTAATAAAGCTCTTTCTTTTCATAAAAATATCCATGACCATGAACTTTTACTTTGCCGTAATAGAAACCCATGCCGTCTTTTAGAAGGTATTTGGATTGATAGCGCGTCCGGACGGAGTCGGGTGGGGATATGCCATCGATGATGAATTGATGGCCGTCCAATGCAAGCCAGCCAAGGCTTTCCCGGCCGGCGACGAGCCCATCACGGACCACTTCTTCGATCAGCATCTTCATCACTTGTTTTGTATCCTTTTTTTCGCGGTTGACTTTTAGCGTCAGCAGCTGCGAGCCGCGATAGGCGATGGCCATTTCTCCTTCGCGAAGGACCACGCTGTCCAAGGGTGTTGCCGCCAGCACCCGGCCTGTGTCGACGCTTACCAGCGCGCTGTCGGTGGCGTCGGTCACCCGGAACACGGTGCCGAGTACGGTTACCCGGAGCAGTTTTGTCTCGACGACGAACGGATGCGTGGGGTCGGCGTTGACCTTGAATTGGGCATTGCCCGTGAGCCGGACCCGGCGGTGATGGTTGCTGCCGCGCGGCAGCCATTCGATGGTTGCATTCTTTTCCAGGGCGATCACCGGTCCGTCGATTTTTGTTTGCGCTTTCACGGGGGCGGGTGGCAACGGCGTATTCCGGAACACGATCGCCGTCTCTGCGGAACTTTGGGTCGGCGTGGCGGTCACCACCGGTGGCGCCTTTTTTTGATGCAGCGCTGTCCAGGTGCCGGCGCCAACCGCCAGCAACCCTACGATCACGGCGGCCGCCGTTCTCACCGGCATCCTTCTCACCGGCGCCGCAGGCGCCAGCCGTTGCTTCAGGCGCGCCAGTGCCGCCGCCTCATCTGTCCGCACCGGCGACGCCGTGCGCCTTCCAAAGGCCCACACCCGCCGAAACTCTTCCAGCCGGCGCCGGTTCTCTTCGGTCCCCGCTACCCATGCCTCTACCTGGCGGCGCTCTTCGTCCGTCGCTTCGTCCAGCACATATTTTATCAGCAGCTCATCCATAATCGTTGATCAGAGATAATCGGCCAGCTCCTCCCGCAGCCGTTTCAAAGCCTTGCTCATCTGCGCTTCCACCGTCTTGATGGAAATGCCCAGCTGTTCGGCGATCTCGCGGTACCGCAGCTCGCCAAACCGGCTCAGCTGGTAGATATGGCGACATTGCTCGGGCAAGCCGGCCACGACCCGCTCGAACCGGGCCTGGAGTTCGGCGAGTTCCACCTTTGCGGCGGCCCCGACCGACACGGTCTCGGTTCCTATCCGCCGTACTCGCTCCACCTTCCGCCACCGCAGCCGATCCACACAGGCGTGATAAACACATCCGTACAGGTAAGCCTTAGGTGAACTCGCTTCGGGAAGGGTCGAACGCCGCTCCCAGAGGCGGCAAAAAACCGCCTGAACCACCTCTTCCGCCTCGCCATCATCTTTCAGAAGGGAAAAGGCATATGCATGCAGCCCGCCAAACCAGTCGGTAAACAGCTTTTCGAATGCCCGTTCGTTGGAGATCGCCATGCTTTGCAATAAGACGGAAGATAAAGGGGATACCCTTATGCCTGGTGAACGAAATTCTTGATGATCGGCACTGATTTTCTAAGGCCCTGCTTAGTTGCCACGGCGAACTGCTCGTTCCAATTCCTTACTCATCTTGCTCGCTTTAAATTCCACAATATCCGCACTCGCCAGCTTACCCCTTACAAAAGGGTCCTGACGCATGATTCGCTCGACGGCCGCCCGGCTTTTCGCCTTTGCGATGATGATCCCCCCGGTCCTGGGCTCCTGCCGGCCCGATAGGAGAAAATTCCCTGCCTTGAAATGTTTGTCGAGGAAGGCTACATGCTTTTCCATCGCCGAATCGATGCGTTCCAGCGCCACGAGATAGCGTAGCGACACGATAAACAGGGAGGGTTGGGCTTTAGCCTCCTTCTCCTTTTGCGCCTGGGCCCTGGCAGCTTCGCGGGCCGCCCCTTCAT
>Ga0157372_10004298_pt1 | contig 15230 bp, 10 predicted proteins | sample C55metaG_FD_115307 | JGI IMG/M metagenome (GOLD analysis project Ga0157372, IMG submission 115307) | Corn rhizosphere microbial communities from Kellogg Biological Station, Michigan, USA - C5-5 metaG | ecosystem: Host-associated > Plants > Roots > Rhizosphere > Soil | place: USA: Michigan... | reverse complement strand
CTCTCGCGTTGTGCCTCTATGCACGCAACCTACTGCGCTGCCAGCAGGAAATCGTGAACTGCCGGCGCCTGCCGCTGCAAGCGATCCTCCGTACCAAGCGACAACCCCTCCAGTATGCTAAGGCGGCCAGCCAGGTCGTTCTCTTTGCAGGCATAAAACCAGCGGACTCCAATGCCCGCGATTCGCGTGTCCACGCCGTTGGTAAGCATCGCAAAATCGGCAGTTCCGGTACAGGTAGCTGAGATCACCACCAACCTTTCCTTGCTTTGCACGGCAGGCAGCCTGAGCTTTACGACCTTGTCTTCATGGTCACGAAGATGGACATCGAGCGGAGCAACGCCATCCACCTTGAGCGTACAGGTGGTGCGCTTACCCTGGACGCCGCGCAACCCGATATACACCAGCAATCCGCAGTCCTTTGCGTCTTCCACCTTGAACGCGAGATAGGCGGGACCGGCGTTCTTAATCCACGTGCCCCAAGGTTCTGGCCACCACCAGCCCATACCGTTGCGATACATTTCGCCACTCTGAAGGCCGGGCCATAAACCGGAACTCGTGCTGTTCGAGAGCATGTGCAATTCGTTCAGCTCCGCCTTCATGGGCCAAATCCCGGTTACCGGGCTTGCAGGGGTCGGCTTTGGCTCATCCTGCGGGCGCGCATGCCACTCTTTCAGTTGCTGAATCACCTGCTGGCTGATTTCGGCCCAAGAGCGCGCGCGGAACGCCTCCGAAATCCTGCGCTCGCGTTGGCGGCGGTAATCTTCGTCGAAGATCACCCGCTCAACCGTGGCAAGCATGTCTTTTTCTGATTCCACATCGAAATATTCCGCGAACTCACCGCCTGCCTCGGGCAACGAAGAACTGTTCGAGACGATCGGAACTTTCCCGAAGCACAGCGCCTCCGTGACCGGCAGACCCCAACCTTCATAAGAACTCGGATACAGTGTGCAGAGACAGTTTTCATACAGGATCGCGAGAGCTGCATCGGAAATCTTCTGCAGCATCACGACGTGCCGCGAAAGAAGCTCGCTCGCTCGCAGCTTGCTATACGCAGCGTCGTTGAGCCAACCGTCATTGCCGACACACACCAGTTTCGGCACGTGGCGTGCACCATATTTCTTCAGAAGTTTTAGCCAGACAGAGAAAGCGGCGATGTGATTTTTCCGCGATTCCACCGTCGCAACGAAGAGTACGTAATTCTCTCTTTGCAAGTCCTTGCTGTGGAGCAAATACGCTGGATCCAGTGGATCGGAGCCCGCCTCCAGGGATTTCCGAAAATCAGCATCCAGGGTGACAATGGCTCCTTCGGCCACGACATGGCCCAGCTTGCCGCCGACGGCCCGCAAATCCTTCAGCGTCGCCTTTGAATTGACGAAAAAGTAATCGGCGTGATCGAAAGCTCCGATGGTCCACGACATGAAGTCTTGCCGCAACTCTTCGGTGCAATGTTCCTCGGCGACTGCGGGAATGAAGTCGTGGACGAACGGAATGTATTTGATTCCTGAAAGGCTCTTCGCAAGCCGGACATTCAGGAAATAGTTCTGCAGCCACCAGGAGGTACCCAAGTTGAGAAGCACGCTTCCCTGCGGAAAGCGATAATACTTCTTGCTCTCAAGGAGCCGCTTGAGCTCGGTGAGGAGCGCAATCCATTCGGGAGCGGACGTGTCGCCGCTCGAAACGGCCAGCTTGCAGAACATCTGAAAGAGAGAAGCCGGAATCTCGACCCAGAAATCTGTATGTTTGGTGAAACAGACTAGTGAAATCGCGATATCAGTGCGCCATGCCTTCATCGCACCCTTGATGACCTCGATCTGGACGCGCTGAATTCCGGTCGGCAGCCGTGCCTTATGGAAATAATTCATCAGGTCGCTAACGTCGAAAACGATGGTCAGCGACGCTGATTCGGTCATGGTTCGTGGCCCGCTGCCATACGGATGTAGCGAGGACTCGTCCGCAGAGTTTTGGCGCCCGGTGTCGACCTGGCGTTCCAGCAGGATAATCCCGGCGCGCGCATCGGTCAGATCAGGATTTAACAGGAGCGCGTGACTATAGCATTCCGTGGCCGGCACCATGAGGCCGCGCATTTTCAGGGCGTGACCGAGTTGCAGGTAAGCATCAGCATCCTCGGGATTCAGATCGATGGCCTTGCGATACGCAGCTTCTGCTCCCAGCGGATCGCCAACCTCTTTCGCGGCATGTCCAAATTGCATCCAAATTGGCTGAAGCGTGCTGTCAAGAAGCAGCGCTCTGCTGTATGCATCCCGTGCTGCTGCCCAGTTACGCAAAGAGCGATACGAATCGCCCTGCGCGATCGCTTCCGCGATGGCAAGTTTGGTAGACGGATCGGCAGGATTTGGCGGCGCTATCTGCCCGTTGCCCAAGCCGGATTGCACAACTTCCTCTAGAGGACCCTTTCGTCCTTCTGACTCAGTGGCGGAACGATTTACGCCCACCCCCTCCCCGTCCGCATCCATGGTCGGAGAATCCATACCCAACTCGTCTCCGTGTCCAGCAAAAACACTTTCCAACTTTGTCATCCAGTTGACGTTGGGATGCGACGAACCGTTGCCGCTGGAATGAGCGCTGCCATAAAACGATTTCTGCTGTTTTTGCGCCCCCGACGCGATCTTCTCATCGGCTTCCGTCGCGTCGGATGCCGATGCCGTCGCTTGTTCCGATTCGCCGCCAGAAAGCTTCATTTTCATGTCGTACCCGCCCGCGCAATTTCCGCCGAAGCGGAATCCACATGCCGCCAGCAACGTTCGTAGCTGACGGCGCCAATTCCTGATCAATCAACTACGTCGCGATATGCACAGGCTGATGACGGCTCGAGTCGGCAACTCGGTGCCTCCATCACCCCCTCCTGATTCAGCAACCAGCGCAACTGCAGCGCTTAGTCTTGGAGCCCGTGCGCTGCGAACTCTATCTATAGTAGCCCGTTATCGTTGATATTCCACACGTTATTCGGTCGGTCAACCCAAGCACCGATGGGCGTGATTCAAGAAAATGATCTTAAAACTCTTCTGGAATCGGACGTGATCAAAGTAGCGCATTGTATAGGCGAGCACAGAATGGCCTGAGATGCCGGTTCAGCAAAATCGCATTGAACGTGATGCGGCCCATCTTGAAACGAAGCAGGGGTTAACCTAGGTTAAGCTTCACAGAAGTCGGGTTGAAAAAATCAGATTTTCGGCGAATTGCTGCATTAACCCGATCAGGGAACAGCGGCTCGGTTTTTGCGTTTTGGTGCTGGCGGTTTAGTCTGACAGCGAGTGGGTTAAGGTAAATGATACGGGGTCTCTCAGTCGGCTTGGTATTATTGACGGCGATAACGCTGTCGTGCCACGCGCAAGGCATTTCCAGGATTGAGGTTGCGTGGAATAGCGCCGCTCCGATCTCCGCGATTGACTCAACCGACCGCCCCAAGGCCAACCGGCCAAGCCCGCCGCAAGTGCAGCAGAACGTCGAGCAGCGGCTAAAAGACGTGCTGTCACCGGAAATGGCGGCAAATTTCGGTCTTTTTATTTATATCAGCAAGGCGGAATCTGGTCCGTGGGCTCAGCGGATGTATGTTTTCCAAAAGGCAGGCGATGATCTTCTGCTGCTTTACGATTGGCCAGTCTCGACGGGCCGCGAAACGGTGGAGGCCGATGCTCAAGGCGCCGAACTGCCGACGACAACGCCTGCGGGCTTCTACGAGCTCGATCCCAAGCGATTCCTGGAGCACTACCGCTCCGTTCAATGGAATGAGCCGATGCCCTACGCCATGTTCTTAGATTGGGTAGATCATGGCACGCGGACGGGTCTTGCAATTCACGGGACAGAAGAAAGCAATGAAGGCTTACTTGGTATGCGCGCAAGCGCGGGCTGTGTTCGCCTGTCGACGGAAAATGCCCGGACACTGTTTAATCTGATTCGCGGTAATTTCAGGGGCGAAGCACCAAAGTTCGGCTACGATAAATACACCAAATCCGTAATGAACAACGGACTTTTGCTTCATGATGCCAGCGGAAAGCTCGTGATGGCGCCTGGATTTGGTGCGCTCGTCTATATAGACGAATTTGGCGGCACCAACCTTGAGGCTCGGGCCTATTAGGCAGAGTCGGACACATCTTTCGGCTCGCTGATCGCGGGGCCAAACTGCACCTGCTTGATTTTCCTCGCGCTCCGACGCAACCAAGATGGCGTTCGCCAGTTGAGCGGCGGAGGGCTTCCGGAGGTAGCGGCGGTGTCTAGAGTTTGCAGATTCTTGTTATACGCGGTGCTGGCGATGGGCTGGAGCTTGCACGCTCATGCCCAAGCTGCGCGCTCTGCGGGAAACACGTTTATCGTGTATTCTGATCGATGGACCGATGCTGATGAACGTGATTATAGCGCCTTTATCCAGGCCATCGGCCGCTCAGGCTGCAGTACCGCGGATGCGTGCCTGAAGGGTTCGGGCAATCCATTCCGCAATACCGACCCGCCCGGTTCCAGCTTCTACTCGGACTGCGCACAGCTACCTTATGTGTTACGGGCCTATTTCGCGTGGAAGCGGGGGCTTCCGTTTTCTTATGAAAGCGGCGTGTCACCTCGAGGTGCTTCGCCGGATATCCGCTATTCGCAATCAGGAAATCAGGTGACCAGCCGGACCGATGTGCTGACCGGAAGCAACGATGCGCGAAAGCTTTTACACACGCTGATCGGTGCCGTTTCCACTGCAACTTACCGCATTCACCCTGCCCTGGAGCATCCACGCGAATCCGATTTTTACTCGCCCGCAATTCGGGTCGGCTCCATCCGTTCGGGTAGCATCATCTATGATCCTGACGGCCATGTCGCAGTGATCTATGAGGTGCAGCGCGACGGCCGCATCGAGTACATGGACAGTCATCCGGACAACAGCGTCACGCGCGGCACATACGATTTGAGATTCGTACGCGCCACGCCCGCCGTAGGCGCAGGGTTCAAGAACTGGCGACCATCTCGGCTGGAAGGTTATTCACGCCGGAAGGATGGCGCGCTTGTCGGCGGACACATTGTGCTAGCGGCCAACGCCGAAATTCCTGACTATTCTGAGGAGCAATTTTACGGCAACGGACCGCAGCCGGAGGATTCCCGCTGGGCCAGCGGCACCTTCACCCTCAACGGCGAACAGCTGGATTACTACGACTACGTCCGTGCCATGATGGCAGGCGGTACACTCGAGATGCATCCTGTCTCTGAGCTTGCGGCCATGATTCAGGAAAAATGCACCGACCTGCAGGATCGCGCGACAGCGGTTTCGCTCGCAATCCAGGCCGGAATTCAGAACCGGCCCGAACCCTCGCGTCTTCCGCGCAATATCTATGGTACCTCGGGCGATTGGGAGACGTACTCGACGCCTTCGCGGGATGCGCGCCTCAAGACGGCGTTCAAGGAGGTTCGCGATAACGTCATTCGCTTCGTGAAAATGTATCGCACGAACAACCATCACCTGATTTATGACGGCAACGATCTGATCGACGATCTACTCAACACTTATGATCGGGAAACGGCCCGTTGCTCCGTCACCTACGCCCGTACGGACGGAAGCAGCGTCACTCTGCCATACGAAGAAGTCCGCAAACGATTGTTCAAGCTATCTTTCGATCCCTATCAGTGTGTCGAGCACCGCTGGGGGGCGACTGACCCGAATGAGCTCGCAACCTGTCGCGACGGCCCGGACAAACAGGCGTGGTATGCTGCTGAGCAGAATCTGCGCAATCAGATCAATCGGACGTACGATGCGCGGATGGATTTCACGCTGGCAGATCTGCAAAGCCCCGGACCGGGAAAAGGCGTAGCGAATGCGCCGCAGGTCGATGTGCGCGATTTCCTCATTTCGATGAGGGGAACCCGCCGCGGAACGGCCGCGCTTGCGGAGAACGATCCGGCAGTCGGCCTTGGCGCCTCTTCCGGATCCACTTCCGAAAGTCTCGCGGCCTGGCGCTCGCGCCGCGAATCGGAATTCTCAGATTGGCGGCAACAGCATCCGGCCGGAGAAATCTGGGACATGCCCGAGGCGCCCAGGATGGTGGCGATTCGCGGTGGCGCTTTCATCATGGGCTCACCTGCAAGTGAGCGCGGCCGCTGGCCGACCGAAGGGCCACAGCACGAAGTCACGATCAGCCACAATTTCGCCGTGAGTAAGTATCCTATCACTTTCGATGAGTGGGACGCTTGCGCCCAGGCCGGCGGTTGCCAGTCATACTTGCCCGCTGACGAACACTGGGGCCGGGGCAACCGCCCGGTCGTGAATGTGAGCTGGCAGGATGCGCAAGCCTATGCGGCATGGCTCACCTCCCGAACGGGGCACCGGTATCGACTGGTTTCGGAAGCCGAATACGAATACGCCGAACGGGCGGGAACCCAGACACCGTACTCCACGGGTTTTTCAATCTCGCCCGGCCAAGCGAATTTCCTCGACCCTGCCTCGGCAGGGACCGGAGCCGAAGGCCGAATGCCCATGCCAGTTGGCAGCTTTCCGCCCAACCGGTTCGGCCTCTACGACATGCAAGGCAACATTTGGGAGTGGGTGCAGGATTGCTGGCATGACAACTACAACAAGGCTCCAAACGATGGTTCGCCTTGGCTGACCGGCGACTGCCAACGCCGGGTTGTCCGTGGCGGCGGCTTTAACCGCGAGGCAAAGTTTATGCGATCGGCCAGCCGGTATTGGATTGTGGGCGAGCTTCGCTCCGCGTTGGCCGGGTTCCGGGTGGCGCGGACGGAAGAGTAGGACAGTTACACACCGCAGCGCTCAGCGGCCCCTATCCTGTGCCCTTCGATCTCAACTTGGCCGGGAACGGACAGCTTTCTGTCGCATTATCGGCACGCTGCGACGATTCTGGCATTGTCCAGCCCTTTCCAGCACAAAAAAATGCCGGCCAATGTGGCATTAGGGGTTGCACAGAGGGCGGTCAGGTCGTACAAATCCGGCTCTTTCGAGGGAGACATACCATGATCCGCAACTTTATTGCCACGTCAGCCGCTGCAGCGCTGATTATGGCAAGCGTGCCTGCCTTTGCCCAATCCGGCGGTGCCAGCGGCGGTGCGAGCGGTGGAGCGACCATGGAGCAGCCTGCGCCGCCTCCGCCTCCTGCTGAAGCACCTCCGCCGCCTCCGCCTCCTGCTGAACCAGCACTTCCTCCGGCTCCGGCCGCGGGCGCAAGCGCCGGATTCTTTGCAGGAAATGGTTTGCTGATTGCAGCTGGCGTTGCAGCGGCGATCATCGTGATTGCGATTGCTGCGTCGAACAGCGGGAACAACAACAGCGGCCGTACGACCTAGCACGTCGATCATTGTTAGGACGAACGGCATCCGGCTTACGGCCGGGTGCCGTTTGTATTTCGGGCAATATGTGACGACCCAGCCGATCTGCTGCATATAAGATGAATTGCTCCGGCAGCGAGCACGCGGCGGCTTCACCCATTGTCTGACGAAAGCGATCGCCCTAGTTTCCCGGCGGCCTAGTTTGCCCGGAATGCTCGCATGTCGCAGTTGATAAGGACGCAATTCAACGTCTTGAAGGCGCTGACTATCCATAATCTGCAAGGGCAGATGGCGGCCTACAAATACGGCTTTGCCTGGGTGATATTGGAGCCTCTGATTTTCATCGCCGGCTTTCGCCTAGCCCGGAAGTTTTTTGGCTCTCTCGCTTCGCCCGCAGGCATGACACCCCTCATGTTCTACGTTTTGGGTGTGTTCCCGCTGTACCTCTGTTTTGCAGGTATTAGGACGTTCACTATTCCGGCAGGCCGATCGAAGCTGCTGGCGTTTCCACGCGTCACTGAACTCGACTTAACGCTCGCCTCAATTCTGGCGTCCTTTACAACTTATTTTCTTCTTTTTTGGATCGTCGCTATTGGGATCTCGAATTACGAGAATGTATGGCCGCCGCAGAACATCCTTGAACTCATCATGGCACTCATGGCCTCCCTGATCCTTGGGACCGCCGTGGGATTGTTCTTCAGCGGCTTGGTGCGCGTGTTTCCCCCGATGAAGCAATTTGTTGGATATCTGAGCTTCGCGATTCGCATGGCCTCCGGGATGTTCTTCTGTATCACGATGATACCCATAACGGTTTGGCCTTATCTAACCTGGAATCCGTTGCTGCACGTTACAGAAATGACGCGCGATTCATGGTTCGAAAGCTATGTGTCACCTATCGCGAGCCCCGCATATGTCGCAGAATGCGGTTTAGGCCTGCTGTTATTGGGCCTTCTCGTCGAGCGGTATATGCGCCGGATCCCTAAGGTATGATCGAATTTCGAAACGTCGCGGTCAGAACACGACGCACGCTCGCCCCCGTCTCGTTTACCGGCATAAATCTGCGAATTGACAGACGCGACCGCCTCGCTCTGCTTGCGCCCTCCAAAAGTAGCCTTGTCTTAATTCTCGACACGCTCTGTGCGGCGAACCCGCCAGATGCCGGCTCCGTTATTCGAGGCAGCAGTATCTCGTGGCCCATCCCAGGCAACGCTTACTTTCATAAGCACCAGAGCTTTGTCGCGAATGCGAGATTCATTGCCCACCTGTACGAAATGGATCAGCGTACCTTTATTCCAAAGGTGATCGAACTCGCCAACGTTCAGGACATTGCAGAGGAACGTCTTGATCATTGCCCATCTACAGCGATATCGCGGTTTGCCTTCGCCCTAGGGATATCCCTTCCGTTCGACATTTACCTCTTTACCAACACCAGTGCTGGCGAAAAGGAAGACCGAGAAAAATTCAACGAAATGATTGCGGAGTTGGCGAACCGCAGCGGTCTGGTGATCGCCGCATGCAGTGGCAAAGCCGCCAAGCCGTTCTGCGACAAGGCGTATGTGCTGGACCCCGCCGGCTCCGTCCTTTACGAGGATATGGATGCAGCGTTGGAGCATCTGGAACGCCTGACAAAACGGACCGCTAAAGCGGCCGACGACGAGGAGGAGTTTGCGGAAGACGATGAACGCCCGGCCGAGGACTTCTTCTAGGGCGGGTTAACGTCTACTATCGCGCGTCCACGGCAGAAGATACGGGAAGGCAACCTTGGCCAGCACCTATTCGAGAACATCCATTGTGTCGGAAGCAGACGACTATGCGCACCCCGCGGGGTCGAAAGACCTGCTGTCACGGCTGTGGAAGCAGTTCCGGGAAACCTCCGCCCAGATTGGCCGGCGCATTTCATTCTGGACCGTAATGGCAGCCACAGTATGCCTGGCTACCGTTTATTACTTCGTCTTCGCGGAATCCATGTACGTGTCGGCGACGATTGTGACTGTCCAGACTAAATCTTCTATTGCCTCCGGCGCGAGTTCGATTCTCAGCGGCGTCCTGGGAACTTCAGCTGGCGCCAGTCAGGTCGAGCAACTTTATCAATACATCATTTCGCCGGACATGCTGAAGATTCTGGATCGGAAATTTCATCTCCGCAAAATTTATTCATCGCCAGATCGCAATCCGTTTTGGCGGCTCTGGTGGCCATCAAGCGATGAAGCATTTCTTCAATTCTACCAGAACATGCTCGATATCGAGCCTGATACCGTCAATAGCCTGCTGACCGTAACGGTACTCGATTACGATGCGCGCCGCTCCCAAGCGATCGGCAAGGAGATTGTCGCGCAGTGTCAAAAATTCATGAATTCGCAGTCTGCGCTGATGCAAGGCCAAACGATGAAGTTCGCGCGGGACGAACTCGGTAACGCGGTGAAGGCGGTGCAGACCGCGAAGGTGCCGTATGAGCAGCAGGTTGCCGAGATTCGGCTCTCCGCGGCGCAGTCGGCTCTCGCAACGGCGGCCGGCGCGGCCAATTCACAGCAGATTTTCATCATCCCGGTCGCTACCCCCAATCTGCCCACCAACTCGACGCGCCCTGAACGCATCCTGGATATTGCGGGCATCACTCTTTTGATGTCGCTGGGCTATGCTGTTGGTTTCCTGATGTGGGCGAATGTCCGCGATCACAGCAAATCCTAGTGCGAATTGCGAAATGTCGGATCAAGCTGCACATTTCTTGTGCGTTTATTGCGCGACTTGAAAATGCCGCATTTGAACCTTCATAGATCGGGTGAGAGGGCATGGCGGCGCTTAAGCGCCAGAAGGAGACTACTCATGTCATTTCGCGCGCTATGCTTTTCCGGAGTCGCGATCGCTCTGGCTACGACCGGTGCATTGGCCACCGGCAATGCGGCGTCGCCTTCTGGTCACCCCGCTGTCGAAAGTAGCGTGTATCGGCATCACCATGGTCTCCGGCTCCCCAAAGAATTGAAAAAGATATGGCGTCAGGAGGAGCGGGCGCACATGAAGGCGCTGCCAAAGGATCAACGCCGCGGCTGGCTCAAGGCCAAATGGCTGGCCATGACAGATCAGCAAAAGCAGGTTAAAATGGCGGAGCTCCAAGCGAAATGGAATCGCCTGCCGGCGAGTGTGCGTGAAAATCTGCTGGATAAGAAGCGGCAGAAGCACGAAGCCAAGCTGATGCAGAGATCCGAACGGGACAAGCAGCCGGCACAGTCACAACAACGCTAGGCATCGCGCTTTTCATATATAACGGCATTCCAAAAGCGAGCCCGGTGTACTCCCAACTTTCGAAAGCCGCGGCGTCCCAAGTCGCGCCCAATCAGGAAGTTGAAATAGCCATGCGCGACCAGCGCCACCACGCGGTCGATCTTTGCTCGTTGCAGTAGGATTTCGGTTGCGTTGGCCGCACGGTGCTTCGCTTTTCGGTAATTCTCGATATCGGGGTGGTAGCCCGCATACCACAGCACGCGGGCTACCACCGCCCATTTCGCCACGCCCATCCGCAAAAGCGGAATGCGAGGACTCGCGAGCGGCGCTTCGGCGAACAGCGGATCGATGATCAACTCCGCTTTGGGCGCCAAGGCCTTCGCGCTCTCATGCGCGCGCGGTGTCTCGCTGGTGAAAATCGTACCCAATTCTGCAACCAAATCCTGAAGTTCTTCAGGTGGAGCATCTTTCGAATCGAGGCCAGCTTCTTCATAGGCATCGATGTATTCGCGAAAGGCACGGTGACATGTGCGGAGCGCGATGGGCAGAGCCGGTCGGCCATGGCGGATGAGAATAATCCGGATGGGCCGTAACTCGAATTGCGTATCTGGCTGCGCTTCAGAAAATGCTGTGTCTGTTCGTTGCGGGCTCATTCCGGTTCAATACTATCGCGCGGGAAGAATAGAGCGATGCCAAATCACATGCATGGACGCGACTGTGAGATCGCGCATTGTCCGCCCCGTCGCCGGCGTTGTAATTGCCTGGCCCATTCTACACTAACCCGGTGAGACACAGTGAACCACTGACGGACGGCTGCTATCTTCGGCCGAACAGGCGTTCGATATCGGCGAGCTTCAGCTCCACGTAAGTGGGACGGCCGTGATTGCACTGGCCGGAGTGCGGCGTGCTCTCCATTTCGCGCAGCAGTGCGTTCATCTCTTCGGCGTTCAACCTGCGCCCGGAGCGCACGGAGGTGTGGCAGGCAAGCGTGGCAGCGACGTGATCGAGCCGCTCTTTCAGGGATGTTGCGATACCGGTTTCAGCCAATTCGTCCGCAAGGTCGCGCAGCAACACCGTGGCGTCTATCTGGCCGAGCAATGCGGGCGTTTCTCGCACCATCAATGCATCCGGGCCAAACGGCTCCAGCACCAGTCCGAATTCGGCGAGTTCGTCGGCGCGCGACGTGAGCCGCGCCACTTCCGTAGGCTCGAGCGATACGACCTGGGGAATGAGCAACGGCTGGCGCGCCACGCCGCCATTCGCCAGCGCCTTCTTCATGCGCTCGTAGACAATGCGCTCATGCGCGGCGTGCTGATCGACGATAACAATGCCATTTTCGGTTTGCGCCACAATGTAGTTTTCGTGAAGCTGCGCGCGCGCCACCCCGAGCGGCAAATGCTCGGTAGACGGAGTATCCTGTGCCTGCTCCACCCGCGCCGCTGCAATCCCGTGCTCTTGGCACAGAAATAATGGCGCTCGATACTCCCGGGCGGGATCATTCAGTCCATCGGGCCAATGATGCACATGCGGCAGGGCTTGAGGTCGCAACGCGGCCAGCGCCTCGCCGGAAACTGTAGTCGAGGCCCGATGGCCGGCCTCGTGCAGTGCTGCCTTCAGCGACGAGACAATCAGCCCGCGCACCAGGCCGGAATCACGGAAGCGCACTTCCGTTTTCGCGGGATGCACATTCACGTCCACGAAAGGGGGATCGCAATCGAGAAACAGCGCCAGCGCCGGATAACGGTCATGCGCAAGATAATCGGCGTATGCGCCACGCACCGCACCGATCAGCAGCTTGTCACGTACCGGGCGTCCATTGACGACAAGGAACTGCATCGCGGAATTGGCACGGTTGTAAGTGGGCAGGCCTGCGAAGCCGCCGATGCGGACGCCTTCGCGCCGGGCATCGATAGCGATGGCGTTATCGGCGAAATCGCGCCCCATCATTTGCCCTAGCCGGGTGAGCCGGCCACTGAAAAGGTCAGACTGCCCTTCCAGCGACAGCACGCGGCGTCCGTCCATCGTGAGTGTGAAGGCGACATCGGGCCGCGCCATTGCGAGGCGCTTCACCACATCCAGAGTCGCAAGATCTTCTGAGCGTGCAGATTTGAGAAACTTCAACCGTGCTGGCGTGGCAAAGAAAAGCTCCCGTACTTCAACGCGCGTACCGCATTGCCCCGGCCCGCCAAAGGCGCACGGCGCTGGCCCGTGCGAATCGCCTCCTTCCACGCGAATTTCATGCGCTTCTCCATAGTATGTGCGACTGGCGATCGACAGCCGTGCCACCGCGCCGATGGACGGCAGCGCCTCGCCGCGAAATCCTAGCGTGGCGATGCGCGAAAGATCGTCTTCCCCACCCGCAGTTGGCAATTTCGAGGTGGCATGGCGCTCGACGGCGAGGCGCAGCTCGGACGCCTCCATGCCATGACCGTCATCTTCCACCAGTATGAAGTCGGCGCCGCCATTCGAGGTCGCGATGCCGATGCGGCGTGCGCCGGCATCCAGTGCATTCTCGACCAGCTCCTTCACAGCGCTCGCGGGGCGCTCCACCACCTCGCCGGCGGCGATGCGATTGATGGTCCCTTCTCCGAGCTTGCGGATGCGGGTACGCGATTCGGCGCTCATGCCTGTATTCTAGCAGAGCGCACTCCAGCTTCCGTGCGGCTCCGCATCCGTCAACAGGATCAGGGATGCGGCGTATTGGCCGGTACGGCGGCCGCTGGGCTGCCGCGCCGCTGCTCCTTGGGCTTGGCGGCGGTGGTGGACGCAACTGGCGGCTTTGGTGCGGGCGCAGCCGTCTTGGGCGCAGCAGGCTTGGCGGGCGGCTGGGCCGGTGTAGGAGGCTTGCCTCCGCCGGGCAGCGGTTTGGTACGCGCAGGGCCTCCTTGCATGCTGCCGCCCACCAGAATTGTCATCTTGTTCGGATTGAAGACGCGCTTCGCCACCCGCTTCACGTCCTCCACCGTCACTGCGTTGATCAGCGCGTTGCGCTTCGCAATGTAGTCGATCGGCAGGCCCACACGCTGGAACGAGTTTAGCTGGGTGACGATGCCACTGTTCGAGGAGAACGCCAGCGGAAACGAGCCGGTGATGTAGGTCTTCGCATCCGCCAGCTCCTTGTCGGTGGCGCCGTTGTCCGCGAAATCCTTCATGGTTGCGCGCACCACATCGATGGTCTGCTGCATGGCATTGGCGCGCGTCGCTACCTGCACCGCGAAGATACCCGCCTTGCGCAAGGTATCGAGGGAACTGCTGATGCCGTAGGTGAGGCCGCGCTTCTCGCGCACCTCCTGCATCAGCCGCGAGGAGAAGCCGCCCCCGCCGAGAACGTAGTTCGCCACATAGGCGGGAATGAAATCGCGATCGCTGCGCAGAATTCCCGGCAAACCGAACACTGCCGTAGGCTGCGGCACGTGCAGGGGGATCACATGCACACCGGGCACGCCCATGTGTCTCACCGGCGGAATAGGCGGCGCCCATTTCGCCGGCAGTTGCCCGAATGCGCTACCTATGAGCACTTTCAACGTTTCCGGATCCACGTCGCCCGAAACAGATATTTTCAGTCCATTCCGCACCCAGTGCTCGCGTGCGAACGCGCGGACGTCGTTGCGATTGATCCGAGAAATCGAGGCAGTCGTGCCGTTGATCGGATGGGCGTAGGGATGGCTGCCCATAAACGTGTTCATGAAGCCTTTGGAGGCGACGTCCTGCGGATCCTCATCCTCCTGTTGCAGGGCAGCGACGATTTGCGCACGGACACGCGTGATGGCGTCATTATCGAAGCGCGGACGCGTGAGCGCGAGGCCCAGGAGGCGGAATGCTTCTTTTGCGTTTTCCGACAGGGTGACGATGGAGATGACGAGATAATCCCGCGTCGGCGTCATATTCAGGCGGATGGCCTTGTTGCTGAGAGCGGTCTGAAATTCCTGCGATTTGAGATTGCCGGCACCTTCATTCAGCAGATCGGCCGTGAACGCCGCAAGTCCTGGTTTGTCCTTAGGATCGTAGGCCGACCCGGCTGGCAGTGCCGCGGTCAGGGCGATCATCGGCAGGGTGTGGTCTTCCACGTACCACACCTGCACGTTCTTCCCCATGTCGAGGTTCTTCACATTCACGGTGGCCGCAGCCGCAGGGACGGAGAACGCGCAGACGAGAAGAAGAATTGTGAGAAGCCGCTTCACTTGCGCGGCTCCGCAGATGACGCCGGCATCAGGTAAGCCGTGACCGCTTCGCGCCGGTTGAGTTCTCTTGCGGCGGCATCGCGCACCCCGCTTGGCTGCACCGACTTGATGCGGTCCGGCCATTGGTCGACGTCGTCCGTCGTCAGCCCGATGGCCAGCGCTTGGCCGTAAGCTGCGGCGCGCTCATATTGGCTGTCCCGACGGTACGGGGCGCTGGCGATGAGCTGCGTCTTGGCGCGAGCGAAATCCGCTGAGCCGGGCAGCGCCCTCGCGTATTCGCGGATGGCGTCGTCGACAGCCTTCTCCACCTGCTCCAGCCGGACCCCCGGCCGCGGCACGGCGTAGACGCTGAATTCGCCGGCATCGCGGTCATACCCGTCGTAGGAAGCACCGGCATCGGAGGCGAGTGTCTTTTCGACCACCAGCTCGCGATATAGCGTGCTGGTGGAATCGCCGCCCAGTGCCTGTGCCAGCGTTTCCAGCGATTCCGCCTCGCCGGGCTTGGCTTCCGTGTAGCTCTTCACGCGGTAGATGCGGAAGAACAGCGGCACTTTCACG
>Ga0157372_10004297_pt1 | contig 15230 bp, 15 predicted proteins | sample C55metaG_FD_115307 | JGI IMG/M metagenome (GOLD analysis project Ga0157372, IMG submission 115307) | Corn rhizosphere microbial communities from Kellogg Biological Station, Michigan, USA - C5-5 metaG | ecosystem: Host-associated > Plants > Roots > Rhizosphere > Soil | place: USA: Michigan... | reverse complement strand
GTGCACGGCGTCGGCGCGCGCGAGCCGTGGGCGTTCGGCGAGCAGGCGGAAGGCATCGCGCGCCGATGGCTGCGGTTCCGCTATCGATTGCTGCCGTACCTGCAGGCGATGTGCGAGGAGGCGTCGTCATCCGGCCTGCCGGTCATGCGCGCAATGGCCATCGCGTTTCCCGACGATCCACTCGCGTGGCCTTTCGAGGAGCAGTTCCTGTGCGGCGATTGCGTGCTCGTCGCGCCGGTGAAGCGCCCGGGCGGCGTCGTCGACGTTTATCTGCCGAAGGGCAGCGACTGGATCGATCTCAACGATAACGCGCGGCACGCCGGGGGAACGCTGCTTCGCCAGCGCGTGGCGCTCGACACGCTGCCGCATTTCGGGCGCGCCGGTTATGCGTTGCCCCTCGGCCGCGACGTCGATCGCGCGGACGCGATCGACGAGCGCGCGCCGCTCGCCGAGGTGTGGCTATTCGGCGCGCAGCGCGTCGAGCGACGGGGGTTCGCGCAGCTCCGCTACGCAGCGACGAACGGCCGGCTGGACGTCGAATGCATCGGCGGCGTCGCGCGCGCGTTCGGCTGATTGTTCAGCGGCCGGACGCTCGATCGGCCGTCGCGCACTTCGCCGGCGGCGAGTCTTGCGCATCGCGCGCCGCATTCGCCGCGGCACGATCCGCGTCCGCCGGCTTTCCCGGCGTCCACGCCGGATTCGGGCGATTGGGCCGGATCGTTCCCTGCTCGCCCAGGTTGTGGCCGCCGTGGAAGTACGCGTACGAGTCGCCGGTGAACGGATTCATCGAGCTGTCGCCGCTGTCGCCGCCGCCGCGTCCGCCGGCGTACGCGGCCGGCATTCCAGAAATAGCGGTTGCGAATGCAATGGCCGAGAGCGAGCGCAGCACATGTAACGTCGTGTTTCGCGTCATGCGATCTCCTCGTCGAGGGACTCTCACAGGCAAACAACGGTTGGATCGGGTCCATTCCGCGCTGTTCAGTCGATCCACGACAGAGGACGCGCGACGTCCTCGAGCGCCTTGCGTTCGGCCGCAATGCCGTGGCGCCATGCGAACGCCGCGGCGCCGAGCATCAGCATCGCGCCGAGCGCGTATCCCGCTGCGATCGCGAGCGGGTCACCGGTCCCGATCAGCACGCCGAAAAGCCACGGAGCACCGACGCCGCCGATGCCGGTTCCGAGCGCATAGAAAAGCGCGATCGAAAGCGCGCGCACCTCGACGGGAAAGCTCTCGCTGACGACGAGATACGCGGAGCTCGCGGCGGCCGACGCGAAGAAGAACACGAGCGTCCACGCGAGCGTTTGCGTCGCGGCCGTGAGCCAGCCGGCGACGAACAGCATTGCCGTTGCGCCGAGCAGGATGCCGGAGAGCGCGTAGGTCGCCGCGATCATCGGCCGCCGGCCCCACGTGTCGAACGCACGGCCGAGGAGCAGCGGTCCCGCGAAGTTGCCGATCGCGAACGGCAGCAGATAAAGGCCGACGTCTTCCGCCGGCACGGCGTAGAAGCGGCCGAGCACGAGCGCATACGTGAAGAAGATCGCGTTGTAGCAGAACGCCTGCGCCGTCATCAGCACGAGGCCGAGCAGCGCGCGTCGCGGGTAATGCCTGAACAACGTGCGCCCGAGGTCGACGAAGCTCGCGCTGCGGCCACGCAGGCGAAGACGAAGACGCGGCATGAGCGTTTGCGACGCCGGCGCTTGCCCTGCGCGACGCTCGACGTGCGCGGCGATGCGCTCGGCCTCCTGCTCGCGTCCGTGCAAAAGAAGCCAGCGCGGGCTCTCCGGAAGATGGCGCCGCAGCAGGAGGATCGCGAGCCCGAGCACGGCGCCCAAACCGAAGCACGCGCGCCATCCGATATCCGGCGGTAACCGGCCCGGTTGCAGCAGCACGCTCGAGCCCACGGCGCCGAGCGCTGCGCCGAGCCAGAAGCTGCCGTTGACACCGAGATCGGTGCGGCCGCGGTAGCGCGCCGGAATCAGTTCCTGGATCGCCGAATTGATCGCCGAGTACTCGCCGCCGATCCCGGCGCCGGTGATGAAACGGCACGCGGCAAACGTCGCGAAATCGGGTGCGAGCGCCGTCGCTGCCGTGCCGAGCACGTAGACGCCGAGCGTCACGAAGAAGAGGCGCTTGCGGCCGAAGCGATCGGTGAGCCAGCCGAACGCGAGCGCGCCCAGCACGGCGCCGATCAGGTACGCGCTCGCGGAGAGTCCGACTTCGGCATCGGTGAGACGCAGGAGCGGGCTCGCCTTGAGCGCGGATGAAACGGCGCCGGCGAGCGTCACCTCGAGCCCGTCGAGCACCCACGTGATGCCGAGCGCGACGATGACGAGCGAATGAAAGCGCGACCACGACAGCGCGTCGAGGCGCGCCGGGATCGTGCTTTCGACGATTCGTCCGCGAGGCGGCTCTTGAACGCTCAGTGCCGCGTTCCGCCCTTGCCGGGCCGCTTACCCTTGGCTTCGACCGCTTCGACCGTCAGCGCGAACGTGCACTGGTCGCTCGCGTCGAGCGCGCCGACGCCGATCAGCTTGCGCGCGATCTCCTCGCCGCGCCCGTTCCTGATCGTGACGACGACCGTGTATTCCCATGGATCGGCATCGGCGGGATGCCGGATGCCGCCTTCGATGCGCAACGGGGTGATCGCCGGCGCCGGCGACGCGTCGCCGCCGGCGCCGAAGCGCAGGTAGTGCTTGCAGGCCGGGCAGACGACCGCGCTTTCGAGGATCGTCTCGCGGCAGTGCGGACAGGCGCGCGTCGCGCCGGGTGTGCCGGGGCGCGCGCTCGTCATCGGTTACGCGAGGCGGCGCATGACGCCCCCGCGCGATCACCCATGCTTGACGACCTTTCCGCCCTTGCCGTCGTCCCAGCCGAACTCCGCCTGGCCGCGCAGCCTCGCCCCGGCCGCGACCGTCAGCGAACCGGCTTTCACGTCGCCAACGACGACGCCGGTGCGCTGCAGATCGACGAGCGACGCTTGCTCGACGTTGCCTTCGAGCTCGCCGGCGATCGTCACGCGGTCGGCGCGCACGCTACCGGTGAGCTTGGCGCCGGCGTCGATCGTCAGGTCGCCCTGCACGTTGACGTCGCCCTTGAACTTGCCGGCGATTCGGACGCTGCCGCCGCCTTCGATCTTGCCTTCGATCGTGATGTCCGACGCGATCACCGATTCCTTGCGCTGCGCCGGTGTCTCGGCGCGCGCGGCCGGTCCGGCAGGCGCCGGGGTCGGGTTCGCCGCGGGCTCGGGGCGCAGCGGCGGCTCGTAGCGCGTCGGCTCCTCGGGTGTCGGGTTGAGGCGGGTCGCGGTGTTGTCTTTCCAGATGGGCATCGTGGGCGCCTGTCACGGTTACGTAGGGTGTTGCAGGCTAGCGCCAAATGGGCCCCCAAGGCAACCTGTTTTTTGCGTTTTGATGCTGTCGTCATGCCCGTGTTGCATCGCTTCGTCGCCGCTGGCGGCGTTTTGTCGCGACCGCCTTTCCCGTCGCGGCCGCTCGCGCGCGCTCGTCGACTCGCCGCAGGACCGTGACGGCCGCTGGAAGGGGCTCATCGTCGTGCCGTCGCTCGGCGTCAGGGGGGCGCCGCTTGCCGACGTGACCGCCGACGCCGGCGGGTACGCGATCGAATAGCGGCGCGCTACGCGACCGCGTGCACGTGAATCGGGTGTTCGAAACCCTTGAGCGACACCTCGCCGAGATCGCGGAACGCGAGGCCCTTGCCGAGGCATAGCTCGGCGACCGCGTTCGACACGAGGCTTTGCTGCGGATCGGCGTGCGTGCAGAGCCGGGCCGCAAGCTGCACGGTCGCGCCGAACAGGTCGTCGTGATTCTCGACCGGCTCGCCGGCCGCGGCGCCGATGCGGACCCTGACGAGGACGTCGGTTTCGACCGGAACGCGCTCGCCGAGCGCACGCTGGATGCGCGCCGCGCAGCGCACGGCGCCCGCGCTCGACAGGAAGCACGCCATGATGCCGTCGCCCGTGTGCTTCACTTCGCGACCGCCGTGCGTGCGCAATGCGTCGCGGACGATCGAATCGTGGACGTCGAGCAGCGTCATCGCCGCCTCGTCGCCGAGCCGCTGCGTGAGCGCCGTGGAGTCGACGATGTCGGTGAAGAGAACGGTGCGAATGCCGGGGTCGCGATCGCTGGCGCTGCCGCCGGGCAGGATCGCGGCGCCCGCGGGATTGACGTCCGTCCCGCCGAGAAAGCCTTGGGCGACGTCGGGTTCGACTTCGATGATCTTCGACGCCGGCAGGCCGTGCGCCTCGCGATGCACGCGATCCGCCGCCTCCGCGCTCGGCGCGTTGCACAGGCAGAAGATCTTGCCGCGGCTCTCGTTCAGCCAATACTTGATGTACTCGACGCCGTACTTGTCCTGGATCTTCACGTCGGCGAGATGCGCCTTGGCGACGTCCTCCGGGTTCACGCCCTGTATTTCGTGGATGTCCATGTACATCGGCATGGCGACCTCCGCTGATTAGCGTTTCGACGCTTCGTGCTGCAGCAGTTGCGAGTCCGTCTTTACGCAAGAAACGGTGATCTCGGGCGATTGCCGCAGCGTCTGGTAGACGACGCAATAGCGCTCGGTAAGCCGCAGCAGCGTGGCGAGCTGGTCTTCGCCCGCATCGGTGTCGAGCTCGAACGCGAGCCGGACCCGCGCGAATCCGACGGGCACGTCCTTCGCGACGCCGAGCGTACCGCGAAAGTCGAGATCGCATTCGGCGCGCACGATGCCGCTGCGGATGTCGATGCCGATCGCGGTGGCGACGGCATTGCAGGTGACGCCCGCACACGCGACGAGCGCCTCGAGCAGCATGTCGCCCGAGCATGCGGTGAGTCCGTTGCCGCCCGTCGCCGGGTGCAGGCCGGCCGTCGCGAGCCGCTTGCCGGTCTCCACGTTGCAGGTGATGCCCTCGCCGAGACGGCCTTCGGCGCGCAGCGTGACGAGCGCCGCGTCGGGCGCCGCCTTGTACCGCTCCTTGAGCGGCGCTTGCAAAGCCTGCAGTTCGTCGCGATTCATCGTGCGGTGCGTGGCGCGCCGGGCGCTGCCGCGCGTGCCGCCGCAAACACTACCCCAGCGTACCGCCGCGCGCAAATCGACCCGTCGGCCGAGGGACGTTCGATGGCACGGGTCATGCGATGCGAAGGCACTCTCGTCTTCGCGCAACGCGACATTCGCTGCAATGCGGAACTTCGTTGCGACACTATCGGTCGCATCTGCTCGCCGACGCCGGCGCGCATTCCGAGTCTGCAATGTACGGTCGCCGGTGACACGGCGTCGCACGGCATGCGAGGCACCGCACGCCGTGCCTCGGGGGAACACTTCGATCACGATGCATCGGACGATGCATGCATCAAGCAAGAGGAATCGCAATGAATCGCAATCAGCAACGGCAGGGCAGCGAACAGGGACATCATGGTCGCGATCCGTCGCAATGGCGCGGCACCGCGCAGCAAGGCGGGCAGGGGCAGAAACGGCAGCTGTCGCAGCAGGGCGGAACGCGCCAGGGCGGCGGCCGGCAATCGATGCAGCAAGGCGGCGACACGCCGCAATTCGGCGGGCGGCAATTCGAGAGCATGGCGGAGGTGGCGTTGCGCGGTACCGCGCTCCTCTGGGATCTCCAGATGGAGACCGTGCGCAACATGTTGCGAACGCAGGCGCGTACGGCCGCGATGCTCGGCGTCCCCGATTGCTCGGAGTTCTTCGAGATCGGCGATGCGCGCGCACGGCGGCTGTTCAGCATGGGCGCCGAGCAGGCGCTCAATACCGCGCGGCAGGCACGCGAAACCGTCGCCGAGATGCAGCGCCAGTTCGGACGCATCGCGGAGGAGCAGACGATCGGCATGACCGAGCAGGTGCGCGACCAGATCGAGCAGATCAGCCGCCACGCGGAACAGGGACTTCAAGAAATCCGCGAAATCGCGCGAGCGGAGGCCGAGCAGGCGGAGGGCCTTCCACAGCAATCGCTCGACTACGCTGATCACCGGGGTCCCGGTGCGCACGAGATCGCGCAGCACGACGAGCAGCCGGGCGAAGGCGCGCAGACGATGCGGGCGGAAGCGAACGGCGATTGGGAGCCGCGTTTCGAAAACGCGCGCGATGCGGCCAACGGCGCGCGCGAGAACGCCGAGGAATCGGGCAACGCGATGGAAGCGAACGCAGCGAACGAGGGACGCGCGGCGCGCGAATCGCGCTCGCGCGCACGGCGTTAAGGCGAAATATCCGGGTTGAGCCGTCGCGGTGCAGAGCGGGCTCGCGTGCCGCCGCGGGCCCGTTCCCCTCGACACGCTATGCGGCGCGCTTCTCCACGTCGCTCACGGCCGCCGGCCCACTCGCGCTTGCGAGCGGAAGCCGGATCGTGAAGCGCGTCCCGCGACCGACCTCGCTCTCGACGTCGAGGCGTCCGCCGTGCTTGCGCACGATCGAGTGCGAGACGGACAGTCCGAGCCCCGTTCCCTGCCCGACCGGCTTCGTCGTGAAGAACGGGTCGAAGATGCGGTTGAGATTCTCCGGCGGGATGCCGCACCCCGTGTCGGCTACCGCGATCCACGCCTCGTCGCCGTCGACGCCGGTCGAGATCGTGATCGTGCCGACACCGTCGATCGACTGACCGGCGTTGACGAGCAGGTTCAGGAACACCTGGTTGAGACGCGAGGGCACGCACTCGATCTCGGGCAGCGCGCCGTATTCGCGGACGATGTGCGCCTTGTACTTGAGCTCGTTGCGCACGATGTTGAGCGTCCGATCGAGCGCGTCGTGGATGTCGAGCGTCTGCCGGACTTCCTCGGCGCCGCCGCGCGAGAAATCGCGCAGGTCCTGGACGATGCGCTTGACGCGAAGCAGGCCCTCGCGCGATTCGGCGACCAGGTCCGCCGTGTCGCGGCGCAGGAACGCGACGTCGACGCCGGCGCGGAGCTTCCTCGCCGCGCCGAGCGCGGCATGGCCGGCTACGCCGATCGCGGCGTCGGCATCGACGTACGCGTCGAGCAGCGCGAACAGGTTTGCGAGGTAGGTCTCGAGCGAGCCCAGGTTCGACAGCGCGAACGCGAGCGGATTGTTGATCTCGTGGGCGACGCCGGCGGCCATCTGGCCGATCGACGCGAGCTTGTCCGACTGGATCACCTGGTTCTGCGCGTCCTCGAGCATCCCATTGATCCGCTGCATCGTCGCGTTCAACGTCGAAAGCTCGAGAATGCGCGCGTCACGCTCGACGTGCATCCGATGGTTCGCCATGACGAGCGCGAGCAGGCTCGTGAGCGCCTGTCCCTGCTCGAGGTCGTCGGGCGTGTAGCGCGGGCTCGTTTCGGCGCGGTTGACCGCCACGGCCCCGATCGTCCGCCCGGCGACCTGCAGCGGCCAGCACATCGCCGAATGCGTCGAACGCTGGCGTTCGGCCGAGCCGCGAAGCGGCAGACCGGTTTGCGCCGCGTTGCCGTTGACGAGCACCGGGTGTCCCGTCGCGACGACGTGGCCGAATACGCCGGTGCCGCGCGGCAGTTCCTTGCCGACCAGGCCCGACGGCAGATCGGTACCGGCGGCGAGCTCGAGCTGGTCGGTCGTGCCGTCGACGATCAGCGCGATCGAGCCGCTTTCCGCGGCAAAGCCGCGCACGATGTGCTCGAGGATCTCCTGCGAGACCTGTTGCGGATGCGCGCCGTTGGCCGCCTTCTGGCCGAGCTCGTAGAGCGCGCGGATCCAGTCGAGGTCGGCAATGCGGCCGCAGTGGGTCGCGGACTTCGCGCTCATCGCCGTTTCGTCCCGAAAGGCGTTTTCATCGGCGTTCATTCCTCGACGAGCACGCCGCCGTCTTCGGTCCAGCTCACGCGCGTGATGCCGGGCGATTCGCGCTCGAGCCGCTCGAGCTCGAGCTTCTGACGCAGGATCACGTCGCGCTGTGCCCGCACCTCGTCGGCGAGCTCGCGGTTCTCGATCAGGAGCCGCCGATGCGCGAGCACCTCGAGGATCGTCGCCTTGAGGTCGGGATCGGACCACGGCTTGCTCACGAACCGGAAGATGCCCGCATGGTTGACGGCGCGGACGATGCCGTCGATGTCGGAACAGGCGCTCATGATGATGCGCGCCGAGTCCGGATGCAGTTCCTTCACGCGCGCGAGGAACGAGGCCCCGTCCATTTCGGGCATCCGGTAGTCGGAGATGACGATGTCGACGTCGTGCGCGTCGAGGTGCGCGAGCGCATCGCCCGCCGACGTGAACGTCACGATCGACGGACTGGGGATCGCCGGCAGGACTGCCGCATTCAGGCATAGCCGACGCATCGCGGACAGGACGTTCGGTTCGTCGTCGACGATCAACAGGGAAGACATCGCGGCTCCTTGGCCGAGGGCACCAGACGCGGGCCTCGATGCAAGCGGTATGCCATGCGGTTTTCGGTGTACCCGAAGCCGTTCACTACAGTTCGACGCCACGACGCGTGTACGTCAGTTCGGACGCGCACTCCGGGGCGGCCCTGGCGCACCGCGTGACGCCGTGCCGTGCTGTCGGCGGATTCTTACGATCGGCTTCGCAGGAGGCCGATAGGACATCGGTCCAATGTCTGCTTTACGGCACGCGCGTCGCTGGCTGAAATGGCGCCGTCGGCTCGCGGCGCGCGCTTGCGGGCACGCATCCCCGCCATGCGCCTGCCACCGTTTTTCGGCCTTTCGCTCGTTTCTGCGTCGCTTTGCGCGCTGCTCGCTGCCGCGCCGGCACACGCGGCGGCAGGCCGGCAAACCGTCTGCACGATCACCGTCAACTCGTCGAACGAGAAGCAGGCGTTCGAGCGCTACCTGCCGCAGAGCCACTTCGATTTCGTCGAACTGGTCGAGCGCGGACGCCCCGACTGGCTCGAGTCGGCGCGACGCAAGGGGATCCGCTGCGACATCCTCGTGATCTCGGGCCATTACGACGGTGGCGACTACGCGGGCGGCAACGAGTTTTTCTCGGAGCACGTCGAGTCGCGCGAGTACCTGCCGGTCGACGAGATGGAGCGCGTCGCCTGCAGCGATCCCGACGACGGCCCGTTCGCGCACCTCAAGGCGGTGTACCTGTTCGGCTGCAACACGCTCAATCCCGTCGCGCTGCGCAGTGCGCCCGAGGAGATCGCGCGCACGCTCGTGCAGTCGGGGCATTCGCCGGACGAGGCCGCGCGGCTCGCGCGCGAGATGAGCCCGCGCTTCGCCGACAGCAGCCGCGACCGGATGCGCCACATCTTCCGCAACGTGCCGGCGATCTACGGCTTCTCGTCGGTCGCGCCGCTCGGGCCCGTCGCCGCGACGTACCTCGACCGCTATTTCCAGTCGGGTGGCGCGCAGGAAGTCGCGGCCGGCAGGCCGGGTGGGCGGCTGCTCGCGTACTTCCCGGGACATTCGCTGACGCTGACGCGCGGCTCCGTCGATGCCGATCCCGATGCGGGTTTCCGTCGTGACGTCTGTCGCTTCCAGGACGAGCGCCTGTCGCCGGCGGCGCGCGCGCAATTCGTCCATGCGCTGCTTCGTCGCGACATGGCCGAAGTGCGACTCTTTCTCGATCGGCTCGAACGCTATGCTGCCGCCGTCGCGCAGCGCGATGACGACTCGCCGGGTCTGACGAGCGAGCTCGCGGCCATCGCCGACGACGGGACCGCTCGCGATCGCTTTGTCGCGTTCATGCACGCCACCGACGATACGACGCTTAGCGTCCGCCTGATCGACCTTGCGCAGAAGCTCGGCTGGCTGTCGGCCGACGAGCGGCTCGCCGAGCTTGGACGCGTCGTCTCGGGTCGCTACGCGCATCCGGTGCTGACGGCGGCCGACGTCGACTTCGTCTGCAAGCTGAACGCGTCGCATGCGCTCGATCACACGCGCGACGGGTTGGGGGAGGCCGACGACGTCGGCCATGCGGCGATCCGCGCCTGCCTCGGCGACGTCGCGCAGCGCCCGCGGCTGCTCGCTGCGTTGACGAGTCCCGGCGAAGCCGACGTGCAGATCGCGCAGGTCTACCTGCAATACCAGCCGCTCGCCGACGCCGACGAGGTTCGGGACGTGACGAGCGGCATCGGGCGCATGAGCGACGCGGGCGCACAGGTGCGCGCACTCGACGCGCTCGCCGACCATCGCGTCGCCGACCGCGAGGCGCTCGAGAATCTCGCGCGGCTGTTTCCGCTGGCGCGAACGATCGACGTGCAGCGGGCCATCGCGGGCGTGCTGATCCGCGCCGATTTCGAGGCGATTGACACGCCGCAGCTCGTGCGCACGCTGCGTGAGCACCGGTTCAGGTCGCGCGACGGTCGCGACCTGATCGACGTCCTGATCGACCGGCTCGGTTCCCCGGCCTGATCCCGCTTCGCTGCGGACTTCGAAACGCGGCTCTTTTCGCCGCCCCACGGCGCGTGCAATACTTCGCCGCGTTCCACGCCCACCCGCCAGCCCGATGCCGTTTCACCGCAGGTTCTTCCTCGCGGCCGCCCTCGCTGCGGCCCTCGCCGCGCACGACGCTCTCGCCGAGCGAAAGACGGTGTGCACGATCACCGTCAACTCCGCCGACGAAAAGGACACGTTCCGCCGCTATCTGCCGTCCGATCAGTACGACTTCGTCGAACTGGTCGAGCGCGGACGGCCCGACTGGCTCGCGTCGGCGTGCCGTGCCGGCGTGCGCTGCGACGTCCTGCTGATCTCCGGTCACTTCGACGGCGGCGACGAGTTCTACTCGGACCGCGTCGACGCGCGCGAATCGCTGCCCGTCGACGAGATGGGGCGCGCATCCTGCAGCGACTCGTGCCCGGGACTCTTCTCCCGGCTGAAGGAGGTGTACCTGTTCGGCTGCAACACGCTGAACCCCGACAAGCTGTCGACGGCCTCGGCGGAAGTGACGCGCGCGCTGCTGCGCTCCGGTCATTCGGTGGCCGATGCCGAGCGCGTCGCGGCGCTGCTCGACGCGCAGCATGCCGACAGCAACCGCGACAAGATGCGGATGATCTTCAGGAACGTGCCGGTCATCTACGGCTTCTCGTCGAAGGCGCCGCTCGGTGCAAACGCCGGGCCGATCCTCGAGCGCTATTTCAAGTCGGAAGGAACGGTGTCGGTCGCGAGCGGACACCCGAACGCGAAGTTGCTGCAGCTCTTCGCCGGGAGCTCGATGACGGTCGCGAGCGGCGCGACGGACGTCGATCCGCAGGCGGGATACGGGCGCGACATGTGCCGGTTCGTCGACGATCGATTGTCCGCGCCGCAACGCGCGGCCTTCGTCCATGCGCTGCTCGGCCGCGACATGGCGGAAGTGCGGGCCTATCTGGATCCGCTCGAGAAATACGAGGCTTCGCTGAGCGACGCCGAACGGCAAACACCGGCGGTCGCGAGCGTGCTGAAGGACATCGCCGCCGATGACGCGATCAAGGCACGCTGGCTCGCGTTCGCGCGCGACGCCGACGAGCCGCAGGTGCGCGCCCGCATGATCGCGCTCGCGTCGCGTTTCGGCTGGCTTTCGGGCGACGAGCGGCGAGCCGAGCTCGTCGCGCTGCTGCGCGACGTGTACCGGCACACCGACGTCAACAGCGCCGACGTCGATCTCGCCTGCACGCTGACGCGCGAGCACGCACTCGAGCCGGCGCTTGCCGACTTCCGGCGCGGCGCAGCCGCGCCGTCCGATACCGGCCACGCCGCGCTGCTCGCATGCACCGGGAGCGCCGGCGCGCGCACAATGGTCGTCAAGGCTCTGACGAGCGGACGCGAGCGCGACGTCGAGCTCGCGCAGGTCTACGTCAAGCAGCGGCCGATTGCCGAGCCCGCCGAGCTTCGCGACGTCGCGTCGCGGATCGCGCGGATGAACGACGTCGACGCGCAGATCCGCGCGCTCGACACGCTCGCATTGCACCACGTCTCCGATCCGCAGAGCCTCGAGCTCCTGACGCACCTGTTCCCCGTCGCGAAGACGGTGAACGTGCAGCGCGCCATTGCCGGCGTGCTGATCCGTTCCGACTACGAGTCGATCGCCAAGCCGGAGCTCGTGCGCGCGCTCAAGGAACGGCGGCTCAAGTCGCCGGACGGCAAGGACCTGATCGACGTGCTGATCCAGCGAATGCAGGCGTCGCTCGGACAGGCTGCCTGACGCGCGTTGCCCAAGATCGGCGCGCGTCCCACCCATTTCACGCAAGGAGGATCGCAATGAAGGTCTACTACCACCCCGCGTCGACGACGAGTCGGCCGATCATGCTCTTCGCAGCCGAGAGCGGCGCGAACGTCGATTTCGAGGTCGTCGACATCCTCGGTGGCCAGCAGTACAAGGACGAATTCCTGACGATCAATCCGAGCCACATGGTCCCGGTGCTCGAGGACGGCGACTTCCGGCTGACCGAGAGCTCGGCGATTCTCAAGTACCTCGCCGATGCGATCGACTCGCCGGCCTATCCGAAGTCCCTTCGCGCACGCGCTCGCGTCAACGAGCGGATGGACTGGGTCAACACGCAGATGAGCCGCGACTTCGTCTACGGCTTCGTCTATCCGCAGATATTCTCGTTCTTCAAGCGCGAGGATCCGACCGTCCAGGCGGCGACGCTCGCGTGGCATCGCGAGCGCGCATCCGGCTGGATGAAAGTCCTCGATCGCTCGGTGCTCGGCGGCAACGGCTATCTATGCGGCGACGCGCTCACGATCGCCGACTACTTCGCCGCGCCGTTCGTCGCGCTCGGCGACATGATCCGCTGCGATTACGCCGCGTATCCGAACGTGAAACGGTGGCTTTCGGCGATGAAGGCGCTTCCGAGCTGGCGCAAGACGAACGAGGCGATTGACGGCTATGCGGCGTCGCTGAAGGACGCGCAGTTCGAGACGATTTAGGAACTTCATTGCTTGCTGCGCCCATCCTTGCCCACCGCGACGTTCTCGACGCGCTCGACGTCGTCCGTCGCGCCGTCGAGGCGAAGGGACGGACGGCGGCGATCGCGATCGCCGACGCGCACGGTGAATTGCTCGCGTTCCTGCGCTGCGACGGTGCGCTGATCGCATCGGGACCGCTCGCGATCAACAAGGCGTTCACCGCGGCGCGTCTCAACCGCCCGACGCGCGTGCTCGGCGAGACGCTCCGCGCGAAGGGAACCGACGTCGCGTTCTACGGCGATCCGCGTTACGTGGGCTTCGGCGGCGGGCTGCCCGTCCGCGTCGACGGTATCGTGGCGGGCGCCGTCGCCGTCAGCGGACTCTCCGACGACGAGGACGAGGCGCTCGCCGCGCTCGGCGTCGCGCATCTCGAGGGCCGCGGGCCGGTGTCGATCAGCGCCTGAGGAACGTCCGACGCGTCAGAACGTCGCTTCGATCGCGCGCACGAGCTCCGGCGTGATGTCCGGCATCACGCCATACCACGCATGGAACGCGGGCCGCGCCTGATTGAGCAGCATGCCGAGCCCGTTGACGGTCCTGTGGCCACGCGCGCGTGCGGCAGCCAGCAGCGGCGTCTCGCGCGGCACGTAGATGACGTCGGCGACGATGGCCGCGCGCGGAAGGACGTCGAGAACCAGGTCGAGCGGCGGCTTCTCCATCATGCCCTGGTTCGTCGCGTTGACCAGCAGCGCGACGCCGTCCAGCGCATCGGCGCGCTTCTCCCACGCGATCACGGCGAGCGGCCCGCCGAAGCGCGCCTGCAGCTCCTCGGCGCGCGCTCGCGTCCTGTTCACGATGCGGATCTCGCGTGCACCCTGCGCCTGCAGGCTCGCGATGATCGCGCGGGCGGCACCGCCGGCACCGACGATCGCGATCGGTCCGGCATCGGGCCGCCACGCGGGCACCGCGTCGCGGACGCTCTGCACGAAGCCGTTGCCGTCGTTGTTGAATCCCGAGAGGGTGCCGTCCTGTTCGACGACGACCGTGTTGATCGCACCGATCTTGCGCGCGAGGTCGTCGACGCGATCGAGCATCGGAAAGATCGCCTGTTTGTGCGGTGTCGTCACGTTGCATCCGCGCAGGCCGAGCACGCCGACTCCGCGCACGGCCGCCTCGAGCTTCTCCGGCGGGACCGCGAAAAGCACGTAACGTCCCGCGATGCCGTAACGGGCCAGCCAGTGGTTGTGAATGATCGGCGAGCGCGAATGCGCAACGGGCCAGCCGAGAAGTCCGGCGATGCCGAACGTGTGCGTGTCTGCCATCTTCGAGCGTTCCCTTGGGTCAAGGTGAATCGGCGTCAGCGCGCGCTCATGCGGGCAGCCCTCCGCCTGCGCCTTGACTCGGGCGCGGCGAGCGTGACTCCGCAGTGACGACGTGACCGCCGAGAAACAGCCGGTTGAGGTCGGGATCGCCGAGCAGCGCGCCGGCCGGACGGTCGAGCGCGAGGCGCCCCATCTCGAGCACCAGCGCGCGGTCCGCGTATTTGAGCGCGGTGCGCACGTTCTGCTCGACCATCAGCACGGTCACGCCCTGGTCGGCGAGCTCGCGCAGCAGCGCCATCACGTCCTGCACGAGCTTCGGTGACAACCCGATCGACGGCTCGTCGATCAGCAGAACGCGCGGATGCAGGAGCAACGCGCGTCCCACTTCGAGCTGCTTCTGCTCCCCGCCCGACAGCGTCGATGCCTGGTTGTCGATGCGTTCGCGAATGCGCGGGAAGCGGGCGAGAACCTCGTCGATGCGGGAGCCGAGCGAGCCGCGCGCCAGCGTGATGCCGCCGAGCTCGAGGTTGTGCCGCACCGAAAGCGATGCGAAGAGATTGCGCCCCTGCGGGACATAGGCCATCCCGAGCGCAAGCAGGTCGCGTTGCGACCTGCCGTTGACGCGCTTGCCCTCGAAACGCACCTCGCCGCTGCGCGGGACGAGCATGCCGAACAGCGTCTTCAGCACCGTCGACTTGCCGGCCCCGTTCGGGCCGATCAAGAGCGTGATCTCGCCCTTGCGCGCGTCGAACGACGTTCCGTTCAGGATCGTGAGGCTCGGCGCGTAGCCCGCGACGACGTTCTCGAACTCGATGATCTTTTCGCTCATCGTGCCGTTCAATTGCCCAGGTAAGCGTCGAGCACCTGCCGGTTCGACTGCACCTCCGACGGCGGACCCTCGGCGAGCACGCGTCCCTCGACCATGCAGATCACGCGCGGGTAAAGCCGCATGATGAAATCCATGTTGTGCTCGACGACGACGAAGCTCCCGCCCTGCTCGCGGTTCATCGCCAGCAGCAGCTCGCGCAATTCGTCGACGAGGCTCGGGTTGACGCCCGCGCACGGCTCGTCGAGCAGCACGAGGCGCGGCGCCGGCATGAACGCCATCGCGATGTCGACGAG
>Ga0157372_10004294_pt1 | contig 15233 bp, 13 predicted proteins | sample C55metaG_FD_115307 | JGI IMG/M metagenome (GOLD analysis project Ga0157372, IMG submission 115307) | Corn rhizosphere microbial communities from Kellogg Biological Station, Michigan, USA - C5-5 metaG | ecosystem: Host-associated > Plants > Roots > Rhizosphere > Soil | place: USA: Michigan... | reverse complement strand
CGGGCCCGCCCCGGGCGTCCGCTCGCGTCGTCCGGCGGGCCATCCGCGATCTGGTCGCCGATCGTGCGACGTGGGTTGAGCGACGGGTAGGGGTTCTGGAAGACGAGCTGGAGGCGGGTCAGCGCCTGCGGCCGGGCGCGGCGGGTGAGCGCCGTGACGTCCCGCCCCTCGCACGGGACGTGGGCGGCGGTGGGCGCGACCAGCCCGACTGCGGCGCGGGCAAGGCTCGACTTCCCACAACCTGACTCGCCGACGAGCCCGACGATCTGGCCGCGCTCGACGGAGAGGCTCGCGCCGACGACCGCCTTCAGCTTCACGTGGTCGCGGCGCTCGTACGTCACCTCGACATCGTCCAATTCGAGGACGCTCATGCCCGCAGCGGGTCGACGGGACAGGCGAGGAGCCGGTCGCCCTCGCGCACGAGCGGCGGCACCTCGGTCGTGCAGCTCGCGACGGCGAACGCGCAGCGCGGGTGGAACGCGCAGCCGCTCGGCACCGCACCGGCGGCAGGCGGCATCCCGTGGATCGGCACGAGCGGCGTGTCGGCCGGCGCCTCGGGATGGGGCAGCGAGTCGAGGAGCGCTCGGGTGTACGGGTGCCGCGGCTCGGTCACCAGCGACTCCCGATCCGCAAGCTCGACGACGCGTCCCGCGTAGAACACGGCGATCCGGTCGGCGATCGACGACATCACGCCGAGGTCGTGGGTGATGAGGATGACGGAAAGCCCACGCTCACGCCGTAGCCGGTCGAGCAGCCGGATGATCCCCGCCTGCACCGTGACGTCGAGAGCCGTCGTCGGCTCGTCGGCGATCAGCAGGCTCGGGTTGCCGGCGAGGGCGATCGCGATCGCCACGCGCTGGCGCATGCCGCCCGAGAACTGGTGCGGGAACGCGCGGAGCGCGCTCTCCGGATCCGGGATGCGCACGGCCTCGAGCAGCTCCGCCGCCTGCCTCCGCGCGGCCGAGCGGCTCAGCCCGAGATGGATCCGCAGGGGCTCCCCGAGCTGCTGGCCGATCGACAGCATCGGGTGGAGCGACGTCATCGGGTCCTGGAACACGATCCCGATCTCCTTCCCGCACACCGCGCGGAGCTCCGAGCGTCGGAGGCGCAGGAGATCGCGGCCCGCGAACAGCGCATGCCCGTCCGCCGCGCCGCCGGGGGGAAGGAGGCCGAGCAACGCGAGGACGGACATCGTCTTTCCACTGCCGCTCTCGCCCGCCACGCCGAACACCTCGGCGGGCTCGACGGCGTAGTCGACACCGTCGACCACGGTGACCGGCCCGTCGCGCGCCGGGAGGCGCACGCGGAGCCCCTCGACCTCCAGGAGCGCCGTGCTCACGCGCGCCCCTGGCCGGCGTCGGCTCCCGCCGGGCGGCGCCCGGCTCCGCCGTCGCCTGCCGCTGCTCGCGGCACGGTGCCTTCCGGGCCCGTACCTCTCGTACTGTGCCCTCCGGCCCCGCACCGCGAGCGGCGACCCGGGAACACGCGGGCGTCGGATGTTGCCAAAGCACGTTTCACCGCGTCCGGTCCGCGCTCGCCGAGGTCGGGTCGAAGAAGTCGCGGAGGCTGTCGCCGAGGAAGTTGAAAGCGATCACGGCCGTGAAGATCGCGAGCCCGGGGAACGTGCCGATCCACCACTGCTGGAAGTACTGCGTGCCCGTCGCGACCATCGAGCCCCACTCGGGGTTCGGCGGCTGGGCGCCGAGCCCGAGGAACGAGAGGCCGGAGAGCAGCAGGATCGCCGTGCCGAGGTCGAGCGTCATCAGCACGAGCACCGGCCCCGCGACGTTGGGTAGCACGTCCCGGAACAGCGTCCGTCGCGACGAGACGCCGAGCAGCCGGGCCGACTGGACGTACTCGGAGTCGCCGACCGAGAGCACGAGCCCACGGACGATCCGCGCGTAGGCCGGCCACGCGACGATCACGATCGCGAGGACGGCGTTTCGCAGCCCGCGGCCGAGCACCGCGGTCACGACCATCGCGAGGATGATCGCCGGGAAGGCGAAGACGAGGTCGGTGACGCGCATCACGGCGCCGTCCGTCAGCCCACGGAAGTAGCCCGCGATCCCGCCGAGGACGCCGCCGATCGTCGCCGCGAGGGTCACGAGCAGGATCGCGAGCGGGATCGAGACCCGTGCCGCGTAGATCACGCGGCTCAGGACGTCGCGCCCGAGCTCGTCGGTGCCGAACGGGTGGTCGAGCGACGGCGGCTGGAGCTGGGTGAACGTCTGCGCGAGCGGGTCGTACGGGGCCAGCAGAGGTGCGCAGATCGCCACGACGAGCCACATGACCGCGATCGCCGCACCGGCGATCGCGAGCGGGCGGCGCCAGACCGGCCGAACACGCCCGACGGCGGCGGGGACGGGTGCCGAGAGAGCGGCGGCCTCGCTCACGTCACCCTGATCCGCGGGTCGATCACGCCGTAGAGCACGTCGACGACGAAGTTGATGGTCACGTAGACGACCGCGATGAACAGGCTCACGCCGGCGATCGCGGGCACGTCGAGGTTGATCGCCGCCTGGTAGGCGTACTGCCCGAGGCCCGGCCACGCGAAGATGTTCTCGACGAGCACCGCACCCGTGAGGATGTTCGCGAAGAGCAGGCCGATCACGGTGATGATCGCGGGGAGCGCCGCCCGGAGCACGTAACGCCACAGGACGACCGCCTCGGGAACGCCCTTCGCGCGCGCTGCGCGGACGTAGTCGTTGCCCATCACTTCGAGCACGGACGAGCGCGTGTAGCGCGCGAGCAGGCTCACGTTGAAGGCCGCGAGCACGAGCGCGGGAAGGACGAGGTGGTGGAACGCCTCGCCCGCGACGCCCCACTGCCCGGCGAGGAGCGCGTCGATCGTGAAGAAGCCGGTCACGTGCGGCGGGTCGAGCGTCCCCGGGTCGAGCCGTCCGCCTCCCGGGAACCAGCCGAGCCGGAAGAAGAAGACGTAGAGCGCGACGAGCGCGATCCAGAACGTCGGCATCGAGATCCCCCCGAGCGAGACGACGCGGAGCGCGTGGTCGACCGGCTTGTCGTGCTTCACCGCCGCCGCGACGCCGATCGGGATCCCCACGAGGATCGCGATGACGATCGAGAAGATCGCGAGCTCGGCGGTCGCGGGGACGAACTGGCCCAGATCGGTCGTGACCGGGTTGCGTGTCAGGGCCGACTCCCCGAGGTCGCCGCGCACCAGATGTCCGAGGTAGATGAGGTACCGCTGGGGCAGCGGCTTGTCGAGCCCGTAGTGCTCCTTGAACGCCGCGACGGCGGCGGGGTCGCCGGCCGCCTGCTCCCCGAGGTTCGCCGTGACCGGGTCGCTCGGGACGAGCTGCGTGAGGAGGAAGACGACGAGAGTGATCCCGATCGCGAGAAAGACGAGCGCGATCGCTCTCCGTGCGACGAAACGGCCGAAGGTCGCCGAGGGGACAAGTCGGCGCCGCCCGACCCTGCGCGGCATGCTCCCAGCGGCCTCGCTCATGCGTTCGTCGGCGTCGCGTGCCTTTCGTGCGGGCGTGCGTTATTTTGCACCGCGGGATCGTATTGTGTCCTGCCGCGCCGCCGCAAGCGACGGCGTTACCAGAGGAGGCAACGACTATGCCCTGCGCGTCGCGCGACGAGCTCCCGCTCCAGGAGGTCGCACCCGGGTACAGCAGCAGGTTCGTCGACTGGGGCGGCATGACCGTCGGCCTGGAGGCCGCACCGGCGGGAATGGACGCCTCGACGATGCTTGCCGCCCTACCCGACGGGCGCTGCCAGGCGCGGCACTGGGGGTACCTGCTCTCCGGGCGGATCGTCGTCGACTACGGGGACCGGCAGGAGACCGTGACCGCCGGCCAGGCGTACCACATCGAGGCGGGGCATCGGATCTCGTTCGAGGAGGACAGCGAGGCCGTCGAGTTCACGCCGACGGACGAGCTCGAGCTGACCCTCGCCGCGGTTCGGGAGGCTGCCGCGGCGCAGGCGGCGGGCGGCGTCGACTGACACCCGATCGCGCGACGAGGTTCCACCTCGGAAGGAGGCTCCGATGACGCCTGTCGAGACCGTCCCCGCGGAGGAGGCGTCCGCGGACGGGCTGCCGGCCGCCCACGGCGCGATGCCACGGGTCGGCGAGGTGATCCGCCGGCTGCGGCGACAGCGCGGCTTCTCGCTGCGCGACCTCGCGGAGCGCTCGGGGCTCTCGCAGTCGTTCCTCGGAGCGGTGGAGCGCGGCCAGTCGGATATCTCCGTCGGTCGGCTCTCCCAGGTGGCGCAGGTGCTCGGCCACGACGTCGCCTCGCTCCTCGGCTACTCGCTCCAGCGCGCGACGCCCCTCGTGATCCGGCCCGACGACCACGTTGCGACCCGGCAGGGCGAGGGGGTCGAGCTCCGCACCTTCGCGATTCCGGGGACGCATCTCGAGCTCATGCTCGCGACCCTCGCGCCGCGGTCGCGCTTCGCCGACGAGGTCACCCATGCCGGGATCGACGTGATGTACGTCTCGGAAGGGTCGCTCGTGCTCGTCGTCGACGGCGTCGACTACGCGCTCGACGCCGCCGAGTGCGCGGTCTGGCCGTCGTCCCACGCCCACACCCTCCGCAACGACGGCGACGTGCCGGCCGTTGCGCTCGGCTTCACGACGGAGGCCGTGCACCGATGACCAAAGATGAGGCTTTTCCCGGGACTCGTGCGGGTGATCTGCGATCAGCTGGACATTCCACGACGTCGCGCGACTGGCTGACCCTTGTCGCCGGCGCGGTTTCGCGCCCGGCACGGCGCTAGACTTGCCCCTCCCCGCCGACGTAGCTCAGCTGGTAGAGCACTTCACTCGTAATGAAGGGGTCCCCGGTTCGAGTCCGGGCGTCGGCTCTCGAGAATAGCCCCGCAATTGCAGGGCTTTCGCTTTCCTAGCGGACAACGCGGTCGCAACGGGCGCAACACACGGGGCAACAAGGTTCTGCTGCGTCCGCAGGTCTCGAAGCCGGCGTCACGCGCAGCCGCTGGACAGGCCGGCTCGTGTCCGGCGCCGCACCGCGGTATCGGACACGCTGGTCTCTGCGGCCGTCCCTCGCGGGACGTCTCGTGCGTCGGTGCGCCCCGCGCCTCCGAGCGAGAGAGCTGCGGCGCCGGCAACGACCGAGGCGAAGGCGAGGAGCCGGAAGAGGGCGAAGATCCCGGAGCCGAGAGACTCGCCGTAGAGGATCGTGCCGGCGGCGATGGGGAGCGCGTTGGTGAGCAACGTGGCGGTACCGGCGGTCTCGAGCGGCGAGCCTCGCTGGAAGCCGAGCTGCAGCGCGACGAAGGCGAGCCCGTGAAGGCAGAGCACGGTGGGGATGAGGACGAGGTGCGCCCCGCCCGGGAAGACGGCCTTGGTGGCCGTGTCGCCCGCTGCGTACAGCGCGCCGGCGGCGAGCCCGAGCGCCGCCCCGCGCGAGCGCCGTCGAAGCGCCCAGAAGGTCAGGCCCGACGCAGCGGCGATCGAGGCGGCCGTCCAGGCGGCGACGCCCGCCCAGGTCCCCTCGTCGGAGGTCGGGTGGCCGCCTGCGAGAGAGGCGGCGAGCAGCGCCAGCCCGGCCGTTGCGAGCACGATTCCGAGCACCTCGGTCCGCGGCCGTCGGCCGCCGGCGGCGCGCCAGGACAGCAGGGCGAGCAAGCCGACGCCTCCCGCGGACGCCGCCTGGACGAGCGACAGCGGTGCAATCGCGAGCGCGGCGACGTAGAGCACCCAGCCCGCGAGGCCCGTGACCATCCCGACGAGCCAGTGGAGGTTCGTGAAGAGGAGCCGGAGGGACGCGATCGGGTGTCGCAGGGTGAGCGGTGGCATCGCCGAGGCGGCATGGTGCTGTCGGTAGTAGCCGAAGTTGAGCGCGAGCGCGGACACGACGGCGAGCGCGAGGCCGAGCGCGATCATGATCGCGCTCGGAACGGCAGGTAGGACTCGGCGGCGAGCGCCGCGAAGCCGACGCGCGGGAGGTCGGTGCGTCGCTCGTAGACGACGAACCGTCGCTGCCACTCGGGGAAGAACTTGCGGTTGAAGTGCAGCAGGTTGTCAAGCTGGAAATGGCCCTTCAGCGCGAGCAGGAGCCGTCGCTCGACACGCTGGACCGGGCGAAGCTCGACTCCGGGAGCGAGGAGCGCGGCGAAGGGGGCGAAGTTCAGCGACATTCTCGCGTAGCCCTGTGCCCGGCCCCACGCCGCCGCGGCGCAGACGAGCCATTCGTTGAAGCCGTTCGGCGTGTCGCGAAGGCGCGGCATGGTCGAAAGCGAGAGCGCGTCGCCCGCGGGTGAGACGGCGAAGTGCAGGAACCCGGCGACCTCGCCGTCGGGCCTCCGCCCGATCACGAACAGCGCTTCGTCCCCTTCCAGCCGGAAGAGCTCGTCCATCGCCATCGCATAGCCCCGGACCGGGGCGTTGCCGCGCCAGGCACGCTCGACGGCTTCGAGCTCGCTCCGGAGGTCGGGAGTGACCTCGGAGACGGGGACGACCCCCGCGGTGTACCCCGCTTTCTCGAGGCGCGTCACCGACTGGCGCACCTTCCGGATCGGGCGGCCTTCGAGCGAGAAGCGGTCGAGGTCGAGCACCGCCTCGTCGCCGTGGTACAGGGCGCGGAGCCCCCGCCGCCGGTAGCTCGCGAGATACGCCTCGGAGGCGCCGAGGACGACGATGCGCCATCCGCGCTCCCGCGCCCGACGGACGAGCGCATCGAGCGCCAGGTCGCGGTCGTCTTCCGGGCCGACGGGGTCACCCGAGACGACCGCCACCCCGGCGACCACCCGGTAGGCAACGACCGATCGTCCCGAGGGAGAGAAGAGGTAGGCCTTGTCGGCGCGAAGCACGAACGGAGCGAGCGTGTCCGAGCCGCACTCCCGGACGATCTCCCGGGCGCGGGCGCGGGTCTCCCCGCCCTCGGGTCGGTCTCCCTGCCAGGGCGCGAGCCAGCGCACGAGGGCGACGACGCCTCCGATCAGCGCGAGGACGAGGACGACCGCGGCGAGCCCGGTATGCATGCCGCCCGGAAGGCCGAGCACCGTCTCGGAGACGGCCCGGAAGCTCGCCGAGAGGTGGAACGCCCTGTCGTCGGCGTGAGCCCGGGCCAGCAGCGCGAAGAGGCCCGCCGCGTAGGCCAGGGCGGCCATCACCACCAGTGCCCGCAGCGCCCGCGAACGCCCCGCCGGATCGCCCGCCACCTGGAAGTCGCTGCGACGCGCGAGGAGGAGGGCCGCGACCCCCCCGGTCGCGATCGCGCCGAGGTCGGAGTGGAGGACGTGGAGGAGCGTCACGCCGGCGAGCAGCAGGCAGGCGAGCAGCCAGGCACGTCGGCTGGCGCGGCCGAGCGGTCGCGAGAGGTAGACGAGCCCAACGGAGACGGTGAGCATCGCGCCGTGCGCGAACGGCGCTGCCGCGGGCGCGAGGGCGGAGAGCAGCGTCGCGCTGTGTGTCGGCAGGTAAGCGTCGACCACGCCGACGAGCCCGAGGGTCGCCACGAGCCAGGAGAGCAGCTGGGGCATCCGCCTGTCGGAGGCGTCGGCCTGTGCGACCAGCGCCCCCGCGAAGAGGCCGAGCAGCGCCGGGAGCACGACCGCGCGACGCATTGCGGCGGCCTGGAACGCGTCCTCGGCCGGGATCTGACGAACCGTCATCACCGACACCGCGGTCACGGGGTACGTCCACACCCACAGGCAGAGCGCGACCGCGACGCCGGAGCGCACCCGGTCGAGCCCGAACGGACGGATCAGCATCGCAATCGCGGCCGCTGCAACTCCCCAGACGAGCACGAACCAGAGGAGCGAAACGGCGTCGCGATGCGAGAGCTCGTCGAGCGGAAGCGCGTCAGGCATCCGCGGCCCGCCCCAGCGGATCCCGGCCGCGAGGTACAGGCATCCGCTCGTCGCCAGGAGGACGGCGAGGGAGGTGACGACGCGGCCGAAACGATCGATGGCATGCAGGCTCCTATGCACGCGCGCCTTCTCCCAGTCCCCGGCCGGCGGCGAGGAGAGCGTTGGCCGCCTGTCCGCGCCACAGCGACCAGTCGTGCCCCCCGCGCAACACGCGGAAGCGGTGCCAGACCCCGAGCCGAGCCAGCTCGCGCGCGAACGCGGCGTTCTGGCCGTGGAGCGAGTCGCTCGCGCCCGTGTAGAACCACACGTACGCGTGCTCGCGCCGGAGGACGGGCGCCGTCCGGACGACCGTGAAGGCCGGGCTGTCGTGTCGCAGCAGCGCCGGTGACGTCCCGAAGATCCGGTGGATCGGATCCGCCTGCTCGTAGCCCGACCAGCTCTCGATCACCCGGAACTCCCGAGGATGGTGCAGGGCGATGTCGAGGGCCCCGTACCCTCCCTCGGAGAGCCCGGCGATCGCGCGCGCGGATCCCGAGCCGATCGTGCGGAAGCGGGCCGAGACGGCGCGTACGAGATCGCGGCTGACGAAGGTCTCCCACGCCTGATGCCTCCCGACGCCGTTCACCCACTCCTCGTCGGTGAACGTCCCCGTTGAGCCGAACGGCATCACGAGGATGAACGGGGGTACCTCGTGACGGGAGAGGAGGACGTCCTCGACCACGCCCAACCTGACCGTCTCGAGGAACGCCGCCGGGCGGCCGGGAAACCCGTGCAGGAGGAACATCACGGGATACCGCCGCTGGGGGTGCGTCGCATAGCCGGCCGGCAGGTAGACGTCGACGAGCTGCCGGCGTCCTCCGAGCGCTGGGCTCGTCAGCATGAACGACGTCGCCGAGCCCCTGCTCACGACGGAGTGCGGGTTGCTCGGGGGCGGGTAGCCTCGATAGAGATTGAAGTTCTCCAGGTAGCGATAGAGGCCGACGGCCCCGAACGCGACGAACACGACGATCGAGAGCACCGCGGTGAGACGCGCGGCCACGGAGCGATCCATCACCACCCCGCTTACGCCCTCGAAGCGGTGCATGCCGGAACGTTGGCCGTGCGGCGATGCCGATCCCATCGACCGAAGGGACGATCGTCGGGGTGACCTCTCCCGTCCGATCAGGCGTGCCGGTGACGGGAGCGTCGCTTCGCGCCCTACACTCGGGAAGTGCGACGCATCCTTCAGGTTGCGTTGCTCGTGGGCGCAGTCGCCGTTCTCGCCGCTACCACCTCACGATCGACGACGGACACCGCCCCCGAGCGGGACCTGACCTTCCCGGCCCCCGCCGTCGGCAGGACGCTGCACTACGCGGCCTACCTGCCGGACGACTACGAGGCGTCCCGGCGCAGGTATCCCGTCGTCTACTTCCTGCACGGGCTCCCGGCCGGTCCGACGGCGTACCGTGACGCCGGCTTCGTCGCGCGCGCGCTCGCGCAGATCCACCGTAAGGCCATCGTCGTCGCGCCGCAAGCAGCCGACAGCGACGACACCGACCCGGAGTATCTCGACCGGGGGCCGAACCACGACTGGGAATCGGCACTGACGGACGAGCTGGTGCATGCGGTCGACAAGAGGCTACGCACGATCCCGCGCCGCGACGGACGGGCGATCGTCGGGCTCTCGGCCGGCGGCTACGGCGCGATGCTTCTCGCGCTCCACCACCCCGAGCTCTACGCCGCGGTGCAGTCTTGGAGCGGCTACTTCCATCCGACCGACCCGACCGGCCGCCTCCCGCTCGATCTCGGGAGCAGCGCGGCCAACACGCGCGCGAGCGTCCACGCCCAGATCCGCGCCCGGGCCTCTGCCCGCCTCGCGATCGCCTTCTACGTCGGCTCCTCCGACACCCGCTTCCTCCAGGAGAACCGCCTCCTCGACCGCGAGCTGCGCGCCGCCGGCATCCCGCACGTGTTCAAGGTCTACCCCGGGGGCCACTCGCACGCCCTCTGGCAGGAGCACGCAGCGCATTGGCTGCGGATGCTGTTCACGCACCTGACGCAGGCTTCCTGACCAGCCTCGCGGATCGGGCGCCCCATGCGAAGAGCGAGATGCGACGGCGCAGGCCGGCGCCCCGTGTGCGGAACGAACCGCCGACGGTCGTCACGCACGACGACGCGGCGGGCGAGGGAGGAGCCCGCGGAGAGCGCGACGCGGGGTGTGCGCGCCACGGACTCGAACATCAGGTAGCGCGCGCGGTGCGTGCCGGTGACCGCTGGTTCCAGCTCGAACGCCTCTCTACCGCTTCGACGACAAGTTCTTCCCGCGATGGAAACCGCTCGCGCCAGCCGTTGTCGTAGGCGACGTAGAGGTAGCGCGTCGGGTGACGGTTACCCGCGCGGCGGCAAGATCAGCGGGCCGCGGGGCGGCCGGGAGAAGTCGAAGTCGGCGCGGAGGTCGCCGAGCTGCGGGACGCGCTCGCGCACGGTCGGGCGGGAGTCGGGGCGCCCGTCGGTCTTCGGGTCGAGGCGGGCGCCGCCGAGGAAGTCATCCTCGATGAACTTCAGGTAGGCGTCGAAGCTCAACACCTGATGGTCGACGAGGCCGCGGCGGGCGAAGGGACTGATGACGAGCGCGGGCACGCGGAGGCCGTAGCCGGTCGCGTCGACCCGCGGCGGCCGCACGTGGTCGTAGAAGCCGCCCCAGTCGTCCCAGGCGAGGAAGATGGCCGTGCTCGGCCAGTCCGGGCCGCGCATGACGGCGTCGACGGCCTTCGTCACCCAGGCCTGGCCGTCGCTGACGAGCGAGGGCGGGTGCTCGCTGTCGTGCCCGTTCGGTACCACCCAGGAGACGGCCGGCAACGTCCCGGCGCGCGCCGAGGCGAGGAAGGACGACATCGGCCGGATGTTGCCGAGCTGGCGGTCGGTGTGGACGGTCGTGAAGAAGGGCAGCGGGTTCCAGACCCCCGGGGTGCGCGGCCCGAAGAACTTGAACGGGCAGCGGAGGGCGTCGTCGTCCTCGCAGTCGGGCTCGGAGCCGTTCGCCACGTAGTAGCCCCAGGAGACATGGTCGCGGTGGAGGAGGTACGTGAGGTCGGTCCACGCGTACGCGGCGGGCGGGGACGCGACGCCCGGGGGAGTGACGCCCGGCACGCCGTGGGGCAGCGGCAGCGCGGGCCGCGCGAGCTCCGTCTTGCAGCTCATCGGCTTTGTCGCCGAGGCGCATTTCGCCGACCAGGCGGAGACCATCGCGAGGTGGGTCGGGAGGCTCCAGCCAGGGACCGACGCGAACATGTGGTCCTGCAGGACGAACGCCTTCGCGTAGCGCCAGTAGTTCGGGATGTCGCGCGCGTCGTGGTAACCCATCACGTCGGAGGTGGCCGGCAGCGAGCAGCCGCGCGCGGCTGGGTTCGCCCTACAGCGCTTCGCGAGCGCACCGTAGATCGCCTCGACGAACCCGTTCATGCGGCCGTCGGCGATGTCGATCGTCGAGGCGTCCGGCCCGTGCGGCCCGCCGCGGTTGCGGTCGGCCGCGTCGTGGTACGGGCGGACGCAGCGGCGGGTGAGCGGGTTCGGCGAGCAGACGGTGAATCGCCCGCGTCTTCTCGGGATCCCGTCCGCTCCAGGGTAGGTGCCGAAGTACGAGTCGAACGACCGGTTCTCCTGCATCAGCACGATCACGTGCTGGATCCGGTGGATGCCCGACAGGCGTTGGGCCGGGGCGACCGGCGCGGTTGCGGCCACGGTCAGGGCGGCGCAGGCGGCGGCGACTGCGCCCGCTGCGAGCGGCGCTGCACGCCGTCGGCACCTCCGTCGTGGGGCTGCAGGGACGGGCACGCTGCGCGTGCGAGCCGTCTTGGTGGTCTTGAGCTCGCCGGGGGCGACTACGCGTTCGGCGAGGATCGTCCGCTCGCGTATGCGGCTGATCCGCTCGATGCTCACGGCCTGGGGAGCAGCCTACGCAGCCCGCTCGTGGCCGGCGATCTCTCGAAGGCCATTGGGCTGGGGCTCGAGTTCGCGCTCGGCCATCGGACGTGAATCTAGCCGGTCGCGTCCGGGGTCTCGGCGATCTCGCCGGGCTGCCAGCTCTCGTATTGGCTCCTTGCTCGATCTCGGAGGTGACCCGCCTCGGCTCCGCCAGGCCGTCGGCGAGCCCTACCTCTCGGTATACCGCCGCCGACTGACGCCGACCGGAACTCGCGGACCGACCCCGCCCCGAGCGACCGGATCAGCTCGGTGCTTCTGTGCGGTCGAGCGTGCGTAATCTCGCCCGGACGCGCTTTCGGCGATCGAGGAGCTCGGTCTCGAGCTGTGCGATCTCGTCCCGTCTGCGGCGGACGAGCCCGAGCTGGTGGGTGAGGTGGGCGTCGGACTCCTCGAGGATCTGTCTGCGGCGGACGGGGTCGTCGACGAGCGCGTGCCATTCTCGCCGGAGTGCCGCTCGGGCGTCTTCGGCTTCGACCATGCTTCGGAGCTCGTCGAGGGTCACGCCGAGGAGGTTCTTGAGCCGGAGGAGCTCGGTGATCCGCTCCACGTCGGTCGACGTGTAGCTGCGGTGGGCTCCGGGCGGTCGTCCGGCCGCGGCCGGTAGGAGACCGAGCTCTTCGTAGTAGCGGATCGTTCGGGTGGTCGTGCCTGCGAGCTTTGCGACCTCGCCGATCCGCAGGTCGTCGGGTTGATAGGTCATGGGGTCGCCTCGATCTCTTCCTTGATCGCCTCGCCGATCCGAATGACGCGTTCGTCAGGGGCGCGGGCGGGCTCCTCCCTGGGGCGGAGCATCGAGACGACTGCGCCGATCAGCGAGGTGCCCGCAAGAACCCAGAGCGCGGTGTGCATGTTGTCGACGAACGGCGTGAGCTGGGCCGGGTCGAGACCCGAGGTGACGCCCGAGAAGATGCTGAACAGCACGGATGTCGGCAGGGAGGCAGTGATGATCGCCATCACGAAGGCGATCGAGATGACGGCGCCGGTGTTCTGGAGCATCGTCCGGACGCCTGCTGCGATCCCGCGGCGCCTGGTCGGGACCGCGCCCATCATCGCCGCGGTGTTCGGTGAGTTGAACATCCCCGAGCCGACGCCGACAAGCAGGAGCCAGAGCCCGGATTCCCAGTACGGAGAGTCGGCCCGGAGCGTCGTCATCAGGGCGAGCGCGACCGCGGAGACCAGCATCCCGAGCGCGGCGAGCATCCGTGAGCCGTGCCTGTCGGCCCAGATCCCGGCGAGCGGCGAGGCGACGAGCATCCCGATCGCCATCGGCGCCAGCATGATCCCGGCCGTGATGGGGTCCTCGCCCTGGGCGCCCTGGAAGTAGAAGACGAAGACGAACAGAAGCGCGAAGCGGGAGAGCCCGTTGATGAAGGCCGCGGCGCTTGCCGCCGCGAACAGCCGGTTGCGGAACAGGTCGAGATCGAGCATCGGCGCGCGCCCTCGATGCTCGATCAACACGAACAAGGGGAGGAGGACCGCGGAGGCGGCAAGGCTGCCGATGACGGCGGGATCGGCCCACCCGGTGAGGCCGCCGCGCGAGAGGCCGTACACCAGGCCCGTCAACCCGAGGACGAACGTGATGCTGCCTCCCAGATCCAGTCCTCGCACCGTGTCGCGCGCCGCGAGCTCCCGCAGCACGAGGGCAGCCCACAGCGCGCCCGCCAGCGCGAGTGGCACGTTGAACCAGAAGACCCACTGCCACCCGATCGGCACCAGGGCGCCGCCGATCACCGGGCCGATCACGAGCCCGACCGCTGCGATCATCGTGTTCGTCCCCATCGCGAGGCCGAGCTGCTCCCGCGGGAACGCATCCGTCACCAGCGCCGGCCCGTTCGCGAAGATGAACGCTCCGCCGACTCCCTGGAGCACGCGCCAGAAGATCAGCTGGCCGCCGCTGTCCGCGAAGCCCGCGCCCAGGGACGCCAGGGCGAAGATCACGAAGGCGGCGACGAAGGACGATTTCCGGCCGAACAGGTCCGACAGCCGCCCCGCCGTCAGCACGAGCACGGTCGACGAGATCATGTACGCGAGCACGACCCACACGAGCTCCAGCAGGGTCGTGCCCAACGCCCGCTCGAGCTCGGGCAGCGCGATGATCAGCGTCCCCGAGTTCGTCGCCACGAGCAACATGCCGAGGCTCGTGCACGACAGTGCCCACCACTTGTAGCGATCTCCCGTATCGCCGCCCATCGCAGACCCTGAAAATCGATTCTTTACGTGCACGTCAGCTTTACGGTAGCAATCGTCAGGCGCCGGCCGGCGACTTCAGCGGCCGGCGACCTCGTCGCGCCGACTACGTGTGGGCGACGAGCGCGTAGTCCTGCGGGCCGAACACGATCTCGTTCAAGCGGGCGACGTTCGCGTCGAGCGCGAGCCGGGCGTCGTCGAAGGCAGGATCCGCAGGGAGCGTGACAGGTCGCAGCCGCTCTTCGTCCGGTGGGGCGTTCAGGAACCGCAGCTCCGTCGACCGGAAGCCCGCCTGGCGGGCGAGCATGGCCAGCGTCTCCGGCACGAGCGGTTGCGCGTGGGTGAGGTCGGCGAAGTAGTTCTTGAGCGCCACGAGCGACAGGGGATTCATCGTCTCGGCGACGAGCACTCCGCCGGGACGGAGCTTCGCGCAGACCAGCTCGAGGAGCCGGACGAGCGGGGCCGGTGGCAGATGCTCCACGACCTGCGCGGCGAAGACCCCTCCGAGCGACCCGTCCTCGAGCCGCTCGAGATGGGCCAGCGCGTCGTCCTGCTCGACGGCGAGACCCTCGGACCGGCAGATCTCGACCATGTCGGCGTCCTGGTCGACACCCGTCGCCTCGATACCGGCCTCGCGAAGGAGGGAGAGGAACTCGCCGCGTCCGCAGCCGATGTCGAGCACGGGCGCAGCCTCGGAGAAGTCGGCGACGTAGGGCCGCTGGCGCTCGCGGATGTCTGCTCGGGAGCCGCGCATGCGCGCCTCGAACGCGAAGTAGTCGAGCGGAGGCGGCGGCACGGAAACCGTCGACGAGGCCTCTACGCGGCCGGACGGGGCGGCCGAGACCCCGGCTGCCGCCCGCGACGCGCGCTCCAGGCGGAGCAGGCGCTCCTCGAGCTCCTGCAGCAACCGCTCGTCGGTGCGCAGCTCGATTTGCTCGTACAGGTCGTCGATCAGCTTGAGCGTCACGTCGTTGAAGTCGCGTTGTGCGTCGACGATCGGCGCGACGTACCAGCGAACGAGCGGTCGGACCAGGCGTTTCGCGGGCGCGGTCAGGAGACCGCGCGCGCCGGATCGGCGGGGCTGCGGTCGATCGGCGTGCACCGGCCACAGGCGCTCGGCCCGCTCGCGATCGCGGAGCCCCGGGCCGCTCGCGCCGTCCCCGCTCTCGGGCGCAGACATCGGTGCGAGTCTAGGACGTTCCGGCGGACGAGCTCGGACCCGCCATCCTCCTCGGATCGTGACCCGACGCTCGCGCCGTGAGCATCAGCCCGTCCGG
>Ga0157372_10004293_pt1 | contig 15236 bp, 14 predicted proteins | sample C55metaG_FD_115307 | JGI IMG/M metagenome (GOLD analysis project Ga0157372, IMG submission 115307) | Corn rhizosphere microbial communities from Kellogg Biological Station, Michigan, USA - C5-5 metaG | ecosystem: Host-associated > Plants > Roots > Rhizosphere > Soil | place: USA: Michigan... | reverse complement strand
CGACCGCTTCGCTGCGCGCAAGGCCGTGCTCGCCGATCTCGACGCAGCCGGGCTCCTGGTCGAAACCAAGAAACACAAATTGCAGGTGCCGATCAGCCAGCGCTCGGACGCGGTGATCGAGCCCATGCTGACCGACCAGTGGTTTCTCGATCTCACCAGCGATGTGCGCGTCGACGGCAAGCCCGGCCCCGGCGGTCGCAAGGCAATCACCGAGCCTGCACTGAATGCCGTGCGAAACGGCGACGTCAAATTCGTTCCGGAGAACTGGACGACGACGTACAACCAGTGGCTCGAAAACATCCAGGACTGGTGCGTCAGCCGGCAGCTCTGGTGGGGCCACCAGATTCCGGCGTGGTACGACGAGGAAGGCAACATCTTCGTCGGCGAAAACAAAGACGACGCGCTCGCGCACGCGACGATGAAACCCGTTGGCGCGCTGCGTCAGGATGATGACGTGCTCGACACCTGGTTCTCGTCCGCGCTGTGGCCGTTCTCGACACTCGGCTGGCCCGGTGAAACGCCCGAGCGCGCGGCCGAATGGGAACAGTTCAAGGTGTTTCTGCCGTCGAGCGTGCTGGTCACCGGCTTCGACATCATCTTCTTCTGGGTCGCGCGCATGGTCATGGCGACTTTGTACTTCACCAAGCAGGTGCCGTTCCGCGAGGTCTACATCAACGCGATCGTGCGCGATGCGGAAGGCCAGAAGATGTCGAAGTCGAAAGGCAACACGATCGATCCGCTCGATCTGATCGACGGCATCGACGTCGAATCATTGGTCAGCAAGTCGACAGCATCGTTGCTGATTCCGCAGGTGCGCGAGAAGGTCGAAAAACGCATTCGCAAGGATTATCCCGACGGCATTCCCGCGGTCGGTGCCGATGCGCTGCGCTTCACGTTTGCCGCGCTTGCGACCTATGGACGCACGATCAATTTCGATCTCAAGCGCGCGGACGGCTACAAGAATTTCTGCAACAAGCTGTGGAACGCGGCGCGGTTCGTGTTGATGAATTGCGGAGAGCCGGGATTCGAGATTCGAGATTCGGGATCGGCGGCGAAACCGGCGACAGAAGCGGAGCGCTGGATCCTGACGCGGCTCAATCGAACGCTCGCCGAGGTCGAAACGCATTTCTCGACGTATCGATTCGATCTGCTTGCGCAAGCGCTCTACGAATTCACGTGGAATGAATTCTGCGACTGGTTCGTCGAGCTTTCCAAGCCGGCTTTGAACGGCAGCGACTCTACGGCCGCGGATTCGACACGACGCACGCTGCTCGTTGTACTCGAAGCGCTGCTGCGCGCGCTGCATCCGATCATTCCGTTCATCACGGAGGAAATCTGGCACGAAGTCGCGCCCGCACTCATGCGGTCCGCGACCGCCAGCAACAGACCGGCATCCATGCCGGACTTTTCAACGCAGAGCATTTCGCTGCAGGCCTATCCGCGCGCTGCTGATTTTGCGGTCGACGACGCCGCCGAAGCGGAAATCGAATGGCTGAAGGCTGTGTTGGCCCAGGTACGACGCATCCGCAGCGAAATGAACATCGCTCCGAACAAGGCGATTCCGCTCGTGTTCGCCAGCGGCAGCGCGAGCGATCGGGCTCGCTCGTCGAAATTCGCCGATTCGATCGGATTCCTTGCGCGTGCCGAATCGCAACGATGGCTGGAGCCCGGCGAAGCGGAACCGGCGGCCGCGGCGGCGATCGTTCGCGAGATGAAGCTCCTTATTCCGCTCGCCGGCCTGATCGACCTCGATGCCGAACGCGCGCGACTCGCACGCGAAATCGAGCGCCTCGAAGGTGAGATCGAGAAGTCCAAAGCCAAGCTCGGCCGCTTCGGTCCGAATACTCCGGCGGCCGTTGTCGAGCAGGAGAAGGAACGGCTCGCTGACCGCGCGGCGACGATTGCCGGTTTGCGTGAGCAGGCTGCGCGACTGGAAAAGGTTTAGCGCATCGCGCGCAGCGCATGCATCCCTGTCCCGCTTACGGGAGAGGCGGCGCACGCCTCGGGTGAGGGGAAGCCCTCACCCTGCCCTCTCCCGCAAGAGAAAGAGGGTTCCTAGTCCGCAAGCGGGAAGGAGTTGGCGGCTTAAGGCTCGAGCAATTCCATCGCCATCACGACCGCATCTTCGCGCCCGCGCTTGGCCGGGTAATAGTTCGGTCGTCGCCCGATCTCGTTGAAACCCATCGACTCGTACAGCGTGATCGCACGCGGATTCGACGGACGCACTTCGAGGAACACGCGCTCCGCGCGATGCCAGCGCGCGAGATCGAGAAGTCTCAATACGATGCGGCGGCCATGACCGCGACGCTGTTCTTCCGGCGTGACGCATACGTTGAGGATGTGCGCCTCGCGCGCAGCCGCGGAGAGCACGCCGTAGCCGATGATTTCCGCTGGCCTAGCCAGGACCCAGCATTCGTAGCCGGCGCGCAGGCAGTCGTTGAAGATGCCATGCGTCCACGGAAAGGCGTATGCAGACATCTCGATCGCGGCGACGGTTTCGAGATCGTCCGCGCGCATCGGACGGAAATTCGGAAACGGTTCCTTGAGGATCGCGACCACGTCTGCCAAGCCTTCGTTACGGGTTGACTTCAGTCGATTGGCCGCGCGAATCCGCCGGCGTTTCCATTTGGTGAGCGGCACTGAAGCGCATCGCGGGTCCAACTTTATAACGGGCCGGCCCTGGTCGCGAATTTAGGGTCTTTTTGTCGGATGGTTTGGCCACTTCGTCGCGGATCGCGTGCCTGCACGGAGCCCTTTCATGCCGCAAGGCGGTCAGTTGGCCTGCCCGACGCCTCGTTGCCGCAGTACGCGGATCATTCGCCTGAGCTCGCTCCACAAGGCTCGCTTGGCAGCGCCATTGCCCACGATACTTGCGACATCGGCCGCCGAAATCCAGTGCACGCGTTGCGCGCGATCGGCCGGCAACGCTGCGCCGACTTCGCGAGCGAGATTCTTGCCGAACACGACCAAGCCCGGCGCATCGCCGATGACCGCGCCGATTTCCCTGACATCGCCGATCACGCCGTCGATGCGGGCGAACGCCAGCGCGCGGCGCGCTTGAGCCAGCAATGTTTTTTCGGAGGCGTCCTGCACGCGCGCGACGAGCGCGACGTGTGCGGGCGCGCCTTTGCTCGCGCCAATGGTTGCCGATTCGACCATGCCGCCCGCCGCCGCGTCAGTCGTGGCGCTTGCGCTCGACTTCGAACGAGGAACATAGACATCGATCCCCATCTCGCCAAGCAACCGCAGGCGCGCATCATCGAGCATGCTCTTGTCCCTTCTTGCGCAGATCTGCGTAGAACTGCGCGAAGATCTGATCGAGCGCCGCGCCGTACGCATCGACGGCCGCCTTGATATCCGCTCCAGAGGTCGGAAGCTCGGCGCGGTAGTAATCGTCGATCATCGGCAAGCCGTCGATGTCGTCGGCGCGCAATTTCAGCGCGACGGTTGCGTTGAACCCGCCCGAGCCATTCGGCGCACGATCGAAACGCAGGATCACGCCGGAAATGCGAATGGCCGGATGACTCGCGGGCAGCTGATCGGTGACGTCACCGGCGATCTTCGTTTCGCGCAACTCAAGGATCAGGCGCCGCTGCAGAACACGCGTCGGCGGATCGGTCCACAGCTGATAGTGGTATTGGCGCAGCTGCTCGGCCGACGGATCGAGTGCGTACACCAACGCTTGATCCGCGTACAGCCCATCGGCGCCGAACACGTCGACGACGATATCGCCGAACAGAGGCGACGGCGCGGTTTCCAGCGGTTGCGGCCGCGGCAGCCTGAAATACGTGAAATCCGGGACCGTCGGCGAACCGCAACCGCAGAGTGCGACAACCGCCAGCACAGCTATCCAGCGCGGTTTCATTGCGGCTCTTCCTCAACTTTGTCGGCTTTGGGCGCGATGATCAGGCGATTCGGATGCGTGCGGATCTCGCGGCTGAACTCATCGAGGTTGCGGCTCGAGGATTCCAGATGGTGCGTGATCACGTCCATGCGCGCAGACAAAGCCTCAAGCACGCTGGAAAGATCCTGCACGGAGCTGCGCACATCGGGCCGGTTTTCCTTCGCGATGCCTGCGATCTCGCCGAGCGCCTGATCGAGCGTCTCGCGCGTCTTGCGCAATTCGGTGCTGAGCTTGCTGACTTCGCCGAGAATCGCGCCGACCTGCGCTCGATTCTCGGGTTTCAGCACATCGTTCATCGAATCCGCGACGACATTCAACCGGCCGAGCAGCGCGCGCGTCTGCTCGAGGATCTGCGGCGTTGTCTTGTCGATCGCGCCGGTGATCGAATCGACGCGCTGCGACAGCGTGCGGATCAGCGGCGTGATCTGGTTGCGCGTGAGCTCGCTGATCTGGCCGGCGAGCTCGTTCATCGCAGCGAAAATATCGGCGCCTTCGATGCCTTTGAGTTCGCCGCCAGGCGGCAATGCCTCGGGACTGCTGCCTTCGGTGATGCCCACCGACACATCGGCGAGCAATCCGGTCGACTGCAGATGCGCGGGACTGTCCTTCGGAATCGGCCAATCGCGGCGGATCGCGAGATCGACCTTGTAACGCGTGCCGTCCGACGTTCGTTCCGGCGTGATGCCGTTGACCTGACCGATGCGATAACCCTGATAGAACACCGGCGCGCCGTAACGAAGGCCCGTCACGTTGCGATAGCGCACGAGATAGCCGGTCGTCGCGCCGGTGCGCCCCGTGATCAGCGCGAGGCCGACCAGAAGCAGCACGATCGCAGCCAGGACTACGGCGCCGACCAGCGTGTAGTTGACGGTATCGCGTTTCACGTTCCTCCCCCGGACACGGACTCTATCAGGCCTCTTCTTCCGTGAGGCGCTTCAGGTAAGCATCGGCATCGACATGAATCTCGCGCGGCCGCCGATTCAGGAGATCCTGAATGCGCTCATTGTTGGCCGCACGCACCGCGGCAACCGTGCCGGTCATCAAGATCTCGCCCTGATCCAGCACCGTGATCGTATCGGCGATCTTGAACGCGCTTTCGAGCTCGTGCGTGACCACGACGATGGTCATCCGCAGCGCATCGCGAAGGCGCAGGATCAACTCGTCGAGCTCGGCAGAGACGACCGGATCGAGACCGGCGGATGGCTCATCGAAGAATAGGAGCTTGGGGTCCATCACGATCGCACGCGCCAGCGCCGCGCGTTTGACCATGCCGCCCGAAAGCTGGCTCGGCATCAGATCCTGGAAGCCGCCGAGGTTGACGACCTCGAGCTTGAGCCTGCTCATGATGCGGATGGTCGACGGATCGAGCCTGGTGTGTTCGCGAAGCGGCAGCGCGACGTTCTCGCCCACCGTCAGCGATGTCAGCAACGCACCGCCCTGAAACGAAACGCCGATCCGACGGTGCAGGTCGAGCATCTCGCGCTCGCTCGCATTCCTCAAATCGATGCCGAGCAGGCGCACGGTTCCACTGCGCGGACGCTGCAGACCGAGCAGGTGCCGAAGCAGCGTCGACTTGCCCGAGCCCGATCCACCCATGATCACGCGGATCTCGCCCGGGTTGACCGAGAAATCGACGCCGTGCAGCACGCGCCGACGGCCGTACCAGGCTTCGAGTTTTTCGACTTCGATGAGTGGGGCTACAGCCGCGTTCATGCGAGTCCGGATCAGGCCACACGACGATGCGAGGAGCGCGAGCGACGCCGGCGCTGTGGCGCGACGGAAACGCGCAAACCGAACGCGCCGAGAATGCTCGTGAGCGTGTCGTAGCGCGGATTCCCCTTTTCGCTGAGCGTGCGATACAGCGTCTCGCGACTCAGCCCCGTCCGTTCCGCGAGAACGGCAAGCCCGCCGAGCGCGTCAGCGACTGTGCGCAGCGCAACCGGCATGGCGCGCGGATCGCCGTCTTCGAGAACGGCCTCGAGATAGGCGGCGATCTCGTTCTCGTTACGCAGGTGGTCAGCGACGCGGAAGGGGCCGCTCACTGCGTTCTTGATAATCCTTCCAGTACTCATGTGCTGTCTCGATATCACGTTTCTGTCTGCGTTTGTCGCCACCGCACAGGAGGATCACGAGCTGATCGCCATCCTCTGCGCAGTAGATCCTGTACCCCGGTCCATGATCGACCCGCAGCTCGAAGACGCCATGTCCTACCGACTTCCAGTCGCCGCGAAGGCCAATGCTCAACCGATCGACTCGTGCCAGCACGCGCGCTCGTGCAGATGAATCCCGAAGCGCATCGATCCACTCGCTGAGTGGGCGCCGTCCGTTGCGCGTGTGGTATTCCCTGACTTTCGTCATTGTAGCTTAAAAGCTAAATCTAAGCATGCAACGTCGGATTACCTGTTCAGGAAGAACGAAAAAATCATGTCCGCGACGATGATCCAGCAAATCGCCAGCACCACCGAGCGCGTCGTCGCGCGACCAACGCCTTCGGCGCCGCCTGCGACCGAGAAGCCGGTGCTGACCCCGATCAGCGTGATCAACACGGCGAACACGACGCTCTTGGCTAGACCCTGCCAGATATCGCCTGGAGCGAGCAGCGACATGGTTTGCAACAGATACGCGGTCGGCGTGACATTGAGCGCGGGTGCGCAATAGATCGCTGCGCCGAAAATCGCGATCGCGTTCGCGAAGATCGTCAGCGCCGGCAGCATGATCAGCATCGCGATGAGTGCGGGCGCGACGAGATAGCGCACGGGCTCGATGCCCATCACCGCGAGCGCATCGACTTCCTGCGACACGGTCATCGAACCGATGCGCGCGGCCAGTGCCGATCCCGAGCGGCCGGCGACGAGGATCGCGGTAATGAGCGCACCGAATTCGCGCGTGACCGATTTGGCTACCGCGATGACGACCTGCGATTGCGCGCCGAACTCACTGAGCGCCGCGATGAACTGGATGCCGAGCATGATGCCGACGGTCATCGAGAGCAGGGCCACGATCGGAAGGGCATCGGCGCCGATCTCGCGCATCTGCCGGATGATCGCAGCGAGACGCACGGGCTGGCCTTCGCGCCAGCCGAACAAACTGAGACGCAGCGCATCCAGAAGCAGCATCGCCGCGTAACCGATCCCGCCGAGCGCGCCGAGGCTCGCGCGGCCGAGGCTCGCCAGCGGGCGCGTGATCGACGGCATTCCGCTCAGCCTCCGCTGACCGCTGCCGCATCCGGAACGATCAGGAACACGCGATCGAGCCGCGCGAGCTCCAGCACCGCGCGCACGGCATCGCTGACCGCAACGAGTGCGAAGCGACTGCCGCGCGCCCGCGCGCTCTGGAAACCTTCGACCAGCGCGGCGATCCCGGATGAATCGATGTAGCTCACTTCGGAAAGCTCGACGCCGACTGCCGGATTCTTCTCGAGCGCGGCGAGCACTGCCTGACGCACTTGCTGCGACCACGACAGATCGACCTCGCCACGCAAGCGAATCAGCAGGATGCCGTCGTACATTTCGCTATCGATGCCGCTCATGCGAACCTCTTCGGTGTGCGACGCGGCATCCGGCCGCGTTGTTTCGAACCTGCATTTTCGACTCGCGTCGCGTTCGTCATGCTGCGCATGCGACGCGGCAGCGTAATCCGTCTCCGGCACAACATTTCATGATGAGGCGCTCACGATGAAGCGTCCTCGATGCGTTTGCGCAGAACCAGCCGGTTGCCGCTGCGTCCGGACGCCGGCTCCAAATGCCACGAATCCATGACCGTGTCGATCAGCGCGATGCCGAGCCCGCCGGCGCGACACTCGCCGAGCGGTTTCGGGCGCATGCACCCGGGATCGACACATGGCGCATCGTCGGTCAACTCGAAGCTCAGCACATCATCCGTGCGACTGACGCGAAGGCCGATGCCGCCGCCGCCCGTCGCGCCGTACGCGTGCCGGATGATGTTCGCGCAGGCTTCGTCGACGGCGAGCACCAGCCGATCGCGCAGCGAGGGCTCGACGCCGAGCTGGTCGAGCAGCTTGCGCAGCGCGTTGCGCATCTCGCGCAAAAATTCGGCGCGCGCAGGCATGTGATGCTCGAGCAGAACCTGCGCGTCGTGCTTACGCGGTTTTTCGACCAGCAGCAGCGTCGTATCGTCGACCAGCTTCAGATGTTTCAGATCCGACAGCAGCGCGCGCAGCCGCGCATCGGGTGCGGCGGTCGCGTGACGCGCGATCAGGTCGCGCACGCCGGCGCTGCCGAGGCGCGACCCGTCCGCAGTGCGCACGTCGGTCGCGCCGTCGGAGAACGCATACATCGCGCCGCCGTTGAGGTCGACCTCGTGCTGCTCGAACGCAATGCCGGCGACGATGCCTAGCGGCGGTCCGCCCGATGGGTACTCGGAGAATGCGCCGCGCCGATAAACCAGCACCGGCGGAAACCCCGCGCCGGCGAACTGCACGTTCGTGCCGTCTTTGTTGCAATAGCCGACCAGGGCGCAGACGAAGCGGCCATCGTGTGTCGTCTCGCAGAGCTCCTCGTTGGCTCGCGTGAGCCACGCGCTCGGCGCGATGCCGTCCTTGCCGGCCCAGCGCAACAGGCTCGCCGCGCGGATCATCAACAGCGCGGCGTCGAGGCCCTTGCCCGAAATGTCGCCGGCGACGAAACCGATGCGGCCGTCGGCGAGCTCGAAATAATCATAAAAATCGCCTGAGATCTCGTGCGCCGGCAGATTGACGCCGAGCACCGGAAAGCCGCCGCGGCGTCGCTTCGGCAGCAGCGATTTCTGCAGTTTGCGTGCGAGATCGAACTCGCGCTTCATGCGCTGCTGTTCGACCAGATCGTTGGCCATGCGCGCGTTGTTGATCGCGAGCGCGGTCGGCGCGGCGAGAAGGCGCAGCATCTCGGCGTCTTCGGCGTTGAACGCGCGGCCATCGCGCCGGTTGACCAGCTCGATCGCTCCGATCGGTCCCGCCGCGGTGCTGAGCGGCGCGCACAGAAGGCTCGTCGTGACAAAACCGCTGCCTTCATCTCCGGCGCGCCACACGCGCGGATCGGTGCGCGCGTCGGCGACGATCTGAGTCACGTTCTGCTCGACGGCAAGACCGACCACGCCCTGCCCGATGGCCAGACGCACGCCGGTCATGTCGACCGGGCCGACACAAATGCGGCATTCGAGCACGCTCGTCGCGGGATCGATCAGGAACAGCGATGCGCCTTCGGCCTGCATGAAATCGGCGACGCGATTGATCGCATCGGGCAGTGTCTTGCGCAAATCGAGCGACACCGCGAAGGCCTGCGAAAGATCGGCAAGAAAGGCGAGCGTGCGCGCCGCGTCGGCGGCATGCGAGGCTGCGGGCGGCGGCGCTGCGCGGCGTGCGAGTTTCATGTCTCGCGTCGCTCCGCGCTGCGCGATGCGCGCCGACCACGATGGCGGATGCGGCCCATCAGCGTCAGCACCGGACCCGAAACGACGTAGAGCGCGGCGATCGCGAACAGCACCAGCGCGGTGTTGACGTATAGCGCGACGATGATCAGCACGACCGCCGGAATCCAGATGAAAGGCACGCGATCGGACTTCGGCCAGGCCTTGAAACTGAAGTAGCGCACGCGGCTCACCATCAGGAGACCGCTGATGACGGCGACGAATGGCGTCAGGAATTGCACGTCGACGCCGTCGAAGCCGAATTCCTCCACGGCCCACAGGAACGACATGCAGAGGCCCGCGGCCGCTGGACTCGCGAGTCCCTGGAAGTAACGCTTGTCCGCGACGCCGACCTGCGTGTTGAAACGCGCGAGCCTGAGCGCCGCGCACGCCGCGTAGATGAATGCCGCCGCCCAGCCAACCTTGCCCCAGGCCGATCCATAGGCCTTGAGCGACGACAGCGACCACGTATACAAGACCAGCGCCGGCGCGAGGCCGAAGCTGACCATGTCCGACAGGGAATCGTATTGCACGCCGAATTCGCTCTGCGTGCCGGTCAGGCGGGCGACGCGCCCGTCGAGCCCATCGAGGATGCTGGCGACGAACACCGCGATGGCCGCCTCGACATAGCGCCCGCCGATCGCGGCCACGATCGCGTAGAAACCGGCGAACATCGCGCCCGTCGTGAACAGGTTCGGCAAGAGGTAGATACCACGCGGCGGTTTGCGGGCGCCGGCCGACGACGGGTCCATTTGCATCCCGGGGTGAATCCACCGTGAAATAGCCTGAGAAGAGTGTACCTGATCGCTGTTTTGTGGCGGTTTTGCTTGTGTCATGCCACGACTGGTGCTATCCAGTGCGTCACGACCAGGCGCAGCCCCGAGCGCCGGACCGCGTATGCGGAGGACGATCATGAAAGCCCCCTTGCTCCTGCTGGTGCTGCTGGCCGCCGGCGTCTCGGCGTCGGCCTCGCAGGTCTATGCGTGGACGGACGCGAACGGCACCCGCCATTTCTCGGACTCGCCGCCGCCGGCCAGCGCCAATGCCCAGAAGATCAAAGTGCGCGGCAGCCTGACATCGACCGAGGACGCTGCACCGCCGCAAGTGATCGCGGACGCGACTCCGAAGGCCCCCGACGCGCCGGTTGCACCCAGCAATCCGAACAAGCCGCTGGTGGACAGTCCCGAGAACCGCGCCAAGCAGTGTCAGCTCGCGCGCTCCAACCTTGCCCTTCTGCAGACCAACTATCAGGTCAGCGCGCCGCAGGGCGACGACGGCAAGGCGCAAGTGCTCGACGAGAACGGCCGCAAGCAGGCCATCGATCGCGCCGCGGACCAGGTCGCGTTCTACTGCAAGTAGCGCAGGCGCGTCGTGCGGCGCCCGGTTTGCATCCCGACCGCGACTGGGCGCAGCAGCATTCCTTTGATGGTTGTGCTGGGCCTCGTCGCGGGGCTCGCCGGGTGGTGGTATTTCGCGCCTCGATCGATGCCGGATTGGCTGGCTCGATCGATGCCCGCCTCGCCTTCTCTCGGACCTCCGCTCTACAAGTGGCACGATGACAAGGGACGGCTGCACGTCACCGATCAGCCACCCGCCGATCGACCGTACGAGACGGTTCGCTACGACCCGAAGACGAACGTCGTTCCGGACGGCAAGACGCCCTAGACGCTTCGGTATGTATCGCGGCACTGCGCGGTGCGACTGCTAGAATCCGCGGCCCCCGATTGCATCGAGCGTCACATGCGTCTTTCGCGTTTTCATCTCGCGACCGTCAAGGAAGTGCCGGCCGACGCCGAGATCGTCAGCCACCAGCTGATGCTGCGCGCCGGCATGGTGCGCAAGCTCGCGGCCGGCATCTACACCTGGAGCCCGCTCGGCTTGCGCATCCTGCGCAAGGTCGAGGCGGTGGTACGCGAAGAAATGAATCGCGCCGGCGCGATCGAGCTCCTGATGCCGGCGGTGCAGCCGAAAGAGCTCTGGGACGAAACCGGCCGTTGGGAGAAATTCGGCGGCCAGCTGCTCAAGATCAAGGATCGCAAGGACGCCTGGTATTGCTTCGGGCCGACGCACGAGGAAGTCATCACCGATTTCGCGCGCAACGAGCTCAAGAGCTATCGCCAGCTGCCGGTCAATTTCTATCAGATCCAGACCAAGTTCCGCGACGAGATCCGCCCGCGCTTCGGCGTGATGCGTGCGCGCGAATTCTTGATGAAAGACGCGTACTCGTTCCATCTCGATGCGGCCGACCTCGCGCGCGAATACCGCAACATGTACGAGACTTACGCGCGAATTTTCACGCGCCTCGGTCTCGCATTCCGCGCCGTGCAGGCCGACACCGGCGCAATCGGCGGCAACGCGAGCCACGAATTCCAGGTACTCGCCGATTCAGGCGAAGATGTGATCGCATTCGCGAGCGGTTCGGATTACGCCGCGAACATCGAGATGGCCGAAGCCGTCGCGCCGGCGCAATCGCGCGCGCAAGCCACAGCCGCGCTTGAACGCGTCGCGACGCCGACCCAGAAAACGATCGAGGAAGTGTGCGCGTTCCTCAAGATCGATGCGGCGCAATGCATCAAGACGATCATCGTGCGCGGCGCGGAAGGACTCGTTGCGCTGTGCGTGCGCGGCGATCACGAAATCAACGAAGTGAAAGCGGCGAAACTCGCCGAATTGCCGGGCGAATCCGTGCTCGCGGACGAAAACGCGATTCTCGCGGCGACCGGCGTGCGACCAGGTTCTATCGGCCCGGTCGGATTGCCGGATTCGATTCCCGTCATCGTCGATCGGAGCGCGGCGGTGCTCGCGGATTTCGTCTGCGGCGGCAATCAGGACGGAACGCACTATCGCGGCGCCAACTGGATTCGCGACGCGCGCATCACACGCATCGCCGACATCCGCAAAGTCGTCGAAGGCGATCCTTCACCGGACGGCGGCGGCGCGCTCAAGATCGCGCGCGGCATCGAGGTCGGACATGTGTTCCAGCTTGGACAGAAATACGCCGAGTCGATGGCTGCGAGCGTGCTCGATGACGGCGGCAAGAATGCCGTGATGCACATGGGTTGCTACGGTATCGGCGTGAGCCGCATCGTCGCGGCCGCGATCGAGCAGAATCACGACGCCTCGGGCATCGTCTGGCCGGAACCGATGGCGCCGTGGCGCGTCGCGATCTGTCCGATCAACGCGCATCAGAGCGCAACGGTGCGCGAGGAAGCCGAGCGGCTCTATCGGGAACTCGTCGACGCCGGCGTCGACGCGGTGCTCGACGACCGCGGACTTCGGCCAGGTCCGATGTTCGCCGACATCGAACTGATCGGCATTCCGCATCGCATCGTCGTCAGCGAACGCGGTCTTGCCGCTGGAACGTTCGAGTACCGGCGGCGCAATGAATCCGAAAATCGCGCGTTGCAGCGCGCCGAGCTGTTCACGGCGCTCGCTTAGGCGAAATTCCGTTATGTTCGACCGGCGCGTCTGCGACTGACGGCGCATCGTTACTTGGCGCGCCTGGCGAGTCCGCGCAGTCGCCCGATCGCGCCGCCGATCCAGCCGAAATTCTTGACGCGTCCGAACAGACCGCCGAGTTTGCCGGCGGCCGTATACGCGCGACGCAGTTCCGCAAGCTCGACTTCGCGACTGTCGCTGATGCGATTTTCCCAGCGTCGTTTGATCTGCTGTTGCTGCACTTTGCTGCGCAGCTGTTTGCGATACGCTTCGGGCAAGTCCTCGCGCAGGAGCGTGTTCGGCTCGTGCATCAGATAGCGGCCGATCTGCTCGAAAAGCGCTTCATCGACCTGGGTTGGCGCGAGCGATTTGGTCGTCGTGTCGAAGCCGTCGAAGTTGCTGAAGCTGATGCGCAGGACACCGCTTTCGGCATCCGCATGAAATTGAGCGCCCAGTGGAATTCGGCCTTTGGCGCGGAAGGTCGCTCCGACAAGATCGCCGGCGGCGTCCTTGCGCGGCGCCAGCATGCCGCCGATGCGATGACGCTGAAAGAATCCTGACACCGCGCGCAGCCGGCTGGCGCCTTCCACTTCCACGGTCGGACATTCGTCGGTCGCGATCGCGCAGGCAAAATCGACCGAAATCTCGCGCGACGATGCCTGCTTATTGTCGCCAAGCCGATATTCGTGCTCGATGTAGCCGACGATTTCTCCGTAACCCGGCACGTGGTAATGCAGCGCGGTGCGCGGCTGCAATGCCTTGAGTCTCTGGATCAGCTCGCTCAAGAATGCCAGCAATCCTTCGAGTGCGGGTTCCAGGCGCTCGCGATATGCGACGTCGCGGTCGACCTTTCGGCGTGACGATTCGTCGGCGGCGAGTCCGCGCTTCTGGGCTTCCTGTTCGAGCTCGTCGAGCAACCCCACCGCAATTCCCCCGTATCGGCCAGCGCACAATTCCATTTCGCGACGCCGCGGGATTCAGTAACGCATGGCGACCGAGCCGATGATCTCGGCTGACGCGTCGCCCGCTGCGCTTGGATTTCCCTGGACCCCTACCCGTTTCGCGCGACCTTAATAGCAGCCGCCGCGTCAGGCAAGCGGGAGCCAGTCGACGATACGCGCGGAATTCTCCTCGTTTTCAGTGACGAACGGCACAGACTGCGCTTGCGGGCTCCGCTGCGACCCATCGCGCGTCGTGTTTTGTCTGCAATGCTTCGCTTTCCGGTTTTGCGCGTCACGCATCAAAGAGGCACGGTTTGGATCAAGCGCGCACGCGGGTCAGATGGAACGGGTTCTGCGGAGGCAACTTGCCTTACGCCAGCGTCTTTGTTTGCGCGCTAGCCGTGTCTCGCCCAGCCCTTATAATTCGCCGAGCTCGCGCCAAGCGCGCCGCGAAGCGGATTGCGAAAAAGCCAACGGATCGCACGCACGTATGAACAAGCCCATCTGGGAACCGAGCACGGAACGCATCGAGCGCGCGAACATGAATCGCTTCATGCGCTTCGTGCGCGAGAGCACCGGCAACGAGGACCTTCGCCGCTACGCGCCGCTCTATGACTTCTCCGTGCGCCATCCGGAGAAATTCTGGCCACTGGTGTGGGAATTCTGCGGAATCCGCGCGTCGGGCGATTTCACGCCGATACTCGTTGACGGCGACAAGATGCCCGGTGCGCGCTGGTTTCCGCAGGTCCGGCTCAACTTCGCGCAGAACCTCCTGCGCCACAAGGATGATCGTGCCGCGATCGTATTCCGCAACGAATGGGGACATCGCCGCGAGCTGAGCTACGCCGATCTGCACGTCGAAGTCGGTCGCCTCGCACGTGCGCTGAGAGAAATCGGTGTTGGCGTCGGCGATCGCGTCGCGGGTTTCATGCCGAATATTCCAGAAACCGTGATCGCAATGCTGGCGACGACTTCGCTTGGCGCGACATGGTCTTCATGCTCGCCGGATTTCGGCGTCACCGGCGTCGTCGATCGTTTTGGCCAGATTGCGCCGAAGGTGCTGTTCACTGCCGATACGTACGGCTACGGCGGCAAGCGTTTCGATTGCCTTGAAAAAATCCGCGGCGTGTTGGATGAGATTCCGAGCATCGAAAAGCTCGTCGTCGTGCCCTATTCCGGCGATGCGTTGAATCTGCAGGGTCTGCGCAACGCCATCGCATGGCCCGAGTTCGCCGGCGACGGCGAGCCGACGCTGCAGTTCGAGATGCTGCCATTCGACCATCCGATCTACATCATGTATTCGTCCGGAACGACCGGCGTGCCGAAATGCATCGTGCATGGCGCTGGCGGCACGCTGATCCAGCACTTGAAGGAACTCGTGCTGCACACCGATGTGAAACGCGAGGATCGGCTTTTCTATTACACGACGTGCGGCTGGATGATGTGGAACTGGTTCGTCTCCGGTCTCGCCGTCGGCGCGACGTTGATTCTCTATGACGGATCGCCCTCGCATCCCGACGGCAATGCACTCTGGGATCTCGCCGACGAGG
>Ga0157372_10004290_pt1 | contig 15242 bp, 11 predicted proteins | sample C55metaG_FD_115307 | JGI IMG/M metagenome (GOLD analysis project Ga0157372, IMG submission 115307) | Corn rhizosphere microbial communities from Kellogg Biological Station, Michigan, USA - C5-5 metaG | ecosystem: Host-associated > Plants > Roots > Rhizosphere > Soil | place: USA: Michigan... | reverse complement strand
TTCATTCATCCGTTTGCCTGAACGCATGTAAAAAGGCACTCCTTGCCAGCGCCAGTTATCTATATAAAACTTTACTGCTGCAAAGGTTTCAACATTTGAATCAGGAGACACATCAGGTTCCTGCCTGTAGCCCGGCACTTTTTTATCTTCTATCCAGCCTTCGCCATATTGCCCACGCACAGCATATTTATGCACTTGTTCCGGCACTATCCTTCTTACGGCATTTAGTACATCTACTTTGCGGTTGCGTACTTCATCAGCTTCAAAAGAAACAGGCGGCTCCATGGCTATAAGGCAGAGCAGTTGCAGCAAGTGGTTTTGTATCATATCGCGCAAGGCGCCGGCAGTTTCATAATAGTTACCGCGGTTCTCTACTCCTAATTGCTCTGAGACCGTTATCTGTACATGGTCAATATAATTACGGTTCCAGACAGGTTCAAACATAGCGTTGGCAAAACGAAAGGCCAGGATATTCTGCACTGTTTCCTTACCCAAATAGTGATCTATACGGTATATCTGCGACTCGTCAAACAGACCATGTAAAAGATCGTTCAAATGGCGGGCACTATCTATATCATGACCAAAAGGTTTTTCTACAACAATGCGGCTCAGCTCTTTGTTCTCTAATAAACCGCCCTCTCCTATTTTTGTTGCGATCTCTTCAAAAAACATGGGTGGCACTGCCATGTAATAAATACGGTTCACCGGCTCACCCCATTCTTTTTCAAATTTGTCGACCTCCTTCTTAATGTTGCTATAAGTCACAGGATTGGCAAAGTCACCCTTGCTATAATTCATACACTTGTTGAACTTCTCCCAATCTTCCTTTTTTGCCTTTCCCCTGCGCGAAAACTTATCAATGCCCTCATGCATTTTTTTCTTGAACTGGTCGTTTGATATATCTGTGTGTGCAACACCCATTACTGCAAAGTGTTCCGGGAGCCATCCATCGAGGTACAAGTTAAAAATAGCAGGCATCAGCTTACGCCAGGTAAGATCGCCCGCAGCGCCAAATATTACTATGACAGTAGCATTGATTTTATTTTTTTGTTCCATTGCTTTCTTTTTGCATCCATTGGGTATGGAAAATTCCTTCACGATCAGTACGCTCATAAGTGTGCGCACCAAAATAATCGCGTTGTGCCTGTATGAGATTGGCAGGAAGCCATGCGCTTCTGTACCCGTCAAAATATGCGAGCGATGACATCATAACAGGCATAGGCACACCTGCATTAATTCCAGCTTTTAACGCTAGACGTAGCTCGTCCTGGCTAATATTTAGTTGTTTAGCCATCTCCTCATCAACAATCAGATTTGACAGATGAGAACTGGCTGTGAATGCTACCATTATCAGCTCCAATAATTGGGATCGGATAATACAGCCACCGCGCCAAATGCGCGCAACATCGTCCAGTTTTATTCCGTAATTGTATTCTTTAGAGGCATGTGTCAACAGGCTCATACCCTGCGCATAAGTAACAATAAAGCCAAAGTATAGTGCATCCTCCAGCCAGTTCACTAACTCAATTGGGTTGTCGCCAAAGCTTTTCCCATGCAGGTCTAATATTTTCCCGGCAGCTACTCTTTCTTTTTTCAATGATGAAAGATCACGGGCAGATACTGCAGCATCTATATTTGGTATCGGCAAATGAAAATCCATGGCGCTTTGGGAAGTCCACTGCCCTGTGCCGTTCTGCTTTGAAGCATCAAGGATCATATCTACAAGGCTATGCTCTGTTACATTATCCTTTTGCGCAAAAATGTCGGCAGTAATTTCTATCAGATAAGACTTAAGCCTGCCTTCGTTCCATTGGGCAAATATTTTATGAAGTTCCTCATTGTTCATCCCAGTGCATGCCTTCATAAGATGGTAGCTTTCCGCAATGAGCTGCATCAACCCGTATTCAATGCCATTGTGTACCATTTTCACGTAGTGGCCTGCTGATCCTGAACCCAGAAAAGTTACACATGGCTCACCGTTGGCTTTTGCAGCAATATCTTTTAGCATAGGCGCTACACGATCATAAGCTTCTTTTGCACCACCAGGCATAATGCTGGGTCCGTTACGAGCTCCATACTCACCACCGGAAATACCAACACCCATAAAGTGAATATTTTCATCTGCAAGTTCTTTAATGCGCCTGTCTGTATCTGTATAATGAGAATTGCCGCAATCCATGATCAGATCGTTGTCATTAAGGAAAGGCTTTAATTCTGCAACAACAGCATCCACAGCTTTTCCCGCAGGTACCAACAACATGATTACCCGTGGCGATTTAAGTGTCTTAATAAAATCTTCAACGCTATGCGTACCGATTACCACACGGCCTTCAGCATTTTCCTCAAGCGCCTTTATCTTAGCCTCATCTTTATCAAAACCGGCTACACTATAACCTTTATCGCACATATTATATACAAGATTTTGACCCATAGTGCCTAAGCCTACCATTCCATAATCATATTGCTGTTGCATTGTCATTTATTTTGAAATATACATGTACTGATAAAGTCTTTTGCATGATCGATTCCCTGGAAATGCAAAGTTTGTAGTCCAAACTCATACCCCACACGAACTAATAAGGCTCTGTCATCAACATATAAGGCATGTTGCGGCACTACCTGCGAAATATCGCAGGCCAGTTTTAAAATAGCATGGCTTGGTTTGTGCAATCGTACATAACAGGATGATATATAAGCATCGAAGAGCTCATTCAAACCAAACTTTTTGATTCGATATTCATTCAGCTCGCGGCCCTCATTACTTACAGCAATGACTTTAAGCTTATACTTCTCTTTCAACGCTCTGAAGAACTCAATGTTATTACCAAGTCTGGCAGATAAGCCAAGCATAAAGTCTTTGAACTCCTGTACAGAAAAAGGCCTCGGCTCATAAAAAACAACAAGGTCAAGATATTCATCCAGCGTCATCAGCCCAAGTTCGTAGTTATCAAAGGCCAACTGGTGACGTCCTTCAATTTCCTGCGCATCAAGATTAAACTTTTCTATCGCCTTCTTCCTAAAATCGCTACCCCACCCATTGGTCAGTAACACACCGCCAATATCAAGGAATAATGCCTGTATTTCCGGCTTCGCATCATTATGCATGGCTTATTGCATTTGTATCTTTTAAAGATGTCATCAATTGGTTCAAAGCGCTGTCTACATCTTTACCCAAATTAATGCGTATAACCCTGCGTTCCTTATCACTTAGCGAACGGTAATCACCTAATGACTGCGCCTGGTGCAAAGTGGCAAATCCAAATTGCTCACCGGGTATTGGCAGCTCTTCAGTTGCATCTTCTGTCATTAAGATATACAAACCTGTATCAGGTCCACCTTTATGTAACTGACCCGTAGAGTGCAAATATCGTGGGCCTTCTAATAATGTGGTTGCTACTTTATATTTATCCCGCAACTGCATACGCCATTGTTGCAATACATTTCTACGCTCATCAGTCATAAGGAAGTATGGGAGCAATGCTATATAATCATTTTGCTGCGCTAAAGATGTGAACTCAGATATAGCGGCGTCAACTGAATGTAAATTCGAATCTACCATTGCCTGCTTGCTGCCATAAATGGAAAAATCGTTTTCTTTAACAGCTACTTGCGTCAGTTTAAAGCTGCCATTCTTTTTCCACTCGTCAAGCAAGTTCTCTGTATTTTTTTTGCTTTCAGCTACGTTAGGTTGATCAAATGGATTAATACCCAGAACAATACCCGATACTGCAACCGCTATTTCCCAACGAAAGTATTCACCGCCAAGATCTGTTTTTTCATTTAAATGAATATGCACCACAGGATGACCGGCACCTTCTAACACTTTAAGTTTGTCCTCATCTTCAGTGTTATTATCACTCTCCAACGAAATGTGAACAAACAAACGATCATTACCATACACATCCGGCGCGCCTAATGTTTCACCATTTACGGGTATCAGTCCGGTTCCTTCCTTACCGGTGCTTTCAGCAATAAGCTGTTCCACCCAAAAGCCGAAAGAACTAATAGACTTCGATAAAACAAAAGTTACTTTATCCCTGCCGTGACGTGCGCATATACCCATCGTAGTACCAAGGATTAAACCCGGGTTGGCAACTACGGGCACTTCACCACCACAACTTATTCTCATCTGATTCGCGCTTGCCATCATAGCATCAAGATCAATACCCATTAGGGCCATAGGCAACAAACCAAAATCAGACAATACAGAATAACGTCCACCAATGTCAGAGCCATTAATAAATATTTTTCTGAATTTGCTTTCCTGAGCCATCTTTACCAGCGGACTTCCGTCATCTGTGATCGCCACAAAGCTGTCTCCTACATTTTGTTTACCTTTTTTCTGAAGCTTATCATAGAAGTATTTATAGAAGCTGATCGTTTCTTTAGTACTACCGGATTTCGTAGCCACAATGAATAAGGTTTTACCTATATCAATTCGGTGTTCAATATCTTTTATTGCTTCCGGATCTGTATTATCTAATACAAGCAGATGCAGATAACCTGGTTTTGTTCCAAAAGTTTCACGCGCCACTTCTGAACATAAGCTGCTGCCGCCCATGCCCAACAATACTGCGTATTGATATCCTTCCCCTTTTACCTGCTCTGTGAAGTCAATCATCTCCTTCACAGTTGGAGTGTATTCCCTTTTATCAGCCAGGGTTATCCATCCCATGCTTTCTTTGATCTTCTTTACATCTTCATCATCTTCTTTCCACAAGTAACTATCTTTTTCATAAAGGCGGTTACCTACTTGTTGTCCGTTCATTGAAGCGAATGCCGATTCAATTTCTTTTTTCAGTGTTCCGTAACTAATTTTTTGTGTAGAGATCTTTCCTTCCAGCATTTTATTTCTTTTTTCAGCTAATCCTTTCATTAACTCATTAAATGGCTCAATAAACTTTTTAATTCCTTCGTTTTCTAATTGCTGCGATACAAACTCTGTATCGATACCAAGCTTTTTCAAATCTTCGAAAGTTTGCCTGGCTTCGTCAATATCTTTTTCAATAGTGTTAGCTTCTAACTTACCATGGTCTTTAAATGCAGCTATTGTTTCATCAGGTAATGTATTTACAGTATCAGGCCCAATAAGTGATTCAACATAATATACATCGCTATACAGGGGATTCTTAGTACTTGTGCTGGCCCATAGAGGACGCTGCACATTGGCACCTTTGCTTTTCAGATATTCCCATTCTGCTCCGCTGAATACCTGGATGAACCGCTGGTAAGCTAAACGTGCGCTGGCAATGGCCGCTTTGCCCATCAGCTTTTGCGGGTGCGGTTCCTTGTCAGTAGTAAGTGTAAGTATTCTTTCACTCAATAATTCGTCAACCACCACATCTATACGGCTAAGGAAAAAACTCGCAACCGACACAACCTTATCAAGAGGTTTCCCCTCAGCATCACGTCGCTTTAAAGCACGGATGTAAGCTTTCGCTATTTCGGTATAGCGCTCAATGGAAAACAGCAGCGTTACATTTATGTTTACTCCTTCGTATAGCAATTCTTCTATAGCTTCAACACCTTCTCTAGTACCGGGTATTTTTATATAACAGTTAGGACGGTTTACTCGTGCATATAAACGCTTAGCTTCCTCTATTGAGCCTTTTTTATCAAGTGCGAGGTAAGGCGAAACTTCAAGGCTGGCGAACCCATCCGTACCACCAGAGCTGTCAAATACCGGGCGAAGGATATCGCAGGCATCCTGAACATCTTTTATAGTAAGGTCATCATATATCTCTTGTAAAGACTTGCCACTGTTTACCAGTTCTTTGATCTGGTCATCATAATCCTCACTGCCTGAAATGGCTTTATTAAAGATAGATGGATTTGAAGTGAGCCCACGCAGGCCCTGTTCAGAAACACGTTTCTGCAGTTCGCCATTCGTAATTATTTTTCTCGAAAGATTGTCAAGCCAATAGCTCTGACCATAATTCAACAAGTCGGTTAAGGTACTCATGGCCTATTATTTCATTGTTTTGTTTTCAATTATTCTTAATTTTTCAAGCCGTCTTATATGCCTTTCCTCACCACTAAATTTTGCACTGAGAAAAGCAGCAACAATTTCCTTTGCAAGTTCAATCCCAATAATGCGCTGCCCCATGCATAACACATTCATATCGTCGTGCTCCACACCCTGGTGTGCCGAATAGGTATCATGACAAATACCTGCGCGTATACCTTTAAATTTATTAGCGGCAACACTTACACCCACCGCACTTCCGCATATTAAAATAGCACGCTCGCCTTCGTTATTTAATAAAGCACGCACTGCGGTTTCTGTACGATCGGGATAATCGTCGGGATCAATATTATTTATAGCGCCGGTGTCTATAACTTCGTGGCCTTGCAAACGTAGGTCTGCTATAAGAAGCTCTTTATAAGTATAGCCAGCATGATCCGATCCGATGATTATTTTCATAAGCGGGATAGCATTTCCTTTACCTTACTTACAACATGTTCCACTGTAAAACCGAAATGCTTAAACAGTTCTTTGCCGGGTGCACTAGCGCCAAAATCTGTCATACCTATTACCTCACCATGATTGCCCGTCCATTCACGCCAGCCTTCAGGTGCAGCCGCTTCCACAGCCAGCCTTGCCGTAATATCAGGAGGTAGCACCTCTTCTATATAAGCTTTACTCTGTTTTCTAAAAAGCTCCCAACTCGGCATACTTACCACACGTACATCTACATTTTCTTCCCACAACTTTTTCTGCGCATCAATTACAACATGTACTTCAGAACCAGTAGCCATAAGTATGGCTTGCGGTTTAGCGCTTTTTTCTTTAGAAAGAATATATGCGCCTTTGTATAAGCCCTTTGCGCTTGCAAGCTTATCCTGGTCTAGCACATGAACTTTTTGACGGGTGAGCACCAACATGGTAGGCCCGTCCTTTCTCATTAACGCAGCACGCCATGCATAGGCTGTTTCGTTGGCATCTGCGGGACGAATAACTACCATATTCGGCATTGCTCTGAATGTGATCAGTTGTTCAATGGGCTGATGGGTTTTACCATCTTCTCCTAATCCTATGGAATCATGCGTCATTACAAATATGACAGGCTGTTCCATAATGGCTGCTATACGTATTGCCGGTTTTGCATAATCTGTAAAGCAGAAATAGGTGGAAGCAAAGGGCCTCAGGCCGCCATGTACCATTATGCCTGTACTTGCTGCGCACATTACATGTTCGCGGATACCCCAGGCAAAATTCCTGTTTTCAGGATGTACTTTGCTGAAGTAGCCGCTCACTTTCATTAGCGTAGCAGTAGATTCGCCTAAATCTGCACTGCCGCCAACCAGCCAGGGCAATGACGGACCAATAGCCGTTGTGATATCTGTAGTGACCGACCGTGTTGCTACATCGCCATCTTCAGGTTTATAAGCTTTTATATCTTTATCCCAACCCTCAGGTAGTTCTTGTTTTAAATACTGGTCGAAGAGCTTACCTAAATCAGGATATTTTGCTTTGTAATCTTCCAGTTGTTTGTTCCATGCGCCTTCCTGCACTTTACCCCTGTCAACAGCCTGGCGCATGTATTCCTTAACATCATCAGGCACGTAGAATTTTTTTTCAGGCCATCCATAAAAGTCTTTTGTAAGTTTTACTTCTTCTTCACCTAACGGAGAGCCATGCACGCCTGGAGTGTCGTGCTTGTTTGGCGAACCATAACCAATATGTGTGCGTAGAATAATAATTGACGGTTCGTCTTTTACTGCCTTTGCTTTTTCAAATGCATCCGAAAGCTTATCCACATCATTTGCGATCTCACCTACATCCTGCACATGCCAGTGATAAGCTTCAAAACGCTTTGCTACGTCATCAGAATAGGCAAGATTTGTGTTTCCTTCTATTGTGATATGGTTGTTGTCATATAAGAATATCAACTTACCTAATCCAAGATGCCCTGCAATAGAAGCGGCCTCATGAGAAGCGCCTTCCATTAAGTCACCGTCGCTGCAGATAGCGTAGGTATAATGATCGATCAGATCATAATCCTCCTTATTAAATATCGCTGCGAGGTGCGCCTCTGCCATCGCCATACCTACCGCACTCATGATACCCTGCCCCAAAGGCCCGGTCGTGGTTTCCACACCCGGTGTAAGCCCATGCTCGGGATGCCCTGCAGTAATGCTTCCCAATTGGCGAAACTGCTTAATGTCATCTAATGTTACCGCATAACCGGTTAAGTAAAGTATGGCATACTGAAGCATTGATGCATGGCCATTAGACAGCACAAAACGGTCCCTGTTGAACCAGTTAGGGTTATGCGGATTAAACCGCATATGCTTCATATATAAAGTAAATGCTGCAGGCGCCAATGCCATAGGTGCACCCGGGTGACCCGAATTTGCCTTCTGTACAGCATCTATCGCCAAACAACGGATTGCATCAATACACTTTTGCTCAATAGTCATTTGTTGTGATTTATTTTTTCAAAATGAGTCAATGACATCATGGCCGCACCGATAACACCGGCCTTATTATGTAATGCAGCGGGCACTACCTCTAGTGACGCTGTCGCGGCTTTTAATGCAAACTTTTTCACTCCTTCTTCTATATGCTTTATGAGTTGCGGCATGCCTTCCATGATTCCTCCTCCTAATATAAGCTTTTGAGGACCTATTGCATTTACGATTGAAGTGGTGCCAGCAACTAATGCTTCGGCAACCTTATCCATTATACTTGTTGCAAGCGCATTGCCCTCCTTCAGAGCTGTAGCGATCACTTCACCTGATATTTTTTCGACATCACCATTTGCTAGTTCGAGCAATAAGTTTCCACTGTCTTTATTTGCCTGAACAGCTTCACGTGCATCCCGCTCAATGGCCCAACCACCCGCAAGTGCCTCGAAACAGCCCCTGTTACCACAATGACAAACAGGACCATGAAGATCAATAGTCATATGGCCAACTTCCCCCGCAGTATTATGATAGCCATGCATTATTTCACCATTACTTACGATCCCACCACCAATGCCTGTACCGACGAAAACACAAACCAGATCGCTGCATCCTTTACCGGCTCCAAATTTCCACTCGCCATACATTGCGGCCTTTACATCGTTATTCACAGTTACGGGTAAATTCAACTGACCGGATAGCTCCTCACATAATTTCACATTATGCCATTCCAGGTTAGGTGCATACTTAACTATTCCTGAATTACTTTCAACCTGCCCGGCAATACCAATACCTGCGGCAATTACTTTTTCATCCTTATGTTTTTCTGTAAGTTGTTTTACAAGACCTGCTATTTTTGAAATTACTGCATCAGCATCTCTCCCGTTCCCTGTTGGTGTACGGGCACTATCTACAATTTGTCCATCACTGTCTACAATCGCAACTTCAATTTTGGTACCGCCTAAATCAATGCCTATGGCGTAGTTTTTCATTTCGCTGAAAGTTCTGGTTTCTTTATGGGTTACATTCCTACCTGCCTATCTGTGCGCGCTACAGTTGCTTAATAATCATGCCCTCACAAATTATTTTGCTGTTTTAATTTATTATTAATGGCAGCTTACAATATAACTATTCAAATATTATGTAAAATATTCATGAAAACCTATGACATAAGGATTAGTTTAATAGGTTAAGAAATTATTAATGGGGTTGACTTAGCAATTCTTATTTTCTATTTTTGAGCCAATCACACATTCTTTTACTGATGAATCAACTGAAGACTTACGCCTGTGCGCTAGGCATTGCCACTTCTTTAGTGTTTGCCAGTTGCAGTACTAACCGCGAATTATCATCGGCAAGCAACAATACAAGACATTCCCGTTTCCTGAACGATATATCACTGGGCAACAACAGTACCCAGGTAAATATGACTGTGGGCGGCGAAAATGTAAGGCGATCACAACAGCCTACATTACCAAAGTATCTTGCCAACTTTATCCAACATAAATATTCAGCAATATTAGGCGTAGTACCACAGGCATTAAATAACCTGCCATTATACAATTTTATTGAAGAATGGTACGGTACCCCTTACCGTTTTGGCGGTAATGATAAATCCGGGATCGATTGCTCTGCCTTTGTACAACGCCTGTATGAAAATGTATTCGGTGTGAACCTTGTACGCACTGCATTAGAGCAATTTGGCACTTGTAAAATGCTCTGGAAAACAGATAGCCTGAAAGAGGGAGACCTGGTATTTTTTGCGAGCAATGTACGTGGCCGTCACCATCACACATCAAAACGCATTTCACATGTAGGCATTTATCTGGCTAATAATTATTTCGTGCATGCTTCCAGCAGCAATGGAGTCACGATCAGCAATTTAAATGAAGAATACTGGCAGGCAAAATTTGCCGGTGCGGGTGAAGTGCCTAAGAGTATGTAGGATGAACTTTTAAACATAAAAGACCTGTTTCTGTCATGAAACAGGTCTTTTTATTGTCATTTATGATAGCAAGTGATGTTTTCTATGTAAAACATTATAAATTTAATCAACCTTAAAAACCTTTTTATGTTAAAGAACTTATTTACTCTAGTACTCTCCTTTCTTTGCTTTTCAAGCTTTGCATCAACAAACGTAAGTGGTATTATCAGCGGAAATGTTACTTGGACCAAGGCTAATAGTCCTTATATTGTTACGGGAAACCTGCTTGTTGACAGTACCTGCCATTTGACAATTGAACCGGGGGTGGAAGTTCGTGGCGGCAAATTCAATTTTTATATTGACGGTGCATTAAGTGCTAACGGCACCAGTAGTGATAACATAACTTTTACTTCTAATACACAAAATGATACCTGGTACGGTTTAGCTTTTAGAAAAAAACATATCACAGATACCTGTTTTTTCAATTTTTGCAAATTTCTACATGCGGGGAATAAATCACTGGGCTGCGCATCTATCAAAATTGACAGCAGGAGTATAATGGTTAAGAATTGTGTATTTGATAGCGGTTCATATTGCCATTTATATTTACAAAACATTGATTACATATCAGTAGATAGCAGTGTATTTAAACGCACATCTATGGGCATTTGTTTGTCAGGATACAATTCAGGTCAAATAATAAATACACGATTTGAAAAAGACACTTTAGGTATTTATACTTGTATCACTTAGCTGCTAATCCGCTTAATATTCAGAATAATTCCTTTTACTACGATACCTGCGGTTTGAACGCTTCCCCTAATTCTTACATACGTCTTAATAAAAACAGATTTATGAAAGATAATATTGCTGTTATTTTCAACAATACTTTTTTATCTGATACTGTATCAGATAACATTTTTGCATACAATTTAACTGCCTTTTATATAGAATATGCTGTAGGATTAATATCAAATAACTCTATAAAACATAATTCATTAGTCGCAAAAATGAAATATTGTGACACCAGCTTAAAATTCAATAACAACTGCATTGATAGCAACGATTATTTTGTTACCCTTAACCAAAATATAAAAAATGTAAATTTTAGAACCAACTATTGGGGGGTTACAGACTCATCATTAATACAGAATAACATATTTGATTTCCACAATGATTTTGTTCAAGGTATTGTTATGTTTATGCCTTTTTTAACGCAACCCACTAATGACTGTCAATCGGTTTCACTACCTGACACCACCTTGTCTGTAAGTAATGTACATCATACAAATATCTCAATTACGGTTTCACCTAATCCATTCACAAATGATTTTAAACTGGATTGCGGCACTGATCATAAAATAAGTAATATTGATATTTACAGCTTTGAAGGAAGGTTGATCCAAAGCAAATCAAATGTTAACAAGTCAACCGAGACAATAGAAATGATAAACTATCCTGCGGGCGTCTATATTTATAAAGCCACTTTGTCAAACAATTCGATAGTTACCGGTAAGCTTATCAAACAATAAATACAATGGATCATAAATAAGGAAACCTGAGCAGGTGCTCAGGTTTCCTTATTTAATGTGTGATCTCAGTTATGGGTTCCCCTATACAACCATTCGGCATTTGTATATGCAGTAAGGCAGCAAGTGTAGCACTTATATCTGTCATATGTACCGTACGGGTTGTTTGCCCTCGCGGTATATCCCAGCCATACCATAATAGTGGAATATGCGTATCATAAGGGTTCCAGGAACCATGTGTAGTTCCTGTAGGTGCATAACCGCTATACCATCCGGGTTTTAGTATTATTTCTATACAACCGCTGCGCTGTTTATTATATCCATTAATGATCATAGTGCGAATCGGTTCAGGAACCGTTGCATTGCCCATATTCTCCATGTCTACTGCGTACGCTACCTCAGGCTGTGCGAGCATAAAGTTGATAACAGCGCTCTTTATTTCATTTCGGCTAAGGTTATATTTCCTGATCCGTCTTTCATCAAGATATACCTGGTAATTTGTCAATGCCAACACCAGGCTATCCTTACCAAATTTTGATTTGAGTGCAGCATTTAATTCTATAATAGTCTTTACTTCATCATTATTACCGGCAGGTATATTGATATCTTCCAAATACTTTGCGTTATGCGCTCCACCATGATCAGCTGTTAAGAATGTAACATAATTGCCTTTACCAACGTATTCATCCAGGTAATCAAATAATTCACCTAGGGCTTGGTCCAATCTCAAATACATATCTTCAACTTCCATAGCACTGGGGCCATATTTATGGCCTATATAATCTGTTGAGGAAAAGCTGATGCATAAAAAATCAGTAGCGCTACTCTGTCCTAAATGCGCTCCACTGATGCAAGCTTTTGCAGCCATTAACGTAAGCGTGTTACCCGCAGGCGTGCTCCTAAGCCCATAGTAACCATTACCAATGGCTACATGAGGAAATATGGGCTTGGGTTCCACTAGCGAAACACCTTCATAAGGATTATCGTCTGCAAGGCTTTGCGTGTATGTATTTTCCGGGTACAGCAAATTCCATTTGCTTTTCATGAGTGTATCGGTCAGGCGCTTGCTATTAAAACGCACTAACCAATGTGGTAATGCATCGCCGTAGGCATCACTGCTCACAAAATTACCGGTGCTGTCATCAAACCAATATGCACCGTTTGCTAAATGACCGGCGGGTAATATAATTGCACGGTCTTTCAGTGCAATACCAAACACCCTTGAGTGCATATTGGTAGCAAGGCGCAGTTCGTCTGTAATGGTGGTCACCTGCAAATTCTTTGCGCTCATTTCGCCCGTCATGCGCTGACCTATGCCTATCATTTTCCTGCCTTTGTCTGATGTACAATAGCAATTAGTGCCTTCTTCATCTGCTACCCAGTCATTGGCTGCAATACCATGTATAGATGGCACAGAACCGGTATAAATGCAGGCATGCCCCGGCGCAGTGAAGGAAGGCAAATAATTAATAAAGGTATTCTGGCAGTTGAAGCCTTCGTTAATCATACGCTTAAAACCACCATCACCAAAGCGATCGTAATACCTGTACAGGTAATCCCAGCGCATCTGGTCTACAACGATGCCTATCACCAATTTAGGCCGCTCCAATTTACCCGCTTGTCTTGCAAAGGCGGCAGATAAAGGCAAAACACATGAAATAACAAGCAGTAAACGCTTCATTAAAACCTGATTATATCACAAAAATGCATTTTGTAAACAACAAACCGCTCCCATATTTTTTATATTTTTGCGAATTATTTAAAAACATTCAATTAATAATTGATTAATAATTACATATTATGGATCTATTTGCCAAATTTGAAAGTAAGCTTGGACCAATTGGAGACTATGCAGAACAGGCACCGGGATATTTTGCCTTTCCAAAACTGGAGGGTGAAATAGGCAACCGTATGAAGTTCCGCGGACAGGAAAAGATCGTTTGGAGCCTGAACAACTACCTGGGTTTAGCAAACCACCCTGAAGTGCGTAAAGCAGACACAGAAGCTGCTGCGCAGTTTGGCTTTGCAGCGCCTATGGGCGCGCGTATGATGAGCGGTAACTCCAACTATCATGAGCAACTGGAAAAAAGCCTTGCTGAATTTGTTGGTAAAGAAGATGCTATGCTTTTCAATTTCGGTTACCAGGGTATGGTATCTGCTATTGATGCGCTCTGCAGCCGCCGCGATGTAATTGTTTATGATGCGGAAAGCCATGCATGTATAATTGATGGTTTGCGCATGCACCCCGGTCACCGCTATGTGTTTAAACATAACAATGTAGAAGACTGCGAAAAGCAACTACAGCGTGCTACAGAAATGGCAGCGACAACCGGCGGCGGTATTCTTGTAATTACGGAGGGCGTGTTTGGCATGTCTGGTAATCAAGGCAGAGTGAAAGAAATAGCCGACCTGAAGAGCAAATACGAGTTCCGCCTGTTTGTAGATGATGCACATGGATTCGGTACAATGGGTAAAACAGGTGCAGGTATTGGTGAAGAGCAAGCTTGCATGGATCAGATTGATGTATATTTTTCTACGTTTGCTAAATCTATGGCGAGCATCGGCGGTTTCCTTGCTGCTGATAAAAAAATACTGACCTACTTGCGCTATAACATGCGCTCACAGATATTTGCTAAGTCGTTGCCAATGCCAATAGTTCTGGGCAACATCAAACGCCTGGAGCTGCTGCGCAACAAGCCTGAGCTGCGCGAGAAACTGTGGCATAACGTGAACAGGCTGCAGAATGGTTTAAAGAAAATGGGCTTCGATATCGGTACAACTAACACACCAGTTACGCCTGTACACATGCGTGGCGGTTTGTTTGATGCTACACAGCTAATCTTCGATATGCGTGAGAACTACCATATCTTCTGCTCTGTAGTAGTATACCCTGTTATTCCTAAAGGACAGATCATTCTGCGCCTGATACCAACTGCTGCGCATACAGATGAAGATATTGATCAGACACTGAAAGCATTTGGTGAGCTGCGCGACAAGGTAGAACAAAAATTATATCCGCAGGAAATGCCATCACTGGTCGGCCTTGCTGAAGCCACAGCTTAATTTATTCTAACAGTATATTTTCAAAAGCCATCTGTAAAAGGATGGCTTTTTATATTTTCGCAGCAAATGGAACACATGAAAGTATTTATTGCCGGCGCATCAGGACTGGTAGGAAGCAATTGCATGAAACATTTTACAGAGCAAGGCTGGGATGTAACAGGATCTTATTTTTCTTACGAAGTGCCCGGCACAGTTTACTATAATACGCTGGAACCAAATGATGAACGCAATTTCGACATTAAATCCTTCGCACCTGACGTGATCGTGCATTGTGGTGCACTTACGCATGTGGACTATTGTGAAGCGAATGAACAAGA